>Ga0185299_10008301_pt1 | contig 10302 bp, 6 predicted proteins | sample PaiPotPPA55metaG_FD_128002 | JGI IMG/M metagenome (GOLD analysis project Ga0185299, IMG submission 128002) | Iron sulfur acid spring bacterial and archeal communities from Banff, Canada, to study Microbial Dark Matter (Phase II) - Paint Pots PPA... ...
CGCCGCCCGTCGCGGTCGAGCCGGTGGTGTTGCCCGTGCTGGTGCCGGTGCTGGTGTCGCCACCGCCGACGCCGCCCGTCGCGGTCGAGCCGGTGGTGTTGCCCGTGCTGGTGCCGGTGCTGGTGTCACCGCCGCCGACGCCTGTCGTGGCGGTGCTTCCGGTTGTGTTGCCGGTGCTCTGCCCGGTGCTCATGCTGTCGGAGCTGTCGACCTTGGTCCGGTCGTCTCCGTTGCCGGTCTTGCCCCCGGCCACATCGCCGTGGGAATCAGAGTTGTTCTCACCGGTCTCCTTGTGGTTACTTGTCGTGCCGCTGGAACCAATGGAGACCTTGCCGTTGTCGTTCGCCTTGACGGTGACCGCGGCGTTGTCGGTCGAGTGACCGTTTGCCTTGACGGTGACCGCGGCGTTGTCGGTCGAGTGACCGTTTGCCTTGACGGTGACCGCGGCGCTGTCGCTCGAGTGGCCGTTTGCCTTGACGGTGACCGCGGCGCTGTCGCTCGAGTGACCGTTCGCCTTCACCGTGACCGTCGCATTGTCGCTCGTGGTGACGGTCGTCCTGACCACAGGCGCGACCACTGTCACCGGCGGCTCGATCGCTTTCGGCGGCGCGCTGCTCGCCTGAGGCGCTTGACTGGCGGTGTTGCCCTTCGTCTTGCCCTTGTCTCCGTCACCGCCGCCGGAACCTCCGATCTGGTGCTCACTCGAGTGGCTGGTGCTGTCGTGACGCTGGACCACCGCCGAAGCGCTGGTCCTGTCCTGTGCCTTGCCTTGCCCATGCGAGTTGTCCGCCGCAAGGGCGGGCGACGTCCGCGCCAGCATGAGAAAAAGGCCGGCCATTAGGACGAAAGCGTTGACAGCCAACCGCCGAGCGAGTGCAGGTCGACTCGCTAAGAATTCGCCGAACGTATCCAATGCCCACCTCCACGTGGATATGAGCGATTGCCTGCCGCCATCCTGGACATGGGCCCCGCTTTTTACACGGGGATATGTCGCAGAACGCCCCGCTCAGCGTTCCCTAGTAGGGCAATCCCTTGACATGACAACGCAAACTGCATCGCTTGTAACCATGGACGAGGCAACCGACAAGGCCTCTGTCGCCGCTTTTGTAGAGGAAGTCCTGGCCGGAAGCGGGTGGGAACTTCAGGCCGTCCGGCGCCGCTCGTCGCGGCTCGACCCACCGGATTGGTACTGGGCCCAGTTCGACATCACCGTCAATAAGGAAGAGGACGAGCGCCGGTTGCGGCTTGTAGCCAAGGGCGCTCTCAACCCGGCTGCATGGGCGCGCCTGAGCGAGAGGCTCACGCGCCTGGCGGGCGGCCGTAGATGCGACCCGATCGATGGCGTGGGCTATCCGCGCCTCTTTCCGGAGACGCAGCATGCCTACTGGTTCTATCCGTTCGACCCGGCCATGCCCAACCTGCCTGCCGCCGCGGACCCCGTTCGGATGGCGAGCGTCCTGCTCGGGCCGCAAGCCCAGACCACCGAGGTCCTGGCCACCGCTCGCCGGCTGACCATTGAGCGCGTCCGTCACGTGCCCGAGGTGGGCGCAATCTTGCGCTACACGATGAATACGCCCGCGGCGAAGCTCGACCTCTATGGGAAGGTGCAGCCGGACAACCGCGGCTTACGGACCTATCGCATCGTTGAAAAGCTGTGGGATGCGGCAAGCCGCTATCCCGGCTACTTGAGCCTCCCGCGGCCTCTGGGCTTCGTCGAGGACGTCGGTCTCCTGCTCGAGGAGAGGGTTCGAGGGCGGGCCGTGAGCGGAAATCGAAGAAGCGCTGAGTTCCTGCTGACGGGCAACGCGGCGGCTGAGGCGCTTGCCGTCATCCACGAATCGAACGTGCCGGTGGACGGCGTGATCTCGATCGAGAACGAGATCGCGCGCCTCGATCGGGTGGCCGAGCAGTTCAAATACGTGCTCCCCACCGGGCATTTTCTGCTGTTGGATCTCATCGCCCACATGCGCGACCGCGTGAGGAAGACAACGGAAGAGGAGCTGCTCTCGACGCACGGCGACATGAAGTACGACCAGTTCATGCATCACAACGGCGAGCTGACGTTGCTCGACTTCGATTATTTCGCCGTTGCCGAAACGAGCTATGACCTGGGCAAGTTCTGCGCCTACACGGTACCCACGGCGCCGAAGAGCTGGGAGGATTCGGTGGCGGCCGAAAGAACGAGACTCCTGTTCCTTCAGCGCTACAGGGAACTTCGCCCGCACGCGACGCTCCAGCGCTTCTCCGTTTACGAGGCACTTCAGCTCGCACTGAGGGCGATGGCCTTCATGTGGCAGCAGACCTCGGGGTGGGAGCGGACGGCCGAAACGCTGCTCGTGATGGCCTTCGAACGATTGAAGAGCCGCTTACCGGAGTAAACCCCGCTTAACAGCGTCGCACTCGGACAGGCACTGCAGGCCCGATTCCTTTTACAAGCTTTTACCCGATTCCCGCCGGTATCGCGGGGTGTGCTCGTCACACTCTGCGACCTGTCATGAGATTTCTATCCTGGATTGCTGGAAGCGCCGTAATCGTCGCGCTGGCCGTTGGAGCGACGTCGGCTGTGGCTGCGCATTCGAACCCCAAGAGTTCGCTCGCGGCAGCGAAGCCTCCGATCAGCTTCGGCCTGAACAACCTCGTCAACGCAAACGACCCCGCTCCGCAGCGAATGATTCCGCGGCCCACCCCTGAACCCAGCCCGACACCTCCGCCACCGCCGCCTGCACCCGCTGCGCCGCCCCACTCGGCCCCTCCGCCTCCCAGGCCGGCCCCCCCCGCGATCGTGATCGGCTCGACCCAACAGGCCCTCATCAACCAGGATCGCGCCCGGAACGGTCTTGGCCCGCTCACCTGGAACTCGTGCCTCGCCAACGTCGCGCGCAGCAACGCCGCCCGCATGGCGGCCCAGGGCTTCATCTCCCATACGAACGGACCCAATGTGGACCTGGGGTGCGGTCTCGGCCGCCAGGCGGGTGAGAACGTCGGCGACTGGTCGGCCGGCATCAACGACGCGCAGCTCAACTCGATGTTCGTGGCCAGCCCGGAGCACATGGCGAACATCCTCGGTCCGTACCGCTACGTCGCAACGGCCTGGGTCGTGGCTTCGAACGGCTACGGATACATCGCGGTCGAGTTCAGCTAAACCCTTGTAAAGGCGCTGGGTAGGCGGGTGCTACCCGGCGTTTCCTTCTCGAAGCGCTTCAGCGCGGCCATCGGCTGCGCACAAAAGGGCGCTCGGAGGAGGAGGAGCGCACGGTGGTTTCCAATCCCGCCGGAGGTAGCCCGCGGGCGCTCTGGTCCCGGCCATTCGGATGGCTGTGGGCCAAGAGGGCGTGGGTGGCTGCCGCGATCGGGATCGTCTTCACAGCCTCGACGCTTTACGTGCTGTGGGCGATTCGCGACCTGCCCAACCCAACGCAGGATGTCCTGGCCGCGGGGGACGTCGTGGTGCTCGATCGCAACGGGAAGCTCATCGAGGACTGGAACCCCGCCGGTCATTACCACATCAACGCCAGCCTCAACGAAATGGGCTCGTACGCGCCCGCGGCTGTGCTCGCGGCGGAAGACCGCAGCTTCTACACCCATGGCGCAATCGACCCGGCATCGCTCGCTCGCGCGCTCTGGGTCGACGTGACCTCTCGAGGGCTCAACGAGGGCGGCAGCACCATCACGCAGCAGCTGGTCAAGATCCAGCTTCTCACGCCTCAGAAATCCCTTACTCGAAAGATCCAGGAGCTCGTGCTTGCGGTCGCGATCGAGCAGCGTTATTCGAAAGACCAGATCCTCACCATGTACTTGAACCGCGTGTACTTCGGCCACGGCGCATATGGCACCGGCGCCGCCGCCAAGACCTATTTCGATAAATCGCCGAAAGACCTCACTGCGGCGCAGGCCGCTTTCCTCGCGGGTTTGATCCAGGCTCCAACCGCCTACGACCCAGTCCAGCACTACGACCTTGCCCACGAGCGCGAGCTCTATGTGCTGCAGGGCATGGTCGCCACCGGAAAGCTGAGCTCGTCGGAAGCCGACAAAGCTGCCGGCGAGGACGTCAAATCCGAGCTGCACATCCAGGCCACCGCGCGCCAGAGCCAGGCGCCGCAATTCGTCGACCACGTCCTCGCGACTCTCGAGACGATGTTCGGATCAGCCGCCATCCAGCAGGGCGGGATCGTAGTCCACACGACGCTGGACCTGAGCATCCAGCGGACCGCGCAGCAGGCCGTCACGAATGGGGTGCAGGACCTCTCGTTCACCCATGTCAACAACTCGGCGATGCTGGCCGCGGATCCGAAGACCGGCGAGGTCCTTGCCTGGGTCGGGTCGGCGGACTACGGGAACGATGCGATCGCGGGACAGTTTGACGTTGTCCTGGCCGAGCGCCAGCCCGGCTCGTCGTTCAAGCCATATGTGTACGAGGCTGCGCTGCGCGATCACAAGATCACGTGGGCGACGATCCTTCACGACAGGCAGACCAACTTCAACGGCTACTCGCCGCATGATTTCGACAACGGCGGCATGGGCGACATCCCCGCCCGCACGGCGATCCTGTACTCGCGCAACATTCCCGCGGTCCAGGTCGGCCAGATGGAGGGAATGCAGAACGTCATCGCCCTCGCGCACGCGATGGGCATCAAAAGCCATCTCGATCCAGGGCTTTCGACCGCGATCGGCGGGAGCGACGTGACCCTCTTCGAGCATGTCCAGGGCTACCAGACGTTCGCCAACCAGGGTCAGCGCGTGGATCTCAGCGTCATCCGCGAGGTGGATGACGCTTCGGGCAAGTCGATCTATTCGCATGGCAACGGAAACGGCACGGCGGTGTTGACGCCGGCCGAGGCCTACTTGATCACGGGCACCCTCAAGGATTATCAGAACCAGTGGGGGTTCGGATGGAACCGCCAGATGGCGAGCAAGACAGGGACCAGCGACAACGGCCGAGGCGGAATCCCCGACTCGTGGATCATGGCCTACAACCCGAACATCGTGGTGGGAGTTTGGGTCGGCAACACCGCTCCGAACGGAGGTGGCGGCCTCATCACGGCCTACGGTGAGCAGGTCGGCAAGACGACCATGAAGCGCTTCATCAACGCTCTCCCGGGCAACATGCGCGACTGGTATTCCCAGCCGCCCGGCATAACGAAGGGATGCAACGGGGCCAACACGCAGTACATCTTCCTGGCGGGCGGCTGCAACGCGACGCCGTCACCGACGGCCTCACCGACGACCTCGCCTGCGGCCAGCCCGTCGCCGTCATTCTCGGCCAGCCCGTCGGCGTCGCCTTCAGCCAGCTCTATCCCCTCGCCTTCATCAAGTCCGCCGCCGACGTCACCATCGCCACCACCACCGTCACCTTCGCCTGGACCGACACCGACATGAGCGAGAGTCCCTTCGTCGACAGCGTCGAGCGACGACGGCCTGGAACCTCGATGCGCGCCTACGTCACCCGCACGCTGCCGCACAGCTCCGCGATTGTGGTCGCCAATCGCGCGCCGCACGAGCCGCGGCCCGAGGGCGGGTTCACGCGTGGCGCGGGCGGGGTGATCACCGCCCTGCTGACCCTGGCGGAGGTCACGGCGGCCGATTGGGTCGCATGCGCCCGCACAGACGCGGAGCGCCGGCTGGTCGCGCAGGTGGGCGCCACCTCGACGGTTCCGCTCATACGCGGCGATGCCCGCCTCCACTACGTGACTCCCACGCCGGAGCAGTACGAGCAGTACTACTCGATGATCTCCAACCCTGTGCTGTGGTTCATCCAGCACTATCTCTGGGACCTCGCTCAGCAGCCAATCATCAATGGACGCATTCACCGTGCCTGGACCAATGGCTATGTCGAAGTCAACCGGCAGGTCGCACGAAGGGTCGCCGAAGTCGCCGCCCGGCTGCCGGCGCGACCTCTTGTCCTGGTGCACGATTACCAGCTGTATCTCGTGCCCAAGCTCGTACGCGAGCACGTGCCCGGCGCGATCATCCAGCACTTCGTGCACATTCCATGGCCGACGCCGCAGTACTGGAAGGTGCTGCCGCGGGAGATGCGAGACGCCATTCTTCATGGTCTGCTCGGCTGTGACATCGTCGGCTTTCAGTCGAGCGGGGACGTTCGAAACTTCTTGATGACTTGTGAGATGAATGGAGGCCTTGCGGTCGACGATCGCGAACGCGCGGTGTTGATTGACGGGCGCGTCGTCTACGTGCGCAACTATCCGATCTCGATCGATGTCGCCTCCACGACCCGGCTCTCGTTCTCACATGGCGTCATGGTCGAGGAGCGGAAGCTGCGCGACTGGCGGCCTGAGCACCTCATCGTGCGTATCGACCGCACCGATCCATCGAAGAACATCGTGAGGGGCTTCCTCGCTTACGAGAAGCTGCTGGTGCATCACCCCGAGCTGAAGGGCAAGGTCCAGTTCTGGGCATTCCTCCAGCCATCGAGGCAAGACGTGGCTGCATATCGCAACTACGTGCGCCGAGTACGTCAGGTGGTCCAGCGTATCAATACGCAGTACGGGAGTCAGGGCTGGCTGCCGGTCAGGCTGGAATTCGGCGAAAGCGTCCGCAAGGCGATGGCGGCGCTGCGCAATTTCGACGTGCTGGTCGTCAACCCGGTCTACGACGGCCTGAACCTCGTCGTCAAAGAGGGAGCCCTCGTCAACCGGGCGGACGGCGTCATCGTGCTCTCGGAAAACGCGGGCGCGCACGAGGAGCTGCAAGCCCACGTGCTGTCGATCAATCCCTTCGACATCATGGCCACCGCCGACGCGATGCACCGAGGCATCGTGATGAGCGCGGAGGAGCGCAAGCGGCTCAACGAGGGAGCCCGGGCGGTGGTTCGCACCAACGATATCGCGCGCTGGATCACCCGACAGGTTCAGGACATACGTGACCTTGCTGCGACGCCCGGCCTACGGGCTGGTTAATACAACAAAGTCGGCCGCGAGGCGGCGCGCCTCGCGACCAATCTGCTGTTCGCGCCCTTCAGTAGGGCCGCGGGCCGCCCATATCGCGCGAGCTGCGGCGGGCGACCGTCACGTTGCGCGCGAACATGATCGCGATCACTCGAGCGAGCGCCCACCCGATCAGTGCGTAGACGATGATCGCGATGACAACGGACATCTCGAGCACTGCGCCTGAGCTTCCTCCGACCACCGGAAGCAGGTTCTTGAACGGCGCCAGGAAGATGTCCGTCAGGCCGTAAACGAAGCTGCTGAATCCGGCCAGCGGGTTGGCTCCCAAGAGCTTCAGGACCAGCCGGATGACAAGCAGTGCGTCGATGATCCCGAACACGAGGTAGCAGACCTCGATCGCCCGCCGCGCGGGTGTGACGGTGCTGATGACCTCCGCGGAATCCGTGACCGGACCGACACCAGGGTCTCGCGTTACGTGCGATTCCTCGCGCACGGTGCCGGCGACGTCGTCGCGAACTATCTCTGTGTCTCTGCGTTCCATTGCTTTGCCCCCTTTAGGCTCGAAGATCCAATCCGAGACTGGTAGGTAAAACGCGTAGCGGACCGCTGGCACCCGGGAAAGGGGACTCAACCCTTTCCCCAATCAGGCCGTCACGCCCCTCCCGGCCGCGCCCTGCGGGCGGGGCCGACCTCCCCACGGGGTGGGGAGGCGAGCGGCGCTGCGCGCCGGTTCTCTCGCGCTGGTGCACGCGTGGGGTGGGTTAGTGGGGGAACCAGAGGGGCAGGCTGGAAAGCGCCTCGTCGTGGTCGACGTCGGGGTTGGACCCGGCGCTGATCTGGTACTGCCAGGCGGCCATCGGTCCGGCGCACCCGGTCTGGTTGGGCGCATACCCGGGAGCGCTGGCCCGGCTGTAGCTGCCCAGCAAAGACGGCTCGAACGACCACAGGTAGGAGTAGGCGCCCACCGCCGGCTGGGCAGCCACCGCGGCGCACCAGGCCGAGCCGAACTCACTCCCCGCGGTTCCGTTGCCGTAGTAGGTCGGGACGTATCCCGAGGCGGCCACCCCGTCATACCAACCCTGGACGAAGCCCGCGTCCACGTTGGCTGCACCGGGGCACGCATCGCCGGGCGGCTCGATGTCGATGGCCAGTGCGCGGCCCTCCGGTATGCCGAGGCCGTTGGCGGCTGCTGTGGCAGCGGTTGCGTAGCGCTTGCCCGCGTCGTATCCCACCACGTTCGAGCAGTCGTAGGCGTTGTAGATCGGCAGGATCCCCATGTGGAAATGAGCGGCCGCCGCGATCTCGGCGGTGCTGATCCCAGGGCAGACCGTGTCGGTCAGATAGCGGCCCCAGAAGTCGGGGGTGCCCAGTGCGCTCTGGACCTGGGGCAGAAGGCCATCGGCGCCCGATGCGCTTCCCGTGAACGCCTTGCACGAGTCCACCCCCCACAGGATGCGGGTGGGCTGTATGGCGGCCGAGCGGGCCTGGATGTCGACCAGCGCCGACGGGCCGGACACCTTGCTCAGGACCTCGCCGAGGGTGGTGCTGGTGTCGGCTGGAGGCAGGGCCCCGATCACTGCGGAGAAGTAGGGCGTGTCGCCGGACGTGAGGGTGATGTCGGCGCTGCACTTGTTGCCTTTCTTGCATGCCTGGCCGACCAGCTGGCCGTGTTGGTCGTAGATGCCGAGGCTCCATGGAGTACTCGTCAGATCGGTGTTGGCTGTCGCTGTGAGGTGCACGCTGCCCCCGGCCTGCGCGTAGGTGGAGCTGCCGGAAAGAGTGGCTCCGAGCCACGTCGCAGTGATCGACTGCGACATCGCCGCGGGCTGGCCTGGGACCCAGCCAACGATGTCGTGAACGCCGCCCGCAGATTGAGTCACCGATGTGATGCACGCCGTGCCGCGGCTGCAGTACGTGAGCTGCTGCTTGGTCGTGTTGTCGTAGATCACGATCACACGGCCGGCCTTGCCGACGTCGAACGTCGAAGTTGCTGTGAAGGTCACTGCTTTTCCGGGAGCGACCAGCGTGGAGTCGGACGCGAGAGAGATCCCTAGCCAGGTGACCCCGACCTCGTTGGAGGCGGGACTCGCGCCGGCGGCCGGCAGCCCGGCACCGGGCCGCGTGATAAAAGCGGCGAACGTGTGGAGGCCGGAGGTGGCGGCGTAAGCGACGCTGCACTGGCTCGACTGCACGCATGTGCCTGCCAGCGTCTGGGTGGTCTTGTCGAAGATCTCGATCGCGCTGCTGGTGCCGGTCATGGTCGCGTTCGCGGTCGCGGTCAGAATCGCCTTGTCACCCGCCTGCAGGAACGAGCTGCCGGCGTCCAACGCAAGACGCTGAGCTGGCGCGGCCGGCCGCAAGGTCGCAACCGGAACGCTCGGAGTAACCGCGGGCGGCGCGATCGAATCTCCACGACTCGCCACTGCGCCCGGGCCCGATGCGGGCAGCAGCACGTCGGCGCATGCCGCGGGGCTGGCGGGGGCAGGGTTGTCTGTGGCGGCGGGACAGGGGGATTGGCCGTCGGGAGTCGATGCCACCCCGGGTGTGATCGCCGCAGGCGCGTCTTGGGTTCTACACGCAGCACCAGGTCCGGAGGACGGGCACGCCCCGGTGCCGGACGGCAAGCTGAGGGTGACGCCATCCCCTGTCGTACCGGTCGTGCATCCTTGCTGGGAGGCGTTGGAGCTGTCCACGCCGGCGGCGCAAACGGGGGCGCCGCGATGGAGCGCCTGAGCCGAGATCAGGGCGGAAGGCGGCGCGGCCGCCAACGCGACGAAGCTGATCTGGTTCGAGACCACCACAAAGGCAAGGGCAAGATGCGCCTTGGGGCGCGATCTGAGATCCGATACGAGCTGGCGCATTGAGTGCAAAAGACCCCTCCTCGAAGCCAAAAATGGGCGCCCTGCGCGCGCGCGGCGGCCCAAAATGGGCCGCACTGCCCGTGCCGGCGGCCAAAATGGGCGCCTTGCGAGGCCAGGGCTGCGTCAGTGACTCGAGGAAAGTACCGGCGGACCGGCCACGGGCCTCCCGCGGTCGGGTTAATTAGCCTGAACTGTTGTCAATTGGCCTCAAAAGTCGCCAATTCGGCGCGATTCGGGCCGAGCGTTCAGGTTACATGTGCGATTCGCGCACTCTAGGGGGCCGCCCTCCTACGCCGGTATGAGGAAGATATGAGGGAAACCCGGATGGTTTCCCTCATCGGCCGGTCGGCTTCGCCGACGGGCCTGCTCTTTTCCGGTATAAGGTTGGGCTTGTCTTAGTAGTCACTCCTGGCAACGCGTGGCGGCCGGCAGGGACACTGGGGACGGCCGGAGTGAATCCGGCCTGAGCGCCGCCCGATATGAGGGAAACCCGGATGGTTTCCCTCATCGGCCGGTCGGCTTCGCCGACGGGCCTGCTC
>Ga0185299_10008302_pt1 | contig 10302 bp, 9 predicted proteins | sample PaiPotPPA55metaG_FD_128002 | JGI IMG/M metagenome (GOLD analysis project Ga0185299, IMG submission 128002) | Iron sulfur acid spring bacterial and archeal communities from Banff, Canada, to study Microbial Dark Matter (Phase II) - Paint Pots PPA... ...
CAGCTCACTGGCTGGGCGGCTGGCCAGGCATTATTCGCACGAGTCGGAAAATAAGTTGCCCGGGCCGGCCGGCCCGGGCAACATCGGTTCCGTACCTGTTGCCGGCTCAAGGAGCTCCGTAGTGCTGATTCGTGGGATTCGTCGCGAGTTCATCCCCACGACTTCCCACGGAGCCCACCTTGACCGCTGCACCGAGACTTTCGTACCTCAAGGCGAGCGACCTCTCGCTCGCGTTTCACACTGACCCCCTCTTCGAGGGCGTCGGCCTCACCCTCGGCACCGGCGACCGCATCGCGCTGGTCGGACCCAACGGCGTCGGCAAATCCAGCCTGCTGAAGATCTTTGCCGGCAGCCTCACTCCCGGCGGCGGACGGGTCGAACTCGGCCCGAACACCCGTCTCGGCTACTTCGCCCAGCAGGTCCCCGACCCCGACGAGTCGGTCGGCGGCTTTCTCCGGGCGGCTCTCGCGGAGACGTTCGACCGCGAGGCCCGCCTGCGGGAACTGGAAGAGCGCATCGCCGACGGAGACCAAGACGTCCTCACCGAGTACGGCACGCTCCTCGAACGTTTCGAGGCGATCGACGGCTGGACCGCGCGGGCGCGCCTGGACGACGTCCGCCACCGTCTCGACGTCGCCCATCTCGCGGACCAAACGCGACTCGCGCAGGTCAGTGGTGGTGAGCAGGCGAGACTGATGCTGGCCCGTGTACTGCTGACCGAGCCGAACGTGCTGCTGCTCGACGAGCCGACGAACCACCTGGACGCGGACGCGGTGGCCTGGCTCGGCGATTACCTCGCGCAGTTCCCCGGAGGCGTGCTCGTGATCAGCCACGACCGCGCATTCCTCGACCGCGTCGCGACCCGGGTGATCGAGCTCGACGGCATCAACGACGGACTCCAGGAATACGAGGGCGGATACACCGAGTACAAGGCCGAGAAGGAAGCGCGCTGGCAGCGGCTCCTGCTCGATTACGAGGCCCAGCAGAAGCACCACGAACGCCTCGCTGCGGACATCGAAGCCACCAAGGGCCACGCGGCCGCCACCGAGAACGCCACAACCAACGACCACTGGCGTCGTATCGCGAAGAAGGTGGCGAAGAAGGCGAAGGCGAGGGAGCGGCGTCTGCAGCGCGAACTGCAGTCCGCCCGCTGGATCGCCGAGCCGCAGACCAGGCCGACGCTGGCGCTCGCATTCCGGAAGGGCAAGAGCAGGAGCGAGTTCGCGCTGCAAGCCAAGGGGATGACGGTGCGCGCGGGCGAGCGTGTGCTTCTCGACGGCGTGGACCTGGAGATCAGGACCGGAGACAGGGTACTCATCACCGGACCCAATGGCGCGGGGAAGTCCTCGCTGCTGAGGGCGATCGAGGAACGGATGCCGGAAGGGGAGGTGGGTGTGCTGCCGCAGACGCACGACCACCTGCGGCTCGGCACGAGCGTCATCGACTATTTCCGCTCCCAAGTGCCGGTGTATCCGGAAGACGCCGAGCAGATCCTGACGGGCTACCTGTTCGACGAGGATCAGTGGGACGCACCGTTGCGCACCCTGAGCGCGGGCGAATTGCGCAGGCTTCTGCTCGCAGTCCTGGTGAACCGGGGAGTGCGGGTCCTGCTGCTCGACGAGCCGACGAACTACCTCGACTTCGACTCGCTGGACGTCATCGAGCGTGCCCTGTCGGCCTTCGCCGGCACGATCGTGACAGTCAGCCACGACCGCTACTTCGCGGAAGAGGTCGGCTTCAAGACTCGCTGGCACGTGGCCGAGGGCGTCCTGCGAGTGGAGTAGTGCTAGGAGCAGAAGTACGAAAAAAGCTTGCGCCGTAGCGCCCATCCGCGCGATCCTCAGCGGGCACGACTACGTGCACGACACCTTCCGAAAGGGCTGAGGCCTCCCCGAAGTCGGCAAGCCGACCTATGGCTGCCGCAACATGACCGCGCCATCGTGGCGCGGCCGGTGACGGCTGCCCCTCCGCCCTGAAATCCTGTCGCATCGACACGAAGGTGTTTCTTTCACTATGAGCGTTCCCGCACTTCCGGACGTGCCCAGGCTGGTAGCCGAGCACATCCGGTCCGCGATCACCCGCAGGCCTCACGAGCGGTACGGCCCGTTCCTGGCCGCGTTCGACGACCACAGCGCCAACCCCGGACGCAACTACGCCGTCCCGGACACGGGCGCGGTCCCCGCCCCGCACGACGTCGCAGAGCTGGTCGAAGCCTTCCACCAGCGCGGGCGCATCCCGCGCCTGGAGTACGTTCCGGCCGACGCCCCGAAGGTGGAGCCGGCACTGACCGCCGCCGGATTCACCGTAGAAGGCCGACCGCCGATCCTGGTCTCGGTGCCCGGATCCCTCGTGCCTTCGTCCCCGCCCCGGAAGGCGCCGTCCTCGTCGCTGACAGGAATCGACTTCACATTCGCGACCACCGAGCAGGACCTGCTCGCCGCCGCGACCGTGCAGCACCAAGCCTACGAAGAGCCCGAACCGGCCGGCCCGCACGACGTCGCCCGACTCCGTTCGACCGTGGCCCGAGGCGGCCTGATCGTCCTGGCCCGAGACGCAGCCACCGGCGACGCGGTGGGCTCAGGCCTGGTCGACGGCCCGCTGGACGGCCTCGGCGAACTCGCCGCGGTCGGCGTGGCCGAGCCCTACCGCCGCCGCGGCATCGCCGGCGCGATGAGCGTCCGCCTGGCCATCCAGGCCCATGGGCAGGGTATGAAGCTGGTCTGGCTCGAGGCCGCCCCGGAAGAGGAGAGCATCTACCTGCGTGCCGGATTCTTGGCGTCCGGCCGGAAGCTCTGGATCTCACGACTCTGACGTAAGTCTGGCCCCTGACGACGGCGACGGCGACGGCGACGGCGGTGTCGTCAGGGGCCTTGCAAGCCTTTGCGCAGTCCGTCTTCGCCCGCCACGACCCCGTCTCGTTCGTGAGCCGCCCGCACAAGTTCCTAGATCGTCACCAGCAGGTCTTCCGCCATCCGCCATCCGCCTTCTCTGGCCTCTCGGTGCTTGCGCTGACCGAGATCCGATGAGTCGGGGACAGCGTGGTCAACCACGCGTATGCTCCTGATCAGGTCGAGTGTGCCGCTGCGGCTGTGGCTGCGGACCCGGTGGCGGTGGGCAGAAGGGGATGAGCGTGTCGGCGACGGACGGATCAATGCCCTGGGATACGCAGCTGGGCCGGGACTGGCAGCCGCCCGACCCGCCGAGCGAACGGCCGCATCCGCTGCGGATGTGGGACTACATGGTCGGGGGCAAGGACAACTACCAGGTCGACCGGGACGCGGCCGAGGTCGCGATCGCGTATGTGCCGAACGTCGTGCTCGCCGCGCGGGCCGGGGAGGCGTTCATCATCCGGGCGCAGAGCTTCATCGCCCGGCCCGAGTACGGCATCGACCAGTTCCTGCACCTCGGCTGCTATATCCCGAAGCTGAACAGCCCCACCCTGACCCCTCTCGCGCGGGCTGCCGGGCCGGGCACGCGCTACGTCTTCGTGACCGACGACCAGGTCAGCGCCGCGCATACGCGGGCCGTGCTGGCCGCGCGGGCGCGCGACGGGAGCGAGGTGCACGCGCTGTGGGCCGATTTCCGCGAGCCGGCGCCGGTTCTGGCGAACCCGTGGCTGCGCGAGCGGATCGATCTTTCCCGGCCGGTGGGTTTGCTACTGCTGGGGATGCTCGACTTCATCGCCGACGAGGATCAGCTGGTACGGGCTCTCGCCGGGCTCAGGGCCGTGCTGGCGCCGGGCAGCATGGTCGTCATGGTGCACCTGCTCGACGGCACGGACGCCTCCGCGACCGAGCGGGCGTTGCGGGAATCCCTTGGGAACAATCCGTTCCAGTACACGCCGCGTCCGCTGGAGCGGGTCCGGGACCTGGTCTCCGACTTCGAGTTCGTCGATCCCGGCTTCGTGCCGTGCACCTCGTGGCGGCCGGACGGCCAGGGCCCTGGTCCGGACCTGGAGGAGCGCTGCGCCGTCGCCGGCGGGGTCGCGATCGTGCGCTGAGCCGTCGTACGGCCGTGTCGGCGGCAGGAGTCCCAGGAGTCTCGCCCAGTGCCGACGGCCGTGGCGCAGCGCACTCGCGCGGATTTCACTCCGATGGCCGATGGCATAGTCTTCCGTTTTTCTGTATTCTCATGCCATGACTATTCGGATCGCGGTGGCCGGGGCGACCGGCTACGCGGGCGGGGAGATCCTTCGGCTCCTGCTCGCGCATCCCGCCGTGCAGGAGGGCCGGGCGGAGCTCGGCACCGTCTCGGCGGGACGCAACGCGGGCTCGCTGCTCGGCGAACACCAGCCCCACCTGGTGCCGCTGCACGCCAGGGTACTCGCGGAGACCAGCAGGGAGACCCTCGCGGGGCACGAGGTGGTCTTCCTCGCGCTGCCGCACGGCCAGTCGGCCGAGGTGGCCGAGGCGCTCGGCCCCGAGGTGCACATCATCGACTGCGGCGCGGACTTCCGCCTGACGGATCCGGCCGCCTGGGAACGCTTCTACGGCTCGGCGCACGCGGGCACCTGGCCGTACGGGCTGCCTGAGCTGCCGGGTGCGCGGGAACGGCTCCGCGGAGCCAAGCGGGTCGCGGTGCCCGGCTGCTTCCCGACCGTCAGCACGCTGTCGCTGTTCCCGGCCATCGCGGCCGGGCTGGCCGAGCCCGAGGTCGTCATCACGGCGGCGACCGGCACTTCGGGCGCGGGCAGGAGCCTCAAGCCGAATCTGCTGGGCTCCGAGGTCATGGGCAACGCCTCGGCCTACGGTGTGGGCGGCGTGCACCGGCACACCCCCGAGATCGTGCAGAACCTCAGCGCCGTGCACGCGCAGGGCGCGGCGGCCGGGGCGGGCGGACAGGTACGGGTGTCCTTCACGCCGGTGCTCGTGCCGATGTCCCGCGGCATCCTGGCCTCCTGCTCCGCGCCGGCGAAGGAAGGCGTTTCGGCCGAGGATCTGCGCGCCGCTTATGCGAAGACGTACGCGGACGAGCCCTTCGTCACCCTGCTGCCCGAGGGTCAGTGGCCGCAGACCGCTGCCGTGCTCGGCTCGAACTCGGTCCACCTGCAGGTCGCGCTCGACGAGGCGGCCGGCCGGATCGTCGTCGTCGGCGCGGTCGACAATCTCGCGAAGGGCACCGCGGGCGGAGCGGTGCAGTGCATGAACCTGGCGCTCGGCCTGCCTGAGGAAGCGGGCCTGAGCACCGTGGGAGTCGCGCCGTGAATCCTCGGCAGATCCCGTCCGAGGCGGCGGCGGACCGGTGCGTGGCGCGGCGCCCGCGCTCGGTACAACCGCGCCCGCAGTGCACGAACAATTCCGCGCTTCCGCCGATGCAGGCCGGACTGAGCACGATCGGAGCGGCACCATGACCCAGCAGAGCAGTTCTCTCGACACTCCGCCCGGCTCAACCGCCGGCGTCGGCGTGACCGCTGCGCGCGGCTTCCGCGCCAGCGGCGTCGCCGCCGGCATCAAGTCGTCCGGCCAGGCCGATCTCGCCCTGGTGGTCAACGACGGTCCCTCGCGCACCGCGGCCGCCGTATTCACCTCGAACCGGGTCAGGGCCGCCCCCGTACTGTGGAGCGAGCAGGTCATCAAGGGCGGCGAACTCGACGCCGTCATTCTCAACTCCGGTGGCGCCAACGCCTGCACCGGTCCCGAGGGCTTCCAGGACACGCACGCCACCGCCGAGCGGGTGGCCGAGGTCCTGAGCACCTCCGCCGCGCGGGTCGCCGTCTGCTCCACCGGCCTGATCGGTGTTCGGCTGCCGATGGACAACCTGCTCGGCGGCCTGTTCGCCGCGGTGGGCTCGCTCTCCACCGCGCCGGAGTCCGGCGCCGCCGCCGCAGAGGCGATCCGCACCACCGATACGCATGCCAAGACCGCCGTCGTCGAGCGGCCAGGCTACGTGGTCGGCGGCATGGCCAAGGGAGCGGGGATGCTGGCACCCGGTCTCGCCACCATGCTGTGCGTGCTGACCACCGACGCCGCGGTGGCGCAGACCGAACTGGACGCCGCGCTGCGCTCGGCGACCGCACGCACCTTCGACCGGATCGATTCGGACGGGTGCATGTCCACCAACGACACGGTGATCCTGATGGCCTCCGGCTCCTCCGCGGTCGAGCCCGAGGTCGGCGAGTTCGCCGCCGCCGTCGAGGCGGTCTGCGCCGACCTGGCCAAGCAGCTGATCGCCGACGCCGAGGGCGCGTCCAAGGAGATCGAGATCGAGATCGTGGGCGCCGCCAGCGAGGCGGACGCGCTCGAGGTGGCCCGCTCGATCGCCCGCAACAACCTGCTCAAGTGCGCCTTCTACGGCGAGGACCCGAACTGGGGTCGGGTGCTGTCCGCGGTCGGCACCACGAGGGCGAAGTTCGAGCCGGACGAGCTCTCCGTGGCGATCAACGGAGTCTGGGTCTGCCGCCACGGCGGGGTCGGTGAGGATCGCGAACTGTGCGATCTGACCGATCGCCACGTGCACCTGGTCGTGGATCTGGCCGCCGGCTCCGAGACGGTCACCGTGTGGACCAACGATCTGACCAAGGAATACGTGCACGAGAATTCGGCCTACTCCTCGTGAAGACGACCGCGGGGGGTACCCGTTCCACGGAAGCGTTGGCCAAGGCGCAGGTGCTGACCCAGGCCCTGCCCTGGCTCTCGAAATTCCACGGCGCCACCGTCGTGGTCAAGTTCGGCGGCAACGCCATGATCGACGACGATCTCAAGCGCGCCTTCGCCCAGGACGTCGTCTTCTTGCGCTACGCCGGTCTCCGGCCGGTGGTGGTGCACGGCGGCGGCCCGCAGATCACCCGGGCGCTCGAGCGCTCCGGCATCGTCAGCGAGTTCGCGGGCGGGCTGCGGGTCACCACCCCGGAGGCGATGGACGTCGTCCGGATGGTGCTCACCGGCCAGGTGCAACGCGAGATCGTCGGCCTGATCAACGAGCACGGATCGTTCGCGGTCGGCCTCTCCGGCGAGGACGCGAACACTATGACGGCCCGTCAGCGGCACGCGGTGATAGACGGTCGGCAGGTCGACATCGGCCGAGTGGGCGACGTCGTCACGGTGGACCCGCAGGTTCTCTCTGCGCTGATGGCGGACGGGCGGATCCCGGTCGTCTCGAGCGTGGCGAGGGCCGAGGACGGCGGGGTCTACAACGTCAACGCGGATACCGCCGCGGCCGCCCTCGCGGTGGGCCTCGCGGCGGAGAAGCTGGTCGTGCTCACCGACGTCGAGGGGCTGTACGCGGACTGGCCCGCCTCCGACCAGGTGGTCAGCCAGCTCGACGCGGACGAGTTGGAGAAGCTGCTGCCGAGCCTGTCCTCGGGTATGGCTCCGAAGATGGAGGCGTGCCTGCGCGCCGTGCGCGGGGGAGTGGGCGCCGCGCACGTGCTCGACGGCCGCGTCCAGCACTCGCTACTGCTCGAAGTGTTCACAGATGAGGGGATCGGCACGATGGTGGTACCGGCATGAGCGCGCAGCAGAACGACTTCCAGGTCCGCGACGTCGATCCGGTGCCGTACAACGGATCCGCGGGCGTTCCGGTCGACACACAGATCGACGCCGCCCGGGCCGAGGGCCTGCCCGAGGTCCACGCGCACGGCGGCCTGTCCGCCGAGTGGACCGGACGCTACAGCAATGCCCTGATGAACACCTTCGGTCCGCCGAAGCGGGTGTTCGTCCGCGGTGAGGGCGCCCAGCTGTGGGACGCCGACGGCCGCCGCTACCTCGACCTGTTCGCGGGCATCGCAGTCAACGCCCTCGGCCACGCCCATCCGCTGATCGTCAACGCGGTCACCGCCCAGCTGACCACGCTCGGCCACGTCGGGAACTTCTACGCGACCGCCCCGCAGATCGCCCTGGCGGAGCGCCTGGTCTCGCTGGCCGGGGGAGACGCGCGGGTCTACTTCGCCAACTCGGGCACCGAGGCCAACGAGGCGGCGTTCAAGCTGACCCGGCTCACCGGCCGCACCAAGGTGATCGCCACGGAAGGCGGCTTCCACGGCCGGACCATGGGGGCGCTCGCGCTCACCGGCAAGCCGGGCATCCGCGAGCCTTTCGAGCCGCTGCCCGCAGGCGTCGAGTTCGTCCCCTACGGAGACGTCGAGGCGCTCGAGGCCGCGATCGACGGAGACACGGCGGCCTTCTTCGTCGAGCCGATTCAGGGCGAGCGCGGCGTGCTGCCGGCCCCGCCCGGATACCTCAAGGCGGCGCGCGAGCTGACCGAGCGGCACGGCGCCCTGCTGGTGCTCGACGAGGTGCAGACGGGCATCGGCCGGACCGGTGACTGGTTCGCCTTCCAGCAGGCCGGTATCCGGCCCGACGTCGTCACCCTGGCCAAGGGCCTCGGCGGCGGGCTCCCGATCGGCGCCTGCCTGGCGTTCGGACCGGCCAAGGAGCTGTTCGTGCCGGGCTCGCACGGTTCGACCTTCGGCGGCAACCCGGTGGCCTGCGCCGCCGGCCTCGCGGTGCTCTACGCGATCGAGCGCGACGGACTGCTCACCCGGGTCCGCGAGGTCGGCGCGCGCCTACGCGAGGGCATCATCGGCCTCGACCACCCCGCGGTCGAGGAGGTGCGGGGAGCCGGCCTGCTGCTCGCGATCCAGCTCGGCCAGTCGAAGGCCGCGGCCGTGGCGGACGCCGCCCTCGACGCGGGCTTCATCGTCAACGCGGTCAACCCCGAGGCGATCCGGCTGTCCCCGCCGCTGATCCTGACGACTGATCAGGCGGACGAGTTCCTTGCGGCGCTGCCCAAGCTGCTCGACCACGCTTTGGCCGGGGAGGACTGATGTCGACGCGCGGCGGATTCGCGGCCGGCGGGCCTCGGTCATTCAGCCGCTGCCGGTTGTCGGGGCAGACCACGCCCCTCGGCCCCGACCTCGACGACAACCCCGACTTCGACATCGACCACGCCTAGGAAGGCAGCCCTCATGTCTCCCCGCCACTTCCTCCGCGACGACGACCTCAGCCCGGCCGAGCAGGCCGAGGTGCTCGACCTCGCCGACCTGTTCAAGGCCGAGCCGCTCGCGCACCAGCTGCTCGCCGGGCCGCGGGCCGTGGCCGTGCTGTTCGACAAGCCGTCCACCCGCACCCGGGTCTCGTTCTCGGTCGGCATCGCGCAGCTCGGCGGATACCCGCTCGTCATCGATGCGGGCTCCAGCCAACTCGGCCGGGGGGAGTCGATCGAGGACAGCGCCCGGGTACTCGACCGGCAGGTGGCGGCGATCGTCTGGCGCACCTTCGAGCAGACCCGCGTCGAGACGATGGCCTCGGCCAGCGGCGTGCCCGTCATCAATGCCCTGACGGATGAGTTCCACCCCTGCCAGATCCTGGCGGACCTGCAGACGATCCGGGAGCGCAAGGGCAAGCTCGCCGGCCTGACCATGACCTACCTCGGCGACGGCGCCAACAACATGGCGCACTCCTACCTGCTCGGCGGGGCCACCGCGGGAATGCACGTGCGGGTCGGTACGCCGGAGACCTACCGGCCCGACCCGCGGTTTCTCGCGGACGCCGCCCGGATCGCCGCGCAGACCGGCGGCTCCGTCCAGGTCACCGCCGATCCGAAGGCCGCCGCCGAGGGAGCCGACGTGCTGATCACCGACACGTGGGTGTCCATGGGCCAGGAGGCGGAGAAGTCCTCCCGCTCCTCCGTTTTCCAGCCCTACGCCCTCGACGAGGCGGCGCTCGCGCTCGGCTCGCCGGACGCGATCGCGTTGCACTGCCTCCCCGCCTATCGAGGCAAGGAGATCGCCGCCGCCGTGATCGACGGACCACAGTCCGCGGTCTGGGATGAGGCGGAAAACAGGCTGCACGCCCAGAAGGCACTGCTGGCCTACCTGCTCGGCTACCGAAAGGAAACCCCGTGACGACGCCGTCCTCGCCCTCGTCCTCCGCCGCGCGCGCAAAGGAGGAGGGCCGCACGCGATCCGCGCAGAGCCCGGCCGCTGCCGCGCTCGAGGAGGCCGCGGCCGCGGCCACCGTGGTCAACTCGCGTCGCGCCCGCCATCAGCGCATCGCGGATCTGCTGGGCAAGCACAAGGTGCGCTCGCAGTCCGCGCTCGCCGAACTGCTCATCGCAGAGGGCTTCTCGGTCACCCAGGCCACCCTCTCCCGCGATCTGGACGAGCTCGGCGCCATGCGCATCCGCGACAGCGACGGCGCGCTGATCTACGCCCTGCGCAGCGAAGGCGGCGACGGCGCCCCCCGCCCGGCCTCCGATTCCGGGGAGCTCGAGACCCGGCTGCGCCGGCTGCTCGGCGAACTGCTGGTCACGGCGGAGGGCTCGGCCAACCTCGTCGTCCTGCGCACGCCGCCGGGCGCGGCC
>Ga0185299_10008306_pt1 | contig 10299 bp, 6 predicted proteins | sample PaiPotPPA55metaG_FD_128002 | JGI IMG/M metagenome (GOLD analysis project Ga0185299, IMG submission 128002) | Iron sulfur acid spring bacterial and archeal communities from Banff, Canada, to study Microbial Dark Matter (Phase II) - Paint Pots PPA... ...
TCGCGATCCATACATAAAAGGTAGGCAACAGAAAAATGCTCAGCAGCAGATCGGAAATCAGTCCGCCCACGATCACGATTGCGAAAGGCCGTTGCGAATCCGATCCGATGTCATGCGACAGGGCCGCGGGTAGAAGTCCCAGAGTAGCCACGAGCATGGTCATCATGATCGGGCGAAGCCTCAGGACCGCGCCTTCGACTGCAGCATCCGCGATCGAATAACCGCGCGCGCGCAACTGGTTGATGTATTCCAGCATGATCACGCCGGTTTGCACCGAAACACCGAACAACGCCAGCATGCCCACGCCCGAGGATACGCTGAGATACGTCCCAGTGAGCAGCAGGGCAAGGAAGCCGCCGACGCGAGCCAGACCCACATTTAAGAGAATGAGAAGCGCCCATTTATACGAGCGAAACATAGTATAGAGAATGATGAAGATGACCAAGATCGTCAGTGGAACGATCAGAGCGAGCCGCGCCTCCGCGCGTTTTTCGCTCTCGTATTCGCCAGACCAGCCCAGGCTGTAGCCCGGCGGCAGTTTTACTTTCTGGCCGATCTGCTTAATCGCATCTTCGACAGTGGTGCCAAGATCGCGGCCTCGTACATTGAACGTCACTCCGACGTAGCGCGTGTTACCCTCGCGAAAAATGTCATACGCACCGTCCTTGACTTCCACGCTGGTTAGTTGCGCCAATGAGACGCGCTCGCCTGTGGGAGACAGCAGACGCACTCTCTCGATCGCTTGTTGAGTGTTGCGGTAAGGAGCCTGATAGCGAACGACCACGTCGTAGCGCTGCTCTCCGATCAACACCTGACTTACCGCGTTCCCACCCACGGCGGTCTGAACTGCGTCTTGTATATCCGCAACGTTGATTCCGAAACGAGCCGCTAAGCGGCGGTCGATCGTCAAGTCGAGGTTTGGCTGGCCGAAATCGCGCAGAAGTTTGACGTCATGCATGCCCGGAATGCCGGCCATGACGGCTGTCACTTCTTCGCCCTTCTGCTCAAGAGTTTTCAAGTCGTCGCCAAAAATCTTGAGCGCCAGAGAACCCTTGGTGCCCGTCATCGTTTCTCCCACGTTGTCTTCGATAGGCTGGGAGAAGTTCCAGATGGCCCCTGGATATTTCTCCAGCGAACGGTTCATCGCGGCGATCAACTCCTCTTTGCTCTTGTGAAAAACGGGACGCCATTGATCATGCGGCTTCAAGTCGACGAAATACTCGGTGTTGCCGAATCCGCCTGTGTCGGTTCCATCGTCGGGACGGCCCACCTCCGATACCACCGTTTTCACCTCCGGAAAAGACGCAAATACATAGCGGGCATTGTTAGTGAACTTTTCTCCTTCCGAGAGACTTGTGCTATTGGCCAGAGTGCCGCGCGCCCAGATGGCGCCTTCGTCGAGGTGAGGCAAGAACTCCGCGCCAATGACGCCGCCAAACCCTAAGTAAAGCGTTCCGATCAACGCCGCAATGCCAACCGCAGCCACCACCCAGCGATTCCGAACCGCCCAGCGCAGGCTCTCGCGATAGCGCGCGGTCAGATAATCCATCACGTGGTTGCGCCGTTCCTTTACGCCATTACGGAAAAATAGGCCTGCAAGCACGGGCGCGATGAGAACCGAAAATGTCATGGCGCCAAGCAGAGCAAGCGCAACTGTCCAGGCCATGGGCCTGAATAGTCTGCCCTCCACGCGTTGCAGCGTAAAGATGGGCATATAGGCGGTGATGATGATGGCGATCGCATAAAACACCGGCCGCTGCACTTCGTGCGCAGCTTCGCGAATCGCTTCCGCCGGTGTTTTTTTTGTCGCCGATCCGGATCCGTTGTGCAAGCGGCTCATGTGCCGGACAATGTTTTCGACCATGACCACAGCGCCGTCCACCACCATGCCGAAGTCCAGGGCACCGAGAGAGAGTAGATTCGCTGGAATGTGGCTCAAGTCCAGCCAGATCGAGGCAAATAGCAAAGAAAACGGAATCGTCAGCGCAACGATAAGAGCGGCACGAACGTTCAGCAGAAACAGGAACAGAATGACGCTGACCAGAATCATGCCTTCGGCCAGGTTGTGCATGACCGTGTGCAAAGTGAAATAAAGAAGGTCGCTACGGTCGAGCATGGGAACGACCTTCACGCCGGGTGGCAGAAGGCCGTTGTTGAGTTCGTCGACTTTCTTGTGAATGGCGTCGAGCGTGGGCTGTTCCTCGGCGCCTTTTCGCATCAGCACCGCGCCCTGGATCACATCAGGCTCGTCGATGATGCGCCCATCCTCCATGTGATTTGCTCTTGCCATGTGCCCCAACCGGATTTTGGGGCCCTGTGTGACGTCCGCAATGTCCTTCACCCTCAGGGCTGTTCCGGTTTGGGTTTTTAGGACCGTTTCTTCAATATCCCGCACCCGGGTGAAGAGCCCGAGCGCGCGGACGTTCATCTGCTGCATTCCGACTTCAACGAAGCTGCCACCTGCATTGATGTTGTTATTCGCAAGCTGCTGCTCTACCTGCCCGATACTCAGTCCGTAGGAAACCAGCTTGTTGGGGTCGACGCGAACTTGGTACTCGCGCACCGTTCCCCCGAAATCGGAAACGTCCACGACGTTTGGAACGGACTTGAACTGCTTCAGCAGAACCCAGTCTTCAATCGACCTGAGTTCCATCAAGTCATACCGCGGATTCGTGCTTCTCAGTGTGTACCAGTAGATTTGGCCGGTGGTGCTCCAGTCGGTTCCGATTTGCGGCTGCAGGTTCTGTCCCGGCGGGAGATTAACCTGAGTTAACCTCTCCAGCACTTTCTGGCGATTCCAGTCGTTGACCGAACTGTCGTCGAAAATCATGATCACGAACGACAGGCCGAAAATAGATTCGGAACGCAGAAAGGTCATGTGCGGCATTCCCGACATTTGAATTTCGATCGGGATCGTGACCTGTTGTTCAACCTCCTCAGCGGAACGCCCCGGCCACTGCGTGATGACCGTTACGTAGTTGTCGGCGATATCGGGATAGGCTTCGACGGGCAGATTATGGAACGAGATCGCGCCCCAGCCGGCCAGCAGGAGGGCGATAGCCAGCACCACGAATTTGTTGTTCAGCGCAAAATCTACGAGGGCCCGAATCATTTCTTGTCCTGCCTTGTTTGCCGATGCGCCGACTTAACCGCTGCAGACGGCCGCCGATCAGCAATGTCCGTCATGAGGCGCACTCGCGAGGTCGGATATGTTATCGCCATCCGCTATTGAGCGAGCACGTGGTCCAAAACCAGCGCGTTGGTGACTACTTGCTGCCCTGGCTTGAGCCCAGACTTAATTTCCTGCAAGTTCGTGTTCTCGTTCAAAACGTCTCCACTGACGACTTCCACGCGGCGAAACTTTTTGTCGGGCGCGGGAACGAAAACAAAATCACGATCATGCATGCGTAGCAGGGCGGATGCGGGGACGATCGTGTGCATCTCCGTTTTTTGCCCGCGGAACGTGGCCCTTACGAACATGCCCAGCCGCATCATGCCGGTGTTCTGAACTTCGATTCGCACCTTGGCGGCGCGAATACTGGGATCGAGAACAGCGCCAATGTTGCTTACTCTTCCCTTGAGCATGTGGTCGGGATAGGCATTCAGGATGATTTCCGCCGTATCGCCGAGCCGGACTGCGGACAGGTCATTCTCGTACACGTCGCAGACAATCCAGACCGATGAGATATCGGAAATGGTAAATGGACTGGGCGAGGAATAAGCCTGCACGGTCGCCGCGTTAGTCACTTCCTGATCGGTGATTACGCCGGTGGTGGGCGCGACGATATCCACCATGCCCATGGGCTTATCGGGATCGTTGCCGAGGAGGCGCAAATGCTCGGTCGCGGTCTCGAGCGTCACCTTGGCGTCTTCTGCGGCGTCTTGCGCAACCTCGAGGTCTTGCTGTGCGATGGCACCGTGGGAATACAGGTCGACAGCGCGATTCAACTGCTTTCGTGCGAGAAGTTCATCGGCGATGGCTTTGCGGTAAGCATCAAACCCGCCTGCCACATCGTCGCTCCGAATGGTTAGCAACAGCTGACCTTTTTTTACGGTGTCCCCTAGTCGCGCGTGAATGGCCACAACGCGCCCCGAGGCTAGCGAGACCACCGGGACATTGCGTGCAACATCAGGCGTGACTGTTCCTGTGACTACCAACTCGGAGGTCGTGGGGCGCTCGACGGCGGCCGCCAGCGGAAATTGCTCGGGATGGTCTACCGTGAACAGGCCGGGGTCCGCGCCAGGCACGATGTTTGCGGGCGGGGGGGCTTCCGCCGCCGCGTCGACATGAGCGCTGCAGCCGCTCAGCATCAGTGGCAAAAGCACGGAGATGAGAAGAGCACCGGTTTTCAGATTTCTACTTTTCATGGTGTGTCGTGAGCGGAGTATCCACTCGCCGTTTATCAAGCAAGTTACCGTTTTTTTGGGCTGGTCACTTGCCGACAGATGGACGCACCCGAACCCGTGACTGCGTTAACTCTTTAACCTCCAGTTGACCTTGTGGTCCGTGTCTAGTCTGTCGAACTCCCCCTCCATAAACTCCATCCATTCTTCCCTGGACGCTTTGCCGCTCGGGTTCGTGTCCATCAGGAGCAAGAGTTGCTTAGCCGCATCTGTTGCGGCGGCGAGTCTCCTTTCTTTTTCGGTTTCTTCAGTCGCCGGCGTTGGAGTAACTACAGTCGATTTCCCGTCTTGGGCCGCGGCGGTATTCACTACCATCACCGCGACTAAAAACACTGCCGCGATGGTGTCAAGAGCGATCGGCCCGAGCTTAAGCATGATTTCACCTCCATTTGAAATCGCTTGACCACGTGAAGCAGGCTTTCCCTTGAGGAAACCTGAAAACGAGCTAGAACTTAACCATGATGGCCATTCTGATACTGGGTTCATCCTTTCGAAGGTCGGGCGTCCAAAGGCCGCCGTGCGAGCCTGAGTTACACACCGTTTGCGCCGCGCCGAGGTTTGAGCCGAGCGGGTCAGTGGGATTGCTGGCGTTTGGCGCCCATCCAATCCCGCTCGAACTACCGTCATTGCAAGCATAGAATTGGGGAGATCCGTTGTTGCCGCCGGGAGGAGTGATCCCACCTCGGCCCGTGAAGTATGGCTGATTCGCGTGGCGATAACCAAACTCCCAGAGGAAAGTGATGTACTGTCTGGGCATGTAGTCGAAGGTCACTGAACTATCCCACGCTTTGTAAACTGAGCCCGGAAATGTTGGGAAGTATGGCGATCCGGAAACTGCATCTGCTCCGTTGATGGGCTGAAGCAGAGTGAGGTAGCGCCCCGGATTGTCCAAGACACCGCCGCCGACCGTTATCGCGTACTTGTCCTTTTTGAACCAGGTGCGGTCGTACAACATCCACCCCGCGAACACTTGCTTGTATGCAGTGATCTGGCCTCCCGACTTCTTATTCCCCAAGCAAGAGACTCCTCCGCCGTATTCGCATCCCAAATCTCCGGTGAGGGAGAACGCCATCTTGTCTATGGTCTTCTCCGGATGGTCGTAGTACTTGATCTCGACGCTGTCATCGGTGTGGAGGCGTGAGCGGGCGCCGTTAAGGCCCAGCGTATCTTCACCCAAACCGTAATTGTTGAAGACCAGCGAAAGCCACGGCTTCGGACGGTACAAAATCTGGCCGCCTAGGCCTGGTACGTTGCCGAACCTGCCATAGGATTGCCATCCATTGATGATCCAGGGCTCAATCTTCAGCTTATCGGTCGGGAACCACTGAATTCGGAGGCCATTAAAAAACCATGGCGTGTTGGAGGATACGTATGACGGTTGGTACGCCCAGTTATCGAAGTTGTAGTAGCTGAAAAGGCCGATGTAGGAGACGAAAATTCCAGCATCGACGTTAAGCCCGTGATTCACATTGAAGTGGTATCCACCGTAGGCTTCGGCGAAATATTTGTAGGCGCCGCGCAGGTCCCATTGGCCGCGACCAACGCTGCCATCATTGCGCGGGGTGGTAACTGCGAACATTCCGCCCATCGTAAGCACCCTGCCGCGAACATTTTGCCAATGAAAGTCTCCACCGAAACTGATCTGCTCGACCTGGATTTCGTTTGACCGGAATATCTCCGTCGAGCCGCCCAGCGAGTCGTCCTTGGGATGGTTGAAGCTGCTTACGAAGTCAGTGTCAAATCGGATTTCCGGAGTAAAAAATTTCGAATCCCACACCACGTCTTTGTTGCGAGCGGTTCCGTTCAGCCAAGTCCAGTCGGCGTATGCAAAAGGTTCTGTAGGTGCCGGCTTTTCGGGTAAGCCCGTGCGCGCCTCTTGAGGAGTTGTGTCGACACCCGCGCTCGAAGATGCGCCCTCGGTCGCTTTGGTCGCTGATCCTGCGACAGATGCAGACGGCGTCGGTTCCGGGGCTGGATGATTCTTCAGCGCCATCAATTCGATTTCGATCTGCTCCATGCGTGCTTTCATTTCCGCAAGATCTCTCTCAAGCACGGCAGGATCAGGGATGGCCGCAGGCTTAGCGGCGGCAGGCGCTGAGTTTTTCGCGGCTTCAGTATCCGATCCGTCTGCCGAGGGTGGATGCAAGACCGCCGCTTTCGCCGGAGTATCCGATTGTTCCTGAGTCTGCGCGTAACCGGGCGGAGACTGGACCACAGCCAAACCCAAAATAAGCAAGGCCAAGCAAGTTGAAAACGGCACTTTGTTACAAAACAGAGTTCTCGTGATTTTCAAGTTAGAATCCTCTCCGGTCCGAAGTCCAGTTCTCTTCACTCAAACAGCAGTTCGTTTTAATCTGGCTGAATGGACAAATCGCGTTTCTTGCCGCTTTCTTTTGGTGGGTACCATCACATTCGAAAACTCGTAAAGAACGCGTAAAAGGCCCATAAGGAATGCATAAACATTTTCAATATGGAACGGCCTTTATCTGCAAGCCGAGTGGCTGCGACCCCATTTTCCAGTCACCGCCGCAGTCGATGAGCTGAAAAACAGGTAACCTTTCCAAAGCATCTGCGACGCGTCACCAGCCGGAAGGCAAATGGTTTAACGCCCCGAATGTGGTGAGGAGAGTAGACTGGACGGCATGAAGAAGCCGTGAAGATTGGACATTAATAATTCGACTAAGTTGGATAAGTTCTTTGATTGGTAGGACGAAGCGAGTACTTGCGAGTTGCCCGTAGTCGCTGGGCGGGACCTAGTGTGATACTTCGCGTGGTACCACTGGCGACACGTCAAGCGGATTGCAGAAACGGTATCCCACCCAGGGTTCAGTCACAATGTATTTTGGTTTGGCGGGATCCTCTTCAACTTTTTGTCGCAGAGTTTTGACAAAAGAGCGCAGGTAATCAAGTTCGGTGCCATATTCTGGACCCCAGACGGAGCGCAAGAGTTTGGCGTGCGGTACTGGAGCCCCCTGATTCCGCATCAGCAGTACCAGCAGCTCGAACTCGGTAGGCGTGAGGTGAACGATTTCTCCCTTCCGATAAAGCATATGGCGGTTAATATCAAGTTCCAAGTCGCCCGCCTGCAACGATGTCGGCTCGCTGGCATCGTCGGTGTGAAGCCTGCGTAACACTGCTTTGAGCCGCGCAACCAGCTCGCGAAACCGAATGGGCTTTGTGATGTAGTCGTCCGCACCCGCCTCCAATGCCTTCACCATTTCACTTTCGCCATCCTGCACTGTAACCATTACGATCCCGATCTTCGGCAGCTGCGCGCGAATCTCGCGGCAGGCTTCCACACCGCCAATCCCCGGCATGTTGACATCGAGCAAAACCAGATCGAAAGCTCCAGGGGTAAGAATTGCAACCGCTTCTTCGCCGCTTCGCGCCTCTTCGATCGCAAACCCGCTGGCAGTCAACGAGGTCCGCAGTACTCGACGAAAAGATGGCTCGTCATCGACGACCAACGCACTGAGTCGGTCCGCGGTCATAGTGACTCCACCTCTCTGTGATTTCGAAACCCCAAGGAAAACCCCAACTCCCGTGAGCCGTAGAGCCTCAGTACTCTCTTACGGCCAGCGGCAAGGTCAGGCAGAAACCGGTGTCTTGATTATCCGTGGTTATTCCCGTATCCAGATTCAGGCTCCCGCCATGCGCATGGACGATCTTCCGTGCCACGTATAAACCGAGCCCGGAACCCGGCGTCTTGTGCCGCACCTCTGCGCCCCTGTAGAACCGCTCGAAAATGTTAGATCGCTCATTAGGACGAATGACGCTGCCGCTGTTCGATGTCCGAATTGCAAGCCAGTCCTCCTTCGCGTCGATGCTGACCGTCACAGCAGAACCGACAACGGAATACTTGCACGCATTGTCAAGTAGCTGCCGTAAAGCTAGTTGGAGCAATTCTGCATCCCCCATCACATCGGTGACTGCTGCCCCTTTCCTAATAGAAACCTTTCGGTCGGTCCATTGTCGCGAGTACTGCTCCGCCAAGGCCCCCACTAAGTCGGCCATGTCAGTAAGTTCCATTTTCGGCTTAAGCTGTTCTCGATCCAAGCGCGCGGTTCGAAGCAATCGGGATGTGAGCGAGCTTAGCCGGACAGCCTCTGTTTCAACCGCGTCCGCGAGTTCCAACTGTTCCGCACGTAGAGGGCCTAGTTCGCGAAGGCCCCCGGCAGCAGTGACGATTGTCGCTAGGGGAGTTTTGAACTCGTGGGCAAGGGCATCCAGAATGGCTCCTCGAAACAGCTCCGCTTCGGCAGCGGCCGCGGCATGGTTGGCTTTGCGTGCCTTGGTGGTGAGGCGAGTAATGACTAAACCGGTGGTTAAGAACGAGATGAGCGCTAGAATATCCAGCGGATCGGTGACCTCAAAAGAAAAAACAGGAGGCGTGAAGAAAAAATCCAGACACAAAACTGCCACCAGTGAAACTACGGCTGATGAACCAAAGCTGCCCACCAGGGACTGCAACACTACAACGATCAGGTAGACAAAGCCGGTAATACTGAGATTCAGTCGAAGGTGATAGCAGATGTAAGTGATGACGCATATCGCGAGGCAGCCGGGTGCTGTTCGAATGCCCGCTCGAATGAAGGAGCGCCTAATTGTATTGGTCCTTGGCATAGCTGCTAGAGTTTTTCCACGATAAGCCGCTTCCTCCGATCGCATATGACTCGCGCCAAGGCTAACTGGGGCTTGCGGCTCAGTCCAATCGATAATTCTTCTTCCTGCGATCGGGATTATGACAGAGCGCATTTTGAAACTGGGAGCGATGATACCTGACCCTCAGTGTAGGCTAGGAGACTCTGAATAAGGTCTCCCTTCCACAGGAATATAGAGTTAGGTTGCCGCCAGAACGCCGGCACGCGACCTCAGCGGAAGAAGAGAGGTCATTCTCCCCCTCGGTCGTGAATTATCTCCCCGCTGTTTTCTTCCAGTGGGTGGACGAGGAAGCTGATCATCCTCCGGTCACCCGTGGACATGCGACTGTCTGCCGACCCTTCCCACTACTGTTTCGGACGCTGGAACTCGTTCGAGGCTCCTTGCCAAAGGTCATAGTTGTCGTCTGCCAGCTATTCGGCCCGGTCCGCCTCCGCCTCGTAACCCGCGTACCCATACCGCAAAACTCGCCGCTTTTTAATCCGCGCACGATACCGGAAGCTCTGCAAAGTCCAGGCGGCCCTGGAGCGCGGCGGAATCGAATTTCTCGACGATGACCGGCCCGGCGTGAGACTGCGCGCCATCACAGCCAAGCGGCAAGCTGCACCTTGAAGAAGACAACAATCTTGTGCATACCTCAGCGGACGAAGAGAATCTCCTGCTTGAAGTCCTGGAAGACAGTCGCCTGCGCGGTATCGGCATCGACCCGGACGGAGACTCGGTCGATATCATGGTGGAGCTTACGCGCCGACTGGAGGCTCTGGGAGAAGCCATCGCTCCCCTTGCCGCTGAATCCAATAGCCCAGAGCAGCCTGAAGAATAATCCGCCCCGCCAACGTGCTTTTCCCTCGCAAGAAGGCCAAATCCCAGATTACGTTTCGGATTTCGCAAGAAGCGATCGTTTTTCCCAAATTTAATCTCTCCTGGTCACCGGCGAGCGTAGAATCGCCGCACTTTTCCTTGTGGGTTCGGGCTCCGCGTCACGTTTAAGAAATTCCCCGGTGGTTCGTTGTGGAGGATGCTGTGCGCAAAGCAAGCGCTGTTCTTTCCGTCGTGTTCCGTTTCTCTTCATGCGCAAAATGCCTCCTCGGCCAGAGCGCGCCACGCTCGCGGGTATCCCTGTAAAATCCACCGTGGCCTGTTTTCCCAAAACCAATGAAAACTCTAACGACTGCCGTTTTTCTGGCAACGGCTCTGATGCTGTTTGCCCCTGGCGATGCAATCGCACAGTTACTG
>Ga0185299_10008310_pt1 | contig 10295 bp, 9 predicted proteins | sample PaiPotPPA55metaG_FD_128002 | JGI IMG/M metagenome (GOLD analysis project Ga0185299, IMG submission 128002) | Iron sulfur acid spring bacterial and archeal communities from Banff, Canada, to study Microbial Dark Matter (Phase II) - Paint Pots PPA... ...
CTGCGTGAACACGGTCTGGACGTCGATCTCGTCACTACCGGCCGCGAGGCGCTCCGCGCAGCGCTCGCCAGGGGCTATGACGCCATGACGCTCGACCGCATGCTGCCCGATGCCGACGGAATCATGGTGGTCCGGTTGTTGAGGGAAGCCGAGATCGAACTGCCCGTCCTGATGATCAGCGCGCTATCGGACGTCGATGAAAAAGTGCGTGGCCTGCGCACGGGCGGCGACGACTATCTGACCAAGCCCTATCAACCGGACGAACTGCTGGTGCGTCTTGAAGTCATGATTCGCCGCAAGGACGCGAGCCATGCGGCAAGCGACAACATCCTCCGGGTCGGGACGCTTGAGGTCGACCGGTTGAGCCGGCTGGTCAGGCGATCAGGCGTCGTCATCGAACTGAGCCCGGCCGAATACCGGCTGCTCATCTACATGATGGAGCAGAGCCATTGCGCTCTGAGCCGGCCTATGATTTTCGAAGCCGTCTGGGGATACCGGTTCGATCCGGGCACGAACCTGATCGAGGTGCATATCGGCCGGTTGCGAAAGAAGATAGATACCGAAGGCGAGGAACCGTTGTTTCATACGATCCGTAACAAGGGGTATCGCCTGGGAGCGTGAAGAAGCGCCGCGCGAAACGCCCGGAACTTGCGTGCGGTTCAAGTTCCGGCGCGCACGGCGCATGAAGTCAAGGCTACCCGGTCCATCGCCCATGCACGGCGCAACCGTAACCGCATGCGCCATGCATGGCCGCTTCAGATCACCATAGACAGCCCAAGCGTAAACGCCAGCGCCGTCACCGAAATAATCGTCTCGCACACGGTCCACGTCTTGAAGGTCTGCGTCACGGTCATGCCGAAGTACTCCTTGACGAGCCAGAAACCGCCATCGTTCACATGCGACAAGATCAGCGACCCCGCGCCGGTCGCGAGCACAAGCAACTCGGGACGCACGCCCGTTGCAGTAGACGCAGCGGCCGCTGCGATAGGCGCAATGATCCCCGCAGCGGTGGCCATTGCAACAGTCGCCGATCCGGTCGCGACGCGAATCAGCCCGGCGACCAGCCACGCGAGAATCAGCAGCGGCACATGCGCGCCGGTGGCCACATCGACGATCGCCTTGGACGCGCCGCTATCGATCAGGATGCGTCCGAAGCCGGCACCGGCACCCACGACCAGCGTGATGCTGGCCGTCGGCGCCAGACACTCGTTAGTGAACTTGAGGATCGATTCGCGATTGAACCCACGCGCCGAACCGAACGTGTAGAAACTCAGCAGCACCGCAAGCAGCAGCGCCATGTCCGGATGCCCGATCAGGCGCAGCACATTGTTGGCCGTTGACTTCGCCGGCACGATCAGGTCGGCCCAGCTGCCCACGAGCATCAGCAGCACGGGCAACAGAACCGTCAGCAGCGTGATACCGAAGCCGGGCAGCTTCTGCGTGGCGCGTGCGGCGTCCTGCTCGATAAACTGCTGCGCCATCAGATTGACGCCCTCGAGTACGACGAACTTCGCGATCAGTTTCGAGAACAGCGGTCCGGCGATAATCGCCGTGGGAATGCCGACGATCAGCGCATAGAAGATCGTGTGGCCGATATCCGCGTTATAAGCCGTGACGGCCAGCAACGCGGCCGGATGCGGCGGGATCAGGCCATGCACGACCGAGAGCCCCGCGACCATGGGAATGCCGACGCGGATCATCGACGTGCCCGTGCGTTGCGCCACGTTGAACGCGATCGGAATCAGCAACACGAAACCGACTTCGAAAAACACCGGCAGGCCGACGAGAAACGCGATGCACATCATGGCCCAATGCACATTCTTAGGACCAAACAGCCCGATGAGCGTGCGCGCAATGCGTTCAGCACCGCCGGATTCGGCCATCATCTTGCCGAGCATCGTACCGAGCCCGACGACAATCGCAATATGCCCGAGCGTTCCACCTACGCCGGTTTCGAACGACTTGAGAATCGACGTCATCGGCATGCCGACGGCAAGCGCGAGCGCGACGGATACCACCATCAGCGTGATAAACGGATTGAGTTTGAATCGCGCGATCAGCACGACCAGCGCGATGATCGCGACTAACGCGTAAACGAGTAACCAACTTCCCTGGACAGTCGCCATGGGGTCTCCAAAATAGCGATCGGAGGAACCAGACCGTCGAGCCGCATGGGTCTCCAACGGTCCGGCGCACCTGGTTAGAACTTGTGCCGAATCCCGGCGACGGTGACGAATTGCCCGTTGTTGCTGGACGGATTCGAGACGCCTTCGACCCACGCCTTGGCGCCCGACGAACGCTGATAAATGCCGTTCAGGTAAAGATCGGTGCTCTTCGACAGGAAGTACTCGCCACCGAGCGCGAGCTGGTTGTAGTGGCCGTTTGCCGCCGTTGCCGAACTGCTGTTCTGTCTCGTGTAGATGTAGCCGAGCGAGAGCAACGTGACAGGCGTGACCTGATAACGCACGCTCGCTTCGTAGTTCGCGAAGCGCAGGCTGCCGCCGGTCAGGAGGTCGAAATGCGAGTTCGTGTACAGCAGGGCGACGGTGGCCGGCCCGAACGCATAGGCACCGCCCGCGCCCCAGACCTGATTACGCGCGACGTTGCTGATGATCGACGAGCTGGTGCCGTAGTAGTTGTCGGAAGGCGCAGCGCCTGCCGTGTTTGACGCAGGGCGATTAACCAGCGAGTAGGCCGCGTCGAGACGGACTGGTCCCGCGACATAATCCGCCCCTACGCTCCACGCACGGTTATTCGAGAAATCACCGGCCGTGTTTGAGAACGCGTACATCGCGTTGGCGGTGAAGCCGGAGAACGTGGGCGTGGTGTACTTGACGGCGTTGTTGGTGCGGTAGGTATTGTTGAGGTCGTCGTTGTCATAGACCGCGTTGCCGAACTGGCTCATTGCGCCCACGCCGTTGATCTGCAGATTCGACAAATAGTCCTGCACGCTGTTGTACTGGCGGCCAAGCGTGATCGTACCCGCGCGGCTGTTACTCAATCCGACCCACGCACTGCGGCCGAACATGCGTCCGCCCTGGCCCGATGCGCCCGATTCCAGGCTGAAGCCGTTCTCGAGCCTGAACAGGACTTTGTTGCCGCCGCCCAGATCCTCGGTTCCAAGCAGACCCCAGCGCGACCCTTGCACGTTGCCTTGAGTGGCCTGATAGGCGCTATTGCCTTTTTGGTTGTTGGTGTAGGTGAAGCCGGCATCGACAATGCCGTAGAGCGTCACACTGCTTTGGGCGTAAGCGCCTTGCGCAACGCTTCCGGTCACGGCAACGGCCACGGCCGTGCGAAGGATCTGCTTGTGCATCTGGTTTCCTCTGGTCGAAAGATGGGCGTTCATCGATGAATTCTTGTTCTCTTCGATGGCGTAAGGATTACTAAACGTGCAGGGCAAAGCGACACCGGAGAGAATCCGGCGTATCGGTCATACAAAGATTGAAATTCAGTCCGGCCAACTGCGCCGGCCGGCAACACGCCGCACATCGCGCTGGAAAAACGGCGTGACCAGCGGCTGCGGTGCGTGCTGCGCACGTTCGAGTTCGGCGAGCAAACGTTGAAGGACGATCTGTTCCTGGCCGGGATGCAGGTTGCACGGATCGACGAAGAAAAAATTCAGTTCGGCCTCGTGATCGCGAACGATCACCGGCACGCTGCCCGCCGGCGGATTCGCCAGCGCGTCCGCCAGATCCCAGGCGCTGATACGCGCCTCGCGTGAATCGATGGAAAGCTTCAGGCGGTCTAGCGGATTGCCGGTCGGATCGGCATCGAGCTCCGCGCGCACGCCGGGACGACCGTTCAGCGCTTCATGCCACAGCTTGAGATAACCGCGCTCACGCGCGCGGACTGCCGCATGATCGCGCTGCTGCCACTGCTCGAGCGCAGCGATGGCGCCCGCGATCCCTTCCTTGCCCACTTTCATGCCACGGCCGATGCCGCCATTCTGGAAATAGGCGGCACGTACCAGCGTTTTCTTGCCGGCCACGATCCCGGCAGTCGGACCGCCGAGAAACTTGTGCGCTGAATACAGCACGAGATCGGCGCCAGCGGCAATGAAGTGTTTGAGGTCATATTCCGACGCCGCGTCCACGATCACGGGCACACCCTTCGCATGTGCGGCGGCGACAAATTCTTCCAAGTGAATCAATCCGAACTGGACCGTGTGATGCGAGACGACATAGAGTGCGGCAGTAGTACGTTCGTTGAATGCCGCGGATAGCTGGTAACCGTGCGATTCTGTGGCCGCCCCAACCGGCACGACGCGAGCGCCGGCGAGCCGGATGGCCTGGTCGATGGGCGCGCCATAATTGACGAGATGGCCCGTTTGCACAACCACCTCGTTGCGCAGTCCGGTCGTGTCGGGCAAACGCTCGATCAGGCCCGGATCGTCGCCCGTCATGGTCGCGGCAATGCCAAGCGTGATCGCCGCCGAACAGGACGCGGTGATATAGCCGCTTTCGCTGCCGCACGCCTGCGCGATCACGGCTGACGCCTTGCGTTGCAAGTCGTCGATCTCAACGAACTGCGGCATGATCGCGGCCATGGCTTCAATGACCGGTGCCGCCACGATGGAAGCACCCAGGCTCGTCATCGTGCCCGATACGTTGACGACGGGGCGTAGACCAAAACGGGAATAAATATCCATCGTGTGGCTCCTGATATTCCTTTATTATGGAATGTATGTTGTAATTGTGTATTAGACTAGCATACGATGCGCTTGCGTCAAACTGTACAAAAACAATCTGTCACTAGGAGCGCAATGATTCGCAAGTCCCGTCAAACCGCGCAGGAACCGGAGCCAGCCGCGAAGCCGGTGCCAGACACGCCCGATCAGTCCGCTGCCGCGCCGCGCACGCGCACGAGCGCGATCGACCGGGCAGTGCAGATCCTGGACGCGCTGCAGGAAACCAACCGCCCGATCACCGCTTATGAAATCGCGCGTCTGGTCGGCGCGCCGCTGTCGACTGTCTATTCGATCATCAATGACCTGGTGGAGAAGAACCTGCTGGCCCGCACGCCCGACGGCGCGATCTGGCTCGGCTCGCGGTTATACGGCTACGGGTTGACGTATGCGAGTTCGCTCGATTATCTGGCGGTCGCCCATGAAGAGATGAACCGCTTGTCGGCGCAGGTCGGCGAGACGGTGCAGGTGTGCGGACTCGAGGAAGGCATGATGGTCGTGTTGCAAATGGTTGAGGGACCGGGCCATTTCCGTGTGACCTCGCGCGTAGGCAGCCGGGTGCCGCTCAACTGGACCGCATCGGGACGGTTGCTGGTGGGACATTTGCCGGACGCCGAGCGGATCGCCTATTTCGCGCGGTACGCGAAGTCGTCTCCCACTGCGCGTGCCGAAACACGCCCTAACGTGCTCGCGCGAATGGCGCGTGAAGCGCTCGACGCGCGGCTGTCGATTCAGATCGGCGAATCGGATGCGTCCGTGGCGTGTCTCGCCGCCCCGGTACTCGATCAGGCCGGAGACTGCGTCTTCACCATTTCGATCGTGATGCCGGAAGCCAAGGCGCTTCAGAGTACTGAACGTTTCGGCGACGAACTAAAGGTAGTCGCTGCGCGCATTGAAGCGCGGCTCGGCTGGCAACGCCGCACGCCCGACCCCGTCGGCTAGGCACTGGCTGCCGGTCTTTGAACCTTGTCCTCAACACTTGAAAGAGAACCAACGCAACATGGGATTTTCGACTGAGATGAACTGCTATGAACGACTGCAGGCCCGCGGTTTGAAACTTCAGGACGTGCCCGCACCGATAGGCAACTTCACTCACTGCACGCGCGAAGGCAACTTGCTGTTTTTATCGGGGCAAGGTCCGCTTGACGAGACCGGACGCCTGATGACGGGCAGGGTCGGTGACAACGTCACCGCCGATGAAGCGTATGCGCATGCGCAACTCGTAGGCCTTAACTTGTTGTCGGTACTGCACGTGGAACTAGGCGATCTGGGCCGCGTGAGACGCATCGTGAAGCTGCTCGGCATGGTCAATGCCACGCCGGATTTCGCCGATCACCCGCGCGTGATCAACGGGTGCTCCGATCTTTTTGTCGATGTGTTCGGCGACGCGGGCCGGCACTCGCGTTCCGCTGTCGGTGTGGGGTCGCTGCCGGGCAATATCACGGTGGAGATCGAAGCGATCGTTGCTATTCGCGATTGAGATTCAGCGAGATTCCGAGCGTGAGGCCGCCTCGACAACGGGCGCGGCGTCTTCCGTAGCCGGAGACATGACGGGCGCGGGCGTGGTCCACGACACCGGCTCGTGGCGCACCCGGAGAGCCGTCGAGCACCGTCGCGGTCGCGGGATCGCGCCGCACCCGCATGGCTTTCGCCCGAACCGCACCGGCAAAAACTACGCCCACTCGCACTCCATTTATCGGCAATAAAGTAAAAAAATATTAGAAAGTAATACAGAGAAAAATATTAGAAAGTAATACAGAGTGCATCGGATATTTATCCCGCGTTTAAACTTTCCGTTGCCGATTAATTGATTTGATCGAGCGCGCCAATGAACACCACAACACTCGCCAATAATCCAGGCTGTGAGGTATTTATCGGATGAATGAAACGAGTTCCTTCCGCGGCCGCCATTATCCACAACTGGATGCATTGCGCGGCATAGCTGCCCTGATGGTGGTGATCAATCATTTCGTACTGGTCGGCCCGCTCTGGTGGATACCCAGGTCGCCCTTGCGCGTGTTGGCGCTCGGTCATGAAGCTGTCATTTTATTCTTCATACTGAGCGGTTTTGTCCTGACCCTTCAATTAATGTCGAATCGCCGCATCACGTATCGCGACTATTTGATTAAGAGGATTTGCCGGATCTATCTGCCTTATCTCGCCGTACTGTTCGCCGCCTTTTCATTCATTGATCTGATCAACGTAAAGCCCGTTGAATGGGCCGGCTCATGGATCAACGATATTTGGACCGGATCATTCTCGCGTGCGGAGATACTGGATCACATCTTGTTTATCGGACAATACAAAGCCAATCGCGTGCTTCCGGTGATCTGGTCGCTGATCTACGAGATGCGCATCTCGTTGATGATGCCGCTGGTCGTCTATTGCGCCGGCCGCATGTCCGCGCGCGCTTGTCTGGCAACGGCGCTGGCCATTTCCGCGGTGTCCTTCCTGTTCGCCATGGGGAAGGGCGCCGACGAGACCAGCAGCCCAAGCTTCAGCGGCGACTGGGCGATGACGGCGCATTACCTCGGCATGTTCATCGTTGGCGCGACGCTGGCGATCCACCGCGCGCGCTGGCAACGATGGCTCGCAAAGCACAATCGCACGAAGCTTGTCCTCGCCGCTTCGCTCGCGCTCTATTTCTTGTCACGCTCGGTGATGTCGATTACGACGGGTGTTATCGGCCAGTACATTTTCGACTGGTGTGTCGTGGCCGCTGCCGCGGGCATCGTGTGTACAGCAATCGTATCGAGGCGTTTTACGTCGGTGCTGGCAAAGCGCCCGGTCGTATTCCTGGGCACGATTTCCTACAGCCTGTATCTGACGCACACGGTCGTGCTCCTCACGATCATCCACTTGATGCCCACGCCCGACTCGGCATGGCGAGCGATCGTGACGGCGGCAGTGCTGGTCATTCCTGTTGCTGCGGTGACTTATCTCGCGGTCGAACGACCATCGATCATGCTCGGGAAATTTCTGACAGGACGACGCGCAGCCGCGTCCGCGAGAGCGAACCAGGCCTCCTGAAACTTGATCCTTTCGTCTGGCGCTTCGCTCGCGGTGAGCGGAGCGCTGCTTTTGTGCGAGGTGCGGAAAATCACTTTATCGATGCCCGATGCCGCCCGCGATGTGAAGCTGCCGTTTGTGTCTTAGGCGCAGCCGGACCGTGCTGCGTGAGCGATCAATTAGCGAGACCAGGCACCCGGTCTAATCAATGGCTTGCTAACGAATTCGGTCGCGACGTGCACCGGTTCCGGGCTGAGCCATTTCGCCAACTCGCAAATTCTCTGGACCGCTGTCGGCAATTCCTCCAGGAACGGCCGTTCAATATAATGAAGCGGCAACTCCGCATGAGCGAAAGTTCATCCGACGCGCCCAATCAGTTATCGATCCCGCAGTTCGCTAGCGTGACGTTCTTCATGGAGACAGACGTGAATCCGTTGCTTGCCGGTAGATGCCTTTGCGGCGCGGTCCATTACGCGGTGAAGGACGAGTTCGTCTACGCATTGAACTGCCACTGTTCGACTGCCGGCGCGCGACGGGCTCGGCATTCAAGTCATTCGCAGGGATCGAGCGTGATAAGTTGAACATCACTCAAGGGCAAGGCAACTTGTTGATTTTCGGTGACGAGAACGCGGCGCACGATGTTCATTGCAATACATGCGGTAGCCTTATGTTCTCCGTGGTTCGTGGGGGCGAGTTCGTTCACGTTACTTTGGGAACGCTCGAAGACACTCCTGCTATCCGCCCAACCGCACACATTTTTGTCGCCTCCAAGGCTGCCTGGTATTCCATAACCGACCAATTGCCGCAGCACGACGAATTTGGATAGAAACGGCAAGCCGGTCATTGATGGGCCGCCCATGAGGATGACGAATGGCGGGAGGGAATCGATCTGATTTCCCAGATGTTATTCTTGACTGCAGAACTCCAACTCGTTCTACTTTGCAGCAGGGACCTTGTAAAACGACAGGGACATTGCCGTGAATAAAACCGACCTCTCCAACGTCTACCGAGACTACATTGCCTGCCTGAATAAGCAGGACTGGCCGAAGCTGGAACAGTTCGTTCATGATGACGTGCACTACAACGGTCAGCGGATTGGGCTGTCAGGTTATCGCGAGATGCTGGAGAGAGACTTTAATGAAATACCAGATCTCCATTTCAACATTCAGCTGTTGATTTCCGATGTGCCTTATATAGCCAGCCGGCTAGGCTTCGCCTGTACGCCCAAGGGAAAATTCCTTGGCCTCCCTGTGAACGGGAAAACAGTCTCCTTTACAGAGAATGCGTTCTATCAGTTCCGGGCGGAAAAGATTGAGCAAGTATGGTCAGTTATAGATAAGGCGGCTATCGAAGCTCAGCTTTAGTGCAATAAATTACCCATATCTCGTCTCCAGGCGCGATCGCTTACCGTGGTCGTGAAGATCGTCACCTAGCGCATTCTTGAACGTCACGCGCCAAGGCGAATCGGTGGTCTTGTTCAAGTCAAACGCAGAAGGTAACAGCAGATCCTCTGGTCTGTTATTTGCGCAGCGGTCTCAAGCCCGCGCGAACCTCCTCTGCAAATAATTGAGGTTGTTCCCACGCCGCAAAGTGCCCGCCTTTATCGACCCTGTTGTAATAGATGAGGTTGTGATACGCCCGCTCTGTCCAACTCCGCGGGGCCTGGTAGTTCTCGCGAGGAAAGACGCTCACGGCAGCCGGGACGGACACATCGGCGGCGGCCAGGAAGTTGAAGTGAGACTCCCAATAGAAGCGAGCTGCGGAAATTCCCGTGTTCGTCAACCAGTAGAGTGTGATGTCGTCGAGGACGTCGTTCCGTGTCAGGTCGCCTGAGGATTCTCCATTGACGGGGCGCCCGAACACAGCCGAAGTCAGTGCCGCCGCCGGCTGCACATATCCATCACCGTGATCAAGAAGCCAGCTCGCCAGTCCAACGGGCGAGTCCGCCAGTCCGTAGAGCGTTTGCGGGCGTGTCCCCATCTCCAATGCGTAGGCGCGTCGCTTCTTAGCCGCGCTGCTCAGCTGGTCGTAAGCGTGCCTTTCGTCGTCCGAGAGGCCGGTTGGCGGCGGATCACCGGCTTGAAGCGCCTTTGCAATCTCGGGTGGAATGGTCGCGGGGAAGTTGACGTGGATGCCCAGCAATTCCGGCGGTGCTTGCTTACCCATCACATTCGAGACAACTGCACCCAGATCGCCGCCTTGCGCTGCAAATTGCGTGTATCCAAGGCGCTTCATCAGCACTACCCAGGCACGCGCGGTGCGCTCTGGACCCCATCCGGTCGTGGTCGGTTTGCCTGAAAATCCGTAGCCCGGCAAGGACGGAATGACCAGATGAAAAGCATCCGACGCGCTCGCGCCATAGGCAGTGGGATTGGTCAGCGGATCGATGATCTTGAGCGTCTCGATGACCGAGCCGGGCCACCCGTGCGTGACGATGAGCGGCATCGCATTTTCATGTTTCGAACGAACGTGGATGAAATGAATGTCCAGCCCGTCGATCTCGGTCACGAACTGCGGCAGGGCGTTCAGTTTTGCCTCGCACTTGCGCCAGTCGTAATCGGTCGCCCAATGGTGCGCGAGTTCCTGAATCATCGCGAGC
>Ga0185299_10008314_pt1 | contig 10289 bp, 9 predicted proteins | sample PaiPotPPA55metaG_FD_128002 | JGI IMG/M metagenome (GOLD analysis project Ga0185299, IMG submission 128002) | Iron sulfur acid spring bacterial and archeal communities from Banff, Canada, to study Microbial Dark Matter (Phase II) - Paint Pots PPA... ...
AGTAGATTCCGCCGCGGTTTACTGGAACGCCTCGACCCGCTTCACCGATGGCGCAGAGTTCGGCTTCGGCGCCGAGATGGGCATCAGCACCCAGAAGCTGCACTGCCGCGGCCCTTTCGCGCTAGCGGAACTGACTTCTTCGAAGTACGAGATTGTTGGAACGGGCCAGGTTAGATAAAACCCGCGAAGCTCTGAGTTTCCTCTTGCCATGACAGATACTCCATTGAAGCAAACTCTAGCGGATGCTCTTCAGGAGCTCGTTGGTCACGCTCTGAGTTCTGTGGAATTCGTAGCCGACTATGTCCAGTTTTGGTTCGACGGTCCTTGTTTAACGGCGTTCACTTCACCCACTATCGCGAGTGGATTTGAGAGTTTCAATCCGGCGGAACCCGGTTATCGGGATGGGCTTTGCAGGCAAATAGGTTGTCGGGTCGAACGTACAGAAGTTGACGACCAACGAGCATCGATATCTTTCGCGAATGGGGCTGTGGTTTCGATCTCACTGCGTGACGAAGACTATCGTGGCCCTGAAGCTTTGGAGTTCTGCTTGGATAAGAAAGATCGTATCTGGGTAGTTTGAGCGGCGATTCCGCCCACCGCCTGCGGCGTCCATCGTTCGCATCGCTGGGTAAGCTTCATCCGCGCCAGACCGGAACGCGCATCACATCGAAGTGATGATCGTAGGTCCAAACTTCCAATCCGAGCCGTGTCGCCACTGCTGCCGTCGCAGCGTCGAATAAGGTGATGCGTTGATCCGCCAGCGAGCGAAGCCGCGCAAATGCCAGACGATAATCTTCCAGGGTTGGATTTACCAGGGCCGCGTCGGCCATCTCCGTTAACCACCCTGAAGCGATCTCCGTTCCAAGGCGGAACAAGACCAACGAATAGGTCTCCAGCAATGTCGGGAAGGTGATCAGGATGTTGCGCCTTTCGCTGGCCAACCTCCGCAATTCCTCGGCAGCACGGCGATGGCGCGCGTCCTGCGGGTCGACCGCCGCGTACAGAGGTCCCGCATCCGCCACGACGGCATGCGTCATTTCTTTAACCCAGCAAAGTAAAGGTCGTGGTTCACGCTGACGTCGCGCCGTCCACTGCCGTGCGGAGCGGGAGTGATCTTCAGAGGGCGGTAGGGTCGCAGAAATCCTCGTTCGCGCAAGTATTCTCGCAGTGCCGCTTGAACAACGGTTGTAAGAGCGGGAGGCGCCTCCTGCGCCTGCAGATAGTTGTCTACGGCCTCGGCCAGATCGTCCGGAAGAGTCATAGTGGCTCGTTTCATGAACTCATTATAACATCAGTTGGTTAAGATGGTGAAGATGGTTACCATGGTGAAATTGGTGATGTCCGACACCATTTGTTAGGTGCGTGGGAATGGCTCTCCAGAGGAACCCGGTCCAGCACCCGCTGTGCTACCTTACATACTTTCGCGGCGGGAGCCTCATGAGATTGTTTTCATTAGCCCTACTTTGTTCAGTCGTCCTGTTTTCGTTTCCATCGGCCAGCGTCGGCGGCCATCCACCGGACCCTTCCGCCGTCACCCAACCCATCTTCGGCTTCCGCGACTCCGCCGCCGAAGCCGCCATCGAATCCCGCTTCCTCGCCGTGCCTGATCCCAAACTGGCGGAGCAGCACCTGCGCACGCTGACCCAAGCGCCGCACATGGCGGGCACGCCCGAGGACAAGGCCACGGCGGACTATGTGGCGCAGAAGTTTCGCGCCGCCGGACTCGACACCGAGATCGTCGAATACAAGGTCTGGATGAACTATCCGGCCGAGATCAGCGTGGATATCACCGCCCCTGCCGGAGTCGAGATGCATGGGCCAACACGTGAGCACGTGGAGGGCGATCTTTATGACGACGACCCGCGCGTAGTCATGCCGTTCAGCGGCATGTCGCCCTCGGGGGATGCCGAGGCGGAAGTGGTTTACGCCAACTACGGCACGGCGGAGGATTTCGAGAAGCTAGAGAAGTTGAAGATCGATGTGCGCGGCAAGATCGTGCTGGTGCGCTACGGCCAGAACTTCCGCGGGGTGAAGGTATTCCTGGCGCAGCAACATGGCGCTGCCGGAGTCATTCTCTATTCGGATCCGTTCGACGACGGCTGGCGGCGAGGCGATAAGTATCCCGCCGGGCCGTGGCGGCCCGATACCGGCGTGCAGCGCGGATCGGTGGGCTACATGTTCGAGTTTCCCGGCGATCCTACCACCCCCGGATTTGCGTCGTTGCCATCGTTGCCGGATAGCAAGCGGATCTCTCCATCGCAATCCGCGCAGATGCCGAAGATCCCGGTTACGCCTCTTTCCTACCACGACGCCTCCCCGATTCTTCACCATCTGGAGGGACCAGTCTCGCCGCGCGAATGGCAGGGTGCGCTGCCTTTCACCTACCACGTGGGGCCGGGACCAGTGCGGGTGAAGATGCATCTCAAGCAGGATTATCGGTTCCGCACTCTCTGGGATGTGATTGGCCGCGTGCCTGGCAGCGAGTTTCCGCAAGAATGGGTTGTCGCCGGAAACCATCGCGATGCCTGGGTTTACGGCGCGGTCGACCCCAACAGCGGCACGGCAGCCATGCTCGAAGCCGTACACGGGATTGGCGAACTCCTGAAGTCGGGGTGGAAACCGAAGCGCACCATGATCTTCGCAAGTTGGGATGGCGAAGAGGAAGGCTTGATGGGCTCCACCGAGTGGGCGGAGCAACACGAATCCGAACTGGGTAGCGCGGCGGCGTATTTCAATATGGACGTTGGCGACTCCGGGCCAAGGTTTGGCGCCTCGGCCGTGCCCAGCCTGAAGCAGTTTGTACGCGACGTGACCAAGGCCGTGTCCAGTCCCAAGGGCGGGACTGTTTACGAGGCGTGGCAGAAGGTGGATCAGCCGGGCGCTCCCTCGACGCAGTCTCCCGGGGACGCCGTCGGGGAGGCCCGCCGCACGCCGGCCGCTCCTTCCGTGAGCGATGTTCCGGTTGGCGATCTGGGCAGTGGGTCCGACTACACCGCTTTTCAGCAGCACCTCGGCGTGCCTTCGACCGATATCAGTTCCACGGGGCCGTACGGCGTGTATCACTCCGTCTTCGACAACTTTGCCTGGTTCAAGAAGTTCGCCGATCCGGATTTCGTCTACGAGCAGCAGATGGCAAGGGTGTTTGGCCTGGAAGCGTTGCGCATGGCCGATGCCGACGTGCTGCCCTACGACTACGAAGAGTATGGAAAAGAGGTTGCTGTCTATCTCGGTGCGGCCAGGAAGAGGGTGGAAAGTAAGTTCGGCGCCCGGGTGCTCGATATGGGTTTGGCGACCGCGGCCGCTAAGCGTTTTCAGGAGGCGGGTGGAAAGATGCTGATGAAGCAGAAGAATCCGCCGCGAGATGTGGCGCGTCTGAACCAGGCGCTGCGCAGTGCCGAGCGGGCTTTGCTGATGCCGGAGGGATTGCCGCGCCGCCCTTGGTTCCGTCATGCCATCTATGCTCCGGGGGAATACACGGGATATGCGGCGGTGGTGATTCCGGGAGTGAACGAAGCTCTCGATAAGGGAGATGTGGAACGCGTGCGCCAGCAATTGGCGGTTTTGACGGCTGCGCTCGAGCGCGCCGCTAAGGTGCTGGAGGGATATCGATAGTTGATTCTCTGCCGATAAGAGATAAATCTTGAGAGTGCGTCATCCCGAACCTCCGCGTTTTCACCAGCGGGGCGAGGGATCACACGCGCATCATAAGACGCCCGGGAACCAAAATGCACCACCACCGAAGAGCCCGCGCAATTGCCGTAATCGGCGAACTCAACGTAGACCTGATCGCCAGCGGATTAACCTCCGCCCCAACCCTAGGCAGCGAAGTCCTGGCCGAAGATTTCCAGACGGTTTTAGGCGGCGCCTCTGCGATCTTCGCCTGTGGCGCAGCGCGCCTGGGGCATCGCGTTAGCTTCTTCAGCAAAGTGGGAGACGATGACTACGGACGCTTCTGCCTGAATGCCCTCCAAAAGGCCGGCATCTCTACGGAAAACGTAGCCAAGGTTGCGACGTCGAAGACAGGCGTAACCATTTCGCTAAGCACCCGCAACGACCGCGCCTTGGTGACTGTCCTGGGAGCGATCTCCGAACTGCGCGACAAAGATCTCGATCTGCAAGCCTTGCACGGACACAGCCACCTGCACCTGACTTCCTTTTTTCTCCAGACAGCTCTGCGCCCATCCTTCCCGCGGATTCTGCGCCAGGCCAGAAAGCTGGGCCTCACCACGTCGTTCGACCCCAACTCAGACCCCATGTCATCGTGGGGCCCCGACGTTTGGAGCGTGGTCGATGAAACCACCATTCTTTTTATCAATCAGGAAGAAGCGCTTCATCTGACCAGGAAAAAGAATGTCCGCGAAGCGCTCAAACAGGTATCCGAAAGAGCGCCCTACGTAGTAGTCAAACTCGGCCCCCGCGGAGCCATCGCAGCGGCCGATGGCCAGGTAGTCTCTGCGCCGCCATTCAAGGTTCGTCCCGTAGACACAACCGGCGCCGGAGACTCCTTCGCGGCAGGCTTCGTGCACGCCTTCCTCTCCGGCCGCGATCTCCACGAATGCCTCGTCGAAGGCAATGCCTGCGGCGCTCTATCCACGCAACAAGTAGGCGGCGCAGCCGGCCAGCCAGACCTGCTGAGTCTAGAGAGATTCCTGCGCCGCAACCGGCAACACCAATAAGTCACGCGGTACTTTCATACTTTTCACAAACCCTTGTCATTCCGAATCGGGCTGAAAGCCCGATGAGGAACCTGCTATCTGCCGACACCACCATCACTGAGGGCGCCCATCCCCGTCCCTGCGTCTTTTGCAGGGGAAAAAATCCACAGCCCCCATGTGACATCTGACCTTGCGCCCGCAATCCGAATCGCGCGATCATTGTCGAGGACGTGACGGTCGGGAGAACCCGAATCACCCCGTCCCAAGTGACTTGTTATCAAGATTTTGCGGAATTATCCACTTTACATACCCTACTTGCCTTCGGCAGGACGGCCAGCCTTGTGGCGTCTCCGAACAGTATCGGCGTGTACCTTGAGGACTTGTTTGTGGCTCCACCGGACCAGCCACGTCGCTAGGATCGCGGCTGGGAGGAAAAAGATGAAGGCTCCGATCTTTTGGGTTCCCACCTTATAAAGCAAGACGGTAAGGGCCAGAGCGATTACGACGCCGATTATGACGCTGCCCGCAAAGTGAATGCGGTCATAGTTAACGCTCACTGCTTTTCCTCTTTGGTTTTGCCTGTGGTTTCTCCGGCGGTTTCACCTGTGCGAGTCCAGTAACGGCTTCGTCGAAACTGAGCGGATAGAGGGACACTGGCGCTCCTGCCCTCCCTTGCGGATTTCGCGGGGCGCTTTTCCTCTTCGCACGCGGCATCAATGCGAAGTCTACCACGGTCATCCAACACAAATCATCAGTGTTTCCCCGAGTTTTGCAAGACTCAGTGTGTAGCCCCTAGTGGGGCCTGTAGTGGGGCCAATAGAGCCTAGGACGCTTTTGCACTTGCAAATGGCCGCCCTAAGGTGCATCATGTGATCCTACCGCAAAGTTAGGAGGCCGCCACATGGATGCACAAGAACTCACAGAAATTGAGCGAGCGATGGAAGCGGAACATCGCCTCGACCGTGAAGCCCTGGAACGGCTGAAGCGATTTGTGCATCAGGGTAGGAATGGCCATTCCACGGTCGCTGTGGCCGCCAAGGATGATCTTAAGCGACACGATGACAACGAGACGGCGGTCGTGTATACGATCATCGGGAAAGTTGCTGCGATTATGACTGCCGATCCAAGCCGCTCTTGGGACGGCATGAAGATGCTGGAACGGTTAAAGTCCGATGGCTCCCCAGTTGGGGGTGGAAGACCCGCCAGCACCATCAGTCGCGTCTTCAGAAAACTCGCGAAGCGTGGAGTGATTCGCCGGGTGCGCACGGGTAAGGGAACAAAGCCCCATGTGTATCGGGCGATTTCCCCGCCGCCAACTCAAGGAGGGTAATCGACAGGACGAAAGACCCCGGCCCTAATGGCGTCCAAAGACCGAAGGGCCAGAGTCAATGCGCGGGCGTGGCGGAACTGGCATACGCGGCAGGTTTGGGACCTGCTGGGGTTCTCTCTTCACCGGGAGGCTAACCCCTTGAGGGTTCGATCCCCTCCGCCCGCATTTCAAAAGCCGTGCTTATTGTAGCGCGAGTGGCTTGCGCAATGTCAAGCGTTTGCCTTCGCACGCCTTCATGGCGAGTTCGGTTCGCTCTGCATCCGTCACCTTGCGGCGGTTGTACCGGAAGTCGAACTCGTTCAAATACTGCTGTAGATAAGCCTTCCCCACTTGGTGGTACGTGCCGTAAATGCCCCGCTTAAGCAAACTGAAAAAGCCTTCTATTGAATTCGTGGTGATGCACTTTCCATCTTCGTGCCGCACGTACTCTTTGGCGACGTGGTTCACCTGATCGTGTGTGCGACCGCCGAAAGCGCCAGCAAGAACCGTGGAGCTATCGGTCATTACATGGGCATCCTCAGCGATCATTTCCTCAATGATCGGCTTGAGGTTCTCAGCCGTCACTCGCTGCACATGACGCGAACGAACGTCACCGTCGCGCTGTAGAACCGAAAACACAGCAGCCTTGTTGGAGGTCACGGAGGGATATTTCCGTTTCTCGCCGCGATCCTTCATGTATGCCCGTGGCCTATACGATCCGACCCGCAGCTTGCCCCCAACGTATGTTTCGTCACACTCGATTGTGCCACTCAGTTTATCGACAAGTGGATGCTGCGCCATTGCGAATCGAATCCGATGAAACATGAACCAAGCTGTCCGATAGGAAACTTTGTGGCCGTAGAACGTTGCCGTCATGCGGTGAAACTGATAGGCGCTCATGCCTTTTTTGCTAGAGCACATCAAGTGAACGGCATACATCCATACGTGCATCGGAATATGCGAATCCTCGAAGATAGAACGCATCTTCGCAGTGAACGGCTTGCGGCATCCCTTGCACTTCCACAGGCCGGGGCGCGTGCTCTTGCCCTGCAACTTGTAGGCTTCGCCTACTAGCCCACAGTGGGGACATTGCGGGCCATCAGGCCAGCGTTTCTTTTCCCAAAACTCAATGGCTTTTTCTTCGTTGGTGAACAACTCATGCTGTGGGGTGGTTTTCGCGGCTTTCATGCTCACACCCTATCAAATTGGTTTGGGTATGTCAAGTGGATAATTACGAGATTTTGATATCTAAGCTCTTTGAAAACAAGATTTTGCAAAATCCGTTTCGCGAAACCCGCGCTGGGCAATGGTTTCAGAGGCATCAGAAAAATTTTTTGATGCGAGATCCGGCGGTTTGCCGGGTCCGTCCGACTCCGGCGGCCTTGTCCAATAAATTTATTTTCGGCGTGTGAGCCGGCCAAATAGATTTCTTTGCACGGCGAACAAATGGCGAATATCCCCTACTGCGAGGCAAGGCGTCAACCAATCGTAACCGCAACCCCACACTTCTTCGGCGCGCTCAAAGCCGCCTTGGGAATGCCCGAGTCAGTGATGATGTGGTGAAGAGAAGAAGTAGGGGCAATCAACGAAAGACCCGCTATTGCACCGGCGCGTTCAGCGCCGCTACCAGCTCCAGGAAACTCTTTGCGTTCACCGCTCGCTCCACCGCCTCTTTGTGGCTGAATAATTGGCTGGCGTCGCCCAGCAAATCCTGTTGCGACTGGTTGTCTCCCGTCAGAATCAGGATAATCAGGCGCGCCGGCTTGCCATCGCGCGCGTCAAAATCGATGCCCTCAGATTTCGCCACCACTACCAGAGGCCGCGTCAATCCATTCACCCGCGCATTGGGCACCGCCAATGCATTCTCCCAGCCACTCGGGAGCACACTCTCCCGTTCCGTCACCAGGCGCAGCAATCGCTCGGGCGCGTTGCTGACGGCCTCCGCCGCAGCTTCGCACATCTCCCGCAAGGCTCCGATCCTCGTCTTAGCTGCAAGGCTGGGCAGGAACAGTTTGGCCTCGACCGTGCCCTTCAGGGTAAGCTTCCGCCTTCGACTGATCAGGAAGTGGATCGCCGGCGCCGAGATCAGCGAAGTGAACAGCGCCATGATCACCATGGCTACAAACATGTTTTCCCGGATCAATCCCGCCTGCAGAGCGAGGATGCCTAGAATGATTTCCATAGCTCCGCGCGCGTTCATCGCCAGCCCTACCGCCAGAGAGGATGTCCGGTCCATCCCACCCAGGCGCGCGCCCCAGCCCGCTCCCAGCAGCTTGCCCACGCAAGCCACCCCGATCACGGTTGCGGTCAATCCCAGTTGAAAGTGCGAGACGAAGTTCGTTCGCAATCCAATGCTGGCAAAGAAAAACGGCGCGAACACGTTGGTCACAATCTGGTGAATGTGCTGGGACGTGCGCTGGCGCAAGTGTCCCGACTCTCCAATCGCGATGCCAATGATGAACGCTCCAAACACCGCATGAATTCCGGCGAATTCAGTGAATGCCGCTCCCGCCATGGTGAGCGTGAAGATGAATCCAATCACGCCGCCCGGCCAGGTGGTGTGCGCCTGCAACACCGGCAGGATCTTATCGATCAGCCAGCGCCCCAGGGTCAGAGTAAGGCCCACGAACAACACCACCAGAATGACCGTGTGCTTCACGCCATCGGCAATGCTGCCGCCGGCCGGCGGATGTAGCATTCCCAGCACGAATGAGAACATGATCCATCCCACCAGATCGTCAAACATCGCCGACGAAATGATGACTGTGCCCATCTCGGTGCGCAGAAGATTCAGGTCCATCAGGATTTTCGCGATCACCGGCAGGGCCGAGATCGACAGCGCCGTGCCTACGAACAGCGCGAAGATCAGCGCGTTCGCGCCCGCTTCCGCGCCCATTTCGTTAGGGAAGGCCTCGGCCGCGAGGAAGCCGGCCGCAAAAGGAAACGCCACGCCGAAAAGACTCACCAGCAGAGCACTCTTGCCCTGGCGGAAGATGCTGCGCAAGTCGATCTCGAGGCCGGCCGTCAGCAGGAAGAACACGACTCCCAGCGTGGTCACCGTGTCCAGCACGATCGGCATCGGCCCCGTGGTGGGAAACAGCGCGGCGTAAATGTCAGGGCGGTAGTGTCCGAGAACCGTCGGTCCCAGAAAAATCCCGACCGAGATCTCGCCAAGGATGGGAGGCTGGCCGATCTTCTGCATCAACTCCGCCGCCAGCTTGGCGCAACCCAGCAGCGTGGCCAGCGCCACGAACATGGTCATCACGTCATGCGGACTCAAATGCTGCATCGAGAACCCTCTTGCGTGGCGCGATCAAGTTGCAGGAAGACATTTCATTTGCCTTCCGTTTCAATCGGCAAGACTCCCATTCTTGACACAAATTGCGGACTACAGCAAATACTGTATGGTCCTCATAGTATTCCCCATGTCACGTTTTCCAAGGTTCATAACGTCGAGTACACTGTCCCGGCCTGGGAAATTCTCGAGCAAGGAGAGACCGCCATGAAGTCCAAGTTGTTGGTTGTCGTCGTTACTCTGTTATCGCTCGCCACGCTGGGCTCTACTCAGAATCGTGACCAGCCCTCGGCCAAGGCGCAAGAACGCATCACCAAAGAAGTTCGCCACGAAATTCTCATGCTCCCCTACTTCGGCGTGTTCGACAACATCGCCTTTAGAGTGGACGGCTACGCTGTTACTCTGCAGGGGCAGGTGACCCGGCCTACGACCAAGTCCGATGCGGAAAACGTGGTGAAGCACATCGAAGGCGTCGAGAAAGTGGATAACCAGATCGAAGTGCTGCCGCCCTCGCCCATGGACGATCGTCTGCGTCTCGAGTTATACCGCGCGATCTACGGATTCCCAGCTCTAGAAAAGTACGCCCTGGGTGTGCAGAAGCCGATTCGTATTATCGTGAAGAACGGCCACGTCGCCCTCGAAGGAGTGGTCGACAACGAAGGCGACAAGAATCTTGCCGGAGTGCGCGCCAACGGCGTCCCGGGAATCTTCTCGGTGGACAACAACCTTCGCGTGGAAAAGTGAAACAGAAGGAAGACGTTAAAGAACCGACAAAACCCGCTCGCCTGCGAAGTGGCATCCTCGATTTGCGCCCCGACCGGTGCTGTTTTTCTTTTTGGTGTGCCTCTCCTGAAGATAGCCTTCGACAGTCCTTTACCAGTATCTGTATGAAATCGTTCAGAAATGCTTCTGGTCGTACGGCGGGAGATAGAATCGTCTTATGGAAACTGGTTTTCAATGTGCGGGTTGCGGCGAGTGGAATCCAACTGCCGTGGATGAATCCGCAGGGCGCCGGCAAAGCTATGTCGAA
>Ga0185299_10008316_pt1 | contig 10288 bp, 6 predicted proteins | sample PaiPotPPA55metaG_FD_128002 | JGI IMG/M metagenome (GOLD analysis project Ga0185299, IMG submission 128002) | Iron sulfur acid spring bacterial and archeal communities from Banff, Canada, to study Microbial Dark Matter (Phase II) - Paint Pots PPA... ...
GGGCAAAGCAGGCGGTCTTTCAGGCAATAACCCGATTTGAATGCTTCGGGCGAGCGCCAGATCGCGCTCCATGCGCTGCTTCGCCACCATCTCGCGGTGAAGTTGCGCGTTCTCGAGCGCCAGGGCGACATGATCGGAAATGTTTCGAAGCATGGCCGCGTCTCCCTGCGTAAATGGTCCGGACTTTTTGTTCAGGAGTTGCAGAACGCCGGTTGTCTCGCCGTCTTTGTTCCGAATCGGCAAGCAAAGCAGCGAACGCGTGCGAAACCCCAGCCGAACATCGATCTCCGATTCAAATCTCGGGTCCGTGTACGCGTCAGCGAGATTCACAGCCTCGCCGTTTTGCGCCACCCATCCCGCGATTCCGCGCGTCACGGGCAGACGGATTTCGTGCTGATCGAGTCCGGTGCCGACGAGCGACCAGATTTCGTTTTTCTCATGGTCCATCAGGAAGACGGTGCCGCGCTCCGCGCCGGTTTGCCGCATCGTGAGTTGAAGAATGATGTTCAGAAGTTCGGCAAGGTCGAGCGTCGAGTTGAGACGCTTCGTCGCTTCGACGATCGTAGAAAGTTCGATGACGGCGTGGCGGCGTTCGCTGCTCTCAAGCGCCACTCCGGCATAGCGTCGGAAGAGGTCGAGCCAGCTGCGCGTGTCGATGTCCAGCTTGCCTTTAAAATTCGCTTCAAGAACACCCAGCAAGGCTCCCTCGCGACCGAGCAGCCACGTTTGGCATTCACCATTCGTGCCCGAAACGCTCTTGCCACGAACAATCTTCTCAACCCGCTCCGCATCAGGCGCCGGAAGATCGCCACTTTCTTCCCACACGGTTGGAGTGCCATTTACCAGGCGCCACAACCGCGCGCCATCGAGCCCCCCCGCCATTGCGAGCACCTGAACCATCTGGGCTGCGAGTTCGCCCGGCTCGACCTCCGGGTTAAGGGTCGCGACTACCTTTTCCAGAGTTTCGAGCGGAGAAGCGCGTTTCGTGGCCGCTTTCCGCTTCATACATTTCCCTTGTACTGGATCACAAGAATCGTTATGTCGTCCGATTGCGGTGCGCCTTCCGTGAACGCTTTCATTCCGTCGCGAATCGCATCGCCCAACTGTTCCACGGTGTCGCCGGCAAAGGCGTCGATAATCTGGCGCAAACGCGCCTCTTCGAACAGTTCGTTGCGGGGATTCGAAGCTTCCGAAACTCCGTCCGTATAGATCACAAGGTAGTCGCCCGGCTCGAGATTCGCCCGAGCGCTTTGGTATTCGGCTTCGGGAAACATCCCAACCGGAAAATTCGCCGATCCAAGACCTTCGAGACCTCCTTTCTTGCGCTTTAGAAGCGGTGGCACGTGTCCGGCGTTGACGTATTCGAAGCGGCCCGACTTGTCGAGGATCCCATAGAACGCGGTGGCGTAGCGGTCCTCACCAGTTCGCGTACAGAGATAGAGATTCACTCGGGAAAAAATGCCGGCAAGCGCGATATCCATTGCCGCAGTGGTGAAAAAAACTCCCTGGAGCATGGTGGCGATCAGTGCGGCCGAAATGCCCTTCCCGGAAACGTCTCCGACGAAGAACCCGTGTCGCCCCCCGCCCAACTCGATCACGTCGAAGCAGTCGCCGCCGACCGAATGGCAGGAAATGGTGGAACCGGCCACCGCCATCCCGGGCAGATTCGGCAAAGTCGTTGGGAGTAGTTGCCGCTGAATCTGGCTCGCGATTTCGATTTCATGGTCGAGACGCACCTTTGCCCGGGAAGCAGCAAACAATCGCGCGTTTTCGATCACCGTGGCCGCTTCTCGCGCCAGTGTTCGCAAGACCTCTCGGTCTAGATCGCTAAACGCGCTCGACGGCGTATGGCTGTCCATATAGAGGACACCGAGCAGTTCGCTCTGCCGGCTAGAAATAGTCGCGTCGAGAGTTTCGATCACGGGCAACTTGTCGATTGGGATGGCAACAACCGTGTGCAACTCCAGGCGCGCCACGCTTTCCGTTTGATTGAGCCCGGGGTTATCGCCCATGTCGCTAACGATCAGTTCTCGCCTTGAATTCACCACGCGCTTGACTACGCTTTGCGAGACTTGCAATTGATCGGGTCTGAGCGTCTCGCGTTGCGAATCGCGCGCCACAGCCATTTGCAGCTCGCCTGTCGGGCCCGCCAGCAGTAGCACACCGCGTTCCGTCCTCGTCACTTGAATCGTTGCATCCAGCACGGCCGTCAGAACGTCCTCGAGCGAAAGTCCCGTTCCCATCGTCCGGGCCACTTCGAGCAGAACTCCCAGGTGGTGGAGCTCGCGCGAACCCGGATCTTTGGGAGCGGGCGCCTCGACTCGTTCGACTAATTCTTCGAGAGTGGCACCTTCGCCGACGTAAACAAGCTTGTAGGAATCAGCCATGCCGAAATCGATGCGGTCTTTCGGCTGGAGTTCGTGGCGAAGGACTTTTTCACCGTTGACGTATGTACCGTGGCGGCTACCCAAATCTTCCAGCACCCACCCGCCGTTTATCGACAGTATCTGGGCTTGCTGCCGGCTGATACGGCTGTCACGCAAAGTGAGTTCGGTACCGGCCTGGCGTCCGATGCGGAACGGAGAGGCGGTGATCGGCGTTTCACGGCGAACGCCATTAGGTTCAATCACGATTAGTCGAGGAGCACGCGCCATGAGCTTTGGGAACAACGGTAGGACGCGAATCGCCTCCAGGAACGATTCGAAGACAAGCTCATGGTAGGGAATCTCGCGACCGAAGTAAATAGGTGGCGTCTGAAATCGGCCGATTCGCAAATGAAAACACGCAATTGACGTGGCGTGTCTGCACGAATAGGATAGCGGCGGCGGGCGTTGCAAGGAGTCTTTGGAATGAATCGGACTCGATTTCTCGCGCTCGCGTTTGTCTTATCTTTCTTCGCCGCTCGCGTTTTCGCCGCCTCCCAGCAACAAGCACGCGCAACGGATCTGCCACTAACCATCGAGAACGTGACGATCGTCGACACGGCGGGCGGCCCACTACAAACCAACATGACGGTCGTCATTTCCGGAGGGCGGATCGAAACGATCGGCAAAACCGCTGGCTTTCAACATAAGCCGCGAAAGGGCGAACTTCTCATCGACGGGCGCGGCAAGTACCTGATTCCCGGCCTTTGGGACATGCACACGCATATTGCAGGAGTGAGCGCTAAGCCGGAATGGTCGAGACATGTATTGATTCCGCTTCTCATCGCGAATGGGATAACGGGAATCCGCGATATGGGCGGCGATCTCGATGCGCTTGAATCGTGGCGCCGCGAAATCGAAAACGGCCGAATGATCGGGCCTTCGATCGTTGCTGCAGGGCCAATGCTTCTGCAAGCCCGAACTTCCGGCGTGCCGCCCGCCCGCGCTGATCCGGCTATTCTTCGCGTCGGGACGATGGACGAGGCCCGTGCGGCCGTGGATTCTCTGCAAAAGCGCGGAGCGGACTTCATTAAAGTGATTCAACTGTCGCGCGAGGACTATTTTGCTGTCGCGGAGGAGGCGAAACGCGACGGTATTCCGTTTGCCGGCCACATCCCCACGAGAGTAAATGCGATCGAAGCTTCGAACGCCGGGCAAAAAAGCATCGAGCACATCATTTACAGCTCTCTCGCATTCGACTGCTCCTCGAAAGAAGAGGAGCTGCGGCAAAGAAGCCTCGATGCAACCGCGCGTGGCGAGGAACGAGCCGTTGCTGACGCTACGGACGAAGCGAACCGCACATTTTCACCCGCCAAAGCTGGCACCCTCTGGAGGACATTCCTGCGGAATGGAACGTGGGTTACACCAACCCTCTTCACGATTCGAGTCAACGCGCACCGACTCGAAGACTCGCCGAATGATCCGCAACTGGCTTACCTCCCCATCGCGCTCCGAAAGGAATGGGAACCTCCAAAATCACCGAACCAAGATGATCGCGACGCGGCCGCGTGGTGGGAGCGCCAATTCGAAAACGATCGCAAGCTGGCGGGCGAGATGCACCGCGCCGGCGTGCGACTTCTTGCCGGAAGCGACGCTCTCGATCGCTACGTGTTCGTGGGGATTAGCCTCCACGAGGAATTGAAAGAGCTCGTAGGCGCCGGCCTCGCGCCTCTCGAAGCCCTGCAGACAGCCACGCGAAATCCCGCCGATTTTCTTGGACGCAATGACTCGGGAATCATTGCTGCCGGAAATCGTGCAGACCTGGTTCTTCTCGACGCAAACCCGCTGGAAGACATCGCCAACACCCGGAGAATTTCAAGCGTGGTTCTGAAGGGGAAATATTTGTCGCGTGTGAAGTTGGACTCGATGCTTTCGAGCGCTCGCGCTGCAGCCGCCGCCGTCCCATCGGATGAACGCAGCGCTCGCTAATTCCATCGCCATACAACAATGGCGAACGCGAAAGATTAGGCCGATTTTAGGGGATAGATGCCATCCCTGGGAAATTACTAAGTCGCCGCACCGTTTCTCGCAGACGTACCGCGAGGCTGACAACGGTTTCAAGCCGTTGCGCATCTGTCGCGTGCATACGATCGCGGTGGGCCAGAAGCAACTCCGCGTTGCCGAGAATCCCAGTGAGTGGGTTGTTGATTTCGTGCCGAAAAATCTCGGCAATGTCTTCGGGCAGTTCGGCCCAGGACCGCCCAGACGCTGACTTCCCTCTTTCGGCCCAACGCACTCGGCGTTCAAGCAGGCTTACGGTTAGAGGCACGAAGTCTCCAACACGCACCACAAACTCTAAGTCGCCTTCCGCCACGAGGTCCGCAGCCTGCGCCTGCCGCGCCGCGGGCGCCAGCAAAATCACCGGCGCGATTTCTGTTAGTCGACATAATGATTCCAGTAATGGCACCCCTCCGAGGAACATATCGTCCAACAGAATTGCCCCTGGCCGCGTCCGTGTCACAGTGTCGCGCAATTCTTCCAGGGAGGCGGGACATGCGAGCGCGTCGAGGCTTGTAAAGCGCCCAACCTCATCTGCTAGTCGCTTTGCAAGGCGAGAATCCCCAATCCCAAAGACTACGCGGACTTGCCCTCCCGCGGGGGTGGGCGTTGCGATGGCATCTATTGTTCTCAAGTTCGTGAGTTCGCGCCTTGGTTCGTCCGCACCCGCGGCCGAACAGCATCCCGTGCTCTGGTACGTCCCCGCTCGAGTATCCGGTTAACCGCGATTTTCAATTCCTCCACCAGAAAGGGCTTTGCGAGATACGGAAAGCCACTGGGCTCGAGAAACTCGAGCGTGCGTGGGGCAAGCGTATCACCGGTGATGAAGATAATGCGGTCCGCCATGGGGCTCCCTGCCCGGACTAGCGCCTCGTAGAACGCGCGACCGTCAAGCCTTGGCATCCGTAAATCACAGATCACCAAGCTGTAATCGTGCCGCGCGATGCGCGTCAGGCCCTCCTGGCTGTCCAGTACCGCTTCCACGTCGTGTCCCTCTTCGCGAAGCACGTCTACGATAAGTTGAGCGACCGTCGGCTCGTCTTCGACCACCAGGACTCGCCCTTTGGACGAAATGCCAGATTGGTCAGAAGCGAGCGCTTCGCGGGATGGGTCTGGAACGCGCTGTGGCACAGACACCGTTATCACCGGCAGCTCAATAAAAAACTTTGCTCCTCCGCCATTCGTACTCTCAACACTGATTTCTCCCCCATGCTGCCGCACGATGCCGTAGACGATTGAGAGACCCAGGCCGGTACCTACGCCCGAAGATTTGGTGGTGAAGAACGGTTCAAAAATTCGCGAAGCAATCTCCGGGGGAATTCCGGGCCCATCGTCGGAGATCTCCAGTGAAATACGGTCGCCGGACAGGCGGCGAGTCCTTATGCTCACGTTTCCCCGTCCTCGTCCTTCGAGTAGGGCCTGCTCAGCATTTACGAGGAGATTTAGCACTACTTGCTGCAGTTGATGGGGGTCAGCCATGGTTTCGGGGAGATCGCCGGCGAGGTCGCATTTGACTGCGATGTTTTCCACTCTGAGTTCGTAACTCCGCAGCCCAAGAGTCCGTTCGACAATCTCATTTACATCCACGCGGGTACGCTCGGGTTTGTTCTCTCGTGCGAAGTAAAGCAAGTTCTTTACGATTCGCCGGGCGCGTTCCGCTTCCTGATAAATCTTGCTGGCCTCGGAGAGTTGTGCGGGTAGCAGCCCGTGGCCGAGCAACAGTTGTCCGTAACCCATGATTGCGGTGAGCGGGTTATTCAGTTCATGCGCAATCCCGGAAACAAGTTGACCCAGCGCCGCCATTTTTTCCGTCTGCAGCAATTTCGACTGAATCTGACGCTCTCCGGTGACGTCGTAATACAGTTCGAGCCATCCGATGGCGTATCCATCCGCTTCGAGCACCGGACGAGAAAATCGCTCGAACACCCGGCGCATGGGCCGTGTTATCTCGAACTCATCGTGTCCGGGAATTCCCTGGCCCGATACAAATGACCTCCATGGTGCGGCAAAATGCTGAGCACTGCGGCATCGATTGGCTACCAGCGTCTCAAGATCTTCCATGGTTAGGATTTTCCGGATGCGCCTGTCGAGTCCAAAGAACTGTGCGAACCGGTCGTTCGAGGACCGAACGCGTCCCGAACAATCCACCAGAATCACGCCCGCCTGAACGGATTCAAGGACGCTAGCCAGTTCCGCGGTCACGTGGCGCCACTTCGCCTCCGCGCGCTGGACAACCGAGGTTTCTTCGAGACACAGCAGCAATTGTTGTGAGCTCTCCATTACGGCTCTGAACGCGATCCGAACCCGTAGCCCGGTCGGAAGCACCGTGTCGAAACTCGACGGCTCGCGCAGCGTCATGACCCGCTGGCACCATGCCAGGAACTCGACCGCGAGTGACGGCGAGAGTAGACCGTCCTCAGGTTGCAGTGGAGAAATTGATTCCTTTAATCGCAACACTTCCCGTGCGCGGCGGTTGGCCGCGCGGAGAATTCCTAGCCTATCCACAACCGCAAGGGCCTCAGCGCTGGTGTCAAAAACAGCACGGAACGCTGCATCCTCAAGCGGGTCGAGTACGTCAACAGATGAATTCAGACTCGGAATTGGAGACCCATCCAGCAAATTGGGCTGGAGGGATCGAGGCCGGAGCCCAGAATTTCTCATCGGCGGGGGTTACCAGCGCCCCTGCAGAATCCAATAGCTGCACAGCAATGCGGCGCCAATCGTGAGAGTATATTCGACGAAGTAGCGCGCGGATCGCCACAGGCGTTCTTGCTTCCCGGTATGTATCGCGCTTCGCATGAAGATTCCCATGCATAATCCCCACCAAGTGCGCGTTTTGTGTAACATCCCCATTTTCAGCGGATTGGACTAGACAAGGAGGTACGAGCGGGATACAAGGTTCCCGATACGATACCGTTTACTCGCAGCGGTTCTGAAACGAAAACTTGAACGAGGAAGGAACGGTGACGATTGCGGTCCGAATCGTCAATTGGCCTGTGACTGCGTTTCGTATAATTTTAGCTTGCGATAGAGCGTTGTCTTGCCGATACCGAGCAACTTCGCGGCAGCGAGTTTGTCTCCCGCCGCCTCCCGTAAGGCGCGCAATATCGCACGCCGCTCTAGCTCTTCCAGCGGAAGCAATTCGTCGCGCTCCGGCAACCGCTCGGCCGTGCCGTATTGCATATTCGAAGGCAGATCTCCGACATGCACGATAGGTCCGGACCCGAGCGCAACTGCACGCTCGATTGCGTTCTCGAGTTCCCGGACATTGCCGGGCCAGTCGTACGCCATCAAGCGCGCCATGGCATCCTCTGAAATAGTTCGCACGCGGCCATGGGCCTCGCCGAATTTTTCGAGGAAACAATTCACAAGGATCGGAATGTCGCTCTTTCTCTCTCTCAGCGGCGGTACCTTGATTTGCACCACGTTGAGGCGGAAGTACAAGTCCTGGCGAAATGCTCCATGCCGGACTGCCGCCTCAAGATCGCGGTTGGTGGCCGCGATGATGCGCACGGCGATGGAGACGCGGTCCGTTGATCCTACCGGCTTGATTTCCTTTTCCTGAAGAGCGCGGAGCAGTTTTGCCTGCAGATCCACGGGCAAGTCGCCGATTTCATCGAGAAACAGGGTTCCGTTGTCGGCCGCTTCCATCAGGCCTCGCTTCGCCTGCACGGCACCGGTGAACGCGCCTTTAACGTAGCCGAACAACTCCGATTCGATCAGCGTCGGCACCAGCGACGAACAGTCCACGGGCGCGAAGGGCCGGTTTCGCCTCAAGCCGAAAAAGTGAATTGACTTGGCGACAAGTTCCTTTCCCGTCCCGCTTTCGCCCAAAATGAGCACCGGATAGCTGTGCTGGCTCACCTTTTCGATTAACCGGTAAACGCGCTGCATTTTTGGTGACGTGCCGATCAGACCTCCAAATCCTGGACGCGTGCGAAGCTGTTCACGCAGCACCCGGTTTTCCTGGTCTACTTCGAGTAAGCGCACCACTCGGTTGAGTTTGCTGCGAAGATCGGGCACGTGAAACGGCTTCGTGACGTAGTCCGCGGCCCCCATTTTTGTGGCTTCCACTGCGCTTTCGATTGTGCCGTATTGTGTGAGCACTATCACCGATGTTTGCGGATACATCTCGCGAATTCTCCGCAACAATTCGAGGCCGCCCATCTGTGGCACCCTCAAGTCTGTGATCACGATGTCTACCGGGAATTGTTCCAGGATTTCGAGTGCCTGTTCCGTGGTAGAAGCGGTGCGCGCACGCAGCCCCGAATCGGCTACCACGTCGCGACAGAGGTCGCGCGTTGCGTTCTCGTCGTCCACTATCAGTGCGGTTATTGCGACAGGCCGCTGGACTGGTTCCAAAGACTCAGCCGCGGCAATACTTTCCACACGATTTTCCAGAGGTTTCATTTTGATTCCCGTCGGTTGTTGAGTCATAATTTCCTGAATCCCGAAGCAAGGCGCATACCAATTGGGGAACACTCCGCAATACTCCAGATTCCAAAGCTCTTGGTTGCGCGAAGCAAGCTCAAACCGGCGGGAGTGTAGTGTCAGTTTGGGAAAATTAACAAGTCCGTATTAGTACGCAATCACGTAAGTCTAGCGGCGGGTAACAAATGCAGGTTTGGGAAGCCCGGAATTCCCATTATGGAAGGGTTCTCTCGTTCCGGCACACACGCGCCCTCAGCCATGAGGTATTGAGGCTTTCACAAACGCCTATTCCCCGAATCGCTTCTGACTTTGTGACCGAAAGCGCGGCTGCCGAGCCGTTCCCACTTTACTCCGGCTACCGCTTCTTCTGTTTCTTGACGGCGTGCGGTTCCTTCTCGCCACCCTTTGTGCTGATCAGCGCCAGGGCGTCCTTGGTGTTGAACGGGTACCTCCGCACGGACTGTTGGCCGGTGGTGCTGAGGGTCACGTCTACGCGCCGGTTGTTTGCCAGGACAATGACAGCCAAATTGTCGAGCGTTTTCTTGCGCTCATCCGGACTCAGGTCAGGGTCCTCTTGCAATTGCTCCTTCACCTGGTCCGCCGACAGTTCGTCCTCCTTACCAAACGCCCGAACCTCGATGCTCCCGGCCGGGACTCCGTGTTCGACCAGGAAACTCTTGGCGCGCTCGACGCGCCGTTCCGAGAGCGCCTTGTTGTAATCAATCGAACCGCGGTCGTCCGTGTGGCCGCCCAGGATCAGATGCGCATCCGGCTTGAAGTTGAGATACCTCACGAAGTCCGTGGCGAGGGACGTGAGGATTTGCTGCTGGCTGTCGACCAGGCCACCTTCGGGCTTCGCAGCCGTCGGCTGAGCCGTTGGAAAGTAGATGCTGTGGAGGGCAAGCTTGACTTCCAGTTCATGGACCTCCGGGGGCGCTTGCACAACCACGTTGGTGGAGGCGTCCGCTGTCCCTCCCCGGCCGTCGTCGACGCTGCACTTCACCGCGTAGCTACCGGCCGGCAGCCCAGCCGAATCGAACTGCACTTTCGCTCCGCTTCCGGCGATGCGACCTGATGTGGCCGAGTAGCTGTAGGTCAGCGGATCGTTGTCCGGGTCGCTGGCGTCGGCCGTGATGCCGGTGCTTTCACCCTGCACGATAGGAGTTCGGTCGGTCGAGCAGGAGATGGTCGGCGGACGATTCGGCGGTCGCTCCACGTTCACGTCCATCGAACAACCCGACGTGCCGCCCCGGCCGTTGTCCACACGTACCGTCAACTTATGAGCGCCGGGCGCCGCGCCGGTTGAATCCCAACGCGCGTACGGGCCATTGCCTTCAATTTTTCCACCGGTGGCGCTCCAGCTATACGAGAGCGGATAGCCGTAGGTGTCCGTCGCACTCACGTTCGCCTGCACGATTCTTCCGGCCGCCGCGCTC
>Ga0185299_10008317_pt1 | contig 10287 bp, 9 predicted proteins | sample PaiPotPPA55metaG_FD_128002 | JGI IMG/M metagenome (GOLD analysis project Ga0185299, IMG submission 128002) | Iron sulfur acid spring bacterial and archeal communities from Banff, Canada, to study Microbial Dark Matter (Phase II) - Paint Pots PPA... ...
GGCAGGAGTTTCGGTACAGCAGTACACGGCGAAATATCAGAAAGCGTTTCTCGAGGACGCTGCCACTCTTCACATAGAGGAAGCGCAAATTGTCCGCGCCACAGAAAATATTTCCCAAATGGCGGAGGTCATCGCCAAACTCGTAGAGAAGGGTTTCGCGTACAAGACGGAAGACGGCTCGTACTATTTTCGCATCGCAAAGTTCCCCCGTTACGGCAAGCTGTCGAAAAAAGACTTCGCTGGAATGGAAGACGGCGCGCGTGTGGACGTGGACGAATACGAAAAAGACGATGCACGGGATTTTGCGTTGTGGAAGGCACCGAAGCCCGGCGAGGCATGGTGGGAGAGCTGCATCGGCCGGGGTCGGCCAGGCTGGCACATTGAGTGTTCAGTCATGTCGATGCAGGAACTCGGGGAGAGTTTCGATCTGCACGCTGGCGGCGAGGACCTGATTTTTCCGCATCACGAAAATGAAATTGCGCAGTCAGAATCCGCTACTGGCAAGCCCTTCGCCCACTTCTGGTTTCATCCCCGGTTTCTTCTGGTCGAAGGCGAGAAGATGTCGAAGAGTCAGGGCAACTTCTATACTCTGCGCGATCTGGTGCTGAAAGGCCATAAGCCTTCGTCCATTCGATATTTGCTGGCCTCGGTTCCCTATCGCAATCAACTCAACTTTACGTTTCAGGGATTGCAACAAGCCGCGGCATCGGTCGAGCGTTTGCGCAATTTCCAGCAACGCTTAGCGAAAGGAGCTTTCACCGAGGGAGCAAATTCCGCCATGCAGACACTTGCTGGCGATTCGCGCACTCGCATAAAGGAAGCCCTCGACGATGACTTGAACACGGCTCAGGCCCAGGCTGCGGTCTTCGACATGGTGCGGGCGGCGAATGCGGCCATGGATTCCGGAGCGCTAAGAAGGGACGATGTGCGGCCGCTGCTGGCGGCGCTGACTCAGTTCGACGACGTTTTCTCGGTGTTGCAAGATGACGACGCCGCAAAGGTGCAGTCCGTCCTAGAGTGGGCCAGAGCAGAAGGGCGCGAGAAGGACGTCAGCCCTGAACTATTGGAGATCGTGGGCTCGGCCGCGATGTTGGACGAACAGATCAATCAGAAGATTGAAGAAATGAAGGCCGCTCGCAGCGCGAAGGACTTCGCCCGATCCGATGCCATTCGCGCCAAGCTCACCGCCGCCGGCATTATCATTGAGCAGACGAAAGACGGCGTGCGGTGGAGAAGGAAATAACCCAACCCATCGCTCCATCAGCGTGCAACACTTTTCTGCGCTGCTTGTTTCTCCACTTGCCAGATCTGCCAGTGAACTCGATCTTCGCCGGCAAGCACAGTTGTGTCTGCGACCACTTTCGCGCCAGCGTTTTCCAGAGAAGCGGCTGGATATTTGCTGCCTGGAATAACTTCCACGACGAAGTCCGCTGCTGTTGCACGCAGAGGTTCCGGGGTCAGCTCTGCGGGCGCTTCGAAACCAGCGATCACGCGATTCATGTTGCCTTCCCCGCCAGTGGAAAGTTGTTTTCCTGCACCCCTGTCGCGTTCAGGACCCGGCTGCCGGAGGGAAGGTCATCTATCAATTTTGGATAAGCGTAAATCTGTGCCAATTTTCTGCAGCGTGGTTGCGTTGGGGTTCGCTTTGTACTCGCTGTAGAGGCTCTGCAGCAGACTTAAGTCACGGCTGGCTTGCGCCGAAACATTTTGGATGACTGCGACATCAGCGGCGCTGGCCTGTTGTCCGGAAGGCAAAGTACTGACCAGAGTAGCGACATTGAGCGCCTTCTGCGTCAGAACGGGCAAGTCCTGCAATGCGAGACTGATCCATTGTGCGCTGCACCCCGTGGCCGCGATAGTAATCGCGAGCACGAGGGCAAGGAGAGTTTTCGATTTGGAATTAGGGTTCATGTTTTCTCCGGAAAGACAGTCGTTGGTCGTTTGGCCTTTTGCCGCACCGGGCCATCTCACTTCTCTGTCATTCTGAGCGGAGAACGTGTCTCGCGAACGCGAGACACTTTCGCAGTCGAAGAACCTGCTGTTCGCCGATGCCAAAGCTGGTGTAGGCGGGAATTCTCACGACGACGTTCGTGGCAGAATTCCGCACGCCCTCCGGGGCTGTGTGACGCTCCAAGGGGTCCTTCGGCTGCATTCGCAACGCGAATGACCCAACTTCGCTCAGGATGACAGGTAGTTTTGCGTTTGTTACGCGGCGGTTTCGTATGCGTGTGCGAAGCGAAGAATCGTCGCTTCGGCGAAGTGCTTGCCGAAGATCTGCATACCGATGGGCAACTTCTCTTTCGTCTGGCCGACGGGGATCGAAATTCCAGGAATCCCGGCGAGATTTGCGGTTACGGTGTAAATGTCTGCTAGGTACATGGCCAGCGGGTCATCCACCTTTTCGCCGAGTTTGAACGCCGCTGTGGGACAGGTGGGGGCAACAATCGCGTCCACTTTCCTGAACGCTTCTTCGAAGTCGCGAGTCAGCAGCGTGCGCACCCGCTGCGCTTTCAGATAATAAGCATCGTAATATCCTGCACTCAGGGCGTAGGTGCCAAGCATGATGCGGCGCTTTACTTCGGTGCCGAAACCCTGATTGCGGCTGCGGCGATACATGTCCGAAAGCGAACGAACGTTTTCGGCGCGATATCCATAACGCACGCCATCAAAGCGTGCCAGATTCGATGACGCCTCAGCGGTAGCGACCAGATAGTAAGCCGGGATCGCGTACTTCGTATGCGGCAGCGAGACATCTACGATCTCGCATCCCAGGTTTGCCAACTTCTGGATTGCGGCTTCGATTGCGCTGCGAACTTCTGCATCGAGTCCTTCGCCGAGATATTCCTTAGCCACTCCGACCTTCATGCCTTTGACCGGCTGGTCGAGTTCGGCGACATAATCGGGAACCGGCAACTCAGCGGAAGTAGAGTCCATCGGATCGCGTCCGGCGATGGTTCGTAGCACGGTGGCAGCGTCCTTCACGGTTTTTGTAAGTGGGCCGATGTGATCAAGCGACGATGCGAACGCAATCAAGCCATAGCGCGACACACGGCCGTAAGTTGGCTTGAGTCCTACCACGCCGCAAAAAGAAGCTGGCTGACGGATGGAGCCGCCGGTATCCGAACCAAGCGCAATCACGGCCATATCCGCGGCAACCGACGCTGCCGAACCACCAGACGAACCTCCGGGTACGCGGCTCAAGTCGCGCGGATTGTGTACCGGCTTCCAGGCCGAATTTTCATTCGATGATCCCATAGCAAACTCGTCGCAATTGAGCTTGCCCAGCATGACCGCGCCAGCAGCCTCTAGTCGTGCGACCGCCGTGCAATCGTACGGCGGAACGTAGTTGCCAAGAATCTTCGAACCTGCGGTAGTGCGAATTCCTTTAGTGATCAAGACGTCTTTGATTCCAACGGGCACCCCGGCCAGCGGCGGCAGTTTCTCGCCCTTTTCCTCCAGCCGATCTATTTCGGCAGCTTTGGACATGGCTCTCTCTTTCGAGAGCGTGAGATACGCGCCGATCTCAGGATCGTCACTCGCGATTTTTGCGTAGAACGACTCGGCCAACGCGACAGCGCTGGTTTTGCGCTCCTTAACCGAGGAGCGGGCGGAATCGATGGTGAGGTCAGCAATGTCCATACAAAATCAGAAGTGAGAAAGTTAAGGCCACGAACTGGGATTTTTTTACTTCTGCATTCTAGTTTCTAACTTCTGCACTCGGCGCTACCTTTCAATCACCTTCGGCACTTTGAAGAACGTCCCATCAGACTCGGGCGCATTGGCCAGCGCTACTTCGCGCTTAAACGATTTGCGAAGTCCTTCGTGCACATCTTCGCGGCTGGCATAGGCGAAGCGCTCGCTTCCCTGCTTGGATTCGTCCACTCCGTAGCGGTCTGACACCTGCGCCATCGGCGGAACGTCTTTAGTATCCAGCTCGCTGAGGGTGTCAACGTGGCCGAGAATCGAGTTCAGGTCGCGGACCATGCGACTGCGCTCGTCGTCGCTCAGTTCCAGATTGGCGAGGTCGGCGACGTAGGTGACGTCTTTTTCGGTGACTTTCATTCGAAATCAGTGGGCAGTGGTCGGTGGCCAGTGGTCAGTTAAACGGGAGAAAACTGGCCACTGATCACCGCGTCACTTATCGCTGGCACTCTGTTCCGGTCGAATCACGAAATGAATCTTGCTGACCGTGCCGACTTTGTAGCGATTGATCATGGCTACATAGCGGTGTGCAAGATGCTGCAATTCGGCACGCCATCCTGCGTCGGGGACTTCTACTAGCAATACGCCGCGCGAGAACTCCAGGGCGCGGGTACGCTCCGCCACCGCCGATCCGCAGACCAAGGGCCAGGCAAGCAACGGCGCGTCAGATGCCGGAGCCTGGCGCAGGACATTAATGACAACTGTGTTCAGGGCTGGAGCAATTTGTTCCATGAGAGTTTTTGATTTTAACATTCCGCGCATGCGATTGGAGGCGGAAACAGGGACGCGGCCTATTTGTCCCTCTATTTTCAGAATAGCAATTCCGGAGGGAAATTGTGCCACGTTTTGGAACTTTATATTCGGAATTATCACTTTCACAAACCATTTCGGAATGGTTTGTGAAGGTGATAATTCCGTTTATATTTCGTTTCGTTTCTTCGAGTTAATCAACAACGGATGCGTCAGGGGGCTTGACAAGAATTTTCCACAGATCACCCCCGACTCGGGCGAGCAGCCATCACGCCCTCCGTTCTCTGATTGCCTCCTGCGGGAATTTGCGGCACACGAATCGAATCGCCTCTTCTTTGGAATGCAGCCGGCCTTCCAACTGCGCATCTTCGACGGCGGAGAGAATCACCTTGAATTGGGGGCCGGGGCTATATCCGGCAGCCACCAGATCGTCTCCACTGACCAGCGGCCTGGGGTGTATGCCCTCCGGCGTTAGCTCGGCGATTTTCTGGCGAGTGTAATCGTACATGCGTAGCTTCCGGTGGCTGGCCGTGCAGTCCAAGCGGTGCAGTTCCAGATGTTCATCAAAGCGCGGCAGGCGGACGAAGCGCTTAAACGTCGAAGCTTTCATCTTTTCGACATCCCCGAAGCGCATGTGATTGTCCACCAGCGCCAGAATCTGTTCGGTATCGTCATTGGAAAAGCGCAGGCGTCGACAGATGGCCTCGGCCATTTTCACGCCCACGTCAACATGAGAGTCGAAGCGAATGCGGTCGGGGGCGCGGCGAAAAGTTGATGGCTTGCCAACATCGTGCAGCAGGCCTCCCCAGGCCAGGGTCGGCGGGCAGGGCTGCGGCAGATTTTCCACCAGCAGCATGGTATGAACAAAGACATCGCCCTCGGGATGAAACTCGGGCGGCTGTTCGACCCCTTTCATGGCCTCGATTTCTGGTAGGACTTCGTGCAGCAGTCCGGTTTCGTCGAGTAACTCGAAGGCCCGGCGGGCATGGCCTTCAATCAGCATCTTGTTGAGTTCGTCGCGCACCCGTTCGCGCGAGACTTGGCTGATTTGCGCCGAAAGCTTCTGAATAGCAGCGAAGGTCGCGGGCGCGATGCCGTATTCAAATCGCGCCGCGAAACGCACGGCGCGCAGCATGCGCAGCTTGTCTTCGGCAAAACGCAGCGCCGGATCGCCGATGGCGCGGATGATTTTCGCCTCCAGGTCCTTCTGTCCGCCGACGTAGTCCAGAACTTCGCCATTCAAGGGATCAAGCAGCAACCCGTTGATGGTGAAGTCGCGGCGCTGCACGTCTTCGCGGGGATCGCGGCTGAACCGGACCTGGTCAGGATGGCGGCCGTCGCTGTGTCCAATGTCGGAGCGGAAGGTAGCGACTTCGACGTGGGCGGCTTTCGAGGTGCTGCCTAAAAGCAGGTCCCTCGACTGCGTCGGACTCTCGCTCCGCGAAACTCCGGCTTCGCTCGGGATGAAAGATTGTTGTGGGTTGTAGGGAATCGGGACCAGGACTACCCCAAACTGCGCACCGACAGCGTAGGTGTCCGGAAAAATGCGCATGACTTCGTCCGGGGTGGCGTCGGTGGCGACGTCGTAGTCAGCGGGTTCGTGACCAAGCAAGAGATCGCGCACGCATCCGCCAACCACATAGGCCTGCTGACCGCGCTCGCGGAGGGTGCGGACGATCGAGATGGCAAAGGGTTTGGACACCGGTTCTTGGCTCTTAGCTGGAGGCTCTTGGCTCTCCCTTCAATGATACAGAGCTGCGGCGACGGGATTCAGCGTCGTTTGTGTCCTAGCGAGCCCTGTGGAACCTGCGGATCTCTGCCGCATACGTACATGACCGGACGGAACCTGTGGCGCGGCCTTCCGTACTCCTAGACTGAAGGTTCCCCCGGACGCGGCCGAAAGGTTTGAAGGTTTCACGTTTCAAGGTTTGGAGAGAGCGTTGAAAACTGCTCCTTCACCCTTTCCAACGGAAAGCATCCGGCTGCGCCAGGCCGACGTGTGCGAGGACGCGACAGGCAAATTCGTGGGCCAACTGATCGAGTGTGGCAGGACGAAAGTAGTAGGCGGGAATTAGGGGAAAGACGGTGGCCCCTGCGTCGGCCGCGCGGTACATGTTGCGGATGTGAATTTTGTTGAGCGGGGTTTCGCGAACGCAGAGCACCAGCGAACGCTTTTCTTTAAGGCAAACGTCGGCGGCGCGTTCGATGAGGTGCGACGCGATGCCGTTGGCGATGCGAGCAAGCGTTCCTACGCTGCATGGAATAACGATCATAGCGTCGGCGGCATAAGAACCGCTGGCAACGTTAGCGCCGATATCGGCGTCGGATTGCTGATGGATTTTGCGGGAGGCGCGTCCCAACACCTGGCTTACCAGGTTGCTGCGGCCGCGGAGTCCAAGTTCTTCAGCAATAACGCGCAGCGCGCTGTCGGAGGCGATGAAGTTGACGGTTTGAGTGCGTTTGTCGCGTTCGACGGCGAGTAGCAGGTGGCGGAGGAATAGCGAACCGCTGGCGCCGGTGGTGGCTATGGTCAGGTTTTGGGGCGAACTGGGCAAGTAGGCGCTCCCGAGGTCGGCAGGCTAGGGCGTCCCGCCTACACAAGAAGTCTGAGCATAGGGAGCTTGGCGCGGAGAGTCAAGACTAGATGAAGATGGCTAGCAATCCGGACACGCGGCGGACGGCGGCGCAGATGCACGCTCTGGCAGCGGTACGGCGCGAACTCGGCCCGCGGGATTCCGCCCACGGGCGCAAGTATCTACGCGAGTTTGCTCAAGCCTTTCGGCGATACGACGCAGTTCTCAATCCCGAACAGCTAAATTCCAAAATCGCGGCGGCGGACATTCTGCTGATCGGCGACTACCACGCTCTGCCGGCATCGCAACGGTTTGCGGCTGGATTACTCGAACAGTTGGCACATGGCCGCCCCGTGGCCCTGGGCTTGGAGGCAGTGCTGTCGCGTGACCAGCATATTCTTGACGCGTGGTGGCGGCGAGAGATCGGCGAAGCAGAACTGCGGCAGCGGCTACGCTTTGACCGGGAATGGGGATACGACTGGGATCCGTGCTACGAACTGCTGACCACAGCGCGCGATCACGGCGAGGGGATTTACGGACTTGACTGCATGCCGCGGGACGACTTGCGCAGGATTGGTTCGCGCGACCGTCATGCGGCGGCGAAGATTTCCGAAATGCGGGAAAAGCATCCCAGCGCGGCTCTGGTCGTGCTGTTCGGGGAATCGCACATGGCGCCGCAGCATTTGCTGCGTGTCATAAAGGAGACAGGGTCCGAGGCCCGGGTTCTCACCGTTCTGCAGAACGTGGACGCACTCTACTGGCAGGCGGTAGGAGAGCCGGCTGCGGCGGTGAGCATCGGCGACGATGCGGTGTGCGTGTTCAATTCCAGCCCGCTGGAAAAATACGAAAGCTATCGCCTGTGCTTCGAGAAGTGGAATGGGGCTGCGGACGATTTGCCGGATTTTGCCCCGGCAGTTTACAACCTGATTTTCTCGCTGGCAAAGAGTTTGGGCTTCCGCTTGGACTCGCCTCGCAACGGCACCCAGCCGAAATTCCTGGCAGATTCGTTGCCAGAAGTAGTTTCAGTAAACGAGGTTGCGTCAGTTGCAGTCGAAGGTGCTCGCGCTGCGCTCGAAGAACGCGGCTGCGTGTTCGTGGCCGCAACCAACACTTTCTATATCCGTGAATTTCAAATGGCGGCGGCGGCGGAAGAATCGTCTCGCTTTCTGCATCACGCCTGCCGCGGAATGCGACCGCAGACGGTCATCACCAAGGAAGTAGAGGATGCGCTGGCGCATTTTGGATCGAGATTGCTGTGTCCCGCAGTTGGATGGGAAAGCCGCACCAGCAGCGAGCATGGTGAAGCCTTGTACCGCTCGTACATTGCTGGACGAGTGACGAGAGCTGCGCTGCGGCGGGCGTTTCTGGCGCGCTTGGAGAACTCGGAGCAAGCTCAGGAAGTACTAGCCACGATGCAAGCAGAAAGCTAGAGCCTTGGCCGCCGGATCAATAGCAGCGAGCGTATTCCGCCCTTGAGTCGCTTTCCGAGCCCTTGGGCAAACTGAAAATCCAGCAAGCCGCCAGCCGCCTCACTTAATCCTGCGCCGTACCCGTACCACCAGGGCTTCTTCATGCGAGGCAGTAGATCCGTGTCAAGATATTTGATCCAGACCATTTCTTCAAGTCCGAAGCGGCCGTGGGTTCGTCCGATGCCGCTGGCTCTCACGCCGCCGTGCGGAGCCTCGCTAATGCCGAAACAAGAGATAGCATCGTTGACCATGACGGTCCCAGCGTTGATTTGACGCGCGATTTTTTCGCCGCGCAGGCGATTACGCGTCCATACGCTTGCGGCCAAGCCGAACTCGGAGTCGTTGGCCAGACGAATGGCTTCGGCGTCGGAATCGAAGGGCATGATGGGTAGCACCGGACCGAAGGTCTCTTCGCGCATGATGGACATTGCGTTGGTAACATCGGCGAGAATCGTCGGCGCGTAGTAGTTCGGGCCGAGGGAGGCGAGGCGTTCTCCGCCGGTCACCACCTGCGCGCCGTGCGAACGAGCGTCCTCGACGTGCTGCTCGACGGCATGAAGCTGCCGTTCGCGGATCAAAGGGCCGATGTCAGTGTTGGGTTCGGCTCCGTTGCCGACACGAAGCCGTTTAGTTTTTTCCGCACACGCGGAAACAAATGTCTCGTAAATACTTCGGTGAACATAACAACGCTCGACGGAAAGGCATGCCTGCCCAGCATTGACGAACGCTCCCCAAACCGCGCCGCTGGAGGCAACGTCCACATCGGCGTCGTCGAGGACGATCATCGGATCTTTCCCGCCCAGTTCGAGGACCACCGGAAGCAGGCGGGCGGCGGCTGCTTGGGCAATGCGGCGGCCCGTCGAGACGCTGCCCGTGAAGATAAGTTTGTCGATCCCGGATTCGATGAGCGCCGCTCCGGACGTGCCTTCTCCGATGACAACCTGGAAGACGCCCTCAGGAACTCCGGCGTCGTGCAGCAGCGATGCGAGTTCAAGCGCGCAGAGCGGTGTCAGTTCCGACGGCTTCAGGACAACAGCATTTCCGGTGGCGAGTGCCGCCAGAGTCTCGGTTGCGGGGATGGAAAAAGGATAATTCCAGGGCGAGATGATTCCAATTACACCGTAAGGCTCGCGAACCAAGCGGCCCGCCTTGGCTTTGGTTGCAAGATTGCCATGCGGAAGCGGCTGTTCTCGCAAGAAGGCATAGGTTTCCTGCAGCAAAAAGCGGGCGGCATCGAGCACCACGAGGATTTCTGTAAGCAGAGCCTCGGCAACCGGCTTGCCGGCTTCGGAGTTGATCACGCGCGCAACATGCTGCTTGCGTTGGTTGAAGAGCTGCTGAAATGTCGCAATGATGTCCAGACGCTTGCGCACACCGATGGCTCGCCACGCAGGCTGCGCGGCGCGGGCCCGGGCTAGTCCCGCCTGGACTTCGGTAGCGCTGGCGCAATCGAACTCGCGTAGGACTTCGCCGGTGGCGGGATTGGTTGAGACTACCTTTGCCGCCGGCACTTGAATTTCAATTCCCATGCTTCACCGGTGGTGGCTCCTCCCGCCCCGAATACTCTACGCTGACCAGATACAACCCACTTGCGGGAGCGGTCGCGCCGGCGGCCGAACGGTTCTTAGCTTCCAGAATTGTAACGACATCTTGCGGCTTCAGCGTTCCCTTTCCGACCAGCAGGAAAGTCCCTACCAGATTGCGAACCATGTGATGGAGGAATCCGTTCCCGCGGACTTCATAGACAAGTTCTTCTCGCCGGCGCTGCCACTGCGAAGAAAAAATTGTTCGGA
>Ga0185299_10008318_pt1 | contig 10286 bp, 5 predicted proteins | sample PaiPotPPA55metaG_FD_128002 | JGI IMG/M metagenome (GOLD analysis project Ga0185299, IMG submission 128002) | Iron sulfur acid spring bacterial and archeal communities from Banff, Canada, to study Microbial Dark Matter (Phase II) - Paint Pots PPA... ...
AGAATAAGTGGGAGTCGGAATTTGCGGATTAGCATTTTGCGGGGCAGCGGGTGTAGGGGAACTCTCCGTTGGAGCTTGCGCGGAAGATTGACCTGAAACGGTCAGAAATGTGGCGGAGAATAGAAAAAGTGCTAAACAAACACAGCGAAAAGTGTTTGGCACCAACCATCCGAGCTGTTTGTCGTCGCGATTCCTCACCTTGAGCAGCATACCAAATTCATCACCATAGCTAAGGCGCGCGAAACGCGATGCAACGAAAAAGGGACGGCCTGCACCGGCCGTCCCTTTTCTTAATAACACCCGCACCCGTTACTTGGTCGCCGGTGGCTGCTGCTTGGACTCGCGGTGCTCGCGCATATTTTCTTCAAATTGTTTGCGTTGGTCCGGGGTGAGGACCTTTTTCACCTGTTCATGCATATCACGCCGGATGTCGTGGATCTTCGTTTGTTTTTGGTCGGCCGAGAGCGACGAATCGTTATTCACCGCTTCGACTTTCGATCGTGTGCCTTCGTGGATCTGTTTGATTTGCGCTTTCTGGTCATCCGTGAGGTTCAGGTTGGCCAGCATAGCGTTATGATCGCCATGCTTCTCGTGAATGGCTTGCGACTGTCCCGGGGTCGAGTCAGGCGCTTTATTTTGTGCCTGACTCAGCGCCGGAATCATGCTTAGCAGCAGGAAACTGCCGGTTATTGCGATTTGCTTCGAGATGCGGTTCATGGGGTGTCCTTTTCTGGGGCTGGTTATTGCGTTCGTCTATATAACCCTGGTCCGGCCGGAATGTCGCGTTGCCGACCACCGACGCTTATAGTGGTTTGAGGTTAGCTTTTTGCAAAACGGAATTTACTCTTGTCCTGTCATGTTGCCAAAAGGCGTCCCAGCGCTGGAGGAGATTCTTTGTCGTACTATCCCATTTCTCAATCGCCACCGTTGCATCTGCGGTAGGAGCCGAATCCGAGCTTTGAACAATAAACAATAATCCTGTCGCGGCGTGCGACGCCTCGCGCAGCGAGACCGTTTCCGTCGCGGGCACGGTCAAACCGAACACTCCAAATTCGGGTTCTCCTTGGACACCCATGAGTTCCGCAGTTTTACGATCAAGAGCAGCAAGCGCCTCCGAGACCTCACCGCCGGACGGCATCTCTTTCTGGCGCGTTGCAAGGTTGGTTTGAAGTTCCACCGCCTGTTTCATAGCAATGGAAAGATCTGCCAGATTTTTCGCAACGCGAGACTCCGCCCGAAACATTTTCTCGAGATCACCCTGGGGAGTTTTTACGCGCGGGTCCATCTTCAATTCAAGCGGCTGAGAGTGGCTTTGCCCGTTCACTGTTAACTTGACGCTATATTTTCCGGGCACCGCCAGGGGTGCTTTGGGCCCATAGAATGAAGTGTGCACGTCAGCGGGAAACGCGTAATGCAAATCCCAGACAAAGCGGTGCGCGCCGGCTTTTGCGGAAATGGGTTCTGCATCGTGTACCCAATTCATCGGAAATTGCATGTCTTCGGCTTTCGTTTTTGGAAGCACATCATCACTCGCGTAACGCCTTACCAGTGCGTCCGCTGAATCAAAAATCTCTAATTGCACCGGCGTGGACGGCGTGTCCTTCAGGTAGTAATCCAGCACTGCGCCATCCGGCGGATTATCCGCATGTGGCTCATCGAACGGAACGGGAGTGCCTTGGTCTGTACCGGGCCGCACGCGATATGCTGTCGCAGGTTTGAAAAGCCAATACGCGGACTGGACCACTTCAGCGGTTATTTGCCGCAGCGGCGCAACGTCATCCAAAATCCAGAACGAACGTCCATGCGTCGCAATCACCAAATCGTCGCCGTGGATCACCAGATCGCGAACCGAGGTGGTAGGCAGATTCATCTGCAACGGTTGCCAATGGTCACCATCGTCAAAAGAAACGAACACTCCTTTTTCCGTGCAGACGTACAACAAACCCTTTCGCAGCGGATCTTCGCGAATACAATTTAAAAAATATCCTTCGGGTATCCCGTTTGAGACCAATTCCCAACTCTTGCCGAAGTTTCGCGTGCGATATAGATATGCACGCAAATCGTCAAGGCGGTGCCGGTCAACGGCGGCATAGGCGGTGCCTGCATCAGAATGCGACGCCTCGATGTGCGTTACCTTGCTCCACGCCGTAATTTCAGGCGGCGTGACATTGCTCCACGTTTTCCCTTCGTCCTGAGTCAGCTGGATTAGCCCATCATCCGTGCCCGCCCAAATTTCGCCTTTGCGTATGGACGAAGGTCCGATGGTATAGATCACTCCGCGCCGCTTTTCTTTCCCGGCATCGGCAATTGCCGGCGGATCGAGATTCGGCGGCGCGCCAGGATCTTCGCGCGTCAAGTCGGGGCTAATCACCTGCCAGGAATTTCCTCCATCCGCAGTGCGAAACAATACCTGTGAACCGAAATAAAGCACATGCGGATCCATAGGAGAGAAAACCAGAGGCAGTGTCCAGGTCCTCCGGTAATTGCCGGGGTGTGCCAGTGTCGGAGGAACCTGTTGCATCTCTTCATTGTTCAAGTCTTGACGAGTTACAAATCCTCCATAAATCACTCCGGGATTTTCCGGGTCGGGAGCTATGTAACCGTTCTCGTTACCTGCTGCGATGGGGCGCCAATCGTGAATATCCAGCGCGCGATAATTTCCCCGGCTTGGCGTGGCGATCGAGCCACTATCTTGCTGCGCGCCATAAACCCAGTACGGGAATCGATTGTCGGTGCTTACGTGATACATCTGCCCCGTCGGTTGGTTATACCAGGAGCTCCAGGTTTCGCCGCCGTTGCGCGTGACGATGGTACCTTGATCGCTTGCCAACACCATTCGCTTCGGTTCATCCGGGTCAATCCATAATTGATGATAATCGTCGCCGCCCGGAGCGCCCTTGAACGCTGCGAACGTTTTTCCTCCATCGCGTGAGCGATACACAGTGGTATTTGGGATGTACACGGTGTCCGCGTCCTTGGGATCGACGCTGATTTCCCCGAAGTACCAGCCGCGCTGCCATATGCGTTGGTCTTGCGACATTAGCTGCCAATTTTGGCCGCTGTCGTCCGAGCGATAAAGGCCCCCGGCTTTGGCATCCACGATCAGATAAATCCGCTTTGGATTGCTGGGTGCAAAGGCAATTCCGATGCGGCCAACTTCTTCGGCGGGCAATCCGTGGCCGGTTACTGGTTCCCAATGATCGCCGCCGTCGTTAGAGCGGTATAAGCCGCTGTCAGGCCCCTTGGAAGGCGGATAAACATTCCAGGGTGGCCGTCTGGTCTGAAGCAGCGCGGCGTAAATCGTGCTGGAATTCCCCGGTTCGAATGCCAGATCGATCGCGCCAGTGTTTTCATCATGGAAAAGTATGCGCTGCCACGTCGACCCACCATCTTTGGATCGAAACACGCCCCGCTCAGTGTTAGGTCCGTAAGCGTGTCCCAGCGCAGCGACAAATAATTTATTGGCATCCGCCGGATCGACCAGGATGCGAGCAATCTGGCGAGAGTCCGTCAATCCAATGTGTGTCCAGGATTTGCCGGCGTCCGTCGACTTATACATGCCGTCGCCGTAGCCGATATTCGAACGCATATCGGCTTCGCCCGATCCCACATAGATCACCTCTGGATTTGAAGGCGCGACGGCAATGGCCCCGATGGAAGCAATCGGCTGCGAATCGAAAATCGGATTCCATGTTCGCCCTGCGTCATTGGTTCGCCATACGCCGCCGTCCACGGAGCCAAAGTAAAATAAATCCGGCTGTTCACGGACACCTGTGACCGCGAGGGAACGTCCACCGCGATGCGGACCGATCGACCGCCAGCGTAGCTCCTGGAAAAATTTGTCGTCAAAATGTGGTGGGGCGCTTTGCGCTCGAGCCGATGAAACTGTGAGTGCACAGGCAGAAGCAATGACAATGGGCAGAAATGTCAGCAGCGGCCATGTCAGGCGCGGAATTTTCACTTGGCTATTCTCCGGAGCGCAAAATTTCTATTCGAACGAGCCGGAAGTATATCTCAGCGGGGCGCGCGCAAAGCCTTGGAGTTTTGAATGGAACCGATTCTAATTTGTGTGAGTCAGGAGCTGTTGGCGAGCCTATAAAGCGAACTATCAGGCCGGTTCGACTACTTCTTCTGTAGCAACTTCCGTTGGGAGGCGTTTGCGAAGTTTACGCGTCGAGGCGTACAACACGAACCCCGCCGCGATAATCAGAACGCCGAAGAGAAGACCGTTTATTCCCAGCACGGACTGACTTTCGCTTTGCACCAACGCGATCATCAGCAACGCCAGCGGGAATACACCCGCAAGAATCGCTCCCGCCAATCCGCCGGGCACTCGAAACTCCCGCTTCAATTGCGGCTCACGAATACGCAGCGCCACCAAGGTCACAAACTCCAGCATTAAAGCCGCGCCGTAAAGCATGATATCCAGCGTCACCAGGCGTTTGAACCCTAACCCCAGGCACAGCGCCCAGCAAGTGGCGCATGCAAGGATAGCCACCCAGGGAGCCTGTGTTCGCGCGCTCGTTTTCGCAAATATCTTGGGCAACATTCCGTCGCGGGCCATCGCCAAAGGTAACCGTGAGTAACTCATTACCAGCGCATTGAACATTCCGAACCCGCTCATCATGCCGCCGAGCACCACCAGGAAGCGCAACCACTCGAATCCCATCACTTTTCCGCCCACCAGGCCTGCGACCGTGGCCCACGAGCCGTCTTCCGCGAAGGCCGTCGCCGGTACACCCATAAAATAAACCGCGGCGAACGGAAGCACGTATGTGAGCGAAACCAGGATCACTGCGGCGATCATCGCCCTCGGGTAGGTACGTTGCGGCCTTTCCACTTCCTGCGCGATGGTAGAGGCGTTATCCCAGCCCATGTAATTCCACATGGCCACCAACACACCGCCAAGTAAACCGAGGCCCGCGCCCGCTTCCGCCGCGTGTGTGCCAGCGGCAAGCGCACCGGCGCGCATCGGAGCCAGCAGCACAATTACCGCGAACGGAGCTGAAAGTAAAAAGAACAGCCACAGCGAGGTAATGCCCACTACCCGAATCCCCGCCAAGTTCAAAGCCGCGCAGGTGATTACCACAAACAGACCCGCGAGCACGCCGTGATTACCGACACCGAACCAGGGAGACATCTGCTTCAGGTAAAAAACAAACAACGTCGGATAAATCGCCATATCGAAGATACTGGCGGCCAGCGACAGCCACGCTTCCTGAAATCCCCAAAAATTGCCGAGCCCACGGCGTACCCACGCATAGTAGCCGCCTTCCGCAGGCAGCGCGCTAGATAGTTCACCGATCATGAATGCCGTCGGCAAGCACCACAGCACCGGTAAAAACAGCAGTATCAGGATTCCATGACCATACCCCGCGCCGCTGATGATTTCTTCAGTTCCGTAAGTGCCGCCGGAGACCATGAAGAACGTGGCAGCGACAAGCGGCCAGAGCGTCAGCTTTGCGACTCGGGTTTTCCTGGTGGAAATGGCTTGTGCGGGGTATTGGGTGGGAAGAGACAGAGAACTCAATTTTTACTTTCCGTCCTCCGAGCGGCACTCGCTCTCGCACTGCGGTGAAGCGGGTTCGCATTTCGAAGAATACAAGAGTCGTTTCCGAGTGCAAGGTAAATCTGCGCTCCAAGTAAATTATTTTTGCTCTTACAGTGATTTCCGTACGAGTTATTACGGCTGTTGCTGTTTTTTAACAGTCCGGCCGTTTCACAGCGATTGTTGCAAGTCAGGTTAGGTACTGCTTCTGTTTACGACCACAACTTTCTCTCGTGTGATAAACTCCGCCGTTTGCTCGCCATTTATCTCGTCAGGAGTCTTTGCGAATGCTGGATCGTATCTCGTCGGTCCTTGTCTCTGCTCTAGTCTTCATTTTGGCCTCGGGGTGGTTGGCTTCGTTGGCCGCAGCCCAGCGCCCCATCACCATCGATGACTATTTCCAAATCCATGAGGTGCACGACCCGCAGTTGAGTCCTGATGGTCATTGGATCGCTTATACCGTTAAGACTCCGCTTCTGAAAACCGACAAAAACGAGGAACGAATTTGGATGGTCCCTGCTTCGGGCGGAGACCCCATCGCTCTTACGGCGGCAGGGGTTTCCTCTTCCCATCCGCGATGGAGTCCCGATGGAAAGTACATCGCCTTCCTTTCGGCCCGCAACGGAAGCAAAGAGCAGGTCTGGCTGCTCAATCGGCTTGGCGGCGAAGCAGAGCGGCTTACCTACACGCCGCAGGATGTCGACGAGCTGGCTTGGTCTCCCGACGGAAGCCGGCTGGCGCTCCTGTTGCGAGACGCCTCACTGGAAGAAAAGCAAGCTTTCGAGGAGCAGAACGAGAAAGAGAAAGACCCGGACACCGGCAAGGACGCCAAGGACAAAAAAACCAAGACGCAGCGGCCTTGGGTTATCGACCGGCGCCAATTTAAGCAGGACGAAATTGGCTACCTCGACCGTCGCCGCACGCACGCGTACGTTTTTGACCTTGCGAAACATAGCCTGACTCAAATCACTTCAGGCGATTACGACGACCAGGAAATTGCATGGTCACCAGACGGCAAGCGATTGGCCTTTAGCAGCAATCGCTCCACACCGGATCCGGATGCCACGTACAACACCGACATCTGGATAGTTTCGGCGGATAACACCGACAAAGGTGCGCAGGTCACGCAGGTAACCAAGAATCCTGGTGAAGACCGTTCGCCGGCGTGGTCGCCAGATGGCAAATGGATCGCTTACAGCGCGCGGCTCGATCCCTCAGTGTTCGAATATGGCACCAGGCACCTTGCGATCATCTCTGCGGACGGAGGCGAGGCCAAAATTCTCGCCAAATCATTCGATCGCATGAGCACGCAACCGCATTTTTCTCCTGATGGACAATTCATTTACTTTATCGCCGATGACGATGGCACCCAGAATCTTTGCCGCATGCCGGTTGCGGGCGGAGAAATAACCCGGCCCATCGGCGGGCGCTTGATGGTCAATGATTACAACGTCGCAAAGACCGGAGACATTGCCGCGCAAGTGGCCACGATTGACCGTCCCGACGAGATTTTTACCCTTCCCAGCGGCAAGCTCACCCAAGTTACACACGTCAATGATGCGCTCTTCGCGCAACTCAAGTTGTCGCACGGCGAATATGTCCATTTCAAAAGTAAGGACGGCACCACCGTTGCCGGTTACCTCTATAAACCGCTCGATTACGTTCCGGGCAAGAGAGTCCCCACGATTCTGCGACCCCATGGCGGGCCGGTGTGGGCCTATTACGCGGAGTTTGCGCATCTGGCGCAACTCCTGGCGGCAAACGGCTATGCCATACTTTTTCCCAACCCACGCGGTTCGACGGGTTACGGCCAGAAATACGCGCAAGCAATTTTCGCGGACTGGGGAAACAAGGATTTTCAGGACGACATGGCCATAGTCGACTACGCCATCGAGCAGGGAATTGCGGACCCCGAGAAACTTGGCGTTGGCGGCTGGTCATATGGCGGTATATCTACCAATTTCATCATTACTCAGACCACCCGCTTCAAAGCGGCCATCTCCGGCGCAGGCGAATTTCTCTACATGACTAATTACGGCCATGACCATTATCAGCGCGATTGGGAAACGGAGCTTGGACGGCCCTGGGAAAAGAAAGCTGTCTACGAGAAACTCTCTCCGTTTTATCGGGTCACAAGCATCACCACACCAACTCTCATCATGGGCGGCAATATCGATTGGAACGTGCCCATCATTAATGGTGAGCAGATGTTCCAGGCGCTAAAAAGCTTGGGGCGCACTACGGAGCTGGTCGTTTATCCCGACGAATACCACGAATTTTCGACTCCATCGCATATACAGGATCGTCTGGAGCGCTACCTTGCCTGGTACAACCACTATGTGAAAGGCGATGCCGCGCCAGCCACGCCACCCGAACACACCCCGGCAAAGACGTCCGGCGAATAACGACCAACTAGACAAAATGAACCGTTTACTGAAGCCTGCTCACAGGGCAGTTTCAGTTGCTGGACGGAGGTTGCAGAGGATCCCCGGTTTGGTGTTCCTCAATTTGATAGCGCAAGAATTTGTGAATTGCTGCCAACGCTCGTGGATTGGACGTCCGTATCAACACTTGTCCTCCATTGGGCGTTTCTCCGAAGGAGTATGTTATGTTCTGCCGCATCCTCTTCATTTCAGGAACTCCCGGAGGGGTGGCGTCGTGCACAAACATTGGGATATCAAAATCGCCGTTCGCGAAGGCTTTCGCGATGTGCGTGAGATGGAGGCGAATATGATCGCGACCCTCTGTATCTTTGGAATCTCTGACTGCCACTTCAATTGCTCCACCACCCGTTTGAATCAAGAAATGGTGTGACGTCGTGGATTGCGAAAAGCCCATTCCTTCTTCGCCGCGCTCGTTCAGGTGCTGATGGTCCTGCGTGCGCTGAATAGCATGTAGGCTGATGTCGTAAACCGCCCAAGCCGCTTTCTCAGGTGGCACTGTCGTTTGGCCGGCGAGAGTCGCCCCTAAAGATATAGACCACGCGGCTGCCGCTACAAAAGTCTTGTTCATTTGGGCCTCCGCCCTATTCGACGCATGGTGCTGGTGATCGTTTAAACTGACCAGCGTTATTTCACACCCATTCGTCCGCTGATTAGTTGCTTGGCTATGGCTCACCGCGCTATCCTCCTTCATTTCTCGGAGGCCCTTGATGCGCACGTCACAGATTGCCATGGTCTTAATTTACGGCGGGTTGCTCGCCTCACAAAGTACGCACAATGCGGCTGGTCAAGATACCCGCGCCAGTGAGCAAGATTGGTCGGCCTCCATGAAATTTGCTCCCAACTTTTTTCACGAGATGCGCTGGCGCTGCATCGGTCCGTTTCGCGGTGGCCGGACGGTGGCCATCAGCGGTGTCGCTCACCAACCCAATGTCTTTTATATGGCGGCGGTAGATGGCGGTGTCTGGAAGACCACCGATTTTGGCAATACCTGGACGCCTATTTTTGACGATCAACCTACCGGCTCCGTGGGAGCCTTGGCGGTATCGGAATCCGATCCCAATGTGATTTACGTCGGCAGCGGTGAAGGTTTGCAACGCCCGGATCTCTCTACCGGCGATGGAATTTACAAATCGACGGATGCCGGCAAAACCTGGACACATCTCGGACTGCGAGATGCCTACCAGATCGCGTCCATTGTCATCGACCCACGAGATTCCAGCCGCCTGTTGGTGGCCGCGCTAGGTCATCCCTATGGGGCCAACACGGAACGCGGCGTTTTTCGTTCCACGGACGGCGGCCAGACGTTTCAGAAGGTCCTCTATAAGGATGAGAACACCGGCGCCGCCGACTTGGTTCTCGATCCGTCGAATCCGCGCATCGTCTACGCGGTGCTGTGGGCGGCGCGCGTTGCCCCATGGGAAATTCGCAGCGGCGAATCTTTTATCTCTGCGGGTAGCGGCTTGTTCAAGTCGACCGATGGGGGAGATACGTGGCGTCCGCTGACCGCTGGACTGCCGAGCGCTGAGGATGGTCTTGGACGCATCGGCATCGCAGTTTCCACAAGCCAGCCGAATCGCCTCTACGCCACGCTCGAAGCAAAAAAAGATCACGCCGGGATCTACCGTTCAGACGACAGCGGAGAGTCCTGGACGCGCGTAAACTCCGACCGCCGCATCGGCGGCCGTGGGCCGGGCGCCATGGGAATCGCGGTGGCGCCTGACAATCCTGACATCGTTTACGTGGCCAATACCTCGTCGTGGAAATCCACGGATGGTGCCAAAACTTTCACTGGCTTCAAGGGCGCTCCGGGTGGCGACGACTATCAACGTTGGTGGATCAGCAAAGAAAATCCGCAGGTCATTGCGCTCACTTCTGATCAGGGCGCTGTCATCAGCGTCAATGGCGGCGCGACGTGGAGCTCCTGGTACAACCAACCAACCGCGCAGTTTTATCACGTGACCACCGACAATCGCTTCCCCTACTGGGTGTACGGCGCGCAGCAGGAAAGCGGCTCTGCGGGAACTTTAAGTCGCAGCGATTATGGCGAGATCAGCTTTCGCGAATGGCATTCCGTCGGTGTTTTTGAATATGGCTACATCGCCGTAGACCCGCTCGACGCCAACATCGTTTACGGAGCGCGCTTGTCGCGCACCAATCAAGAACTCGGCGAAGTTGCGGATATTGCTCCTGAGCCGATTCGTCGCGGTGAATACCGCTACGACCGCACCCTGCCGGTGATATTTTCTCCGCTCAATCCTCACGAGCTTTTCTTTTCGGCCAATGTTTTGTTCAAA
>Ga0185299_10008321_pt1 | contig 10282 bp, 8 predicted proteins | sample PaiPotPPA55metaG_FD_128002 | JGI IMG/M metagenome (GOLD analysis project Ga0185299, IMG submission 128002) | Iron sulfur acid spring bacterial and archeal communities from Banff, Canada, to study Microbial Dark Matter (Phase II) - Paint Pots PPA... ...
CAAGCCCATCGTTTTCTTGCCTTCGATCCGATACGGCTCCTTGAGCGTAGAGACGTCGAACCAGCCGACTTTGGTCTTGCCTTCGGCGACGATCTTGCCGCAATCGTCGATCAAGCCGTTGACGCGAAATACTGCGGCGCCTTGCAGCCCGATCTCGCTGACGTTCACTTCCGGCGTGTCCTCAGGACAGAAGATCGTGGTCTTGATGCCGGCATGACTGGCATAGGCGGCGAGCGCGGCGCCAGCATTGCCATTGGTCGGCATCGCCATGTGCTTGATGCCGAGCGCCTTCGCCATCGACACCGCCATGACTAGCCCGCGCGCCTTGAACGAGCCGGTCGGCAAGCGGCCTTCGTCCTTCACCAGAAGCTCGCCGCCGCCAAGCCTCTTCGCAAGCTTGCGCAACGGCACGATCGGCGTCATCGCTTCGCCCAGGCTGACGATGTCGCCGACGCGGCGAACCGGCAACAGTTCGCGATAGCGCCAGAGGTCCGGCGCGCGGCGCGCCAGCACGTCTTTACTCAGCGTTTTGCGCACCCCGTCGAGATCGTAGCGGACCAGAAGCGGCTTGCCGGCGCGGGACAGATTGTGAATGGCGTCGGCGGCATGGCGCTCGCCGGTGCTTGCGCATTCGAGATGGGTGACAAAAGTGTTGCGTTCGGCCGTCAAATTGTCGTCGTAGCGCAAGCACGGCCTCCGGCAGCGGCGGGACGTCGGAACATGGGTCAGAACATGGATCAGAATATGGGCCGGACTAGCAACCCCGGAGCACCTTCACAATCCCGTCATGCCTGCCTATAAACTAGCGCCCAACGCCGCACGAGCGGCGCTTGAGTCGAGGTGGGAGCGTCCGTCTTGAACGCTCATGTATCGCAAACCGGCTGGCCGGCTCTGGTATTGAACGCCGATTTCCGGCCGCTGAGCTATTACCCGCTGTCGCTATGGTCGTGGCAGGACGCGATCAAGGCGGTGTTTCTCGAACGGGTCAATATCGTCGCTAATTACGATCGGGCGGTGCGCAGCCCGAGCTTGGAGATGAAGCTGCCAAGCGTCGTCTCGCTGAAGACCTTCGTCAAACCCTCGACCCATCCGGCTTTCACGCGGTTTAACGTCTTTCTGCGCGACCGTTTCTCTTGCCAATATTGCGGGACGCGCGACGATCTCACCTTCGATCATCTGTTGCCGCGTTCGCGCGGCGGACACACGACCTGGATCAACGTCGTGGCGGCGTGTTCGCCATGCAATCTGCGCAAGGGCAACATGACGCCCGAAGAATCCAGGATGTGGCCGTCGCAGCGGCCGTTCCAGCCTTCGGTGCAGCACTTGCACCGCAACGGCCGGCTGTTCCCGCCGAACTATCTGCACGACAGCTGGCTCGATTATCTCTACTGGGATACCGAACTCGATCCGTAAGCAGTACAAAATTGACTACGTCGTCATGCCCGCGCCTTGTCGCGGGCATCCACGTCTTAAACGCTGCGCGAAAGAAAACGTGGATGGCCGGAACAAGTCCGGCCATGACGGGAGAGCGTGCCTAGCGGCGCACGCGGCCCCCTTCTCCCCCGCTTGCGGGGGAGGGAGGGGTAGGGGCTGGATTGCTTTGTCGCTTACGCCCCTCGCAATGGCCGACAGACGTGACTGGTCAGGCGATGGCCGGGCTGGTCTCGGCCTCTTTTTCCGGCGCGCCATTGCGCTTGCGGGCCGAATCAACAGAAGCAGCCTGGGAACGGACAAACGGCGCGCGGCGCGTGTCGGCGATGTTGTCGTCGCGCCGTGAGCTTCCCTCGAACCGCGCATTCTCCTCAATCGCCAGCGAACGGTGGAAGATGTCGCCTTCGACATTCGCGGTACTGTTGAGCCTGACGCGGTTGGCGCGGATCGTTCCTTTGACGCGGCCGCCGACCGTCAAGTCCTCGGCAACGACGTCACCTTCGACCTCGGCGCCCTCGGCGATCAGCACCGTCGAGGCCTGGAGCTCGCCTTGCACGCGGCCAAGAATTTTGACGGTTCCCGAACCGGTAATCTTGCCGGTCAGCGTCATGCCGGCGCTGATCGACGAAACCTCGTTTCCCGATTGCGGTTCTGCTGCTGGCGCGGCTACTGCCGGGAAGCGCTGCAATTGCTGCACGGGCGCCGGTGAACGAAGCTCGTCCGGCAGAACGACGTCCTTGGTCTTTCCAAACATTCCGTACTCCTTTGGTTACACTGGTGTTGGAAGCTTTTGTCTCAAGTGGCGTAGTAGATGCGATGAAAGCGGCGGCCGAGCCGTGCCAGAATCTCGCGCCCGGTCGTGCCGCTTGCCAGCGCGAGATCGTCGATGCCGATATCGTCCCCGATCAGCGTCACCATCGCGCCAAACCGCGCCACGCTGCGGTCGGGCAGATCGGTAACGTCGATCGGCAACAGGTCCATCGATGGCGGCGCCGCGATTGGGCAGCGATGGCCGCCGATCAGAACTTGTAATTGGCGGCTGGAACCGCTCGCCGGCCGCGGATAGCCATCGGCATAGCCGACCGAAGCGTGTACGAGCCGGATGCGCCGCTTCGCGCCGCCGCGGCCATTGTCCGCGGGCGTTTGCGGCGCCGTGAGCTCGCGCACCTGCACGATGCGCGCCCGCAGCTCGATGACCGGCAGCATCGGATTGGCGGTATCGGGCGTTGGATTCACTCCATAGAGCGCGCTTCCCCCGCGCACCAAATCGAAATGCGCCTTGCGCCCGAGGAAAATGCCGGAGGAATCGGCGAGCGACCCAGCCAGACCGCCATAGAGCCGGCGCAGATCACGAAACACGCCGAGCGCTCGCTCAGTGCGCAGGTCGTCGGTCCTTGCCAACCGGCTCAGCAAAAGCATGATGCCGTGATTGAGCGAATGCACCCGCGGCGCAAAGGCCATGGCTTCTTCCAGCGGCAGGCCGAAGCCGCTGTCGCCGATATCGACATTGAGCGCGCAGCCGCCGGTCCATGCATTCGAGCCGACGAAGACGTCCCATTCGGCGAGTTCAATCGCGCTGTTGATGACAGGCCGGGCATTGAGGTCCGCGAAATCCGGCCCGGTGCCGGAATAAAAGCCATTGAGAACGTAAATTATCGCGTGTGGCGCAACCGCACGCACGCTTTTCGCTTCCGCAAGATTGGCAACGAAGAACGTATTGCAGCCCGATTTGGCGAGCGCCCCGGCGACCGGACCGATGCCGCAGCCATAGGCGTCGGCATTGACCATGGCGGCGCATTCGGCCTCAGTGCGCTTGGTCAATGCCTCGTAATTCGCGGCGAGATTGGTCAGATTTATTTTTAGGATGCCGCAAGCTTCTGCTTCGGGGGGGCCCTCGACCGTGACGCAGGCGGCAAGTCCCTTGTTGTTGACGAGGAGGCGGCCGCCTTTGTTGTTGATTTTGCCGTCGACCGAGCCTTCGACGATGACATTGGCGCCGGGCTCGATGGTCAGACTGCCAAGAAGATTGCCGCGAACATGGAGCGTGCAATTTCTCTGCACGATCGTGTCGCTGAGCACCGAGCCATGGACCTCCGACGAACTGCTGATCAGCAGCGGTCCGCCTTCGGCGCCCTGCTCTGCACGCGCTGCAACTGCCGACAGCAACACTGGGCTCCCCCTGCCCGGAATTGGGCCGATAGTCGCGCAATTCCGGCCGGCCCACAAGCTTGAGCGTGACGTTAGCCCACCGTCATGGATGAATCATGACAGTCTTGGTGAACGCGGCGCCGTGCTTTCTCGCGAGTTTTATGACGGCAATCATTGGAACCGGCCTGCGCCAGCACCACGGCCACTGACCATTCACCGGCGGTAGCAGGAACGTACAAACACGCTTTTCCCGGGCGCAGCGCAGCATGCAATGATGCGCTGCGGACCCGGGATCGTAACAAACACACAGAGTTCGCAACGATCCCGGATCGGCGGCGCCATAGCGCGTCAAAGACGCGCGTGAACGCGCTTTTGTCACGCTGCACCGCGTCCGGGATACGAAGGTTGGCTACGCCGCCGCAATCTTGCGATCGGCGGCAAATGACGGCGCCACCTCCGCCATAAATCGCGCCATCTCGTCCTTGACTTGGTTGTGCGGCTTTAATCCCACATTGACGTAAAGGATCACTTCGGCAAATCCCGCCGCTTCGACCTTCTTCAAGGTTTCGGTGATCCGCGCCGCCGAACCGAGCAGCACGGAATTCTCGGTTAGATCTTCCGGCTTCACTTTGTGCAGACGCTCAACCATGTCGATGAAGTAGCGATAGCTCGGCGGCGCCGTCTTCGGATCGCTGGGGAAGGCCGGGATCACGCATTCTTTGTAGTAGCGGATCTGGCGGGCGCGGGCGGCGTCTTCCTGCGCCTTGTTGTCGGCGAAGTGGGTGAAATAGCTGCACATCAGCCGGCCGGGCTTCGTGCCATACTTGGCGCAGCTCTCATGATAAAGGTCGGCGACCTGCTTTAATCCGCCGAAGCTCATCGCCGCCGCAAACGGCGCCACGATCAATCCACAGCCCAATCGCGCCGCGAGCTCAATCGACGGCTTGGAAAACGAGCCGACATAGGTCGGCAGCGGACGCTGGATGGGCTTTGGCGTGATCCGCACATCGTCGAACGAATAATATTTGCCGTGATGCGAGATGCGGCCCTCGGCCTGCCAAAGCTCGCGTACCAGTTCCAGGCCCTCTTCGAAAATTCCCTGATTGTCCTCGAAGGAAACGTGGAACGGCAGATATTCGCGTTTGTCGTAGCCGCGACCGGCGGCAAAATCGACGCGGCCGCCGGAGAGCAGATCGAGCGTCGCCCATTGCTCGGCAACGCGGATCGGATGATGCAGCGGGAGCACGTTGACCGCCGGCGCAAGCCGCAGCCGGGTGGTATTGGCGGCAACATAGGCGAGCACCATGTCCGGGCATGACAGCACGCCAAGCGAGTTGAAATGGTGTTCGCCGATCCAGGCCGAGTGCATGCCGACTTTTTCGGCATAAAGCGCCTCGGCGGTGATGTCGGCGACGAACTGGTTCGAGCTGCGGTTATTATTCTCGTAGTGATTATCGCTGAGCGTGAAATAACCGAAATCCATCGCAACCTCCCTTGGGTCGTTGCTTGGCTCATTCCTCGGCTTGTCTTTTGATGATTGTTTTTATTGGCGACATAATAGTTGACATTGCATCTGTTGTAAATGCAATAATCCACCTTAGCCTAAGCATCTGCATTTGCAACGGTCCCTCTTCCTTGTGGGGAGGTAACATAAACTAGTCTAGGGACGGTCGATCGTGACAGCCTCTGCCAAGTTCGATCTCGGCGACTACCTGCCCTATCTGACAAACCGCGTCGGCACGATCGTCGCCGAGCAATTCGGCGCGGACGCGCTCGCCGAGCACGGTTTGAGCATCGCGATGTGGCGCGTCATGGCGGTGCTCGCATCGCATGGCGGCCAACGGCAGATCGATTTGGCCGATCAGACCAGCATCGAAGTCTCGACCTTGTCGCGGCTGGTCACGCGTCTCATTCGCGCCGGACTGGTCACGCGCACGCGTTCGCTCAATAGCAATCGCGAGGTCGCGGTGAAGCTGTCGCCGAAGGGCCATTCGCTGGTCGGCCATCTGATCCCGATCGCGCTCGATTATGAGGCGGTGGCGATTGCCGGTTTGTCGACCAAAGAGATCGCAGTGCTCAAGCATTGTTTGCGCCGCATGTACGCTAACATGTACGGCAATAGGAAAAACCGCGGCGCCGCGCCCGGTAAGCGCCGCGCGAGCGGCGCGGCGGCTGCTTTACGTTCATTGCCGCGGCAACGGGAACCGAGATAATCCTGGCGAGGCCGCTTTTCTTTATCCCACGGGTGCCATAGTTTGCGTTTCGGCGCCGCGGCGCCGTGACAAAAAGACATACGAAGATTCTGGGGGGAAGCGATGGCCGGCGAGGCGGAAGTTCAAGTTTCGCATTTTCTGGACCAGCACGGCGTTGGCGCGTTTCAGGTCAAGCTGATTTTCTGGTCGATCCTGATCGCGCTTATCGACGGCTATGACATCGGCGCCATTGCCTTTGCCGCGCCGCATCTGATCGCCGCCTGGCATGTGCCGCCCAAGGCGCTCGGTCTCGTGCTCAGCGCCAGCAATATCGGCGTGCTGTTCGGCTCCCAGATCTTCGGCTGGGTCGGCGACAATTACGGCCGCAAGACCGCGTTGATCGCAACAAACTTGTTGTTCGGCGTGTTCACCTTCGCCGCCGCCTATGCGACCGATCTCACGCAATTATCATGGCTGCGCTTTTTCGCCGGCCTCGGCATCGGCGGCGTCATTCCCAATGTGGTGGCGATCAATGCCGAATCGGCGCCGCGCAAATTCCGCGCCACGCTGGCGATCATCGCTGTCGGCACCGTACCGATGGGCGGCGCGCTGGCCGGCTTCGCCAGCGCCGCGCTGGTGCCGACCTATGGCTGGCCGATCCTGTTCCAGATCGGCGGCATCGTTCCGATCGTGATCGCGCTTGGCGCGATTATCGGGCTGCCGGAATCGATCAAATACATGACGCTGCACGAGAGCCAGCGCAGCAAGATGGTGGCGCTCCTTGCCGCGATCCGCCCCGATTACCGCGTGCCGCCCAATGCGCGCTTCGTGATCGAGGACGAAAAACAGTTTCCGAGCTCAAATCCCAAATACCTGTTCCACGACGGCCTCGCCGTCATCACGCCGCTCACCTGGCTGATATTCGCATTCAACCTGATGGGTTATTTTTTCCTCATCAGCTGGACGCCCACCTTGATGAGCGCGGCGCATGCGACGCCGGCGATCGCGGCTTTGTCCGGCGCGGCGCTGCAAGTCGGCGGCACGGTGGGCGCGCTGACGCTATGCTGGTGGCTGCAGCGGCATCGCTTCCTCGCCATCGCCATATTGTTCCTCATCGCCGTGCCGATCGTCAGCTCGATCGGCTTTGCCGGATTGAACTCGCCGACGACGCTGCTCGTCGCCACGTTCTTCGCCGGCGCGCTCGTGCTCGGCATCCAGTCCGGCATCAATGTCGTCGGCGCGATGATCTATCCGACCTCACTGCGCGCCAATGGCTCCGGCTGGCAGCTCGGCATTGGCCGGCTCGGCGCGATTATCGGTCCGTTCATGGGCGCGCTGTTCGTCGGGCTACCGGTCGAACAGCTCTACATCTGGTCGGCGCTGCCCTTTGCCGGCGGCGCGGTGGTGACCTTCCTCGTCTACGTGCTCAATCAAAGGCGGTTGCGCGCGCATCCGGAATTGCAGAAGGCGCAGTAGCAAGCTTCTACGCGGGCTGCTGGAGCACGGCGTTGTTGCTGAGGTTACGCGCGCGATTGGGCGTGCGAACGTCAGGGAAATTTGAAATTCACGCCGGCGCGGATGAGGTTGTCGTGAATCTTGGCCGTCTCGGACACGGTGCCGCTCACGACCGATAGCGCGCCGCTCTGCTTCACGTCGGTCGCGATGTAAAGATATTCGATCTTCGCGGTCCAATTTTGCGCCAGCGCGACCTCGCCGCCGGCGCCGATCGTCCAGCCGACATTGGTCGACGACGCCGTGAAAATCGTTCCAAAGCCCGTCGCGGTTACATTGTCCGAGGCGTGAGTGAATGCGACGCCGCCGGTGCCGAACAGCAGGACCCGATCGATGGCATAGCCAAAGCGGCCTCTGATCGTCGCGATCCACGGTAATTTTATAGTCTCGCTAACCGTGCAACCGGCGCCGCAAGCAAAATTGTCGGTACGCTTTTGACCGGACCAGTCAAAGTCGCCCTCGATGCCGATGACCAGCGCATCGATTTGATAATTTGCACCGATTTGACCGCCAGCGACGCCGCCGTTGAGGCTTCCCGATCCCGTTGCACTCGTCCCGTCGAGCCCTGCGACGCCGGTACCAGTAAGAGTTGCTGTGGTAGTGCCGCTGGCAAAGCCCCATCCACCATTGATGCCGATGTAGAAGCCGCCCCAGTTGTAGACGGGCGCGACCACAGGAACATAAACGGCTGGAGCGCGTGACGGAGACGGCGGTGGAAGATCGGCAGCCAAAGCCTGCCCAGTTACAGCGACGATCGGCAGTAATCCAGCCGCAAGTCCCCGATACATTGGAAACGCTCCCCGCTACTCAATTGAAATTTCTTCAACTTTAGCTGTTTGAGGCTGGGAAAAATGTATCCAAAAAGCCACACATCCAAAAAGCCACACTAGGTGAAAAACTCTCATATCTGTCATATTTCCAGCGTTTCCGATTACGCAGGTTGGGGAGGGAAAATCTCTTCCGCGCGGGCGTCAACTTCAAGTTCAATTTCTGACGACGCGGTCACGCCAAAGCCGCGGGGTGCCGATGAGGCATCCTCAGCGGTATCTTTTCGGCTGAGGAGACATCAGTCCCCTCACTCAATCACCTCGTCGGCGAGTGCCAAAAAATTCACCGGCAGCTCGATGCCCGTCGCCTTCGCAGTCTTGAGATTGATGACGAGCTTGTAGTGTGTCGGCTCCTCGAACGGCAGATCAGCCGGCCGCACGCCGCCGAAGATGCGTGCGGTGAGGCCCGCGGCGCGCTCCACGCTTTCGTTCAAGTCGGGTCCATATGACATCAAGCCGCCGTCACGCACATTCGGAATATCGTATTCGTACAGTGCTGGGATGCGGTGTGCGCCAGCGTAATCGAACACGCGCTTGCGATTAAGGGTAGTGAGCGCGTCAGCGACCATGAAGATGGCGTCTGGCGGATCGCGATCCAGGGTTTCGAATACTCCATTAAAATCGTCGGGCTCGCGCACACCGAGCGGCTGCACCGTGACCCCGAGCGACCGCGCGGCATCAGCGGAGGCGTCGTAACGCATGCTCATGCCGAGGTCGTTCCTGTTCCACAGCATCGCGACCCGTCGCACCGTCGGGACCGCTTGCTTGATCAGCGCGAGGCGTTTGGTGGCGAGAGCCGCCGCATTATCGGAAATGCCGGTGATGTTGCCGCCAGGATGCGCCAAGCTGTCAATAAGGTGCGTCGCAACAGGATCGCCGACTCCAATGTAGACCACTGTCGGCACATTCGCGACCTTGCAGGCGAGCGCGGTTGGAAAGCCGCCGGCGACGATCACATCGACTTGGTCGGCTTTCATGCCGCGGACGATTTCGCCAAGCTTGCTGACCTGACCGCCCGCTCCACGCGCCTCGAACGCAAGATTTTTGCCGAGTGTGTAGCCGTTCTGCTCCAGCTTTTGCAGCAGGATCGACCCAAGTGGCGACTTCTCGTCAAGCGGTGGACCCGGGAGGAGCGTGCCGACACGGTAGATCTTGGATGGGGTCTGCGCGATCGCAAGGCGGGGGCCGGCAACCACCGCGCTGACGAGCGAGGAAATGAAGTCGCGACGGAGCATGGAATCCTCTCGGAAAACCGCTCAATGCGAAAATTCTATCGCTTCTTCGGCGGAGGATTGAAGCCCCTTCGTCTCAGCGCCAATCAATTGTGCGTCACTGCAACTTTGGTTGCGAGTGTCCGACTGGGGTCATTCGGACATCGCCTTAGGTCCACGTCATGTCCGCTTTACCCCCAAAAGCGGACATTGGACAGGCAGTGACGCACCGGGGTAGACAGCGAAACAGATGATTGATGTTGGTGCCCGTGGAGGGAATCGAACCCACACTCCTTGCGGAACACGATTTTGAGTCGTGCGCGTCTACCAGTTCCGCCACACGGGCCTGGCGCATGATCGGCAGAAAGCTTGCCCGCGGAATTGATCCGAGAAGTGCAAGCCGTTTTCCGGCCATCATGCGCACCAAAGTTTGCTACTCTATATAGTCGCGCAATGGCAAGCGATGGCCAAACGACGGCCATAAAGCGAATATGCAGCGAAGATGAAACCGAGCTGGACCGATCGAATTGCCGCCGAACCCGCCGCCGCTGCGGCCGGCGCGGCATTCGCGCTCAGCCTGGCGACGCTCGCCGGCGCCTGGTTCTTCGAATATGTGCTCAAGCTTGCGCCCTGCCCGCTCTGTCTTGAGCAGCGCATCCCGTATCATGTCATCGTTCCGCTTTCGCTGTTGCTGGGGATCGCGGCTTTGGCGCGCGCGCCGCGCAAGCTTCTGATCGTTGGCTTCGCCGCCATCCTGATCGCGGCCTGTTGCAATATCGTGCTCGGCGTCTATCACGCCGGCGTGGAGTGGCACTGGTGGGCCGGACCGGCCGATTGCTCCGGTCCGCTGACCGATCTGCGCAGCGGCGGTTCGCTGCTCGATCAACTGCACGGCGTTCATGTGGTGCGCTGCGATGAAGCGGCGTGGCGCTTTCTCGGTCTCTCGCTCGCCGGCTACAAT
>Ga0185299_10008324_pt1 | contig 10278 bp, 13 predicted proteins | sample PaiPotPPA55metaG_FD_128002 | JGI IMG/M metagenome (GOLD analysis project Ga0185299, IMG submission 128002) | Iron sulfur acid spring bacterial and archeal communities from Banff, Canada, to study Microbial Dark Matter (Phase II) - Paint Pots PPA... ...
ATCTTTTTGCAATCAACTCAAGTAACACATCGGACTCCACTATGCCTTGAGCATTTTTGTGGCAATAGTCGCAACGGGCCTGGGTGTCGCTTTCTTCGATGAAAGCTTTCAGCGCGTAGTCTTCGACACAATTTGAACAGATACGCTTATTCCCGACACTATGCCAGCCACGTTCAAGCATTCGCATGTATTCTGCTTTTGCGAGTCCCATTGTTGCGAGAATTTGACCCGCACTGTTCAGTTGTCGAGCGCCAGTTTGCTTTCGAAATCGCCTCGGACTGCCCAGGCAGATATATCTCGAGAGCGGTGTTGAGGATGGCGTGCTCGGTGTCGGAGAGCATGAAGTAACTTTTCTCAACAGCGGCCGAATTGATTTTTTGGCTGTTTCCATTCTCAAATTTAGATTTGACTCTCTGAATGGTAGTTCATCGGCCAAAAAGAACTTACCCTTCAGCATGGGTTCCGGTATTTCTCGGCCGAGGATTGGGCCGAACACATGCAGAACGCCCTTGCCAGTACCGCGGTCCAAGTCGGACGTTTCGGCCTCCGCTGACGTCCGGAAATAGGAAACGGTAGTTTACTCCGTGTGAGGTAAGATCGCTCAGTCCATGGAGGAGAGCCTGATCGGTAATGATGATTTTGCTCAACAGTGCCCACATCCCATATCCCCCAATAGAGGAGAAGACACGAAACGGAATTTAAAGCACGTTAGTGCGCCGGGAGACTGCGCAAAGAGTAAAAGGTGAAAGTCCTCAACAGTAAAGGAATAGCAAGCCACGCTGACCCCGAGTCATGCGTAGCGCATCGCGAGGTGCGAGACGAAGCGTTGACAGGGGAGCCTGCAGGCCAGCCATTGAGCCGCTAAATCTTTAAATTAGTTCAGGGTGCTGACGCTGTTAGCGTAGTGGAGGGCAACACGGACGGGCGCGTTAAAGCGAGCGCCTGTTCGACCCTGCGTGGTCTAAGAACCTGGCATGTAGGTACACTCTTTGGACGGGAACCGGGAGATCTCCTGCTTGGCCGCTTCAGCTGTTTTAGAGCGGTCCGCATCGGGAAGACGAGGAGTCGAAGCCGATGAAGCACGGGCAGGAGAAGTCAGACCTCTTCATAGTAGCACTGAAGCCGGCGAACAAACCTGGGCAGCTGGGGGCGGAGCTGGTGGAGCCAAGGGAGAGGACCGAGGGGAACATGGGAGAGCAACGCACGTGCCGGACACTGCGCCGGGTAAACGTGTCCCAGACGACTGTGTACGCGAAGCTGCTCGTGGGTTTCGTCGTTAACCACCCGAGGTGGGAGCCCGGTGCGTGAATCACGCCCGCCGGGATCTGTGCGGGGGCATTCAGCAATGGATGTCCCTACCGCGATAGGACCGAACGGCCCCCAGCTGGTCAGTTCGGTGACGAGGATCACGTCGACCTTGCGGGCCTGCGCCAACGCCAGGACCTTACCAAATACCGCGCAAAAAGCTGTGCCAAATAATTCGCAAAGTGACACCGGAATATGTCACTTTCAACATTGTTTGGCATAGATCGTCAGCATTATTTGGCATAGCTGCTCTTCCGAAGGCTGGCTCGGGCCATTAGCCTTGAAACCGTCGCCGGATGAACTTTGAAGAGTCGAGCAGCATCGGCGGCGCTCTTCTCACCCCTGGCGACCACCTTCTGAATCTCCGACTGCTGCTGTTTTGTGAGTTTCGGCCGTCGACCGCCGATCCGTCCTTCCTCCCTGGCGGTATCCAACCCGGCTTTGGTTCGCTCTCGAAGCATGGCCCGCTCGAATTCCGCGAACGCTGCAAAGCAACGAGGAGGTCAACGCCAATCGAGAGAGTACTGGTTTCTCTACACTTCGCGACTACTCGCGGGTAGTCACCAAATTCGTTCTTCGGTGGTGTGATTAAGTCCGAGCAGCGGCACATCCACGCTTGGTACGAGTGGTGGACAATCCGCCCGGAGCTGTCGATAAAAACCCTCTAGCAAAGTGTCGCGCACAAAAACCAATACAAAGGGAAATCCGTCGACGGAGCCACACTAGTTCCGGGGCGGAATTAGGCACCGCACTTAGAATGGGTGTGTCCGCAGCACCGCCTCCGTTTCGTGCAACTCTCAGGTGCAACCAGGCTGGCGCAGGAGACCTCCATTAAGGTCTACCCAAACCAGTGAAATCGCTTCCAGAACATATCCCACGGCTCCTTTGGGTGCCGGCACACAAAAATGTCCGGGTGATCCCCGATGGCGTTGTTCTCGATCCCGTAGGGAATCGTAAAGTGGCCGGCCAGCTCACAGGACGCAAAGACCGTCTCGAGGTCGGCGCGCAGAAAACCTGCGGCGATAACGGTCCTCGGCGGCGGATTGCCGTACCCGCGCAGCCAATGCGAATTTGAGCCGCTGATCACTTCCGGAAGTCCGTGGCCGCGGCCGTAGAGATTGATGGCGGCGGCTTCACCGGCATCGCCGGCCAGAACGCCGACGGGGGCGTCATCCGCTTGCAGCGAATCGTGAACGCGAATCACTGCATCCGTCATTTCACGCCAGCCGAATTCCTCATTGAGATTTTGGTTCGTCGCGTCAGCGATTTTCCACCAGCGTGAACCGGGCGGTGCCAGCGGCAGAACCAGGACGGCTGTCGCAAGACCGCTGACCACCATGCTTCTCCGAGCCGCCCTGCGTATGGTGACAGCAGTCGCTGGGGACAAACCTTCCAACCATTGCTCGCCCCAAACAACGCCGACGGCAAGCAGCATGGGGTAAGCCGGCGCGAGATAGTAGGGTCTGCCTCGGGCAAAGAGCAGGATTAGCAGCGGGATCAAATACATCCAGCCGAGCATACGGTAACGCTTTCCCCCTGGTTTGAAGAAGAGAAAATACAGCCCAGCGATCCATATTGGCACCGTTACCGGATTCGTCACCGCCCAGAATTGCGCGAGCAGGAACCCGTCTGCGCGGCCAAGCCGGACGTCGCGGGCATGGATGAACCTGAGGAAATCCAGCGTTATGAAATTGTGTCGGAGCTGCCAGATGAGGTTGGGAAGGAAGATCAGGAACGCAAAGGCAGCACCGCACCACAACCACTTGCTGAGAAGCGAGCGGGATCTATCCAGAACAATGCCGCCAACGATGCCCGCTACCAGGAACGCCATCGTGAACTTGGTCATCATGCCGAAGCCAATGACGGATCCCAACGCCAGCCACCAGCGCTGATCTCCGGACTTCAGCAGGCGAATGGTCACCCAGGCCGCTAGCACCCAGCACAGATAGTCGAAGGAAACATATTGGAACAAATACCCGAAACTCACAGCGGGTCCCGCGATCGCCGCCGCCCACGCGGCTACCAGTTGCGCCGGTCGTCTTCCGCCGATTTCGCGAGCCATCAAACCGGTCAGCACCATGGCGATTCCGACCGCCAACGCGGCGAACAAGCGCAGACCAATCATCGACGCGCCAAAAAGCGTCATCGACACTCGCGCGAGGAAGGGAGTAATCGGCGGGTATACCACGTACCCCCAGCTGAGGAACCGAGCGTCGTCGATCGTGGCCAGCTCGTCGCGGTGGAATCCGTATTGGCCGTTGGTCGCGGTGTGCAGCGCGACCAACGCCATTGCAGATAGAACGAGCACGCCAGTATCCGTGGCGATGATCCTCCGGCAGATGGCGGATAGCCGCATAAACATCTCAATCACTATAGCTGAATAGGCTGATCGCAGAACGCTCGATGGTGTCAGTCCGAAGCAGAGCCACTGGCGACGTGTAGTCGCTGTCGTACATCTCGCTTCCTGATGCTCTGGTCGAATAACGCGCTACTCGGACAAGGGCCCAAAATAGCCTTGGTGAGGATTACCCGTGAATAACGCTTGGTCAAGCCTGCCCGATGACCAGACTCTCCCGTGCGGCATCAACTACATCTTTGTTGATCTCTCGCAGCGAATTGATTTCGAGAATTCTCTCCATCTGCGTGAGCAGCCGATTTAGCAACCGGAAGTTGCCACCGGTGATGCGGATGATGGCTGCGATCGCTTCTTCGGCCCATGGCTGCCCCGGAAGGTTTACTCCGGCCGGTGTCCATCGTTGCGCCAACAAACGACGAATCTCCGTCGTTCCCAACGGCCGGAACTCGTGAACAAATCCGATCCGGGAGTAAAATTGCGCGTACCTTGCCAAGCGCTTTTCGACACCGGGCATACCGATCAGTACGATGCCGACCTCACTGGCATCGAAGATAGCTCGTACCTGCTCAAGACTCGCCATCCGCAAGCGGTCAGCCTCGTCGATCAGAATGAGCGTTGTCGGGTCCGGAATCCGCAGATCTCTGAGGCCAAACTCTCGAGCGACGTCACCATAGGTTGGCTCCAGCTTCGGGAACGGCTCGCTGAACCAGTCATGCTTGGTGAGAAGCTCGGCTTCGTGTTCTTCGTCTCGTCGCCGGATGGCGTCGAGCTGTTGCTCGGCCTCCAGCCGTAGCGGACGTCTTGCCAGGTCTTTCAACGTGTCGCGGGCAAATCGGATGCCAGAGGAGATGTTGCCCGGCGCATTGACAACGTTAGGAGTGTAGAACACTGTATCGAACATTGAGGTCTCAACGAGACCAGAGCCCCATCGATCCGATTGCTTGACTTTGTCCCAACGGCTGTATGTTCGAGCCGAAAGCGTCTTGCCGACTCCCGGCGGCCCGTAGCAGAGGCCGATATATCGATAGCGACGACATGCGTCGCAGAATTCAGCGAAGCGCCGATGTTCGAGAGTCTCGACAAGCGGCTGTTGGTGGCTATTCGTTCCGGTAACGTCTGAGCGGAGGTGGGGCCCGTTTTCTTGGCTCGTCTGTTGATGGTGGCGCATACTCCGTGTCCCCGCGCTTCAGGTCGATTAGTGTATTCACGGCGACTTGGCGATCTCGAAGCACACCACGGAGCTCACGCCGCCGCTGGTTCCGGGCACGGATGATTTCACGGAGAGGTACGGTCTGGCCGGCGAGTTCAGCGCAAACGGCTCGGCACAGAAACTTGTCTTGATAGAAGACGCGTATCTCCGCCAGATCCCTTGGATCAATTCGCAAGGTGACCGTTTCTCCAACGTAGGCCGCTAGTGTTGTCGAGATGTAGCGCAGGTTCTGGAAGTGAATGCCATCCGCTCGCACTTGGCGAGCCTTGGCCACATGGATCAGTAGCAGGTCGAGTTGCTCAAGTGATTCCGGCATTCGCGGCAGAAAGCCATTGGCCTCCCAGCGCTCAATCGGCGGCATCTTAGTTTCCGCGTTGTCGCGGCGGTGGTAGACATCCAAGAGGAAAGTGCGGAACTTGGCATCAAGCTCTGCGAGCGTCAATACCGGCTTTCCGCGGACTCCACAGCCGCTCGGAGCACACCCGTCCAGTTCGCTCAGGAACATCCCGTTTACGGTAGAGAAGAAGCGTTCGATACGTCCACGTCCTCGCGGCTTGCCGGGAATTGAAAACACCAGGCGGATTCTCAAATCGGCACCGACTTGTTCCAGATGTTGAGACGTGAAGTCGCTTCCATTGTCCGTATAAAGAACGTCGGGGATACCGCACACAATCCAGCGTGGCTCTTGCTTTCGCCAAATCGCCTGGCGCAGCGCGAGCGACGTGTGCAGTACTGATGGATCTTCAAATGAGAGGAAGTAGCCCGCGATCGCGCGGCTATAATCGTCAATCACGGTTGTGAGCCAGGGCTTTGCATTCCGGCCATCTGGTCGAACGAGTAAGATGTCGAGCGGCGTGTGGTCAGCCTGCCAGATCGAGTTTGGACGTTCCGCTTCGCGCCGGTGAACCAGCTCGAACGTGTTGCTGTATGCTTTGGTCCCTTCGTGTGCCAGCGTCACTAAATCGGCAGGTAGACTCCGGACGATGTTGAAGACGGTGCCGTAGCTGGGTGCCTGTTCTCCGTGGTCTCGGGCGAGTTTAACGATCTGACGATAGAGCGTGGCAATTGGAAGCGGCGGCTTCTGTAAACACAGCCCCTCGATCGCTTCCTTGATAGGTTCGGACACGGCCCGCCTCTGCCCCCGATCCAAACGCTTTTTGCGAACCAAAGCGACAAGCCCATGTCGGCGATACTCGGAAACGAGCCGATGCGCTGTCCGGTACGAAATGCCGGCAGCCCTCGCCACAGATGTCAGCGGCTCATCCCACTCGAGGTGTGGCTGGAGCAGACGGAAGCGCTCCATTGCCAGCCTGCGAGCCTCTTCCGGCAATCCGGCGAGCTCGTCCATACCGGGACAGTATGCCAAATAATGTTGACGACGCTATGCCAAATAATTCTGAAAATGTCACCGATCCGCAACGCTAACACACGAGCCGCCTATTACCGGGCGATCCAACAGTTTCTGGCCTGGGTCGAGCGGGCTGGGTATCAGCAGCTCGAAGACATCGAGCCCATCACGGTGGCCGCCTACATCGAAACCTTACAGCGCCAGGCCGCGCCGCCCACGGTCAAACAGCACATGGCGGCGATCCGGATGCTGTTTTCCTGGCTTACCGAAAAAGGAGTCTTGGCCATGAATCCAGCCCGGGAAGTTAAGACCGAGAGATTTTCGCGGACCGAAGGAAAAACGCCGGCATTTGTCGAAGGTGAAGTTCAAACGCTTCTGGGCGCGGTCGACGCATCCACGCACACGGGCCTCCGCGATCGCGCTCTGCTCGGGGTTCTTGCCTACACTTTCGCCCGGATCGGCGCCGTCGTGAACCTGAAAGTCGAAGACTATTATCCTTCCGGAAAACGGTTTTTGCTCCGCTTTAAAGAGAAAGGAGGCAAAGAGAAGGAGCTTCCCGTGCATCACAAGCTCGAAGAGCTCCTGGACCAGTACCTCAAAGCAAGCGGCTTAGAGAAGGAGCCAGGCTCCCCTTTATTCCCGGCCTCTATTGGAAAGACGGGGAAGTTATCGCGCCGGCCGCTTGTGCGCACTGATGCCGCGGACATGCTTAAACGACGACTCAAACAAGCGGGATTGCCAGCGCACTATTCACCTCACTCCTTCCGCGCGACCGGCATTACGAATTTTCTTGAGAATGACGGCACCCTTGAAGCTGCTCAACGAATCGCCGGCCACGCCGACAGCCGGACTACGAAACTCTATGATCGACGCGGCCAGAAGGTTTTACTCGAAGATATGGAGAGGATTCGGTATTGAATATGAGTAGTAGCTTAGAATGGCTCAAAATCGCGTCCAGTAACTTCGGTGGTGGACTTGCCGGCACCCTCCTCCTCTCTAATCAGCATGTCGGTAAGAGCGTTGACGTAAACATCGTCAACACGAGGAATGACCGATATTTGAGCGCTTTAACATGCAACAAAACACAGCAAGTTTCACCGGAATGAAGCCAACAGTTTTTATCGCGAGTAATAGAGAATCCGTCGAGGTTGCGCGTGCGCTCCAACTGGAGCTCGCTCCCGAGGCTGAGGTAATACTGTGGAGCGAAGTTGTCCGGCCTGGTATCACGGTTCTCGAATCCCTGACAACGGCGTCCCGAAGTGCTGACTTTGCTGTCGTTGTTCTCTCTTCCGACGACAAAGTCCGGCCACGAGGAGAAAGTTGGAACCGTATACGCGAGAATGTGCTTTTCGAGGCGGGGATGGTCGTCGGAGCTTTAGGTCCTGAGCGCACAATATTTCTCATGAGTGATCGCGTGGGGAAAGACCTCCCGTCCGACCTCTCGGGCATATTCATTACTACATACAATCAAGAGGCGGCTGATACTAGTCTCAGAGACGCCTTAGCACCCGCGGCAACACGCATTCGCCAATGCGTTCGACAGGTGGTGCCTCGACGTGAGCGATTCAACGAGAGATATTCATGTTTCATTAGTTACAGTGCTGCTGATGCTGCATTCGTCGAAAAACTCCGCGGAGACCTTAAAGATCTTGGGGTGACCTCCTGGATGGACACCAAGGACATCGGACCTGCGGAACGCTGGCAGGTGCGGCTGGAGAAAGCACTACGGTCTTGCGACAAGGTTCTGCTCGTTCTTTCGAAAGCAGCCCTCGGCAGCAAGTGGGTCCAAAAAGAGACCGAACTATTTCTTGACCGCGAGCGCACGCTGAGCAAAACGATTTTGTTTCCGATTGGTCTAGACGATGCGGTTATTCAGAGCAGTGCCAAATGGGTTAGGCGTCTCGCCGTCGAAAAAGAGATTCGAGACTTTCGGGACTGGCCTGATCAAGAAAAGTATCAGCGCGAGTTCGCGCGTCTCGTTCGTCGGCTAACCGTAACAGCCGCATCTGGAACCTGAGGAGGTCGCCATGCGCCGAGACCTCATCCAATACATTCAGTTTCAAGTATTCCTGAACTACCCATTCGACAGCGACTTCGCGTGTCTCGAGGACGCTTTTGCATTTTCCTGTCGTTGCAGCTGGTATGTTGCCAATCTGCGCAAAGGACCTGACGACACCAGACAGACCACGACTGGATATATTGGCTGATGCAATCTCCAACTGTCATTACTCGATCCATGAATTATCGAGAGGAAAAGGAGAAGGTCCCGAAAACTATGCTCGCATGAATATGCCGATCGAAATGGGCATGGCGCTTTTTTATGCACTGAAGAGCCAAAGACACGAACACAGATGCTTTTTCTTTGTACCCACGCTCCACGACTATCAGAAGTTTGCGTCTGATCTGGCCGGGCTAGATCCAAAGTGCCACAACAACGATGAGGCAGCTATCGTCGTCGGCGTTTACGAATGGCTGCGCGGTGTCGTACCGTCAGCGTTTCTCAATTCTCAACCTGCCGTCGATATCGTTGCTCGCTATTCCGAGTTCAAACAGCGGTTGAAGAAGGTATTTGGCAGCACGAAGGGTGGCCGACCCTCTCATGATGAGCGACGAGAAGTAATGTATAAGTTTTGCGAGGAGTTGGAATGGTGGGATTGGCGTGCGACCAAAGCTGGCCGCGCGGAATTTCCAGAGGTTCCTATTTCTTGGAAAGGTAGTAGTGCGACCAAGGCCCGGGTGAAGCAAGCCTACGCTTCCCGTCGACAGCAGAACAGGAGATGATATTTTCCTCAGGTAACAGAAGTCTGGGCAGCTTCCCTCCCGTGTTCCCCGAACCTGCCCCAATGTGAATATGCACCAAAAGCGATTCTCGCTAAACCGGGCGGCGTCCAGAAAGCAAATTCCTAGCAAGATGGAGCGTTTATTCAGACGAATGGAGAAAGCATGACTGGTCCATTGATCGCAGTCGTCGGAGACACAAATTCCACGCGCGTGTTCGATCCCGTGATGAAGGACCCTGCCAAGGCGAAGAAGGCGGCAGAGGAACTGGGGACCGAACTTGCCCAGCGTGGTGCGCGACTGCTCGTCTACGGCGGCCCGTTCGTCGAAGCGGACGTCGTGCGCGGATTTGTCGCTGGCAAGCCGTCCAAGGACCACAGCATACTAATGTGGTACACGAAGGATCAAGATCCGCCGCCGTTCCCAGAAGAGAAGACCTACCCGAAGCAGTTCGACCGGCGCTCGGAAAGGGGCGCTGACTGGGAGATTGCGTTCTATCGATCGATCACACGGGCCGACGGCGTCATCCTGATTGGCGGAGCCAACGCGACGAAGATCTCAGGGCAGGTGGCAATCGGCGCCCGCATGCCGATACTGACGCTCTCGGAGTTCGGTGGAGCAGCGGCCAAAGTGTGGGAAACGCTGTCGGCGGGTGAAGACCTACCCAATCGTGATGAGATTAACTTGATGGCGCGACCATGGACCGACGACTCGGCTGCTGCGTTGGTGAGAGCGCTATTCGCTCAGCGAGAACGGCGGCAGTTTGCCGATGCGGCGCCACGGCCCATCTTGTCAATTCTCGCCGGGCTCCTATTCTTGTCGGCGCTGGCGATCGTGCCTTGGGTGTGGGGGAAAAACGCTTTCGAGGTGTGGATGTTGTTCATCGCGCCGCTTCTTGCCGGAGGTGCGGGCGCTGCGATCCGACCGATGGTAGACCGCCAGCGGGGTACACAAGGGGTGGCGCCAGTGGTGCTGGTAACGGTTGTTCTCGGGCTCGTGGCGGGCGGCATTGCGGGTGTTTTATTCGTAACCGCGCAGTTGACGGCAAATCCAGACCTGATAACCGGTTCAGCGCTTGTGTCGTACGCACAACGCTCGATACCCTTCGCGGTTGGCGTTGGTTTCGTTGCTGGCCTCACATCGGACGCAGTGTTCGCAAGCTGCTCGGCCTTGACGTAATTCGCGCTACTGGGATTGGAAACGCCCCGCCACGGACATAGCATTCGATTCCCCGTATGGAGTGCCGGCAACGGCTTAGCCACCTATACTGACCGAGATCGG
>Ga0185299_10008325_pt1 | contig 10277 bp, 10 predicted proteins | sample PaiPotPPA55metaG_FD_128002 | JGI IMG/M metagenome (GOLD analysis project Ga0185299, IMG submission 128002) | Iron sulfur acid spring bacterial and archeal communities from Banff, Canada, to study Microbial Dark Matter (Phase II) - Paint Pots PPA... ...
ATCCCAACGACCCGCAGAGGCGCGCCGCAGGGTGGCCGACATCAGATCGGAACCCCGGCCGGCTTCGGATCGGAACAGGTGGCCGGCTTCACATTGGAATGCATGGCCGGCTTCGTCGGAATCCGCACCTCGATGCCTGTTTCGAAGGTGTAGACTGGTTGCCAGCCGAGTTTCGTGCGGATTTTTTCAGTATCCATGGCATAGCGAAGATCATGGCCTGGCCGATCCGCCACCAGGCGAATCAGCTCGCGATATGGGAGACCTTCCGCGCGCGGGCGAAAGTCATCGAGGATGGCGCACAAGCTGTATGCAACGTCAATGTTGCGCCGCTCGGCGCCGCTACCCACATTGTAGGTCTCACCCGGCGTGCCTTTCTCGATGACGAGTCGCAACGCCCGGGCATGATCATCGACATGAATCCAATCGCGCACATTGGCGCCGACGCCGTACACCGGAACGGGCTCGCCACAAATTGCCTTAATGATACACATTGGAATGAACTTTTCCGGGAATTGATAGGGACCATAATTGTTGGAGCAGTTCGAGATCAGGACAGGCAAGCCGAAGGTGTGCCCCCACGCCGCGACGAGGTGGTCGGATGCCGCTTTTGAGGCCGCATAGGGTGAGCGTGGTTTGTAACCGTTCGTTTCCGCAAAACGTCCAATCTCCCCCAAGGAGCCGTAGACCTCATCGGTTGAGACCTGGTGGAAACGGAACCTGCCGCGGCATGCATGCGCAAGGCAGGAGACGTAATCGCGCGCCGCCTCGAGCAGTGTGTAGGTCCCCACGATGTTGGTCTGAACGAAATGCTCGGGCCGGTCGATGGAACGGTCAACGTGAGTTTCCGCGGCCAGGTTGACAATGCCATCGGGATCGAAATTCGCAATCAATCGGCGCATACGCGCCGCATCGCAGATATTGGCCTTGACGAAGCGATACCGGGAGCTGTCGGCAACCGATGTCAGCGCTGAAAGGTTGCTCGCATAGGTGAGCTTGTCGACGTTGAGTATCTCGTGCTCGGTCTCCGCGATCAGGTGACGGATAAGGGCTGAGCCGATGAATCCAGCGCCGCCGGTAATGAGTAATCTCATCGGCGTTCTCCAACGAGCGCGCGCACCTGCCGGCCTTGACGTTCGGGGCCATGCTGGCGATGGCGTCGAGCATCATCTGTAATTGGCCGCCGATCACGCTGAATCACCTCACCCCCACAGCTCCTCGCTCGCCAAGCGCGCGCCTTGCGCCAGGCTCTCGAGCTTCGCCCACATGATGGAAGGGTGCACGCGGCGGTGGAACGGCCCCTGCGCGAAGCCGCAGTCGGTGCCGGCGATGATGCTCTCGCGCCCCACGAGCCTGGCGAGCCGCGTAATGCGCTCGCAGACGAGCTCGGGATGCTCCACCACGTTGGTGGCATGGCTGATCACGCCAGGGATCAGCACCTTGCCGGGCGGCAGCTTGACGCTCTCCCACACCTTCCATTCGTGCTCGTGCCGCGGATTGGCGCCCTCGATGACATAGGCTCCGACCCGTACCGACAGGATGAGGTCGACGATGTCCTTGAGCGGCACATCGCTCACATGCGGGCCCGGCCAGCTCCCCCAGCAGACGTGATAGCGTATCCGCTCCGGCGGCAGCCCGGCGATGGCGGCATTGAGCACCTCGACGTGCCTCGCCACCCACTTTCGGTAGGCATCGAAGCTCCCCGGCGGCACCATGCGGTCGTAGGTCACGGCCGCCCGCGCATCGTCGAGCTGCAGCAGGAATCCCGCCTCCACGATGGTGCGGTATTCAGTCCGCATGGCCTAAGCTCAACGCTGATTGGGTGGTGCTTTCGGCATTCCCGTTCCATGGCGCATCTCCAGAGAACGCTTCCCAGGCTACCGCCTCGTCTCACTGGACTATGCACGTCATCCGCGCCACGTCGTCAAGTCCGAACAGAGGGCGCTGAAAGCTATTGAGGGCACGGCAGCGCGTTCGAGCAGTGCGTTACAACTAATCTGCTGAGAGTCCGCCCAGAATGACTCCAAGCCTGCCATCCCCGGTGTAGGTCTCCTCGCCCCCGTTGCAGACAATAGAGGTTCACGATATATTGCCCATCCGTCGTGCGCAGATCTATCCAAACCGTCAACCAGTCCCCGACGAGCTCGATGCCCGGTTTGCCGTTTCCAGTCGCCGACAGGACATTTCGACTGGCAAGATCGAAAATGGCACGACTATTGTTGGGTCCATCATCTTTGTCGGCCTGATCGCGGGCCGCAATTTCGAAATTGGCTCTAGCTTGCGGCCTGACCCACGCCGTGATCCGATACTTCTCATTCTTGACGAGGCCGCTCACCCGCACGGCCACCGTATGCACTTCGTCCTGCAGCGCAACGAGCCGGAAGAGGTAGACTCCCGAGACTACTGGGACGCCCGCAACGGGTTGGGCATTGATCCCGGCTATTCCGATCCAGGCAAATCGGGAGTCAGCCAGGGGAGGCAGGTCCGCCAAGGTGCTGGTCGGCGTGCTCGGCGGTAATGCAGTCACGATCGGGGTGGGCGCCCACTGATCCAAGAGCTTCAGAGTGGACCAGAACGAGACCGCAGCAATTGCGAGCGCCGAGAATATGAGCAGCACTACCAGCGAAAGCCTTCGTTTCATCATGCCGCCTCCCTGCAACTGCAAGATGCGCTCCCGTTAGCTATCGGCCACTGCGCAAATTTGCTACAGGAATGGCCGAGCCCCGAAGAGCATCAGTCGTGTCGAGCAACCCGCCAGCACAGCCGGAGTACCGGCCCGACATTGACGGCCTTCGTGCCGTTGCAGTTGTATCCGTCATCGGTTTCCACGCCTTTCCACCTTGGTTTCGAGGTGGATTCATCGGTGTGGATATATTCTTCGTCATCTCCGGCTTCTTGATCACCAGCATTCTGCTCAAGAGTCTTGCCCGCGGACAATTCACTCTTCTCGAATTCTACTCGCGACGTATCAAGCGAATCTTCCCAGCACTTATCCTCGTTCTTGCCGCGGCTTTTGCTTTCGGCTGGCTTACATTATTTGCGTTCGAATACAAGAATTTGGGAAAGCATGTTGCTGCCAGCGCGGGCTTCGTGGCCAATCTGGCGCTCTGGAACGAGGCTGGGTACTTTGACAGCGCAGCCGCAGCTAAACCGCTGCTGCACCTTTGGTCGCTCGGGATCGAGGAGCAATTTTACGTTCTTTGGCCCCTCCTTCTCTATCTGGCATGGAAGTGCCGGTTAAACTTGCTGTTCCTTTTGGCGCTCATCCTGCTTCTTTCCTTTGTCCTCGGTGTAACCACGGTCAACACCGATGCGGTTGCGGGTTATTACTCTCCGCTCACTCGTTTTTGGGAGCTGCTGATCGGCGGAGCCTTGGCTTACGTCCCCTTGTATCGGCCCGCCCTCTCTGCAGCGCTCGCGGAGCATCCCAGGTACGACATCAAGCAGCGGGTCGCGCCACTCGTGGGTGGAGCGACATTCAGCAATATCATATCCGCGTGTGGCGTATTGCTGATTGCCGATGCGATTTGGACCCTCGACAAGGAGAAAGCTTTTCCAGGCTGGTGGGCGCTGCTTCCTACGGTCGGCGCCGCTCTTATCATCTCTGCCGGACCCGCCGCTTGGATAAACAGCCGGTTGCTCGCACGCCGTAGCATGGTCGGGCTGGGACTCATCAGTTACCCGCTCTATCTGTGGCATTGGCCGCTGCTGTCATTTGCCTACATTCTCGACGGAGAAGCTATCAGGCCGTACGCAGCCTTTACTGCAGTTATGATTAGCGTCTTGCTTGCCTGGCTGACCTTTGACCTGCTGGAAAAGCGGATACGGTCGGACGGAAACAACACGTTTAAGGTCGTTGCGACGTTATGCGCATTGATGGGAGCGATAGGCATTGCTGGATACTATACCTTTACGCACGACGGCTTCTCATTTCGCCACAAGGGGCTTGAACATCTAGTAGCCGCTTCCCACGACTTCGAGGAGCCCCCCCACAACGCCATACTCAACGGCATTCCGGCCTGGACGGTGGGCAACTCAAATGCAGAAGAAACGATTTTCGTGGGGGATAGCACGATGCAGCAATACTATCCCAGGATCCGTGAGCTGATTGGGCATGGTCTCGATGTTGACCGCAACCGGATTATCTTTCTTACACATCCTGGCTGCTTGCCGATTCCAGGAATTGCACGCGCGAAAGATCCAGCCTGCGCGGACTTCGTGGACAAGGCGCTGCCGGCCCTTGATCGCGCGTCGGTAAAGACCGTCGTCATAACCGCCCTATGGACAAATCATTTTATGGACGCAGATTTTTATATTTGCGCAACGAACCTCATGAGTTATTGCATGACTCTGGCAGCGCCCGAGATCGCGCGTTCAACCGCCTTCAATCAATGTTAACGGAGCTTGTGCAATCCGGCAAAAGAGTTTTTCTCATTCTGGAAACGCCGACCTCGAAGGCTTTCGATCCGGCAGGAATGCTTCCAAAAGGGTGGGATCGGCTCCACGGCAGACCCAGAGAGCCAATCGAACCCACAAGAGCGGAGATCGCCCGATACAACGGCGAGGTCAACAGAAGGATGCAACAAATTGCCAGGAGGGCAGGCGCACACGTCATCAACCCCATGGATTATTTATGTGATGCTGCCGTTTGCCCGGTGGTAACGGAACAGGGAATTCCAATCTATTACAATTACGATCATTTGCGCGCCTCGTACACAAGCACGTCTGCGACATACATCGATGACGTGTTTGCGTCGGAGCCGGCCGAGAGGCCGAGGAGGCTCGTTGCCAGTCAAGTTCAGGTCTACCGAGGATACGTGAAGTTCGGCGCAATCCTGGGCGCCGGCCCCGATACACCCGTTCGAGCCCAGGGCGCTTCCATCCTCGGCCAGTCGTATAAAATGCGCAACAAGAGCAACCGTCTCCGCATCACCGTGCGATTTACTGCCTTTTCTGCACAGGATAACGATATTGTCGCAGCGGTCTTCGTTGGGGACAAGGTGACGAGCAACAGGTTCGAAGTCCAGCATGTCAAGGCCGGGACCTTTGCGTCGTTGACTTTAACTCAAGAGATTGCTGCGGTAGCGGCTGCTACCGCCAACATTGAGGTCCGCGTAGGCTCACGCCAGCCCGGCGCCCTCTACATCAACGGCAACGACAGGGGACCTGGCGTCGGTGATCCGGAAACCTCACTGACAATCGAGGAGCTCGGGCTGCCGCACAATCAGCTAGCAGAGGTTGAAGCCGAGCTCAACGAGCAGCAGCTAGCCAAGCGACGGCGGGCGCTGGTTGAACGTGCGCGCAATGCAGCGCCTGGCTGGATAGACCGGGCGTTCGCCGACGCCAAGCATTGGCTCATTCGCCGCATTTCAACGACAGCGGCCTTTCATTACCAACAACTATATCAGTCCTACGCACTCACGGACCGGGTTATCAATGAGGATACCGCGATTGATCTCGATGGGGCCGCGATAATGGGATTTTCGTGGCAACCGGCATCAGCCAACGATTTGGTGCGCATCAGCGTCATAGTGCCCGCGCGCTCCAATCAGCCCAACCGCCTGGTGGCTACTCTCTTCGTCAATGGTAGCGCCGTACCGATAAAAACGGCCTCCCACGAGATCGTTCCAGGGAGAACATCGGAGGCAACTATGGAATTCGAGATGCTGGCGCCAAGTACTCAGCCAATCGACGTTGGGGTCAAGGTAGGGCCGGGCCGTCCGGGCATGATCTACTTGAATGGCGACCAGTCCGGTCCGCTTTCGGAAATGCCGAAGCCGAGGCTGATCATTGACGAATATCGACCGTTCTGGCGTGGAGCGTGGGAACTTTTCCGAAACCACGCCCTCGCACGCGGACCCAACTCGGTTCAAGGCACAGGCGACAGCATAAGCTTTCGAGAGAAATAGTCGTGGCTTGTACGGAATACTGCAATGGATTCTAGCCGGGATGAGCTGACGAATCAGCTGGGTCTGTACGTCCTCAGGTCGCGCCGTCTCGGCGATGCGCTGCGTCGAGCCTTGGGCAAGCCTCATGCAGCATTCAATTTGGTCATTGCCCTGCTGGCAACAGTGATTTTTTCTTCGACCTTTCGTGCCGGAACAGAAAGAGGAATGGATCAGCTCGTCGCCTGGAATGGCGCAGGACGCGTGGTCAATGCTGTAGCGACCGTCCTGACGCAGGAGCGGTTCCACCTGGGGGGATACGCGCTTTCCGAGTGTATTTGTCAAGAGCTCGAGAATCGCGGGCTCACATCGAATCCCGAGTTTGTCCAGCGGCTAGGTCTGACTGTTCCCGAGAACCTCCGCGCGGTCTACCTCGACAAGGTTCTCACGGACATGGAACGTGATCTGCCAAAGGTTCCCAACCATTGCAAAGACGCAATCAGAGGCGTCGGGGCTGACGACGTGGGTTATGTAGATCTCGTCTAGTTCTCATTTGCACTGTTCGGACCGCAGATCAGCTCTTTCTATTACCTTTTCTTCTTGATTTACGGCCTCACGTTCCTCTGCGCTCTATTGGAGCGCCACAAGGATCGTGCGGGACAGATCGTGCTCATCGCGGTGGCAGGACTTATTTATGGCGGCTGTTATTATTCCGACTTGTTGCTGCTTCCCGAACCGGGGGGATCGGCCAATATGCTGAATGTTCGATTCATCACAGTGCTTGCCCTGATTCCTGGCACTCACTTGTTGCTGATGTTGACGGACAAGGCGAAGTTTAATTGGTGGCGCTTCGTGATTGTTATTGTTCAATCTCTGGCGATTTTCTTCGTGATCCACGTTCGTAGCTCCGCTAGTTGGTGGATTTTTGCGTTTGCCCTGTCGGCGGTCATCCTCGGTGCGATTCAATTGACGGATTCCAAGAAAACTGACGGCTGGAGGCGGACAGCCGTGCAGAGCGTCGCCGCCCAGTGGCCGGCGATCACGCCGACACTTATCGTGCTCGCAGGTATGACCGCGATCTCGCTGTCGCTGCACCCGGTCTATCGGCAGGGCGGATGGCTTCAGCACCATGCTCTATGGCACAGCATCTATTATTCGCTTCAATTCCATCCCCAATACATCGAGAAGTACGATGCGTACCACGATGGAAAGCGGGGCGACTCGATGCCGGTTGCAGGCGCGATGGCTTATCTGAAGCATCATCCGGAGGAAGACAGCCCTGATCTCTACCTCTCCGGGAAGTCACTAAAATATTCCGCGATGGAACGCCTGGTTCGCCTTGCATTGTTCGATCTTGTTCGAAGCGATCCTCGGTTTGTGCTCGAGACATTTTTCTTCGTAAAAACAAACATGGTCAAAGATGCAATTATTGACGAGACAACGCTAGAGTTCCACCACGCCGGCTGGATAGGCCGATTGCTGTCCCTGATTACAATGCTTCTGTTTGTCGGCACAGCCGCATGCAGCTTCATCGATTTCCAACGCCTCTCCCGTTTCGTCGGTGTCTTTACCATGGGCGCCATTGCGAGCCTGCTCGTTCCGCTCTTGACCGTTCCGATTGCACAGGTAATGACCGACCAGATCATTGCAATCCAGATCTCGATCGCGCTGCTGATGACCCTCGCAGTTGCGTACGCGGTACGAGCCTCTGCACAGCTTTTTAGGAATGCCACGCGACCAGCCATTAACCCGGCGTAACAGACCATTCCTCCAGGAATGGTGACACCTACCATCTCCGCTGAACGGTGGCGACAGGGAATGACTCGGCGAGCCCAAACAACATCGAATTCATTTGCATAAGCGATCGATTGCCTCGTTAACGTCAATTCGCGTCTTGAGCTCCTTCGAAAACTTTACCGCCGTTTCAACGGCAACATCGCTCAGCTCATACACGATCATCATCTTTATGATTTGATCGATGGTTGGCGGAGACGGTGGCCGTTCGTAAAAGGAAGCACCGTCACGTTCCGCGACAAGGTCCCGGCAGAACAATACGTTGAAGGTCGAGGGAGCGCCGGCTCCGGCCGTCGAGACGCTCGATTGCCGCCTCCGACGTGCAGCTTCATACAATGGCCGCAAAATCCGATCGAAATTAAGGTCGAACAGCTTAAATCCATTTTCAAGAGCCACATTATGAACCAAATCAAAATGACATTTCGGATATACGGCGCTGGTGTTGAAATTGGTCTCGACTTCCATGCCGAGGACGCTTCCCCTCAGCATCTGCCTCGCACCTGCAAAAACCTCCGCCTCGTACCCTTCAACGTCGACCTTCAGGAAGTCCGCCTGAGGAATAGCCCCTTCCGCCAGCAGCGAGTCGAGGCTTCGCATCGGGACTGGGCGACGCTGCAATCTGCTATCGGCCACCAACGAGCTTCTGCTCGGCTGGGTCGGATCCACAAAGAACTCCTTCTCGCCATTGTCGTTGCCTATGGCCATCCAATGATAGGACCTGTTCGAGTTGACTGTCATCGAGCACTTCCCTGCCGACGAGGGCAGAAAATTCATCGCTCGCCTGGCACAACTATGCAGACCCGACGGGGTGGTCATCATCGGCACACCGAGCATCTATTCCTACCCATACCAGGGAAAATACAGCCAGGCTGCCCATATCAAGTGCTTTGATCAGGCCGAATTGGTGGCGTTGATGGACAGCTGTTTCGGCCGCACGTTTGCGTTTTCGATGAACGACGAGATTGTGCATACTGGGCATCCCAAGCTTGCCTGGTACTACATTGTTCTCGGCGTGCTGCCACGAATCTTTCCCGGTTGAGCAAGGAGCCGCCGAAAGCGCTCATCGCTTCTGGCTCAAGAGAGCTACGACCTGACCATCGGTGCGACCCGATTCATGATGCGTATTGAGATAGTCAGCACCGACCTGCTCGGACAGAGGAAACTCGCCTCGATAATCGCGCTGAAGTCTCAATACTGGCCATATCCGCTCCAGTCACAGGTCGAATGGTTCAAGCAAAATGCTGGAGCGAGCGATAGCCATGTGCTCGGTTGGAAAGGTGATAACCTTGTTGGTTATCTTCGGATAGTGCCGGCAAAGGGAATGCAAGAGCATAGAACAGTACCGCTGGCGATCGTTGACACGGTGTGCATCGATGGCAACCATCGTCGTCAGTCGCTTGGGCTGGAGCTCATGACCAGAGGTAACGAGGCAATCCATCTCGCCGGCAGGGTTGGTCTTCTTGCGAGCGCGCCATCGCTCTTAGCGTTCTACCAACGCTGAGGCTGGACCTCTTTCTCATTGCCGGTTCAGCGATCCGCGGAGTTGCGCGCACTTTTGCCTCAAGGCAGTGCCGCCGTGAGTTACGATCCGGCACTCGGGCTCAGTCGATTGCCGCTCCAAGTCTTGGCCGTCGGGATCGCATAGGGACTGAGCAACCGAAGGTGAGCTCTCGGCCGACCGAAAATACCGACGGCCTGCTGGTCCATGGCGCCAGGGTGAAAACCCTCATCTCCAGGTTGATCTCAACAAATACAAGTTCCCTCGAGATCGTCCACATTGGCGATATTGCGGACCTTGTCGACTTGCCATCGAACGTAAGCCGACGTTTCGACGTTTCGACATTGACGATCGAATTGAGAGCGGCAGGCTCTGCAAGCTTGACCGCAGCATTCCGCAGGTCGATCCGTCGCTCGGGTCGAAAACCTTGATCCTCTATGCCACCGCGGGTCTTCTATCCACTTGGGAGTGGATGGAGGAAGACCTCGATCTTTGCTTCAATAGAGGTTATCGCCAGATCATCCTCGCATTCAGCACGGATAAGTTTAGGTCCTTGGATTTTCCCGGGCACTCGTATTTGTTGTCTGTTCTTTTGAGCAGCTTGCCTCGAATAAAATTCTCGACCAAGCTAGGGTCTATGTTGCTCCGCCGATGCGCTGCCGGAGGAGGCGACCGCCTTTCCGCTTGATCCGGACACTAGGCGAGGAGGCACGGCAAAAAATCCTGCGCTTATGGTATTGGATCTCCCGGGCAGAAGCCCCTTCCCCGACGCATTTCTCGGCACTGATCGTGTCGGTGGAGCCGCGTCGAACTCCGAACATACCGATTCTCAAGTAGATCCCTTGGTGCGGAGCAGACCGAGGTTTTCGCGCTGCCGATCAAATATCCCCGCACCACGCTTCGCTCACCCCCACAGCTCCCTGCTCGCCAATCGCGCGCCTTGCGCCAGGCTCTCGAGCTTCGCCCACATGATGGCAGGGTGCACGCGGCGGTGGAACGGCCCCTGCGCGAAGCCGCAGTCGGTGCCGGCGATGATGCTCTCGCGCCCCACGAGCCTGGCGAGCCGCGTAATGCGCTCGCAGACGAGCTCGGGATGCTCCACC
>Ga0185299_10008328_pt1 | contig 10277 bp, 8 predicted proteins | sample PaiPotPPA55metaG_FD_128002 | JGI IMG/M metagenome (GOLD analysis project Ga0185299, IMG submission 128002) | Iron sulfur acid spring bacterial and archeal communities from Banff, Canada, to study Microbial Dark Matter (Phase II) - Paint Pots PPA... ...
TGCCTCGAGCAAACGCTGGAGGATATGAAAGGTATGGCGCTCGTGTGCGGCATTCCCCATGAGCGATTCTCGGAACTTTACTGGAAGCTACGGCCGCCCTACGACCGGGGTGATATCGATGGACCTGCCTACTGGACAGCGGTTGTTGGCCAGCAAGAACTGGGTTTGAGCAGAGATCAGATAGCAACGCTAATCAAGCTCGATAGCGAAAGTATCACTCGACCAAATCAAGGCGCTGTGCAATGGGCAAAGGTGTTGCACCATGAAGGCTTCCCCTTGACCCTTCTCTCAAACATGCCGCTCGAACTCAGTCGCCATGTGACCAAGTCCTTTCCGAGCCTCTCTACATTTGAATACCTGATTTATTCCTGCGACTACGGGTCCATAAAGCCGGAGCTGGCGATCTATCGAAATTGTCTCGAACTACTCAAAGCGGCCCCGCAAGACATCTTGTACCTGGATGATCGCGCCGAAAACGTCGAGGCGGCAGCTCGCTTAGGAATTAACTCTGTACTGTTTGACACGGTCGAAAAGACTGCATCAAGAGTCGAAAGCCGATTCGACATCCCTGTCCCGAGTTATGGCCGCTGTCGCCAATCAAGATCACAGTACAGCTCAACAAATCGGCGCCCGGATCGGATGGAATCCGATTGATGCAGCAACGCAGCCTCCAACAGGTACGCGTGAGCGTGTCCTTAATCTTCTGATCCACGGACCGGTTTCGGAATTGCCGCCATTTTGCGACCGAGTACCAGACGGAGAAAGAGAGGTCGCGTCAGCCCTGCCTTTGCGCAGCACGTTGTGCGCTACTGGCGCGTTGGGACAAATTTGATTCATTCATGTCGCCCTGTCCAACAACTTCTCGTCCGCGTGATATTCCTGCCGGGACTATCAGGCAACAGCAAACCGATTTGTCACCTCACATTTCCTTGAGTAAATCACTTCGCGGATGCGAGCGCCTTTTTCAGAAGAACTGAGTCAAGTAGACGCTGGCACACTCATCTGCCTCGTGAGCAGGCACTTGGAAGCCAATCTGAGGAAAATTAATACGCGTCCGCCACACCAACGGCGTCTCAGGATCGTCTAAATAAGACGCCCTCCGCGTAGCGGTAATCGCGCCGCCTTCCCTGGCCAATCGACCTCTGAAGAAAAGTTCTTTACACGAAGTGTCGCGTCGCGCGGAGCGATCTACTTGGTCGCGACACCATGTTCGTCTGTTATTCCTGGCAGGAATAACAGAGCGACGAGAAGTTGTTGGACACGGTGACTGAGCCAGTTTACATTTGCGCCACAAGCAGCCGAATGAATGTGCTGCGGGAGGTGCAAATGACACGTTGGTTGCGAACTCATTTGGTCCGCCAAATGGGACGTCTTCTTCAGTCGCAGCGCGTGCGTCCAATCACGGTTGTTCTTGCCCTCTTCATCCTCATGCCTGTGGCGGCGCTCGCACAAGGTTCACCGTTCGACACCGGTTTTACCGCTATCCAAAGCCTTTTCACTGGCACCATTGCGAAAGTTGCGAGTCTGGTCGCAATCGTTATCGGAGGCTACGGCTTCGCGCACGGCGAACCCGGCGCAAAAAAGGCGCTGGCCGGTGTTGCCGCCGGCACGGGCATCGCCGTTCTCGCCGTGAATGTCCTGAGTTGGCTTTGGGGCGTATAGCGCCCGTGACGGTACCTTCAACACGTTTATATGAGGGACTTATGCCAGAAAAGCAACAGCAGTCGCGCCGGACAAATCGAGTCTTCAAAAGCCTGCATAAGCCTCTCACTTACTTGGGCGTGGAGCGGACGTTCTTCTACTTCGTCTGTGTCGGCGCGGTGGGATCTTTCAATCTCTTCAATTCTATCCTCGCCGGTATCGCGGTTTTCATCGGCGGCTTTGCCTTCGGACATTGGGTAACGAACAGCGACCCAGCGTTTCTCCGCATCCTGGCCAAGTCCGAACGCTACAAGCCGCGCTACGACGCTGCTAAACAGCAAGTACCTCGCGTGGAGGTGGTGTGATGCTGCGTCTCGACAAAATCATCAAACCATGGAAAGAGAGCTCAGCACTGAATGACCACATCAATCTCTATGGTTTCTGGAACGAGACCACCTTCCTTACCAAGAGTGGCGATTTAGGAATGGTCCTCAGTATTCCCGGCGTGGACTACGAAAGTCTTGACCGCTCAGACCAGGAGTATGCGGTCAAGCGGTTGGAGGCAGCACTCAAAGCTTTTGGCCCAGGCTTCCACATTTACCAATACCTCTTCAAATCGAACCGCCCGGACATCCCGTTCGCAACATATGACGACCCTGTTGTGGACGCAGCGATCGACCAGAGGCGGAAGTTCTTTGAAGCAAAGCGTGACCACCTTTATCAGATTGAAATCTTCTACTGCATCCTGCTCGAAGGCGCCCGGTCGAAGACCGGCGTGGGCACGGCCCTCGCTCGCTTCTTGCGCGATCCCGCGGGTGCTGTTGAGGAGCTCCGAGCGCAGTTCACCAATGACAGCATGAAGACCCTCTTGCGTACTCAAGTCGAGCACGATGTTCGACGGCTCGATCAGCATGTCCAGGCATTCGCTCGCCAATTAGCAGACTTCATGCAAATCGAGGCGTTGAATCAGCAGGGACAGTTTAAGTTCTTCCGGCGCCTGCTGAACTACGACGGCTGGCGAGTTGCCGGCAGGCCGCAGTCGAGCCAGTTTCTCGACTATCAGGTAGTGAATTCCGACATCGAAGCGGAACGTGACCATCTGCGAGTCGGCGATCACATCGTCCGCGTGTTGACGATGAAAGAAGCCATCACGGAGACGCGGCCCCTGGTGCTGGACGCCCTGCTAAAGATCTCGGCCAACTTCTACGTCGTCACCGAGTGGACGCCGCTCCCTGCGGACAAGGCCCGCAAAGAAGTGAACAAGCGCCGCCGTCACTTCAATATGTCCAAAACGGGGTTTGTCTCCCAGATGGGCAACGATGCGACCAAGACGAACCCACGCGACGTCCTGGTGGACGAGTCCAAGCAGGCCGACATTGAAAATCTCGGGGATTGTCTTCGCGCCTTGGGTGACGGACAATCGCTTGGCGATTTCTCGCTCACGATAGTGCTGTACGGCCGGTCAAGGGCTGAGTTAGATCAACTCGCAGCAGAGGTCACTGGCGTCTTCACCAACGCAGATGGCAATCTCTTTGCTGAAACCTACAACCAGCTGAACGCCTATTTCGCCACCGTGCCGGGCAACTATGCGCTGAACCTCCGCCAGTTGTACCTGCTGAACACAAATTACACCGACCTGTCTTTTCTCTTTACGATCTTGCCGGGTGAAAAGACGAACGCGCATCTCGGTACGGAGTACCTGGCTGCGCTCGAAACCGACAACAGCACGCCCTACTTCTTCAATCTGCACAACGGCGAAGTTGGCCACACGCTGATACTCGGGATGAGCGGTAGCGGCAAGTCCTATTGGTGCAGTTTTCTTCTGCAGAACGCGCAGAAGTACGCCCCACTGACCTTCATCTTCGATATCGGAGGTAGCTTCCAGTCGCTCACAACGATCTTCGGTGGCTCATACCTCAATGTCGGCCAAGAGGCGCGGGACTTCACGATCAACCCATTCTCGCTGCCTCAGACTAAAGAGAACCTGCAATTTCTCTTCAGCTTCTTCCGCGTGCTCGTTGAGGGCAACGAGCGGCGTTACAGGATTGACTTCAAGGAGGAACGCCGCCTCTGGGATGCGATCGAGCGGATTTACGTACTAGAGCCGAACCAGCGCACGATCTCGAACTTTGGGAACATCATCGGCGAGTTAAAGGAACGCCTACACCGCTGGACCCGAGGTGGACAGTACGGTTTCCTCTTCGACAACGCCGAGGACACGCTTTCGTTCTCTCGCTTCCAGACGTTCAACTTTCACGGCTGGAACGATGCGCCGGAAGTCTTGGAGCCACTGTTGTTTTATGTTTTGCACCGCGCGTCGAACGAGATTGCAGACCCAAAAAGACTAGCCACCTTCAAAACCTTCCTGCTCGATGAGGCCTGGCTCTTCATCAAGAACGAGACGATCCGCAATTATGTGGTCCAGGCGCAGAAGACTTGGCGTAAACACAACGCCGCCATGATCCTGGCAACGCAATCCATCAAAGAGCTTGAGGAATCGGGGATGCTGGGAATAGTGGCGGAGAGCTCCCCGACAAAAATCTTTCTCGCCAATCCGGAGATGAACCGTGACGTCTACCGGGAGGCATTCCATCTCAACGACACTGAACTGGACATTATCAGCGGCCTTGTTCCACCGGGCCAAATGCTGATTCGGAAAGCGCAGACCTCAAAAAAGGTGCATTTGAACGTCGATTCGGTTTCGCATTGGATGGCAACCAACAACGCCCGCGACAACTTGAAGAAGCAGGACTACTTCGATCGCTTCGGTATTGCGGATGGGCTTCGTCATCTGGCGGAAGACTACCCATTCCAGCCGCGCACGCTGTCCAGATCAACCGTTACAACGAACCACAAAGGAGAAATGCTGTGAACCAGCTGAACTGGACTATCAATTGTCTGATGATCGTTTCTTCCATCGGCCTCGTAGCGCAAGATTCCGCGCGCACGGTGCAGTATCACTCCCAGGACATCATTCCCATCCGCACAAAGTTGAAATACACGACCCTTATTGAACTACCCACCACCGAAAAGATCATGGAAGCGGCCACTGGCGATAAGGATTTCTGGATCGTGGACGTGGTCGGCAACTTCTGCTTTGTGCATCCGGCAAAGCAAGGCATTAACTCCAACTTAAATCTCATCACCGACAAGGGCAACATCTACAGTTTCACTCTCCAAGACATCTCGGGCTCCACCCCCGCGACCAGCCCTGACCTGAAGGTGATCGTGGAACCCGCCGATCGTTCCGCCATTGTGGCTGCGAGCGGCCTCCCGCAGTTTGTGCCGGCCGCCCAGCTTGAACAGTCACGACAGCAGCTTGCCGCTCTTCAATCGCACGTTGAACAGGCCGTTGACGAGTACAAGAGCGCATATCCAACCCAGCTCAAGTTCGATTATGTCTACAAGGCGAATGAGGCTCCCTTCGATATCCAGTCGATTTATCACGACGACAAGTTCACCTACATCAAGACGAAAGCGACTGAAAAATTCAGCGTGTATGAGATGAAGGACGGCAAGCCGAACCTCGTCACTTACGACCTCCGGGAAGGGACATACATCATCCCGAAGATCATGGAGAGCGGATATGTAGAGCTGGGCAAAAAGAAAATGGAATTCACGCGCAAGGGATAGCCACCATGACCGAACACGTCTCTACTCCCCGCACCGACGCGCAGACCGAACTCCCAGGCGATCCCACGTTGCGTCGCAATCTGCAAATGCCGAAAGGAGTCTTGCAGAAAAGCCTCAAGACCTTCGTTTATCTGGGTGCGGCCTTGCTCGTGATTGTGGCGGCGCTCTTCAGTTCGTCAGGAAGGAAGACGCCCGCGCAACAGGCCAGCGCGAAAGGTCAGCCGCCGCAACCGACGTTACAGGACAACACCTACAGCAACGTGCAGGAGTTGAAGAATCAGATCCAGGCCGAACGTCAAAAAGAGCGGCAGGCAACAATGGCCGCTGGTGCAGCGGGGGATCCGGCGCTGGCATCTGCGACGCCCGCGCAGCGGACAGTCGCCGCTGCCTACGGCCCGACCGGCGTTGCTGCCCCCTGTGTTCCCAGCCAGCCCTGTTCGCAATTACAGCAGGGCGACACGCAGATGCAACTAACGCCCTTACAACAGCAGGCGCAGCTAATCGCCGCGAAAGAGCGGGAACGCGCAGACAACTCACGTTTCGCTTCCAACCTTGTGTACTCCCGCTCCGTAGAACAGCCGCAACAACATGGTCAGATGATGCCCGCCCAGTACGGTCCTGGCGACCGGCAGACAAACAGTAGTCTCGTTACTCCAGAAGCCGAAAGAAAACAGGAAGACACGCCGGGAGGCTATAAACGCCCACTGGAGGCAAATGTCGATTCAGCCACCGGCCAGCCGTATCTGATTTATGAGGGCTCGGTGCTCGACGCCGTGCTGATGAACCGCCTAGATGGGGACGCCGTAGGACCGGTCAAAGTTCTTGTCTCAAGCCCACTGTATTCGCACGATCATCAACACATCATCATTCCTGAGGGGACAGTTGTTCTCGGTGAAGCAAAGAAGATTGGAGCGACAGGCTTCGGTCAACAGCGCCGAATGGCAGTAGTTTTCCACCGCCTGATCATGCCCGACGGTTATTCCGTCGATCTCGACCAGTTTCAGGCCCTCGATCAAATCGGGGAGCAAGGGCTAAAAGACAAGGTCAATAATCACTACCTTCAGATTTTCGGCACCTCGATTGCTTTGGGTGTGGTTGCTGGGGCGAGCGAGATCACTCAGGGTGGCGGCACCATTACAAGCAGCGGTTCTCAGGCTTTCACCAACGGAGCAGCGGGCAGCGTTTCGCAGTCCGCGGCGAGCATCCTTGACCGCTTCATCCAGATACCACCCACCATCACGATTCGGGAAGGACATCGCGTGAAGGTCTATTTCACGCAGGACCTGCTTCTTCCCGCGTACTCGAACCACACTATTCCACAGACTTTCTAAGGAGGCTTCCGATGCGAAAAATTGCACTTTCCTCTTCGTTCTGCGGACTCTCACCCTTGCCGACTGTCAGAGCAAATCGGCAAAGGGGAAACAGTTGCAGGATCAAAGCGACGCCGAGTACCGGCCTATGTCAAGGAATGCATTGATCCAGTGACCGCCGGATCGTCAGAACTTCTGAAAGGAGACAAGCTGACTCCGGACCAGATAGCGGCGCTGGAAGCCAAGAAGAAAGAACGAGAAGCGCGGTGTAAGAAGCGGACCGCCTTGCACAGATTTAGAAAGAAATTATTGCTGCACAGCAGTAGCGCGGTATTGCTGTGAGAGCGTGCCACACCAACCGCAGATGAAAGGACAAGAAAGTGAAGAAGCTAATCATTACCGCACTCACTATCGGCCTCGCTGCGGCACTGCAACCCGGTGCGCACGCGCAATTCGGTTCCGGCATCGTCTACGATCCCACGCAATCGGCCCACGCCATTACGCAGATCGAACACGAAGAGCGATCCATTTCCAACCAATTCCAGCAGATCGAGCAGGGCCAGCAAATCTTTTCCAACACTGTCAAGATCGCCACAACAGCGCTACAGGCTTACAACGTCGCAAAGCAGCAATACAACCTCGTGCACCAGATGATCCTCGCGCCACGAATGCTCTATTCCCGATTTCTGTCTCCAACTTCCGACTTGCTACTGCTACAGCAGATCTCGAATACCTACGGCAATTCGATGGGTTGGCTCAATTCGGCGAATACCGGAAAGGGGGCTGCGGCCTCCTACCAGCAAGTGAGCGTGCCGAATACCGCCAACGTACTCCCTGGCTACAGCACTGCCAGTGTTGCTGGACAGTTGCAGATTGCCGCGCAGGGCGCGACCGTTGACATCAACGACTCCGTAATGACCAACAACTTGCAGGCTCTCGGGACCATCCGCGCGAATCAGACCTCAAGACAAACCGACATCGCCAATCTTGAGGCCGCAACGCAAACCCAGGACGCCTCCCAGCAGACCATCATGGCAACGTTGCAGCGCATCAACCAGGCACTACTTTTGCAACTCCGCACCCAGCAGGATGCGAACCAGATCAATGCCAATCTTTCTCTGCAACAGATCGTTGCCCAAAAACAACAACAGGATGCACTTAAATCAGCATTCCGTGACTCGGCAGGATACGAAAACTATTACAACGCCAACATAACAACAACCAGTGGTGGTGCAGCGAACCTCCTCACGCAGGCGTACTGAAAGACGCAAGCAGAAAAAGCCGGAGGGCAGGGAAATGGGTACAGGTCTTTTTGACTTTATCGCTCAGGCGTGCCGGTCGCTTGCAGCCACGGTGGCACCCACCATCAGCGCGATGGGAATTCACATCGTCCTGGCGTTGGCCACCATCGTGATGGTTTGGTTCGGGGTGCAGGAAGCACTTGCATCGGCACACGGCCAAGCCGGATTCAGCATGGGGAGGTTTCTCAACCTCTTCATGCTGCTTACCTTCGCTTATGCGATGGTGAACTATTACGACAGTTCCATACCTGGACTTGGCTTTTCGCTCAAGGGCTTCATTGACGGCGGCACTATCGATCTTGTGAACTTGATTGGATCAGATGGTTCCAACGCCATGCTAAACGAGATCAACGCCGCATCTTCCAAGACAGGGCCGGGGCTGCTGAATACAATGATGTCCCCGTACTACGCGATCGTGTACTTTGCGGTGCAATTCCTTTTAGCGCTGTTGGCCGCGATCGTGTCTGCAATCGTGGCTTACGGCGCAATTGCAGCAACCATCATCGGATTGCTCGGGCCGATCTTTATTCCATTCCTTGTCTTCGACAAGCTCGATTGGTTGTTCTGGGGGTGGCTCAAGGCTTATCTCGGATTCAGCTTTTACAAGGTGGTAGCCGCGGCCACGCTGAATGTTCTGTCTCATGTTCTCACCAATTACTACGTTCAACTGGGCCAGAGCTTGTCGGACCCTTCATTGATAGTCCGGACGTTGCCGCTTCTTGTTCTTCTGGTACTGGTCAACATCTACATCCTTTTCAAGATTCCGACCATGACGCACACCTTATTCACCGGCGGTACCGGCGGACACGGTGGGGGCCTCGGCATAGCGATGATGGCGATACGGGGCGGGAACTAAACCGCAACAAGAGAACGAGGTCAAGATGAGGGCAGAAACGATGAGCGTAGAAACCAAAGCCACCCCGGAAATCACCCGAGCCGCAGAGCGTTACCTGGAGCAGTACGGCGACCCACTGGTGATGAATACCTACTTGAAAGTGACCATTCTTGTGCTCGCCGCTGCGTGTGTCGGCCTGGCCGGACTCACCTACAAAAGCCAGACAGCGCTCGCCAACATGCACCCGATGATTGTGCGGATCAATGACGTAGGCCACGCCGAAGCGATCGACTATCGCAACTTCCGGTACCGCCCGCAGGAAGCGGAGAACAAGTATTACCTCACACGCTGGGCGGAACTGTATTTCAGCCGCAATCGATTCACCATCGAACGTGATCAAACGCAGTCGCTCTACTTCCTCAATAGCGATGTGCAACGCGCCGTAATCGACCAGGAACGCAAGGACAGCAGCATTCAGAACTATGTCAAGGACAGTACCTTGCCGTACGTCGATGTGGAGATCAAGAACGTCATCCTCGACGACCTTCGCCAGTCTCCGTATTCGGCGCGCATCGAGTTCGAGAAGGTTTACACCAACCCCGCGGATCATATCGAACTCAAGCGGGAGCGATGGACAGCCAGCGTCACCTATGTCTTTCGCGAGAACGTAAAGAACAATGAGCTTGCCGTGAATCCCCTCGGTCTGACCATCGTGCGTTTCCGGGCCGACCAGGCGTTCAGCTAAGGATACTTAGAGAATCTCCGAGACTAAACGATGTCCATTTCTGCTGCCAATCCGGCTGGCCTGCCACCCGTGTCCCCGCGCACGCTGCCCCGGGCGAACAAGAGCTTTCCGAGATTCAACGGAGGTGGCGAACTACACCCTTCTTGCGAAGGACATGCCAGTTCGAAGGGAGCGGTAATCGCGGTGGCCTTCCGCCGCCAGTGTGCTGACGAAAACTTTGCTCTGGAGCGTGTCTGCCGTTTCGTATCTTGCCTTTGTTCGGGCACCGCTTCGGGACTTTTCATGCGCCCTGCGGCAGTTCGCTCTTCCGCTTCGGCTGCGCCGCCCTGCGGGTTACGGTTTCCCTCCAAATCTTGTTCGGAAAGAACGCCGAAAAGATTTCTCCGGAGCCTCGGCAAATGCAGAGCTTCGTCACTTGGAAGCATGGCCCACTCGCTAAATAGTACCCCGATCAAGATCGGGAAATTCAACAAACGGAGACAATCATGTACCAGAACAAAGTAACCCTCATCGGCTTTCTCGGCAGCAACCCAGAAGCGCGCACCAACAGCGCGGACTTCAGCGTCACAACGCTTTCACTGGCAACCAAGTCCTCCTTTAAGAAGGATGGCAACTACATCTCGCACACCGAATGGCACCGTTGCGTCGTCTTCGGCAAGCTCTCGCAGTTCGCCTTGACGCTCACCAAGGGCGCACACATCCAGGTGGAAGGCGAACTGCGCAGCCGGGAGTTCGACAGCCAGAAGACGGACTCGAAGCGGCGCGTCTGGGAGATTCGGGTCGCCTCGATCCTGAAGCTGGATCGCGCTGAA
>Ga0185299_10008332_pt1 | contig 10274 bp, 10 predicted proteins | sample PaiPotPPA55metaG_FD_128002 | JGI IMG/M metagenome (GOLD analysis project Ga0185299, IMG submission 128002) | Iron sulfur acid spring bacterial and archeal communities from Banff, Canada, to study Microbial Dark Matter (Phase II) - Paint Pots PPA... ...
CTCGTTGCACGGGCCGTGCCTGCCGGAGAGGTTCAGCGGTTAGCATTGATTTGATTCGCGCGATGAAACAAATCTTATGCAGGCGCGACAGTCAAGCGCCTGAGCCGTAGGGTTATCTTGAGGTGTTCTCCATTGTGGGCCATTAGCCGAGTTGGCCGCGCGTGATGATGGCAAGTGGAGGTGAAAATTCATGGCTAAATCCTTCGTGTCCGACCTCAAGCGCAAGACGGTTTCCGCAGAGCAAGCGGCGTCCGTAGTGAAATCAGGCGATTGGCTCGACTATGGCTTCGGGCTCGGGCAGCCAGATCTCTTCGACCGGGCGCTCGCCGCGCGGCTCAAAACCCTTGAAGGGGTGAAGCTGCGCGGATGCCTGGCACTCAGACCACGCGCCGCTGTCGAGGCTGATCCCGAAGCCCGGCATCTTCAATATTTCTCCTGGTACTTCTCCGGGCTTGAGCGCAAGATGCACGATCGCGGCCTGTGCCATCATATTCCGATGAATTTCGGCGAGGCGCCTGACTATTATCGCCGCTTTATCGAGGTCGACGTCGCTATTCTCAAAACCGCGCCGTTGGATTGTCACGGCTTCTTCAACTTTGGCGGCGCCGTTACGTATGAGAAGGCGCTGACCGAAAAAGCCCGCCTAGTGATCGTCGAAACTGACGAAAGCATGCCTTACGTTTATGGGGTGGAGAATGGTGTGCATATCGATGAGGTCGATTATGTGATCGAAGCCGGCCGCGGAACATTGCCGGAACTAGCAAATTCCCCGTCCGGCCAGATCGAGCAGAAAATCGCGGGCCTGATCGCGGGGGAAATAGAAAACGGCGCCTGCCTCCAAGTCGGCATCGGTGCGATGCCCAATGCGGTCTGCGAGCTGCTGGTCGATTCGCCAGTTAAGGACCTCGGCGTGCATACCGAAATGTTCGTTGATTCGCTGATGAAGCTCTATCAGGCGGGCAAAATCACCGGCGCTCATAAGGCGTTGGATCGTTTCCAGATGACCTATTGTTTCGCCGCTGGTTCATCACAAATGTACGAGTTTCTTGACCGTAATCCGGCTTGTTTCGCCGGGCCGGTCAATTACACTAACTTGCCGCATCGGATTATGCAGAACGAGCGCGCCGTCACGATTTGCAATGCAGCTCAGGTCGATCTGACTGGCCAGGTCTGCGCGGAATCTGCCGGTCTGCGCCAGATCAGCGGCACTGGGGGACAGTTGCAATTCATGCGCGGAGCATATGCTTCGCGCGGCGGCAAGGCATTTTTGTGCATGTCGGCAGCCTACGAGCGTGATGATCGGCGTGAAAGCCGCATCGTTCCGCGCCTGGCCGCCTCAAACATCGTCACGACCCCGCGAACTGACGTGATGTACGTCGTCACTGAATACGGCATCACCAACCTGAAAGGTAAGTCGGTACCGGAACGTGCACGTGCACTGATCAATCTTGCGCATCCCGACTTCCGCGAAGATTTAGAGCGTACCGCCCGCGAATACGGATTCTTGTCGCGCGCACTGTTCTAGTTCCGGCTCCGTTGAGAGCTTCTTGTTCAGCGCAATCTCAGGGGCCGGGAAGATTGTTATGGTTGCTCGGACTCTGGAAAGCGATACACGAACTCGCCGGGACGCACAAAGCCAAGTTCCCGACGAACAAGCCGCTGCAGGTAAGTATCGTCGGTCTTAAGCCGACCAATCCGTCCCCGGAAAGCAGCATTGTCCAGGACCAATCTGTCACGCTCTCGTGTCAGCTCATTGCCATGACGACGAAGAATCAGCAAATCCCGTGGCCGCGAGGAACCGCAGAGTCCATTAAGCGCGAGGCCACCCAAACCCACTGCAAGCATTAGGCTAAGCCATTGACGCCGGAAAATATGACTTAAGCAACGCATCGGAGGAATCGTAAACTCTCCCGCGTGGGGATTCAATCGGAGCTTATGTCTTAACGTCATTTTAAAAACCGAAAATGTCAGCATGGGCGTGCCGATCTGCGTGTTTAAAATTTCTTTCTAAACTTGACGGCAAAACGCTTGATCCGGACATAACAGATTTCTATAATGCGCAACATCAGGGCCTGCAGATGAACCAGTTCTGATACTCGTCCGGCAGCAGCCGACCCAAGAGGAGGAACGCGAATGGCAGCCAAGAAAAAGCCCGGTATGGCGGCAGCAAAGTCCAAACCTAGGCTAAAGAGTAACATGAAGAAGAAAGCCACCAAAAAACCAACTAAGAAGAAGTAAGTTAACCAGCTTTTGCCTTTCGGCTAGAACCGAAGGGCATTTCGAGACGATGCCGGGCTTGCTGCCGAGATGAGTCGGGGCCATGAAGCCCCGTCAGACGAGAAGGGCCCCCTCGAAATCGAGGGGGCCCTTTCTCCATTTGGACCTTGGGGGATAGCCTCCTCTCGGCCTGTTCCGCCAATTGCACGAACCGCCGTTAGGCTCTCAGGATGCCAGATGGACTTAATACTAGGGCGTTTGCACGCCCAACTGGAACGGCCGCAAGCACGTAAGTTTGCCTGGCCGATCGTCCTTCTTCCCGAACTGTTCACCACCTCGCGGCACCTGACGATCATGGCCGGTCACTTGGTCAGCCTGGGCTGGGAAGTCTATCTGGTCGATGTCCATCCACCAACAACGCGCGCGTTCGGAAACGACTCCGCCACGAGCGCATTTTCCGCACTCGTCGCAAATACTAGAACGGCGCTCGAAGCGATCGGCTCCGACATCATTGCGGCAGGTCACGGCTTGGGTGGCTTGCTTGCATTGAAGCTCGCCGAAGCTCCGCCGGTGCGTGCGGCAGTGGCGCTCGCGCCGTTAATACCTGGGTATCGCTCTCCTCTGTTCGTCCGTCGCCGCCGGTGGACAGCCTGGCGTTCCGAATCAACCGGCCTTCCGACGGGCCGTAGTGCGCTCGAACTGGTTTCCGAAGCTGAACCGTTTCAGCGTGAATTTCTCATTAAAGCATTAGTGCCCGCGGATACCTTCGCGGCAATGGAAATTGCGCGCGGCTTGGTAGAACTTGCCGCGCACCCGACCCCACGGCTGATTGTCGCTGGTGAGACCGATGCGTTCGCGCCCTGGCAGAACGCGGAACAACTCGCCACCAAAATTGGTGCGCGGTTCATAAGCTTGCCGGGCCGCGGCCACTGGATGATCGCGGGCCGCGCGTTGGAACGAACGATCGCGCAGATCCAGCGATTCCTGGTGAGAGCATTGGGCGAAGAATTGCTGCTGCTGTATGAACCCAACGCCGGTGATGCAGAGAGGTAATGTCGTTGACCCAACGCCTAGTCGTGCCGTGCTGCCACGCCCTGCTAGAGAGCGGCGAACCGCGCATTTCTCGATGATAATTGCCTTGGTGGAATGCATCTGTTAGATATAGGCATGGCTCATCCAGATAGCCTCCCCAGCACACGCAACCTTTGGCCCGCCTCTGAACAGCGATGGCAGTTGGCGTCAAAACTGCCGGGTTTTTGTTTATAGGGAGAAGCGCAATGTCGTACGAGCAGCTTCGCCAAGGCCTGACGTTTGATGATGTACTTCTGCTCCCACAGATGTCGGACTTGTTACCTTCGAGTTGCGATGTTTCGACCGTGCTAACCTCGCGAATCCGTTTGCATATCCCGCTGGTGTCCAGTCCGATGGACACGGTCACCGAGTCGCGGACCGCAATTGCTATCGCACAACTCGGTGGCATCGGTTTCATCCACCGTAATCTGCCGATAGATCGCCAGGCTGCCGAAGTCGCCGCCGTAAAAAAATTCGAAAGCGGGATGATCGCCGATCCCATTACCGTCCATCCCGAGCAACCGATCGGTGACGCGCTCGCGATAATGGAACGCCATGGCATCTCCGGATTGCCAGTTGTGACGGAGCAGCATCTGGTCGGCATCCTTACCAATCGAGATCTGCGTTTCGAACGGCGGCTCGAACGGCCGGTGCGGGAAGTGATGACGACCAAGGTTATCACGGCGCGGCCCGGCATCAGTCTCGAGGATGCCAAGGAAATTCTTCAGCAGCATCGGATTGAAAAGTTGCCGCTGGTCGACGTGCATGGCCGTTTGCGCGGCCTGATTACTGTCAAGGACATGGACAAGGCCACGCGCCATCCGTTTTCCAGCAAGGACGCGATGGGCCGCTTGCGCGTCGGCGCCGCGATTGGTGTCGGGCCCGAGCGTGAAGAGCGCGCTGCCGCTCTGCACAAGGCGGGCGTTGACGTTCTCTGTATCGATACCGCCCATGGCCATTCACGCAATGTGATCGATGCCTTGATGGCGACTAAGCGCGAATGGCCGGAGGTAGATGTAGTCGCGGGCAGTATCGGGACCACAGAAGCCGCCAAGGCGCTTGGCGACGCGGGCGCCGACGCGCTGCGGGTAGGCATGGGGCCAGGCTCGATTTGTACTACCAGGATGGTCTCCGGCGTCGGCGTTCCACAGATTACCGCGATTTTCGATTGCGCCCGCGTTGCTGACGAGCGAAACATGCCGATAATTGCCGATGGGGGAATTCGCTTCTCCGGCGATATCACAAAGGCGCTGGCCGCCGGCGCCTCAACGGTGATGATCGGATCGTTGTTTGCCGGTACCGAGGAGAGTCCCGGCGAGACCATCCTCTACCAGGGCCGGACTTATAAGCTCTATCGCGGAATGGGTTCGCTTGGCGCGATGAGCGAGCGTATGCGCGATCGTTACGGTCAGGAAGCGGTACCCGAGGGCAAGATGGTACCCGAAGGAATCGAAGGCCGCGTACCTCATCGCGGTGCGCTCGCATCGAATATCGAACAACTCGTAGGCGGTCTGCAGGCGGGGATGGGCTATATCGGTGCGGTGAATCTGGCCGATTTGCGAAAGCGCGCAAAATTTATCAGAACCACCGATGCAGGCGTTCGCGAAAGCCACGTCCACGATGTGTTCGTGACAAAGGAAGCACCGAATTACCGGCCATAAGAGGTTACGCCGCTCGAATGTTTTTATACAGAAGTGCGGTTCGCGAATCAGCTCTACATCTTTTTACCGACCATTTCGTGTTTGCTCCCTTCTCGCTGACTTCCACATACCGTGATGGCGCTATGACTTTGTACTGATGCAGTCACGCTCCAAGCTGCCGCCGGATCAGTTGCAAGCGGGCCAACAGGCTGCCGATTGCCCACTCTCCTGGGAGCAGGCATAGCGGAGGGGAGCGGTCAATATGCGATTCGTGACACGTTCAATTCTTTCGCTCCCTGGTTGCGCTAGATCCGGGTTGTGGCCCCAGGTCTGTGGGACATCTGAACAAATGATCCTTCGCCACTAACGCCGCTGGATTCCCAGTCTTCAGGTAGGCGCTGGTCGGAGATAAACTGCCTGTTCGAGACTACTTTGGGCATCTAGCTCCAGAAACATGCCGAAAACGGTGCCTGAGCGCTCGCGGCAAGGCAAAAGCTTAGGGATCCCGAGCAAATTCAACACCCGGTAAAGTCTACTTCGGCAGCTACTCCAACGGCAATCATCGCTATCATAAGACATCAACAGGCGCTCTTAGCATGAGTGACCAAATGCTAGCACATAATCTAACTCCGTTCATCCAGCTAGGCACAAACGGTAATCTGTTGACGGAATAAGCTGCAAAGAATATCCATTTAAGCTGGCGCTGTTGAAAGGTCAGGGGAGAAGTTGCCGATGACCAAATGGATAGCTAGGTTCCTGACACCCAGGATGGCCCAGCCTGGAGCGCCGGAGTCGCGCTTCGTCACGTATCATGCCGTAAGGTTGGTCGGCAGCTTGTGCTTGCTTGTCGCGATGATGGCGTCCGAGGTATTAGCTGTACTTCCATTTCCGCGACCCTCGCCAATTGAACCGAACGTTAAATTCTGGGTCGACGTCTTCGCCACCTATGGCGAGCGCGACTTCATTGTTCACGACCGCGACCAGGTTTGGCGCATTTACCAGGTGCTTCGCCTTCCTGGAGAGGGGTCGCCCAGCCGCAGTGATATCAACACGGTCAATGACTATCTCAAAAACAAGTTCAGCAACATCCTGAGCCGCCTGGCATCTGGGCAGCCAGCGGCGGATTACGAGGAAAGCCGGGTAGCAGCGTTATTTAAGAATGAGCCGCTGTCTGCGTACGCCGCAGCCGCTCAAAATCTGCGAGTGCAAGAGGGAATGCGCGAGCAGTTTCGCGAGGGCTTGCTGCGCAGCCGCTACTATCGTTTTACCATGGAGCGAATTTTCAGTGATGCTGGATTACCACCGGAACTCGTGGCACTGGCGGACGTGGAGTCGGGCTTTTACAGCCGGGCTCGTTCCAATGCTGGCGCGGTCGGAATCTGGCAGTTTACCCGCGGGACCGGTCGGCAGTTTATGCGGATTACACGCTATCACGATGACCGGCTGGATCCGACCACCGAAACCGAGGCCGCGGCAAAACTGCTGCAGTCCAACTACCTGACCTTTGGCAACTGGCCATTGGCGATCACCGCATATGACTATGGCGGCGCAGGCATGGCGCAAGCTGCCCAGCTATATGCGGGTGATTATGCGCGTATCATCCGGGATTATGACGGTCCCCATTTCGGCTTCGCGAGCAAGAACTACTACGCGGAATTCCTTGCGGCATTGCAGATTAACCAGTTCGAGGACGCTTATTTTCCCGATCTCCGCTATGACGAAGCACCGCTCCCACCGCCAGTTCGAACCGATTTTGAGCCGCCCCGCATGATGCATCGACGACTGCTCCGGCACGCCTCTTACCACCGCAGGCACAGACGCCACCACCATCGCCGATTGGTAGCACTGGCTACAACAACTGCCGAAGCGATCGAGTAGCGGTGTGCGGGCGCAACGCTGCTCCAGCATTGCGCGATCGCTGCGATTGTTTAATGGCTCGACGGGCTACCGTGAGCGGGACTTGGCGAGGCCATAGGAGAGGCTTCAGCTGCCGCGGTCGAGCTGGACTTTGCCGCAGCTCGTGCCCGGCTTCGGCAACGATAAACGCTTGAGGTCGAGATTTTAAGATCCTCAGCGACGGCCCGAGCCTTCTTGCCGCTGTTCAGCTCGGACATGACTTTGGTGCAATCGACCTTTGCGGCCTGAGCGATGACAGGTCCGATTCCCAACGTGACCACTAACGCGACCGCAGCAATTCCCGGTACGATTTTTCTCACCTCAGGATTCTCCTCGGTTGTAGCTATGGGACTCAAATTATCGCTGCATATAGCAGAAATCACGGGGCCGTCAAAGTGCCTCTCGCCACAGTGCCTCTCGCCCCGGCTGCAACCGCGCCATTTTTATTGAACGCGAGTGCAGCCAGCGATCACGCGTTCCACGAATGGCGCAACTCCGGTAACCGGCGGCCCAGCAGTTTCTCGACCTTGTCGAGCTCCGGATCATAAAGCGAGCAGAGCAGCTCGCGGGCACGCGGATCGAGCGGTGGTTTGGGGGCATGCTTAAGAAAAATCCGCTCGAAAATAAATGCGCCGAGCCAGTGCGGCATTAGCGCCTGACCCAGCATCCGCGACAGTTTGGCGCCAGCCACGCGCCGCAGATACTGATTACGCGGCGCGGCATAAGCATTGTATTTTCGCGATGTATCGACATGCGCGAGAGGATCGGGGTCGAGTTCCAGGAACTCTGCAATCTCGCGCAGCACGGCCTTGGCGTCGCGGCGAAAGTCGTCAAACATTAAAACCTTCACCCGTTCCGGCTTGAAGGTTTCAAGATAACGCTGCACCTGCTCCGCGTATAAGCCAAGCTCATAATACAGATATGAAACTCCCCAACCTTTTTCGGGACGGTTCATGTCTACGAGCAAAGCCTCATAAAATGGCTTGTTTTGAGCCCCCTCCCGATAATCCATCAGGTAATGAGAATAGGCCCGCTCAACCGGATCGCGCAGAATAACCGCGATCTTCGCCTGTGGGGCTTCTGCACGAATCCGCTGCGGCACCTCCGGGTGCCATAGATAAGATGGGCTGGCGTCGCCGATGACACTATGGCCGGAGGCGTGAGCGTACAGGCGCAGGTAAGCGCTGCGTTTAGTGACCGCTTCGATCAGAAATTGCTGCTCGGGTGCGGGGCGTACCCGAGTGAAGAAATGCGGCTCCTTGACAACCGGGAAAAACACCTCATGATGCTCCGACAAATAACTATAAATCGAGGTGGTGCCAGCCTTGGCCGCCCCGACCAGGAAGAAGTTGGGCCAGATTTCATGCATAAGCTAAAGCCGTCTGGTATTGAAGTGTTAGGCATCAGCCGAACCGCTAAGTAGAAGCGGCGCGATAGTATCAGTCTCTATTCTCCTATATCTCGGAATCCGGATGAAGCGGCGTCAGGATTGACGGTTAAATACCGGCTCCCCGGTGGGCTTTTTGCGATGCAGATATGGCGCTCGCTCAGCCTGTGGTTTCGGTCGCGCCACGCGGTCGAACAGGTGTTGCTGCAAAACGTGCTCATTTGGGGGATTGCGCTCGCCCTTGTCATCTACCTCGCCCGCGGTTTTACGGTTAATCAACTGGTGCAGACGCTGAAGCATTGCGACCTGGTGCTGTTCATCGCGGCAAACCTCGGTTCGTTCGTTATTCGATGGCTCGCCGATACTTACCTGTTTGCCAGACTGTTCAGCTTTTTCCATGGACGGACTACCTACCGAGAAGTATTGCCGGCCTCTACAGCGCAGTACTTCCTACAGGCTGTCAACGTACTGGTGGCGGACGCTGCGATGGTGATCTTTCTTCATCAGCGTAAGGGTGTCGAATGGATCACCGCCGGCTGGACTATGGCTTTCCAGGGATTCGTCGATGCCATCCTGATGGCGGCGCTGACTGTTATCCTCGCGTTGTTGATCCCGTGGTCGCCGATCCGCGTCGCGCTGCCATATGCTGCCGTCGCGCTTGCCTTCTTCCTATGCGCTGCCACGTGGTGGATGCGTGGCCGCCCTACCAGCCGGCCAAGTCGATGGTTGCGGGCCTGTCGGGGGATGCGCGCGTTCCGGTTAGCTCGGTCGTATCACTACGCTGTGCTCGGGTCGATCCGAATGGCGATTTATGTGCCGAACGTATTTGCCTTTTATCTGTATCTCCTTGCGTTTCGATTGAACGTGCCGTTCGCCGCAGTGCTGGCCTTGTCGCCTGCCCTGATGTTCGCTCAAAGTGCGCCGGTGGTGCCTTCAGGTCTGGGCCCCTTGCAGGCCATTATGGTCGATGGATTTGCCAGATTCGCTCCCAGGGGCGAGCTCCTGGCGGCGGCTTTGGGAGTGAGCATTGTGCAGTTGTTGTGCAGGATACCGATGGGAGTGGGCACCGCCGGCACCTTCGCCCGCAAGGTGTTGACCGCCGAACGAGCCGGGGAAGGTTCAGCGGCGGCGGCAGGCGACTCAAACCACGACACGAACTAGCCCGAATCATCGCGGTGCTCAGTCGATCACACGGTGCCAGCATGCCAGAATCTGGACCATGGTCAGGGCAGAGGCTGCTTTGAGCAGGAGCGAGCGAACAAGTCCGCCGCAGGCGAGTCCACGCCGCAGCCAGGGAGTCTGCGAATGCAGCGTTCGGGACAGGTGCGCATGACACTCGCAAGAGCCCCTTCGGCTCGAAACGAGCAAACAAGTCGGCGAGGTGCGCATAAAATGCGGGCAAAACTTCGAGTGGGGGTGCTCTTCGGCGGACGTTCAGGCGAGCATGAAATCTCTCTCAGGTCGGCTTTAACCGTGATGTCGTCGATGGACCCGGCACGTTACGAAATAGTACCGATCGGAATTGCTCGCGATGGCCGCTGGCAGCTGCGCGCTAATGCGATCTCGTTGCTGAAACAGTCCGCTCCCAAACTCCGTGCTCTCGGCCATGGCGGAATTCCCATAAGCCTGACACCCTATCCGCCTGGCCGCCTGGTGGAGGCGATGTCAACTGTCAGCCGCGCCCGTCCAGTAAAGTCCGGTAACGGCAAGGGAACGCTCGCTCCGCTTGACCTGATCTTTCCTGTACTACACGGCACTTACGGCGAAGACGGCACCGTGCAGGGATTACTTGAGCTGGCGGGGATGCCCTTCGTTGGCGCAGGCGTTCTCGGCTCAGCCATCGGAATGGACAAAGACGTCCAAAAAAGATTATTGCGGGACGCCGGTATTCCTGTCGTCCGTTACTTTTCGCTCACGCAGGCCGAGGCCGACGACGATCGCGGGCGCGCCCCACGCCTTGCGGATGAACTCGGCTATCCGGTCTTTGTCAAACCTAACGCACTTGGCTCGTCAGTCGGTATCAGCCGGGTGGATTCGCCCGCATCGTTGAAAGCCGCGCTTAA
>Ga0185299_10008335_pt1 | contig 10273 bp, 5 predicted proteins | sample PaiPotPPA55metaG_FD_128002 | JGI IMG/M metagenome (GOLD analysis project Ga0185299, IMG submission 128002) | Iron sulfur acid spring bacterial and archeal communities from Banff, Canada, to study Microbial Dark Matter (Phase II) - Paint Pots PPA... ...
ACATGGCAAAAACTAAACAACAAATACGAGTCCTCCTCGCGGATGACCACGCGATTTTTCGCGACGGCCTCCGCAAACTGCTGGATTCCGATGAGGATATGTCCATCGTCGGAGAAGCGCAGAATGGGGTGGAGTGCATTAAGCTGCTCACCAAGTTGAAGCCGGACATTCTCCTGCTGGACTTGCGCATGCCGGATAAAGACGGCTTGGCGGTGCTCGAAGAGGTCAATTTCGACACGCTGCCGACACGCGTTATCGTTTTAACCGCTGCGGAAGATGATCGCGACGTAGTGCGCGCGATGAGGCTGGGCGCTCGCGGTGTCGTTTTGAAACAGTCCGCTACCGACTTGCTGGTGAAAAGCATTCAGCGGGTTTTTGCCGGCGAAATTTGGCTCGATAACCGCATGACCGCGGAGGTGATGAAGGCATTTTCCAAGTCTTCGGAGTCCGGTCCGCGGCGAGAGAAGCCGCTGCTGAGCGACCGTGAGAAAGAGATCGTTCAGTTGGTGGCGCAAGGATTTCGTAACAAAGAGATCGGCGAGAAACTGTTCATCAGCGAACAAACGGTGAAGAACCACCTGCACAATATCTTCGATAAACTCGGGGTCTCGGATCGCCTGGAATTGGCTTTGTACGCTATCCATCACCGGCTAATCGACCAGACTTAAGCGAGAAAGACGTTTTTTACGGTTTGAATTGACCCCGTTCTAGTACATTGGTACCCGCAAAGCCTGGAATTGTTTTGTACCCACAGTCCTATTGTTCCCAATGTGATACCCGGATAAACTCTCATTCGATCAGGAGGTCCCGCTTTGACCGGCTCAGAACGCCGCACTACCCAGCGCTTTTCCATGCGCCTTCCGCTCACCGTTCGTTGGACTACAGGTGCGGCCGTTGGTGAAACAAGTACGGAATCCCGCGATGTCAGCTCCCGCGGGGTGTATTTCTTTCTTCAAAAAGATGTGAAAGAAGGCTCTGCAGTTGAAATACTCCTGACGCTTCCAAACGAAATTACTCTGGCAGGTCCAGTGCGTGTGCGCTGTCTCGGACGCGTGCAACGTACCGAACCACGTGAAGAGGGCGCGGTAGGCGTAGTGGCTGCGATTGAGCGCTACGAATTTCTGCGCGGTGAAGAAGAGCGCGTTTAAGTTTGGTTGGTGTTTAACTTTTTCCCGGAAGCGCGGCGGCAACGCTGCGCAATTTTCTCCGGCGCAATGAAAATTCAGCAAGCAGACGAAGTCCCCCTACTGCTGGCTCTCCAGGTTTGAAGGCTTTCTGCGGTAACAAGTTTCTTGCTCGCACACTGCGGAGGCGGGCAGGATAAGCCGGGGCTCCTTGGCCCCTCAGCGAAGCGCCCCGGCTCTATTTTTTATTGCGCGATCCGCATCTCGGTTTAACTCCCCCTCGATTGCTAACACCACCGGCCGGCCGTTGATTGTGAGTTGTTACCTGTGCGCCTCCTGTACTTTGGGTCAGGCGACATTGCGTTACGCATAAGAGATGATGAACCAGGCGGAACGGAAAACGAATGGGGAAAAAGATGTCTATTGCGAATGAGCCTGTCACAAAGCCGGAGACGCTTCGTGAAAATCAGGAGCCGGATCAACCCGAAATATTTCAGGGCGAAATCGATAAATTGGAGATGCTTGCTGCGCTCGAAGAGCAGCCTACGAAACCGATTGCCGCTGAAGCTTCTACCGCCGGCGACCACGGGGCCGCTACGAATGATTCTTCTGGCCCTCATTCTTCTGAGGATTCCGATGCGTATCCTTTTGATGTGTCCTCCGAGGCGATACAACCCTCGAGCATTCCACTGATTGAACTCGCGCAAATTCTGGACGAACACAAAATGTGGGTCGAGTCCGGAGGCGAGGCGGGCGTAAAAGCCGATTTGACGGGAGCAAATCTTGCAGGCGCGGACTTGACCGGCGTAAACCTGCAAGACGCAATTTTGACCAAGACGAATTTGGCTGGCGCGGATTTATCGATGGCGAATCTGCGCGGAGCGAATCTCGTTCACGCCGATTTGCGCGAGACGATATTGCTGGGCACCGAACTGCGCGGCGCGAGTCTTATGGGGGCGACTTTATACGGCGCGGAAGGGCTGTGGGTTGGCAGACTTGGCGGCACGAATCTTTTCGATGCGCTGTTGCCGGAGTCGGTCGCGGAATTCAGCAGCACGAACCCGATTGCGGAAGCCAGTAAAGTAGCCAGGGTTTTTTATTTCACGACGTTGGCGGTAAGCGTCATTTGCTGCCTGATGATTGTCTTCACCACGGATGTGCGCCTGCTGCTGAATGCATCCGCGCTACCGCTTCTACCTCTCGGCAATACGCTACCTATGACAGGTTTTTATCTTGGCGCGCCGCTGGTGCTATTCGCGTTGTATCTGCGGTTTCATTTTTTGCTGCTTCGCCTGTGGGGAAGTATCGCAGCTCTTCCGGCCGTTTTTCCGGATGGACAAACTCCGGAACGAGACGGTCCGTGGTTTTTGATGGGATTGATACGCAAGCATTTTCGATGGCCGCGAGATGGTCGTTCGCCCCTCGCGGTGCTGGAGACTGGAATCTCCATGATGCTGGGCTATTGGGTAGTGCCCGGCACGTTGCTGCTTTTCTGGGTGCGCTACCTGGTGCGCCAGGATTTTCGTGGAACTCTGTTGCAAGTCCTTCTGATTACGGTTTCAGTCGCGACCGCCACTGGCTTACCGGATATTGTCTCCCGGGTGTTGCGATCTGGAGAAATCCGCATCGCAAAATCAAAGACTTTCTTTCGCCTGGCGCTGTTGACCATGCGCGCGGCGCTGATCACCGGCGGTGTCTTGCTGATGATTTCGCTGGGGGTGATTCGGGGATTGCCTGCGGATCGAGACATTGCTGCTGACCAGTCCTCAGCGAGTATTCGGCGCTGGGCCTCGGAACTCTTTCAGAGCGTGGGTTATCGTCCTTATGCAGACCTGACTGAGGCGGTTATGTCCACGCCGCCAGCCGCGGGCAATTGGACGGAGGAGGGGATGGGGGATGCGCCAGGTGCGAAACTCAATCAGATGAATTTGCGCTTTGCGCGCGCTTACCGGTCTTTCCTGATGAATGCGAAGCTTTGGCGCGCCGATCTGGAGGGCGCCTACCTTTCGGAGGCGGACTTACGCGGTGCGAACATGAGGGAAGCGACGATGCGCTCGGCCAATTTCAATCGAGCGCAGGCTAACCGCGCAGTTCTGGTGTCAGCAAATGCCGGAGGTGCTCAATTTGTTTCCACGGATCTTCGCAACGCCGATCTTTCGTATGGAAATTTTGACAATGCGGACTTGTCCAATGCCAAGCTTTCTGGATCCACGATGTATGGGATTACGCTGCGGAACGCACGATTGCTGAGAACGGATCTTTCACGGACGGATTTGCGCGATACGAAAATGGATAACGCCATGCTTTCTTTTGCAAATCTGCAGGATGCGGATATGTCTTCGGCGAAGCTTGGCGGAGGAAATCTTGCCGGAGCCCAGATGAAGGGCACGGTGCTGTTGGATGCCGATCTGAGAAACGCCGATTTGCGAGGGGCATTTCTAAGCGGGGCGCTGATGCGTGGCGCACAAATTGACGGTGCAAATCTTGCAGGAGCGGAAATGCATGGTGCTAGTGGTTTGTCGGTGGGGCAGCTTTGTTCAGCCCGCTGGCAAGATGCATTGCTTGATTCAGAATTGCTGAACCAGGTACAGGCGCGATGCGGTACGCCTAGCGCTAGTGTCAGCCTGGGGAAACCAGCGGCACCTGTGAACCCATCTCAAACGGAAACGACAACGGCTACCGGCGCTGCGGCCGACACGTCGAAACTCTCGTCCATGCCGGCACCAACCCCAGAGGCTCCCTTGAAAGATTCGGTCGCGGGAAAGGGCAAGATTAAGATTGCGGCGCCAGATGCGTCCAAGTCGAGGCAGAAGGATGCGCGGCCGGTGGACTCAAGCACTGCAAAAGCGAAGAAGACGACACCAGAAAAATCGAAAGCAAAGCCCGACACCGCCGCGAAAAACGATTCTGAGACACAATAAACGAGAAAAGCATGCGGCCTGCGTTTCGGGTCGCGCCTGTTTTACACTGGTCTAAGCTTCTTCGCCGAAACGCTTAATGTCTTCCGGGCCATCTTTCAAGGGACCGACACCGCGGCCCTGCACTAACTCGCGAATTTGCGCGACGATATCCGGATTGGCGAGCGTGGTGATGTCGCCGGTATCGAGATTATTGGAAATGGCAGCCAACACCCGACGCATGATTTTGCCTGAGCGCGTCTTGGGCATATCGGGCACCATGTGGATTTTTTTCGGGCGCGCGATTTTGCCGATCATGTTTTCTATCGTGGACATGATTTTGTCCTGAACCGCTTTGTTCGGCGGGATTCCCGGTTTCAACGAAACGTAAACTTCGGGCACGCGGCCTTTTACTTCGTCCACTACTGGCACGACGGCAGCTTCCGCAATATCTGGGATGGTCAAGCACGCGGATTCGAGTTCCTTGGTTCCGAGGCGGTGTCCTGCGACGTTGATAACATCATCGACGCGCCCAAGAATCCGGTAATAACCATCAGCGGGCAATACCGCGCCATCGGCGGCGTAATATGGCCAGTCACGCCAGTCTTTGCTCTGCGGATTCTTATTATATTTTTTGTAGTATTGATTGACGAAGCGTTGCGGATCGCCCCAGATGGTCTGCATGATGCCGGGCCAGGGATTGCGGATACAAATGTTTCCGGCGTTTCCGGAACCGGCCGTGACTTCCTTGCCGTTTTCATCCCAAATTACCGGATAAATTCCCAGAGCCGCAGGGCCTGCGCTGCCAGGTTTCATGGGATCCAACGCGGGTTTGGTGGTGCATAAAAAGCCGCCGGTTTCGGTTTGCCACCACGTGTCGACGATGACGGCTTCGCCTTTGCCAACGACCTGGTGGTACCACTTCCACACTTCCGGTTCGATGGGTTCGCCCACGGTAGTCATATGCTTGAAGTGATAGTTATATTTCTGGGGTTCGTCACCGCCGGCTTTGCGGAGCATGCGAATTGCGGTTGGGGAGGTATGAAAAATGTTGACGTCCAGGCGTTCGGCGATTCGCCAAGGCCGCCCGGCGTCGGGGAATTGCGGAACCCCCTCGTACAAAACACTGGTGGCAGCCAAGGCCATGGGGCCGTACACAATGTAGGAGTGACCGGTGATCCATCCAATATCGGCCATGCACCAATAGACGTCGCTCGGATGAATGTCCTGATAATACTTCGAGGTGCCTGTTACGTAGGCGAGGTAGCCGCCGGTGCGATGCTGGCAGCCCTTGGGTTTGCCGGTGGTGCCGCTGGTATACATCAGAAACAAGGGAGCTTCGGCATCCATGGAAACGGGTTCCACGATATGACCACGATAATCCTTTAAAATTTCATCGACAAAATAATCACGCTTCATGATCATGGGCGATTCGGAATTGTATTTTCCGCTGTAGCGCCGCCAGACGAGAACTTTGTCGATGTGCTGTCCTTCTTTTTCCGCGGTCTGCACCGCGATATCAGCGTTGCCTTTGTGATCCACCCACTTGCCGTTTCTAAAATAACCGTCGGCATAAATGAGTACGCGGCTGCCGGAATCCGCGGCCCGCAAGCCGCAGGCTTCACCGCTGAAGCCGCCAAACACGACAGAGTGGACGATGCCCAAGCGCGCGCAGGCGAGCATGGTGATGGGCAACTCCGGGATCATGGGCATGTGAATGGTGACGCGATCGCCGGATTTTAATTTGGCGAAATCGCGCAGCATGGCGGCGACTTCATTTACGCGGCGGTAAAGCTCCTGGTAGGTGATAACCGTAGCGGATTCTTGCTCGGGCTCGGGAACGAAGATAAGCGCAGTTTTATTTTTGTGTTTCTCAAGATGGCGATCGACGCAGTTGTAGCAGGCATTCAGCTTGCCACCGACAAACCATTTCCAGAAAGGCGGCTCGTTGGTGTCCAGCGTAGTGTGCCAATACTGGTCCCAGTTAAGCAGGTCGGCGTATTCGCGGAAGCATTCTGGAAAATGCTTCTCGCTGAATTTCTCTACGATCGCAGGATCATTCAGATTGGCCTGGCCTATGAATTTCGCGTGGGGTTGGAAGTACTCTTCTTCCTTCCAATGTACGGCTATCTGCGCTTCGGTCAGCTTGCGCTCGGTTGAATGGCCGTCTTTATTGTGACTTTGTGGTTTTTGTTTTTCGCGCGGTTTCTGGCGTGATTTGGCCACGTTCTCTACTCCCCATGAAGAAGCGATGACTGTTATTGAGCATAACGCCGCTGCGCCGCGGTTCTCAAGACAAGCCGTCATGCTCATGCAATTATCAGTGTCGGCACGAGGCTCCGAAGGATTTACTCGTGCATATTTACATATCAATCGGCTGAAGCAACCTGAGGAGTGTTTTCCACCTCGCTCCAGATTTTCGTGCCGTGAGTTTCGCGCAGGAGCAGGCTGCCGACCACGAAGGTAATCGCGGCTATGGTCATCGGATAGTAAAGTCCAGCGTAAATATTTTGAGTGCTTGCGCAGACGTATACACCTATCAAAGGCACGAGTCCCCCAAATACACCGTTGCCGATGTGGTACGGCAATGACAGAGACGTGTATCGAATTCTCGCGGGGAAAGCTTCAACGAGATAAGCGGCGATCGGTCCATAAATCATGCAAACGTAAATCACCTGAATCCAGACTAGCAGAACCAACTGTGGCACGTTCGGGCTTGGCGCTTCCTTAGCGGGAACGAGGTTATTGCTAGCGTCGAGGGTCAATGGAGTAAGTGCAATGGCGCCGGTTACCTTATTCTTGGCGGATTTTACGCTCGACACCTCGTTACCAGCTGCTTGTTGCATGGCGTGGTAAATCGGAAGGTAGGTTAAGACAGCCAGGAGGCACGCCGCCATCATGAGCCACTTACGGCCAATCCTGTCGGATATGGCGCCAAACAGCGTAAAGAACGGCATAGCGCAAAGCAATGCCACCGCTACTATGATTGAGGCCGTCTTTACGTTAACTTTCAAAATCGTTTGCAGATAAAACAGGGCATAGAACTGGCCGGTATACCAAACCACCCCTTGGCCAGCGGTAGCGCCGAACAAAGAAATCAAGACACGCTTGCCGTTCTCCCATTTGGCGAATGCATCTTTCAAAGGTTGTGCGGAGGTCATGCCAGCGCTCTTAATCTGCGTAAAAATGGGTGATTCTTTCATCTTCAAGCGGATATATAGCGAGATGCTTACCAGGATGATGGAGATTAGAAAAGGAATGCGCCAACCCCAGTTGGAGAAGGCCTCTTTACTCATGTAGGACTGGGTGACGAGTACAACGATGAGTGAAACGAATAAACCGAGAGTTGCAGTGATTTGGATAAAGCTGGTATAGAAACCGCGCTTGCGGTCAGGTACGTGCTCGGCAACGTAGACTGCCGCGCCGCCGTACTCTCCGCCCAAGGCTAACCCCTGAAGCACTCGAATCGCCAACAAGGAAATCGGTGCAAACCAGCCTGCCGTGGCGTAAGTAGGGAGCAACCCAATCAGCGCTGTCGCTCCCCCCATGATAGTAAGAGTGACAAGAAAAGCGTATTTGCGTCCGACAATGTCACCGATACGCCCAAAAAAGAGTGCCCCGAATGGCCGAACCACAAAGCCAACAGCGAATGTTGATAAATATGCGATCAAGGCCAGAGTGTCGTTACCGGAGGGGTAGAATTTCGGGGACAGTACCGCGGCCAGGCTGCCGAAGATGTAGAAGTCGTACCATTCGATCATGGTGCCCACGGAGGAAGCGAGAATGACCCGCCAGATGCTGTATTCCGCCACTTCGCTTGTTACCACATTGGTTGGGCTGGCCATACTTCCTCCTGTGAACGCGATCTGACACGGGTTATTGCCGGGGATTGAACTGACCCGGCACGTTCCTTTGAGACGATGGTCCTTCTCTTCGCGACTACCTCCGGTGACCTGGCAATGATGAAATACGAGCCAGGATTACAGCGGCTGAAGGCGGGAATCGCACCGTTCATATATGGGCTGGCTCAAGTTGTCAAGAATGGACTTTGTGGTTGGTTGGGCGCGGTTAGGGGACTAGAAGCATTCGTGTTAAAACTCACTCGTGACAGCAGAGCAGGCAATTTTTCTTTTTTTTACCGGGGCGGTGGGCGGCGCGATCAACGCCGTTGCGGGAGGGGGCAGCTTCGTGGCGTTTCCGGCGCTGCTATTTACGGGTGTGCCGCCGGTGCCAGCGAATGCGACAAATACCCTAGCGCTATGGGTGGGCACTACAGCGAGTGGCGGCGCTTACCGCATGAAGCTGGATATCCCCCGACGAGTAATGATCCCGCTTATTGTGACCAGCGTAGTTGGCGGCGTCGCGGGCGCTATTCTACTTATCAAGACCCCGGCGCAGACCTTTCTTAAGGTTTTGCCATGGTTGATGCTGGGCGCGACGCTGCTTTTTGCGTTCGGCAAGCGGTTGACCGGGCGCATATCCGCGGGGATGTCCGGCGAGACCAGCAGAGGCTCGATGATCGGCGCCACGATTTTCGAATTGGCTGTGGCGCTGTATGGCGGATATTTTGGCGGGGGCATGGGAATCCTGAATCTCGCGATGCTTTCTGCTTTGGGTATGACGGATATCCACGCGATGAATAAATTGAAGGTGATTCTAGGCTCGATAATCAACGGCGTGGCGGCGATTGCTTTTATAGCAACGGGATTTATTTTGTGGCCGCAGGCCGGAGTGATGACGGTCGGCGCGATAGTGGGCGGATATGGGGCCGCGCACTACGCGCAGAAGTTGCCGCAAAGCTGGATTCGAGGATTCGTGATTACGGTCGGGACATTTATGACCATTTATTTCTTTATCCGTGCTTACAGATAGGAACGCTGTTCAACGCGAGATCCTGCAAAAAAAGACGCCGCGGCTTTTGGCTCACGGCGCGTTTTACCTTTCTAGTGCCTGACTATTACTGAGCTTGCAGAACTTCACCGGGAAGCACGAAGCGTGCTGGTTTCGGGCCGCTGGCGATGCGCGGAAGATTTACCGGCAAGCGTCCTTGCGAACCGGTGTGAGACACGATGGGAGCTGCGGTGCCATCATCGGCGCGCATGCGCTCGATTTTGATTCCCAGGGTGCGTTCCAGTTGGAAGAGTTCGGAACGTTGTTCCTTGACGAACAGGGTGGAAGCTACGCCGTGTCCTCCGTTGCGGCCAGTGCGGCCCACGCGGTGGATGAAATTTTCGGCCACTTCGGGCAGGTCGTAATTAATGACGTGGGCGATGTCTTCGACGTGAATTCCGCGTGAAGCCAGGTCGGTAGCTACCAGAATGCGGTAGCGTCCCTGCTGGAATCCGGTGAGGGCTGCGGTGCGTTGCGATTGGGAACGGTCGCCGTGAATCATGGCCGAAGAGAAGCCCTTGCGATTTAGACTGTCGGCGATGCGCTCGGTTCCGCGCTTGGTGCGCGCGAAGACCAGGCAGCGTCCGGTTTCCTTGGCAAGCAAGCGCTGGAGCAATTCCATTTTACGGTCCATGACCACTTCAAAAGCCTGTACGCGAACGTTTTCGGAAGGCTTGAGAGTTGAGCCGAAGGAAAGCCGCACGGGCTCCTTCATGTAGTCTTTTACGACGCGGATCATGGAGCCTTCCATCGTTGCGGAAAAGCACATAGTTTGGCGGTCTTTGGGAAGAATGGAAACGATTCTGCGAATCGCGGGAAGAAAACCCATGTCCAGCATGCGGTCGGCTTCATCGAGGATGAGGATGCGCAAGGCGTTAAAGTGGAAAAGCTTGCGGTCGAGATAGTCTTCCAAGCGGCCGGGAGTGGCCACCACGAAGCGAGCGCCTTTGCGGATGGCCTGGAGTTGTGCGCCTTCGGATAATCCGCCAACGACGAGCGCCGCGGGCATAAGTTGCTTGCCGCGCAAGGCGTTGTACTGCGCCACAACTTGCATAGCGAGTTCGCGCGTAGGAACGAGCGCGAGAGCGTTGATTCCCGGAGTATTTTGCTTCAAGAGCTGTTCGATTACGGGGATGAGGAAGGCCAGCGTTTTGCCGGTTCCAGTCATCGCGGTAGCGAGCACATCTTTGCCGGCGAGCGCCTGCGGAATCGCGGCGGCTTGCACCGGCGTCGGGATGGAAAACTTCGCCGACGTCAGCTTCTCCTTCATGTAAGGAGATAGCGGCATTTCTGAAAAAGGTACGGAAACATTCTGCATTGAGTAGTTTAGCTTTCTTGCTGGTGGAGTTGCTCGCGGCACAC
>Ga0185299_10008337_pt1 | contig 10272 bp, 11 predicted proteins | sample PaiPotPPA55metaG_FD_128002 | JGI IMG/M metagenome (GOLD analysis project Ga0185299, IMG submission 128002) | Iron sulfur acid spring bacterial and archeal communities from Banff, Canada, to study Microbial Dark Matter (Phase II) - Paint Pots PPA... ...
ACCGCCTGTTCAACGTGCGACTGCAGAGCGGCAAGCTGCTGCCGCGATTGTTCGAGTTGGGCGGCGGGCACGAACTGCGGAGGGCCGCTCGCGGCCACAATCGCAGAACGATCGGCGGGCTCGACGATCACCTTCAGATCAGGGGTCGTCGATAACGCAGAGATGTCCTGGAGAGTGAAACTGTAGATGTTCCCCTTGTCCGTAATGAGATTCAAGTTGGAGCTGATGCCTTGTTTCGCCGGATGCACGAAGCAAAAGTTGCCAACCACGTCCACGATCCAGAATTCCTTGTCACCCGTGGCGGCTTCCATGATCTTCTCGGTGGTGGGTAGTTCGATCAGGGTCGTATATTTCACCTTGGCGCGGATCGCTACGATGTCCTGCGAGTGATACTGCACAGTGCGCGCAGAGTCTTGGGCGAAAGCAACGATGGAAGAAAAAACCAAAGTGCAATTGACGACGAATTTCAGATGCCGCATAGAGCTCTCCTTAGCGGTTGTTGTTCGAAGTTGATACAGCCAGCGCGCGCGGCTGGAATGGCCACTCTTCCGCGAGGTGTCGAAGGCCATCCGCAAAACCGTGGCGGTCGAAATACTCCTGCTTCTTGAGGTTGTCGCGGGCGTTGTTGGTTGCCATCCAGTGCGAGACCGAATCGACGTTCAAATGCACTTTCTTGGAGGTCTGCGCCTTGCGAATCAGCATTTGGCCCGGTGGAACAAGGCCGTCGATGAGGTCCAGTTCAGTGTCGTTCAGATGAAATGCTTCCCGGTAAACGTCACGGTTCATATCCGGGTTGGCGAGAAAGATCTTCGTGGGGCAACTCTCGGCCACGATCGCCAGCATCCCCGATTCCTCAAGCTCTTTGATGGATTGCGTCGCCAGAATCATCGCCGCTCGGTGCTTGCGCCATGTTTTCTGGGCCTGCACCACATAATTGCGGATCGTCTCGTTCTTGATGAAGAGCCACGCCTCGTCGAGCAGGAAGAACTTGGGGGAGCCGAGCTTCTTGGGGTCAGTGATCTCATTCGATGCTCGATGCAAAACATAAAAGAGCAGTGGTTCCAAAACCTCGGGCGCGTCATTCCAACCGTGGAAGTTAAACGTCTGAAAACGGGAGAACGAAAGCGTGTCCTCGGCGTTGTCAAAGAGGAAGCCGTACTGGCCGCCGCGGGTCCAACGGTGCAGGCGTTCTTTTAACTCGCCGATGATGTTGCTGAAGTTTGAGATCGTGCGCTGGTTGGGCTCCAGCACGTAGATGCGCTCAATCGCGTCCCACAGCCGGCGTTCTTCCTTGAAGTCCAGCCGGTAACGCTGCTCGTTGCCCTCAATGAGCACGCGGAAGAAGCTGAAGAGAAACTGCAGGTTCTCTTTGGTCTGAGGCAGTGAGAATGGGTTGATGGTGAAGTCCCGCGCTTCCTGGCCCACATTGAGATACGAGCCCTTAAATATCGTCGTAAGCGACTGGAAGCTGCCGCCGATATCAAAGATGAAAGTCAGCGGCTTGTACTTCTGTGCGTTCTGCAGCAGAAAAACGCACAGATACGACTTTCCACTGCCTGTCATCCCGAGAATCAGGGTATGGGCAACGTCGCGGGTGTGCAGGTTGAGGAAGTAGGGCGTGCTGTTGTCGGTTTCGACGACTGCTAGGTACTCGGTGCCGAGGTGCGCGTTCGTCTTCTCGCCGGGCAGGATCGTAAACAGAAAAGAGAGGTCGGCGTAGTTCGTATTCAGCAGATACAGTTGCCGGAGGTTCAGCGCATAGTTGCCCGGCACAGTGGCGAAATAGGCGTTCAGCTGGTTGTAGGTTTCCACAAACAGATTGCCATCCGCGTTGGTGAAGACGCCAGTAAATTCCGCCACGAGCTGATCGAGTTCCGTTCGCGACCGGCCGTACAGCACAATCGTCAACGAGAAATCGCCCAGCGATTGGCCGTCACCCAGGGCGCGAAGGCAATCTCCAAGATTTTCGATGTCGGCTTGCTTGGACTCGTCCACCAGCACATCGCGTGGGTTCGTCTTGGTGGCGTCGTTGCCCATCTGGGAGACGAATCCCGTCTTTGACATATTGAAGTGGCGGCGGCGCTTGTTCACTTCTTTGCGGGCCTTGTCCGCGGGGAGCGGCGTCCACTCCGTAACGGCATAAAAGTTAGCGGGAATCTTCAGCAGCGCGTCGAGCACGAGGGGACGCGTCTCTGTGATGGCTTCTTTCAGGGTCAGCACGCGGAGGATGTGATCGCCGACCAACAGATGATCGCGCTCCGCTTCGATGTCGGAGTTGACCACCTGATAGTCGAGAAACTGCGTGGAGTGCGGCTTCCCGGCAACACGCCAGTCGTCATAATTCAGCAAGCGGCGGAAAAACGTGAATTGCCCCTGCCGATTCAATACCTCGACTTGCATGAAATCTGCGAGCTGCCGAGCGAATGCCTGGACGTGCTGGTCGAGGCGTTGAAGATCGCGCTCGATATGTGTCCGCAACAACTTCTTCATGCTGTTGTTGGTGAACTGCGATTTGAGTTCGGCAATTGCGCCCTCTGGATCGCGTAACAGGCGAGCTAGCGCCGTGCCGACGCCGGTCTTCGACCGGGCGCCTTCGAGCAGGATGCAGTAGAAAATTTCAACCTGATAGAGATGGTCCCGCTTCGCTTCAAAGAACTTCCGTCGCTGGTCAATAGCCGCTTCGACAATGGGGTCATCATATGTTGCGAACGGTATGTCGGGGCGGTTCGATTTGAAGAGGTATTGGTAAACATGGAAGCCTGGGCCAAAGGCTTTTAGCGCCGCTTCCAACCGCTTCACCGCATACTCCCGCTCCGAGCGGTCAAGACTTTCGTAGTCCACACCGGGGACGTTGAGAATCATGCCGACATCACCGCTTTTCGTAAGGAAGACCGTCTCGTTCCAGAAGCCATAAAGGTTGATGTGGTCGTTGAGAGCCGCACTATCCTTCCAGGGCTTGATGAGTTTATCGAGACGCAGCATCACATACCTCCACACGGGGAACTTGCTGTTTAGCCGCGTCATAGCGCAGCTTGTAGCGTTCGGACTTTGCGAGGATGCGGAGGAATGCCGGATCGCTGTTCGTCACCCAATGGCCGAAGGCAAATCCGCCAATGAAGACGGCAATAGCGGCGAGGATGGAATTGAAGAGATTAAAGGCCCCGACCGCGCCGACGCATACGAAGTAAAACAGCGTCCGTTCCACGCCCAAGTATGTGAGTGGTTTATGCAGGCTCTTGAAGACTCGATTAGTACGATGCTTCTGCGGTGCTTTGTCTGGCATAAGTCCCTCATCTAACCGCGGGTTGAACGTGGCGCTATACGCCCCAGAGCCAACTCAGGACATTTACGGCGAGAACAGCAATGCCCGTTCCAGCGGCAACGCCAGCAAGCGCCTTTTTTGCGCCGGGTTCGCCGTGCGCGAAGCCGTACCCGCCGATCACGATCGCAACCAGACTTGCAACCTTCGCGATTGTGCCGGTGAATAGACTTTGGATTGCGTTAAAGCCGGTGTCGAACGGTGAGCCCTGTGCCATCGCGGCTATAGGCACGAGGAAAAGTAGGGCAAGAACAACGGCGGTTGGACGAACGCATTTCGACCGAAGAAGGGGCTGGACTTGGTGGATGAGATGGACTTGGGACCAACGTGGCATATGCACCTCCGGTAGGGGCTTAAAGCGTCTGCTTTTAGCGCAAACCTAACCGCACTGAATCACGCTGTCCAATAACTTTTCGGATCGAGTTCATTCCTGGGGGTTATGAGTCCGAAAGGTAGCGTGATTCGACATGGAACTTGTTGTCGAAGTCGGCATGAGAAAAGCTCCATCGACCTTGCAACAAAGGACATACCTAATGTCGCTTGTACAACCTTCCATTGCCTCCATAGAAGTGGGCAACCTGCGGCGGTTGTCTTGAATAGCACCGCGAGATGGCGAGTCCTCGCGCTGCCTCAATGAATCTCAGGCGTTTTCGGGGAATGATTGTCCTTCTGTAAGCCCAGTTTGTTCAATAAGTTGCCCATCCGCGCAGTGCATTTGTCAGCGGGAATTGGATGTGCCGATCAGCCTAGCGCTGTCTTTAATAACCTGCAGGAATGAACTCGATCCGAAAAGTTATTGGACACGGCGGCAGGAATGAATCAATTTAGTTAACACCCTACAGTCTGGGCCGGCGACCCGGAGGCAGTTGCCACAAATGACTCTCATTGAGCAGTTGCGGTCCAAAAAGAAAGCTCTCACCGTCGAAGAGTTGGCTGAACTGCTGTGCATCGCTGCCCGGACCCTATACAAAGAAGTGGAGGATGATCACATCCCATTTTTCCGCGTGCGAACATCCATCCGCTTTGATCCGCACCAGGTAGCAGACTGGTTGGAAACGAAAATGCCCTCGCATTCTGTTGGGACGCAACAGCAGGGTAGATCAATTGCTCGTGCTTAGCGCGGCATACCACGGAACGAATATCCATCCGGCTCCGTTGCACTGCGTGCAAGTCTCGTTGTCAGATTTTCCTGTAGCGTGACACGACGGACACTCTTCCCAGTCACCGATATTGATGGCGCTGCTGATAATGCCTTTACACTTCTTCCACTTCCGGTCTAAGACTCTTCGACACGCTGTATTTAGAACGGGAAATGTCATAACCGACAGCTCGGCAGTACGTACAGGACGTGCACGGCATTCGTAGTTTGTCAGTCATTGGCCGTATGGTCATCGCGCATCCGCATTATAGAATGACAGGAAGTGCCGCCGGACTCCGTGATCTTGAAGAACGTCGGCGGAAATACTTGTCCGTTGTGAACCGGCTCTACAAGTTGAGCGGCAAGCCGACCCGCGCACACATCAAGAACGGGAGTGGTGGGTTTCTTGCTGCGCGACTTACGGGTAGCTTAGCTGCTTTCTTCGTTTTCATTGGTTCCCTCCTGTTAACCAGGTGGTCAATAGGCGAACCATACTTCATCTCTCCGAAGAGCAAACTACACGGCGGCTATGAAAACTCTAATCTCAGATCAGGAAGCACGATTTGAATACGAACTGCTTGTCTTCGAGAACGAAGTTCATGAAGCCATGTGGTGCTTCTACATCTGGCGCACTCTTAAGAAGGCGGCTCCCAAGAGTCAAAAACTATTCCATCAATTGAATAGAAACGCAGAGTTTTGGAACACGGTGGACAATTCCGTTCAGTCAAACTCGTTGATCGTTTTAGGGAGAATCTTTGACAAAGATAAGACCAACAATGTCGAGCGGCTTCTGAATCTCGCTAAGAGTTGCTCAGCGATTTTCTCTAAGGCTGCGTTCAGGCGGCGGAAAGAAAAACAAAATCCGAACGCCAGCCACATCGTAGACGACTTGATGAAGAGGGTGAAAGAACCTACGGGCGCGGATTTCCGGCAACTTGAGGAGTTCGTAGCGGCCAGACGGCGCGTTTACAACAAATGCTACAGAAAGATTCGCGACAAGCGATACGCCCACAGGGAGCGAGTAGACCTGAGTGGCGTGTATGCGCTGACCAACACGACAGAATTGTCGAAGCTCTTGACCGATCTGAAAAAGCTGCATGACGAGCTTTGGCATTGGTACCACAACGGCATCAAGCCGCAGATGCGCCGCCGCACCTCCAGCTCCACGGGAAAAGACATAGAGAAGAGAACCCTAAAATTGCTGCGGTCGCTGCCGTAGGAGACCGCGCTATAATGCGCGAATGAAGGATCACTACACGCTTCATCTCAGCCAGCATCAAGCCAAGGGTTTGAACGCCGCGCTTGGAATGGTGAATCAACTTCTCGCCGTCCTGAGGGACGCCTGTCTATCCAAACCTTCCAACCGAAGGCGTTGAACGCCCGCTAGTGGTTTCCGAACTGAAACTGCTCCACGAGGAAATTCTTCGTCAGCTCAAGGAACAGGACCAAGCGTAATAGGAAACAAGCAGGTATCAGAATGACCGACTACAAACCGCAAAACCCGGAGGAGCATTTCGCGCTCCAGCGTACAACCAGAGCTGCGGAAATCGTGAAGGCTGTCTTCGAGGCCCAGCAAAAGGGAAACGAAGAGAGCAGAGGTAGGGATGAACGCTTCTACAGCAGTCTCGCACTATTTTCCAGTGGCACCATCGCCCTGAGCGTTACCTTCTTGGGATACCTGAAAAACGCCGCGTCAAAGCCGATTCAGCATCCACACTGGCTCATCGCGTGTTGGATTTGCCTGCTGACGTGCATCCTTTGTTCATTGTTCTGGTTACGCGCTTATGGCCACTACACTCATTACTTTCACGAATGGCAAACTGCGAACGCGCAAAAGGAACAATTCGAAGCTGAAGCCAAGGAATACCCGGTACTGGCGCGTAACGCGTTCAGCGTTCAAACTAGGGCGGCGATGTCCGCGCAGGAATCGCGGGCTTCGTATCCAACCGGAGGGAAGCGGCTTCGATACTGGAGAAGAAAGCAGCGGGTGCCAAGGACCGCGAGAAGTTTTACATGCGATTCTGGCGCTTGCTTGGGTGGGTTGCACAAGTGAGCTTCATCGGTGGATTCGTATTCCTCGTCGCTTTTGCTGCTAAGAATATCTAGGCGCTAGTCTGCACCCACACGTCCGTGTCGTAGAGAGGTTGAGCCGGCGCAAGAGCCTTCGATTCGGGGAAATAAATAGGATACTGACCGCTACTTACCTGCACTGCCCGCAGCATCCCGTATAGTGACCGCGTGTGGGTACCCAACTTCCTGCGCAAGTCTCCAAAACTCTTCTCTTGCAACGTCTCTTTGCAACTTCAGCTTTCTAGTTTCTGCCCGGACAAATTTGCATAGTTGATTCATCAACATGCCACTTGTCCCAGCATCTTCGATGAGAATTTGCCGAAAGCCATCAATCGTGCTGACAGGGAGAGCGGGGCCGTCCATAAAATACCGAAGGTAGCTCACAAAGCTCGGATGTTCAACGATGTCGTTTCCATCGCGACCATTGTTCTCAAAAACATCCTTGTGAGATTTTCCCCGCCCGCCCGGAAACGGCTCAGTGAAGTCACGAACCCTTGCCTCAGGAATTACGCCACGAGTGCGCAGTGATTCCAATAAGGAGCGTGCTGCTTTACCGGAATAAGGGCTGCCGCCCGACAATTTCGCTTCCATTTGCTTGCGCAGGGCAGCTTCTTCAGGTGTTAACTGGATAGGCTTAATTTCGGGAACGTTCATTTGTTTCCCCCGTTTTGTTTATTTTTTCATGGGGGGCTTATCGATGTCTCTCACCACCATCACGCCGATGCTAATGAGCATAATGACTCCGATAAACACACCGGGCACGAACAAGAACGTGGCGATCACTTTCAGACCTTTGGGGACGGTCGTGCTTTCCATGCAAAAAGCACAGCCCCACATCAGCAGACCGAACAAGCCAAGCTCAAGGATGCGCAGTGCGACCGGAGTGTCCAGTGCCAGCAGGCGCTTGAGGATCGGTGGGATTGCTGGGTCAGTCAATCAAAGTGAGCATACCACCGAGACGGATAGAATACGCAGGGGACTGGCATACAACACAACTGAGGCAATGGGAAGGACAACGAAATGGAAGACGAAGTGAAGCAAGGCGAAGTTTTGCCGCCCAAAAGTACTGAGGATGAAGAAGCAGGACTCCCGCCAAGCTTTCTGGAATATCTTGAGAGTGACCGGGGGCATGAGATAGCGAAGACGCTACTCGGGCTGTGGAAGGAACTCCAGCAGGCCACAATCGGCAGTAAAACTGAACAGGAGAAGGATCAGCTAAAGCGCAACCACGAAGCGTGGAAGCTGGCGCTCATAACGCAGTCTGCCTTAGCGGTAGTCGTGATCGGCTCAGCCGTTGCCTTGGCATGGCACTCGAAAATGGACGCCACGATTACAGGATTTTTAGGTGTGGCTCTGGGCTACGTTCTGGGGCGGAAGACAAGCTGACTCCCATCGTTGGCAAGTACATGTCCACTGGGTATCAAATTATTTTGATGGGCGAATCTGGGGCGAAGGTTTTGCTGCGTCCTCATTGTTCAACTCTTTGGCGAGAATTTCAGCCACTACTTCCTCCGTATTGCCGAACACAACCTTGTAGGGAATGCGCTCGGGATTTTTAGCTGCCATTTTAAGGAATACGTTCCAAGGCTGAATGTTGATGGTTCTCTTCCTCGCCTTCAGGATTTGGGGTAGTTCAATCTCAGCCCAAGCGAGTTCGTGGAAAAAGCTACCAAAACGACGACCCGATTGCTTCGCGTAAGCAAGCGCCGTCTGCGCACGATCCGGGTCGTTGCGATTTCTGTCACTCCATTTCACCGCGACATCCAAATCACCCAGTTTACCCTTGGTGCCTAAGAAACTTCCGAACACAACGACCGTTTCGATGGTGAAGATTTTGTCGGAATCGAGGTTGTATTGCTCAACCCTCTCCAACAATCCTGCCAGCGCATCCTCTGCTGTTTTGCGGCTCACTTTACTGGCGGCTGAAGCCCGCACCAATTCTCCAGCCTTGTCAGTAAATTTGTATACGCTGTCTTGCGGTTCTTCAACATACCCTTGAGCTACAAGCTCTGACGCCAGAGCCATCGCAGATTTCTCATCCAGCGAAAGCTGATCCCGTAGACGTGGCAGGTCGAATGAGTTTCTACGCCACGCCGCCATGTACTGGAAAAAACCGCGAACCTGCATGATGGGAATGCCGGACACAGCATCCGTGCTTTTGATTTGTAAAGTCATACCATCAAGTGTCTGGGCCGACGGCTCTAACAGGTTATACGCTGCGGCTCTGCCGCTCAACGTATTGTTCGATGTGGGTCGGATGGAACTTCCATCGTCTCGCTTCGAGCCTGAGACCAAACACAACTAGGCGAACGCTGCTAGGCTGCCCTTGTTGATCCGGGCCTGGACGTCGCTGTTGCGGACGCCTTTGAGATAAACCATCGTCGAAGCGATGTCGCGGTGTCCCATCCATTGCTGCAGGGTGCGGATGTCGATGCCGTCCTGGAGGTGACGCGTGGCGTACGTGTGGCGGAATTTGTGCAGGAACCAACGGCCACAGTACGCTCCTTCGGCACAGCGATTGATCTTTACGGTTCCGTCTTCCAGCTTGTGGCTCACAGCGCAATGACCGCAGTTCAGTTTTCCGCGATGTGCGACGGCCTTGAGTTTTTCCAACATGGCGCCGTCTGGCCGGCCAGTGGCGCTGGGGAACAGAGGATCGTCCGGAGTCGCGTTTGCGAGACGGAATTTCTGAAGCATCGTCACTAGCTTCTGCGGGACCGGGACCTCCCTCTCTTCCCAGTTCTTCGGTTGAAATCCCCAGTGCGGTTTCGCCGTCACGCGAACCGCCATGTGCTTGAAATCCACATCGCGCCAGGTGACGAAGCGACCTTCGGCGTCACGGAAGCCTGACATGAGATAAAACTTGAAACGCACTTCCTCGGGGAATGCGCAGGCGCGGAAAAGCTTTGCGAGCTCGAAATCCTCATAGATCGGCCGCACGGTTTCGACGAAGCTAGGCCAGTCGGAAGCATTGAGCAGCTTGCCCTTGCCGTGCTGCTTCATTACTTGCGAGATCACGACCAGCTTGTTGTAAATGCTCTTGCCCTTCTGCCCCTGCTTCAGGCAGTCGGTGGAGAAGTCGAGCAGATCCTGGCGCTCGACTTCATCGACGTAGGTTTTTTGGCAGAAAGCCTTGAACGAATCTAAGATCGGACGGTAGGTGCGAAAAGTTCTCAGGCTCCGGTGATAGCGCACATACTCGATATAGCCGTCCAATACTGCCGAGAGACTAGTGCGCTGCAGGTTCGGTTCAACTGCCGGTGCACTCGGAATGATGCCATTATGGACCGCGGCCAATTCCGCCTGCTTTATCCGTGCTTTCTCGGCAGCGTCCTGGGCAAGTGCGCCCGCAGCTTCGCGGTGGCGCTGGCCTTGATCCCACCATTCTATGAAGTAGCTTCCTTCAGGATGATTCTCGTCAGTCCCACTGACGCGGACGTGGTCTTTTCTCACCCTGCCCTTGCTGTCGAATAGAGCCGTAGCAAGGACCCACTTGTCGTTGATTTTGACCTGCTTGAGGAGTTTTACGCGTGACGACCTGGGCATTTGGCGATTCCTTGGATGAACCGCCAGTAGAATCGCCTATAAGGAAGCTAAATGCAAGCAAATAAAGGCATACCGTGACAGGGCAGCGTTCTAACCAACTGAACTACGTCCCCAACTTTGTTTTCTTACGTTTATCGGAAACCCGCGTGCTTAGTGGCTTTCCTCAGGTTCAATCGATTCGCCCGCGTCGCCTGTTTCA
>Ga0185299_10008338_pt1 | contig 10270 bp, 12 predicted proteins | sample PaiPotPPA55metaG_FD_128002 | JGI IMG/M metagenome (GOLD analysis project Ga0185299, IMG submission 128002) | Iron sulfur acid spring bacterial and archeal communities from Banff, Canada, to study Microbial Dark Matter (Phase II) - Paint Pots PPA... ...
CTGGATGGTCAGGACCTCTTCCTGGACATCGACTCGGCTTACGGCGTCGCGCGGGCGGCGGCCGCTGGCGTCGACGGCATCGCGGTGGGAATCCAAACCCTGATCAAGCGCCTCCATGAGAGTGGCCGGCTCAAAAGCATCGATGAAAGGCGCGAGAAGCTCAAAATCCGGCGCGTTATAGAGGGCAGACGGCTGGAGGTTCTTCATCTCCCTGCCGACGTGCTGGAGCATTCCATCGTGGAAAAACCGGCCCAATCGGCCCACAAGGCGAAATAAGACATAGGCTGCGATGGCGCGTTTGAATGCTCCCACCTCTAGAATGCTCCGACCGGCGTGATCGATATCTTCCTCGTCCATAGGGATGGCCAAAGCGAGAGCTGCACGGAGGCGTTTTGATTGAATTGGACTGATCAAAGCTTCTTTTCCTCTTGCATGTTCCCTCTGTCGTCAGTTCACCGGGTGGTACTCAATGGCAGCAAGAATAAACCGCACCTCGCCGCACTCGCCGCATGAGACTTTTCCGCTGGGTGAAATCCAGTATCGCGCCTGACCACACTTCGGGCAGGACGGAAATTCAGGATTCTTGGCCATGACCTTGCAGCGGGCTTCGGGGAAAATCAGCTCGACGGTCGGCTGGAAATAAGCCTCAACTATTCTTTGTGCCGGTTCGTGCGGCGCTGGAGTCTCACTCGCGCGCTCGGTATCGCGCTCTCGAAGCAACCGGCGTATATCCGGTTCGACCTCTTTCACATGGCGGGCCATCTCGGGCGTTACCCGATCGGTCGGGCGTACCGCCAGGTTGCCGCGCTCGTTGACGCGGATGGTAACTCCTAGCGAGTCCAAGAACCTGAGGATTTCAGCCGCGGTGTTCATGAAACCTCCTCGTCCTCCTCGCCTTTCGCGGCATCCGCAGCGGCCAGGCGGTCGATTTCTGCTTCTCTCTCCGCATCCACGTCTATTTTCCCATTATGAACTTCCAAACGTCCTGAACCCGTTCTCTCCGTGTGGGCATCTGCACTTTTCAAACCTCCATCGCTGGAGGTTTGGAGATCGTCATTTTGTGCTACTCCCCCAACGGTTCGTGGAGCTTTGGAGGTTTGAAAGGCAGAAATGGGAAGGTATCTCGAAAATACGTTGTCCAAGTCGGCTAAATCGTATTCGTTACGGTCGGCCGCTTTTTTAGGGTGGACTTCAAAGGGCTTGAGCATCGCGGCCAGCCGGCGCGGCGTGATGGGTTTGTCATTGGGCCGCATGCTCCCCCACGGCGAACTCTCCATTGCGGCCAATTTTGTACACAGATCGGTCGAGCCGATCGTTCTGTTGCCGGTTCCACCCAATATCTCGCGGATGTCGGCTAGTAGCTTGATATCGAAGGAATCGTCCGCATCCTGATCGCGGTCGCCGGATAACGACACGGCTGCGGCACGAGCGTCGTTGCCCCAAGCCTCGCCAGCAGCTCGATCAGCGATCGCCAACAACAAATCCCAATTGTCCTCTGCACGGTCGTTCAAACCTGCAGGTATCTTAGGCTCGGCGATCCGTAGCGACTCCAGGTTGTCCTGCGCCCACCGGACGAGCTTGCTGGCCAATTCCGCAGCCTGCTTTTGGACTGCCCTGAGGTTACGGCGGGTCATTTTCTCGACCTTTTCGGTTTTCAGCCGCCGCTTCATCGTCAACTTGATGCTGCGGTCCTCCCAAGTGTCGGGAAGGCGGCCGATTGCCGCGTAAACAATTGGTGCCCAGGTCGAGAATTGCCTGGGGACCCAGTCGTCACCCTGCTTCACGTTGCGGATGACGAAAGCCTGTTCGCGCGTGTGACCGGAGTTCAGAATTCCCCGGATTTCCTCACTGCGTTCACTTTTCTGCTTGCCCCCGCTCGCGAAGCTATCGACTTCGTCGAGCAACAGTGTCGGCTTGATCGTTTCGATGGTGCGAAAGATGGCGGCCGGAGAGATATTAGATGCGGTAAGCGGGCTCGGACAGAGCAGGCCCAGCACGCGCTCCGCAGTACTCTTGCCGCAGCGTTTCTTCGGGCTTAGAAGCGCCAGTCGAGGTGATACCTCGGCCACCTCGAAAGCGTGCGCGAACAGGATCCAGAGGACGATAGTCGTGAGTTGCTCAGGCGTAAGAACGAGGAAGCGTTTGACGAAATTCCTGACTTCATCAAATAGAGCGCATGCCTCTACTGGTGCCGACCAAGGGACTATTTTTCGTAACTCGATTCCCGACGCAGCCTGCTGATCCTTTTTGCGCGCCTTAGCGACCGCGTCATCAAGCGTATCGACGCGTACCTTGAGTCTCTTGGCTTCTTCCTTGCGGCATTTGTCATATTCGAGGGGCGCCAACTTCGCGAGGCGCTCAACATCGGGATCGACTACCGGCGGTGGCTTGAAGTCCGACCGATCGGCCTGCGTAGCCGCGTTGTTCGCGATCGTGGCAAGTTCGACTTCGTCAATAGGCGGCCTACAGCGGGATTGATTGATGCCGTGTAGCAGGTTCAGCAACTCGTCCGCGTTGAGTTTGAACTTTGCGTGAGCAGACCGTGCGGTTCGGTAGAGGTACTCATTGCGTGTTCCATCCTGAAAAATTGACGGGGGGTCAAAGCGCTTAGCGTCGCTGGTTCTCGTGACTTCGGCGCCGACCATCAGCTCCCGAAGCCAGGGCGGCGCGTCCGCCAAGGGCATCTGGTCAATCCGTGACGAAACCTCCCACAAGTATCGATTACCGGACTCGTGCATGGACTTCGGCGCGATCACGTAGCCTCCGTCGCCGCGCACATCGATCCCCTGTCCGACCTTGCCGGCGCTATTCGATACGATGCCACCGGGATGGCGAAAGTATGAATGCACGCCGCCACCTCCGGTCAGAACTGTCGGCGTCTCGGGCAGTTTGCCGTAGTGCGCTTCCAGAGCCTCGAGCGTATCGTCGCCTGCGTGGCGCGGATCGATATCCAGAACTACGATGCCGGAAATGGCCCCGGTTGCGATGCCCACGTTGGCACCGGGATGCGAGAGCCACAGCGCGCGAATCACCTCAGCATCCTTCGTCGCATCCTTGAAGCCGTGCTCGGTCAGAGGTGCTTTGCCAGGTGAAATGCAGGGGAAGACCGCGAATCCCATCTCCGCATAGGCCAGGGCGGCGCGCAGCATCTGGTCCATGTCTCCGTAGTCTCCCCCGCTCATCGGACTCTCTCTTCGCGTACGAGCGACGAGGCGGGCGTCTCGCTTACGGTCATCTCAGCCTGCGACCACTCGGCGAGGATCGTGAAGAAGCCGGTTACGTTTTTGACGATCTGCCGTGCGTCCTCGCGGCTGAGATCATGCTGCAGGCGTTGCCGCCACAGCTCGATGGTCCGGTCAATCAAGTTGTCGTTTGCCGTGCTCGATGGTTTCACAGAAGACCTCACGGTCAGCACTTGCTGTTCCGTGCCTCGGGCCTCCCGCCCCGGAATCCCACCGATGACGCTGGACCGTATCGTGATTTGCATCCTCGGCGTCCCCATCGCAGGAATCGCCGCTGGCGCCCGCCTCAGTCTGGGACCTCATCCTCCGGAATTGTGAATTTGTGGCTCTTCGCAGCGCGGATCATTAGCTGGCGCTTGCGACCGCTACGAATCTCGCAAGTGATGGTGCATTCGAAGAAACCGTGCCGGAGCCCGTCAACGATCAACCCCTCGAGACGGTCGAAGGCCTCGCGGAGTTGCGCTCCGTTGGCGCGGCCTGATGTTTGGGTGGTCTGAGCGTCACGCATTGTGCAGCAGCGCCTTCATGTCCTTTATTGCCGCGGCGAACGAGAGCGCATGGACGCTGTCGCTTTCCCCGAAGAAGGAGATCACGTCTTGGCGCCGCGTCGGGCGATCCCTAAAAATGAAAACCCGCCGCCGACCTTCGGGCCGAAGATCAATCAACTCATAGCCGGTGCACCTGAGGTAGCAAGCGAGGTAGAAGTCGTGGGTTTCGAACGCGCCGAGACTTCCACTCTGGGAATCCGTTGGCGCCAGCATGCATGAATGTCCAGTTGACACTATACGACCTCCTCAAAAAAAGAGTCACTAGCCGATTTTCAGAGACCGCTGCCGCGAGACCTCCCGAAGCAGCAAACCAAGTTTTTCGAGCCGGATGCGCATTGCAATCTTCGAAACCTTGAACTTGTCAGCGAACGGCCGCACGAACTCCCCTAACGCTTCGTCGTCACCCTGCTGTTCAAACGACTGGATCTCGGTGGTCATTTCGTCGCCCGCGTCGGCTGGAAGCATGATGCGATTTTTACGGCGCAGGATTCGCGGGTTTGCGTCGCCAAAGCGCTCGCGCCACGCTTCCACCATAAGGTGCTTGGGCATAAGCAAGCACGAGGCATGGAAGTCAGCCTGCCACTCGCGCCGCACTTTATACTCGCTGGTTCGGCAGATAACCGTCGGCTCTGAAGGGCCACCGAACAATCCGATCTGAGCCGGGTCGGGGGCAAGGAAACGGTGCAACCGCCAATGGCCACCGCCTTCGTGAGCCAGCGTGAACCGATACCGTCCTTCCATAGAGGGGTATTCTTCGGGATCGAGCCATTCATCAATGAAGATCTGTCGTTCATGAATCCAGATTGCGCCGAGAATATCGGGCTCAGACTCCGTCCGAGGCACACCGAGACGTGCATGTAGGTCACCCAGGTCTATCCGCAGCTTGAGGTGCTTCTCGACAATATCCTCGATCGGAATTGGCGGCCTCACGGGAACCCGAAGGCTATCGTTGTACTCCGCGAGCAGCATCTCGGAATCGCGCTCGATGGTTTGTTCGGAAAGGTATGGAACTTCGGTCGTCCATTTGCTCGTATTCCTCATTTGCATCCTCCGCACCCCTCACAAGACGTCCGATCGGTGGACCAGACCCGGTGCTTAATTATCTTTCAGTGTCCGAGTGCCGCGCGACAATTTCGTCACTTCCTCAGCCGACATTTTGTTCGCGGCACGAAGGAAGGAGGCCATCTCTCGAGGGCGACGCTTAATAATATCCGTTAGCTCGGAGGACACCCGGCCCGCCAAGGCGAGCAGCTCGTCGACATCGCAGCCGATAATGTTGGCGATGGCCTTCACTCTGTCCTCGGCGGGCGGCGGAAACTCATCCCGCTCGACCTTCGACAGATACGTCGGGCTCACACCTATCTTCTTCGCCATCTCGCGCAACCCCAACTCCAAACGCTCGCGTTCACGCCGCACCTTCGCGCCAAAGCTCTCCCCCGCGCTGTTCGTCATAGCCCTGTCGCCCCCATCGCTCTTAGTCTCCGTTGTTTAGTGTCACCTTAACACTTCCGTCGGAGCCTTAAAATATATCGCGTCTATCAAGCACGCCGGATATCCACAGGCTCTGCTAGCGCTCTGCTCTGGACGGCTTTACGCCGCCAGACCCAAATCGCGGACTTCCTCGAGGACACGCCGGAACTCCGGCGATGGTGCGAGGCACATGGTTCTATATGTGTTCAGGAAGGGGAGCCAACTCAGCCCGGAAGCAACGTCGCTTTTGCTCCCTGCGTGCGCCAGTGCAACTGATGCGCTAACGCACGGAACTTAACCGGCGCGTACACGATCATTGAAAGTCTCGTCACCGTTGCGGTATGAGATGAACAATTTGTAGAGTTTCATTATCTCGATGTCGGACGACTTTGGCGACGCATTTTCGATACGGACGTTGCAGGACAATGTTGCGCTTGCGCACGACCTTCCGGCGTCGGACCATGCGCGTTATCGGTCGGAGAATTCGAGCCTGTTTCCGTATTGCAACTTGTGGAATCAGAACCTATCCCCTGCTGGGCTTCGCTCGTCAAATTGGGATGTGGCGAATCCCGAAGGATCAGACCACGATCTTGGCACGCATTTCGCGACTCGCCAGAGAGACGAATGTCGCGAAAGGACGGAGCGAACAATGCTCAACCTTCCCGGCAGCGTGCGTGGTTGCATCGTGAACGTTGGTCTCGACGTGCAAGCAAATGGAAAGAGCACGGGATTACTCAGGATTCCATGAGGCAGTGTCGCCCGCTGTCGTTGCAAGATTACGACAACGGATTTTGAGCAGCCGATGCGAAGTTGAGCACACCATAATAGAGGTCTGTTGATATGTGGACACCGCTGCGCAGTTATGCAACACTACGCACAGTTAATCGCGCAACGATGAGTCAGCGGATGATGGCAGACCCTGTGGATACCGTGAAGGCGCGGGTGTTGGTGGTGGATGATGAAACGGTCGTTTGCCTGGCCACCAAAGCCCTGACGAAGGCAGGCTTCGAAACGCAAGCCTGCTCCAATGGCAACGCCGCGCTGGCGACCGTCGAAACCGGCGGCGCCGACGTTGTCGTGTGTTCGATGCAGATGCCTGGCGTCGATAGCATGGATTTGCTTCGCCGGATGCATGCGCGCAGGCCGGACGTGCCGGTCGTGATGCTAGGTGGCGACCCGAGTATACACGCGGCAGTCCCCGTAATACCCGAAGGCGCGTTCGATTGTGTACCCAAGCCCTTCGACGACGAATCGCTGGCCGCAGTGGTCGAACGAGCGCTCGAAATGGCTTCCCTCAAGCGAGAAAATGACCGGCTACGCGATCAGTTGGAGGCGGCTATCTCAGCCGCCGGCTTCGTCGCCGAAAGTCCACAGAGCAAGCAGTTGGTCGCGATGATCCGGCGCGCGGCACCCGCACGCTCGACTGCCTTAATCGAGGGCGAGAGCGGCACCGGCAAGGAACTCGTCGCGCGCATGCTGCACCACTGGAGCAAGCGCGCCAACGGCCCGTTCGTCGCCGTAAACTGCAAAGCATTCGCCGACGGCGTGGTCGAGAGCGAACTGTTCGGCCATGAAAAGGGCTCTTTTACCGGGGCGATCGCAGCACGTGCCGGATGCTTCGAACGAGCCTCGGGTGGTACTTTGTTTCTTGACGAAATCGCGGAGGCGGGCCCCGACTTCCAGGCCAAGCTGCTCCGCGTGCTCGAAGACGGCCAAGTGCTGCGCGTTGGCGCGAGCAAACCACGCCAGGTCGATGTGCGGATCGTCGCGGCGACCAATCGCGTGCTGCGCACTGAAGTTGCCGCCAACCGCTTTCGCGCCGATCTTTACTTCCGCCTCAACGTTATCCCGGTCCGTATCCCGCCGCTCCGAGAGCGGCCGGAGGACATCCTTCCGTTAGCGCGCCACTTTCTGCTTTTCCATTCGGCCGATGCCGGGCGGCCGCTGACGCTGTCTTCCGAGGCTGAAAAGTCCCTGCTCGCTTATGCTTGGGAAGGAAACGTGCGAGAACTCGAAAACGTGATCGAGCGCGCGGTTGTTATGAGCGGGGCCGAGGTGCTGACGCCCGAAGCGTTCGCGTTCGAGCCGTTTACGCCGGAGCCGGTCGAAGCAGCTGGCGGTCTCGCGGATGTGTACGAACCAAAGCCCGGCAGAGCGAACGAGACGCTGCAGGAGTGCGTCGACCGCGCCGCGACTCTAAAGATCAAGGCCGCGCTAGACGCTGCCAAAGGCAATCGTAACGATGCGGCAACTGACCTTGGCGTGGATCGCACGACGCTGTATCGTATGATGAAGCGCCTCAATCTGCAGTGATTTGCGGTAATTTCCGCGCCACTAGCGGCCTCGCATCTTTCCTCGCCGACCGTTAGATCCGTATTTCGCAAATGTCAAAAATAAAGCGGCGCGTCCTTTCGGAGCGCGCCGCTGTCTGCGTTTATTTGAAGCTGGGCGCGAGCGTCAGTGCCCGACGGTGTGAATGATCTGGATCACCGCAGGTCCAATGATTACTGCCAACATCGCCGGCAGCACGAATAGCACCAAGGGGAAAAGAATCTTGATGGTGGTCTTTTGGGCTGCCTCCTCTGCTCGCAGCCGACGCCGCGTGCGTAAAGCGTCCGAGCTAGCGTGCAGGGCAGGCGCGATTTGCGCCCCCAACTGCTCACTTTGAATCAGCGTCGCAGCGAGCGGCTTGATGTCCTCAACCGCGGTCCGATCCGCGAGATTGCGCAGTGCCTGACCAAGCGACGAACCGGCCGAGATCTCCGTCGCGACCAGGCTCAACTCGCGGCCAATCTCCTGCTGCTGGCGCTCACTTTCGACGCCGACGATTTTGATCGCTTCGAATAACCCCAAGCCGGCTTCGACGCAGACGACAAGCAGGTCGAGAACGTCGGAAAGCTGACTTGCAATTGCCATTTGCCGCTGACGAGCCCGCCGTTTGAGATAGACCGTGGGAATCAACGCGCCGAACAGGACTCCGACGATCGCCATCAATGCGATCATCCCGAAGGGCTTGCCAATGAGCAGGCCGAACACCGCCATCAGGATTCCGATTCCGAGCGCCGTCAATACACGGATGACCTGGAATACATGGGCTGAACCGCTGCCGATGAATCCCGCCTGTTGGAGCGTTTCGGATAATTTCTCGCCGGACGGGGTAGTCAGGTCGGGCGCTGGGACGCGTGTCGAAGCCCACTTGAAGAGCATCCGGCCCACGCTTTCGTCTGGGGGCGCGTCGTCATCGAAGACTCCTTGTGACGCACGAATCTTAATCGCCAAATCGGCAAAACGCTCTTCAAGCACGCGATGGCTGCCGTAGAGCGCAACGTATATCGCGATTCCACCGGCACCGATCAAGCTGAAGACGAAGAGACTAATCAATAGTGAAGATGCCATAGCCGTTCCTCGTTCGACTTTAGTACTTGAGCTTCAACAAACGGCGTATCGTGAAAAAAGCCAAGCCGTCCAGCACCATCGCCGTTTTCAAAATCTTTAGACCAGTCGGATCAGTGAATAGCACCGACGCATACCCAGGCTGGACCAGGCTGAAGGCGCATAAAACCACAATCGGGAGCGAGCCGACGATCATGCCACCCATCCGCGACTGCGCGGTCAGTGCGCGAATCTGCAACCGCAGGCGCTGGCGTGTGCGCACGATCTCGGAGAGCCGTCCGATAATCGAGGCGAGACTCGAGCCGACATCGGTCTGTACTTTTACCGCGACCACCATGAGGCGAAGGTCATCTTCGGGAACGCGCTTGAGCATATCTTCAAGCGCCCGAGGCAATGGCAGGCCGATACGGGTCTGCTCGAGGACGGTGCGAAATTCACTGCCCAGCGGATCGCTGAATTCCTGAACGACGACTTGAAGTCCGCGATTGAGCGAATGGCCCGCTTCTAGCGACGACTTAATCAGGTCGAGCGCAAACGGAAGCTGCTGAATAAACGCCTTAATTCGGCGCAGTCGACGAAACCGGATATAGACAATTGGCAAGAACCCAAAGCCCACGCCGAAGGCCGCTCCGAATAACAAGTCGTGCCACAGCGCCTGGCCCAGGAAAAGGCCCGCGCAGAACATCAGCACGATTATCAGCATCATTTCTGACACCCGCATGTAGATGCCGGCCTGCCACATATTCTCTTCGAGTTTCCGCAGCACGTTCAGCTTCCACAGGATGGCCAGGATCTGACCCGATTCGCGCACGCGCGTCTTGCGCGTGATATCGACGTCGAGTTCATCATCGGGGCGCGCCATCCGCCGAATCAGATTTTGTTTCTGATCCGATTCGCCGCCCCGCGTGGTCATCACGATCAAAACGCCGATGAACACCAGGGCAAAGACGCCAGTTGCCATGAAAAAATCCATGGGCTCACCTCACCTCGATTGATTCGGCTGGACGTCGATACGGTAGCCGGCGGCCGCGACGCGCTCGGTGTACATCGAGCGGATGCCGGTGAAGCGGAACTGGCCCAGCACCTTACCGCCCTGGCCGATCCCGGTCCGCTTGAATTCGAACAGGTCCTGCATCATGACCATGTCGCCTTCCATTCCGGTGATTTCCGAGATCTTCATCATTTTGCGCGAGCCGTCGGCCAGGCGGCTGACGTGCACCACCAGGTTGAGCGCCGAGGCAATTTGCTGACGCATCGCCCGCTGCGGGATCGACGCGCCCGACAAGAGCATCATCATCTCGAGCCGCTGAATCGCGTCGCGCGGCGTGTTGGCGTGGACCGTCGCGATCGAACCGTCATGGCCGGTGGACATCGCCTGGAGCATGTCGAAGACTTCGCCGCCGCGCACCTCGCCGACGATGATGCGGTCGGGCCGCATGCGCAGGCAGTTCTTCACCAGTTCGCGCTGCGTGACTTCGCCCTTGCCTTCAACGTTCGGCGGGCGCGTTTCCAGCCGCACCACGTGGGGCTGCTGCAGCAGCAATTCGGCCGAATCCTCGATCGTCACGATGCGTTCGTCCGACGGGATAAACGACGACATGCAATTGAGCATCGTGG
>Ga0185299_10008340_pt1 | contig 10269 bp, 8 predicted proteins | sample PaiPotPPA55metaG_FD_128002 | JGI IMG/M metagenome (GOLD analysis project Ga0185299, IMG submission 128002) | Iron sulfur acid spring bacterial and archeal communities from Banff, Canada, to study Microbial Dark Matter (Phase II) - Paint Pots PPA... ...
TAGGATCGATTTCCAACGCTCGGATCGCGGCAGCCTTGGCCTTCGGTGCGGCCTCGGCAGACGGCACACTTCCGTAGATCGTCGCCCCAATGATTCCGTAACAATCCGCCAGCCCAGCGAAGGCCAAAGCATATTGTGGATCTCTGCGGGTGGCGTCCTCAAAATATCCGATGGCCTTCGTGAATCCCTCGCCGGACCTTCTGTTCCAGTAATAGCGTCCCTTGAGGTAATCCTCGTAAGCATCCGGGCTGACAGAAGGATTTTTTGCTAGGCGCTGTTTATCTTCGGGGTTGAGATTGATGCGAATCTGGTCCACGATGGCGGAGGAGACCCGATTTTGCAGCGTCAGCACGTCGCCAAGCTGGCTCTCGTAAGTGTCGGCCCACAGATGATGATCAGTGGAAACTTGAACGAGTTCGGCGGTGATTCGAACGCGGTTTCCCACCTTTAATACTGTGCCTTCAACAACGGCATCCACTTTCAAGTCTCTGGCAATTTCGGAAAGCGGCTTGTGCGTCCCTTTATACGCCATGGCGGTCGAGCGCGAGATGACTCGCAGCGAACGGATTTTCGCAAGATTCGCGGTGAGCTCATCGGTCATCCCGGCGGCAAAATAATCCTGGTCTGTGTCGCCGGATAAATTTTCCAGAGGTAAGACAACCAGCGACATATCCAGCAACTGTTCGTCAATCATTTCACTGTACCGACGGCGGTTTTCCAAACCGCCGCCGAGGAGAACACTTGTCACACCTTAATCCTTCATCTCAATGTGATCGGCCAGTACACTCGAAGGAATTGTTCCAAGAGGCTGCAAATAATCCACTGCTCACGAGGCAGGTGCTCTCCTCCACTGTAACCATCCGCTTGGGAGGCGGCCGCGCTGCCCCGCGGCGACAGATCAAGCTCACGCTGACGGCCGCTTTCGAGTCTCCGATCCCACAGAGTAGTATTAATGAAGGCGGTGGGGATTCTGGTGTCCGTTGGCCCCTGTGACACTTCTTCGCAAATGGTGCAAATCATTGAAATCGCCGACCTTCTTTTACTTCAGAGCGGAACGACAGTCAGCAACGGTGTTCCAATTGGCGAGATGGCAGCGACCTAAGAGATTGAAAACAAAAACTTTTGGTAGGGGCGGTGGGGATCGAACCCACGACCTTCGGCTTAAAAGGCCGCTGCTCTACCACTGAGCTACGCCCCTACGTGCTCTTAACATCTTACATTAAAATGACTTAACCCGCATCGACGCTCAAAAAAAATTGACTGTACTTTCGTGGTGGCATATACGGTGTCACTTCATGAATGGCAGTTGAAGGCGCGTTCAGACGCGTCATGGCGCTCAAACCGTTTACTTCACAGGGCTTTTGTCGTGTTAGGACTAGTGCCGACGACTGCGGGCGGAAGATTGGACTTCGGAATTTCAGGCCGACGTTCTACCGCCGATGCGTGAACTCTAAGAGGCACGAGTTGCAGGATGTCCGCGCGTCTACTGGCAAACGCACGAAAGCAACTTGACGGCGATGACCCTCTGCGACAAGGTCGCAGACCGCTCAGGATTCGTCGTATACCGTAAACAAGTTTGATTTTTGGGGACTGAACAATTCGGATGTTGCAGAGTTCATCGCAAGCGCCTTTGATGACTTTTGAATAGACTGCAAATGAGGGCTTCCAGTGCAACTGTGAAGGTCCTAAAGGCTAACAAAACCGAAATCGATCAGGACGAACAGGTCAGGGTGAATTAGCAAACCGCCGTGTCCGCACCAATTCCGTGATCATTGCACGTCCTAGAACGGGACTTCTGGCCCGCGCCACTAAAATCCTCCCCGTGGATCCGCAGCCGTCACACATCACTCCCTAATAAACACTAGCCGACATATCGTTACTAATCGGGTGATTCAAATCCGCGTTGACATCTAAACGCGTTTCTCGTCTTAGCATTGAGGTTGCGAATTCAAGCGTCAGATTGCAGATCCCCCAATCGCGCACTTCGTCAACCTGGGGGTAAGTCCTGCTAAACGCGCAAGCATCCAGGATTTTGTCTCCAGCCTAGCCGACTTCCCGATATCGATGACCTCTAACGGAGTGAGCGTTCTGAGGAGCCACGCCACGGTATACCCGATGCACGACGAGGAGGTCTGATTGATCGAGGGAAAAGAGTCGGGTTCTTTACTTATTCGTCAGCGCACGTCTGGCCGTTCTCTGCGCAACACGTTTCTTTCCTTGCGCTTCGTCCCTCGACTGGATGGCATGCGCGTTGACGATTGCCCGAATTAGTCCCGGAAAGCGTTGCTCGAGTTCCGTGCAACGCGAAGTGTTGTGGACTTCCACGCCGCGACGCTCACCACGGATCAGCCCCGCCTCTCTCAGTTCCCTAAAGTGCTGAGAGAGTGTGGACTTAGGGATCGTCTTGTCGCTGACTGTCAGAAACGTCGAGCAGTTCTGCGAGCACTCCTGCGACACGATGTCCGCATAAATTGCCACCCGCACCGGGTCGGACAAGGCGTGGAGAATTCCTTCTACCGTAATCTCCGCAATCGAGGGGTGGAACAGAGGCCGCATGCTAATAAGAGTAGTCATTCAAGGAAAAGGGTTCAATAGTTCTGTTGTCCTGAACTAATGAATCGTTTCAGGGCCCGATTGCATCTACTTGACTGGAAGCGAATGCGGGGCGGCCCGGCGCAACAGTCCCGAGACGCCGCGGATAACGAGATGGCAGCGGGCTCTCGCATTAATCTATCGCACGCATGAAGGGAGAACAGTTATGGGAAAGCTCGAAGGAAAAGTAGCTGTCATCACAGCAGCGACGTCCGGCATGGCGCTCGCCACCGCCAAGCTCTTCGTCAAAGAGGGCGCGTACGTCTTCATCACAGGACGCCGCAAGGATAAGCTCGATGAGGCCGTCAAGCTCATCGGCAAAAACGCCACCGGTGTGCAGGGCGACGCCAGTAACCTAGCCGACCTTGACCGCCTCTACGATACGGTAAAGCGCGAGAAGGGCAAGATCGATATTCTTTTCGCCAGCGCCGGACAGGGCGAGTTGGCCAAGCTCGAAGAAGTATCCGAAGAACACTTCGACAAAACCTTCGACCTGAACGTGCGCGGCACGCTCTTCACCGTGCAGAAGGCGCTGCCTCTGTTCAACGACAACGGTTCCATCTTCTTGAACGGATCCATTGCCAGCATCAAGGGATTCCCGGCCTTCGGCGTCTACAGCGCCAGCAAGGCTGCGGTGCGCTCCTTCGCTCGTACTTGGCTGGTAGAGCTCAAGGAACGCAGAATTCGAGTCAACATCCTCAGCCCCGGCACCATCGACACGCCAATCCTAGACCCGCTCGGGCCAGACGCGAAGGAGTTCTTCAAATCTCAGATCCCACGCGGCGAAATGGGACGCCCCGAAGAGATCGCGACCGTCGCGCTCTTCCTCGCCTCAAGCGATTCAAGTTTCGTCAACGGCATCGAACTCTTCGTCGACGGCGGCACGGCCCAGATCTAAGTCATCGTCACAGGTGTGCAGATGCCATCGGCCGGTGGGACCGCAAGTCGGTTTTTAGAACAAGGTCGTTGATTCCAGGAATCTCGATCTTCGATCCACCATCGAATGATGATGGCCTTTCTTCCAGCCAAGCGGACGGTAGCCTCTTTGATGTTGCGCTCCACCGTTGGAAGCAGCCGATCGAAAACATGTTCGCAGTCCAAGCTCCCAAGCCTTGGTCCCCCGAGCCCGGCGCCTCGTCTGAGGCTGTTCGGGGTCAGGAGATTCGCTCCGAGTGGTGACGTTGAAGCAAATGCTATGCGGAAGTAATGCCTCCGGATTCGTCGCGATAAACGCGCGTGTGTTTACCGATTTCCTTTCACTCGCCTAATAATACCTGTCACTGGCCAGAAACGGGATTCGAGGAGATCGGAGCGCAAGTAGCGTTCCGGTCCAGCGCATTTCCTCGAAGCGGACTTTTCAGAAGCGGAAGGTTTCCTTGTGTAAGAAAGGGTCCTGTCCAAGGTGTTACGGGTATCTTGTGGAGCTTTTCCAAGGCTATAATCACCGGCATTGAATGCCTCTTTCCCAAGGTGAAAAACTAGGGCCGTATGAAATCGTCGCGGCGATTGGCGCCGGTGGCATGGGCGAAGTGTACCGCGCGCGCGACACCAGACTGGGGCGGGACGTAGCGATAAAGGTGCTACCGCTGCATCTTTCCTCCGATCCTCAGCTAAAAGAACGATTCGACCGCGAAGCGCGGTCCATTTCGTCGTTGAATCACGCGCGCATCTGCACGCTGCACGACGTTGGGCATCAAGAGGGCATCGACTTTCTGGTGATGGAGTATCTGGAGGGAGAAACACTGGCCGAGCGATTGCGGAAAGGGCCGCTGGCGTTGAAAGAGACTTTGAAGATTGGAATGGAAGTGTGCGAAGCGCTGGACGTGGCGCACCGGGCAGGGATTGTCCATCGCGACCTGAAGCCCGGCAACATCATGCTGACGAAAAACGGCGCGAAGCTGATGGACTTCGGCTTGGCGAAGGCAAGCGCAGGCAGAACGGCCGGGAGCGGTAACGCGCCGCTGTTGTCAGCCACGATGACGATCAGCGGACCCAGTCCTAACTCTCCGCTGACCAGCGCCGGGCAAGTGGTCGGCACTATCCAATACATGTCGCCGGAACAAATTGAGGGTAAAGATGCGGACGCGCGGTCGGACGTTTTCGCCGCAGGTGCGGTGCTCTACGAAATGGCAGCGGGCAAGCGGCCGTTTGAAGGCAAGAGTCAGATCAGCGTGGCCAGCGCCATCCTGGAAAAAGATCCCGAGCCAATTTCAAGCATCCGTCCGCTTACGCCGCCTGCGTTCGAACATGTGGTGAGTACATGCTTGGCGAAAAGCCCGGATGATCGCTATCAATCGGCACGCGACGTCAAACTGGAATTAAAATGGATCGCCGACGGCAGTTCGCAGTTGACCGCACTAGCTGCGAAGCCTGTGTTAAAACGGAGAAAAATTCTGCCTTGGGCCGCCGTGGGACTCCTCGCGCTAGCTCTCCCGGCGGTATTTTTTCTCGGCAGGCGGAATAAACCTGACGTCCAATACACCTCTGTAACCTATCGCCAAGGGAAACTCGAAGCGGCGCGTTTTTCCCACGACGGGCAGACCATTGTCTATAGCGGCGAGTGGGAAGGCGAGCTGCCGCAAGTGGCCACATCTCGAATTGGCAATCCAGAATCGCGGGCCTTAGGAATTCCGTCGGCAACTCTGGCTGCCGTTTCTACCTCAGATGAGTTGGCGGTGCTGCGTGGCTGCGAATATATTTTTCTGCTGGATTGCGGCGGCACGCTGGCGAGTGTCAGCCTCTCCGGTGGATCGCCACGGGACCTTACGGGACATGTTGCCTATGCTGATTGGAGCGCCGACGGTAAGCAACTCGTGGTGTCGACCTTTTCCGCCGCAGGAGCACAGCTGGAATATCCTCCGGGACATATTCTGTTTCAAAAAAAATCCGGCTGGCTGAGTCATCCGAGATTTTCGCCGGACGGCACACTGATCGCATTTGAGAATCACCCGATCGCCGATCAAGACGATGGAGTAATCGAAATTGTTGATCTGGCCGGAAAAACCACGGTACTTACGAAAAAGTTCATAAGTCTTGAGGGACTCGCGTGGAATCCTGACGGAAAAGAAATATGGTTTGCTGGGGACTCTTCTGCGCGCACGGGTTGGGCGGATTCCATTCGGGCCGTCACACTATCGGGTAAACAAAGGTCTGTATTACTGCTGCCCTCACTGCGACTCCACGATATTGCCAGGGACGGCCGGGTCTTACTCAGCCACGAAAACTGGCGCAGACAATTGCGCGCTTTTTTCCCCGGCGACAAAAACGAGCATCCCTATTCCTGGCTGGACGATTCAAATCCCACCTCCATCTCGTCCGATGGCCGCGTCCTAAGTTTCACTGAGGGAGGCGAGGTCTATTACATGGAGGGCGAGCGTCTCGGCTACTACCGTGCCACGGACGGTTCCGGGGCGGTCAGCGTAGGTCCCGGTACAACCACCGTTTCTCCGGACGGGAAATCGCTTCTGCGGGTTAGTCAAAAGTCCACCAATCTGCTGCTGCAGCCCATCGGTCTCGGTGAACCACGGGAACTCTCCACGCCCGGTCTCATGGCCTTTGATCACGCGGCATGGTCTGACGATGGCCGCTTCGTCGCGTACGAAGCAGAAACCACGCAGAGCGAGTGGAACGCTTACGTTCAACCGATTTCCGGTGGGCCACCAGTATTGCTGCAAGCAGGAACCCGTCATTCGTTTCCTAAACTTTCATCCGACGGAACGCTGGTCGCGCTGCGCGGAGATCGCGGAGGAATCTTTCTGTATAAATTGGACGGGAGCAAGCCCGTCGCCTTGGCGAGCACGTTGGATTCGGAATATCCGGTTCGGTTTGTCAATGGCGGCAAATCGCTACTAGTGTCTGAGGCCACTGGTCACCATGAACTCGTGCTGACAGTGGTGGACTTGGCTAACGGCCATCGGACACCTTGGAAGCGTTTCCAAACAGATGCGCAGGACCGCTCACTCCTGTTTGTTGTCACACCCGATCTTAAGTATTACGCCTACTCTTCACCACTTTTTTCCTCGGATCTCTACATCGTAGACAACTTACGCTAAACCAGCCAGCGGTGAATGCATTAATGCAACACGTTGGAAGGGTAAGCAGCTACTGCAGAGCGTGCAACGTGGTGTTGAAGAGATACGGACCCTGGAAATCGGTCTGGTCACCCGCCTTCTTATCTGGAAGTGGCTGAAGCCGCGCAGAGAGGGGCTTGTTCCATTTTATTGCGAGCGAAGCCACGTCACCGAAAATGCGCTCCATCTGGTCGATGCTAATGTCCCCCGGGAGTGGGATGGTATCCAAACCCGTTCCGCAGACAGCCGAATAGGCGAGCAATGAGTCGACGTTGTAAGTAGACTCAGCCCACCGTTGCGCCAGAAGCTTGTCTTCCATCACTGGCACCATCAAGCCGGAGTAGCCAATCTGCTTCTCGGGCACAGCTTTTACAGCAGCCGTGATGATGCGTGCCGCAGTGAGGGTCCCGCTGGAACCGAATTTCGCACCTGTGAAGGCTTCGATAGCGGCCCCTATGGATGCCTCCCCCGAGGGAGCGGGCGTAGGGTCGACTCCCAGATAGGCCCAGCCAGTTTCCGCTGCGACCTTTTTGCCCACTGCCGCGGCCACTGATGCATGTTTTGTGAGCGCACCCGTCAGGTCGGCAAGAGCTGCTTCGGTGTTGCCCTTATCTTTGGTGAAGACGTCGCGGACGACGTTCGCTCCTTCAAAACCAACGGTAAATTGTCTGCCAGCCCCGGTGTGATAAGAACCCGGAAAGAATGGCGCAAACGGCTTCAGCATCGCGGTCGCGGTGAAGTTAAAAGTCCCTTTGCTATGGGGACTGTGTTCGCTGACATACTTTACGAGTTCAGCGGTGCGACGAATTGTTTTCCAATGAATGCCAGCTTCGTCTGCGATGATTGTACTGCCCTCGATGTTCGGAAGAGTCGAGAGCGCCCTTTCGAGGAGGTGCATCGTGGCAGGATCATCGGTGTCGTGAAGGCTTCCCGGTCCCACGTTCGGCAGGAAATTCTCCTTTACGGAGAATTCGTCAAGTTGGCCAAGAAAGGTCAACGCCTGGTCCTCCGACATGCCGGCGACGAGTTCAGCCAGCGGTTGAGTCGTCACGCGCACACTTTGTACTTCGTAACCGGAGGATTCGAATTCGGCTTTGACTCTCCGCAATACGACGAGGGCATCGACAATTTGTTTTTGGTACGTTGTTCTGTCTAGCCGTACGAATCCCGTGATTGCCCTTACTTTCGGGTTGGTCGAAGCGGTGGGTGTGGAACTGACCTGAGCCACCGCCGGCGACAAAACTCCGAGGACAACAGCGAAGATAATTCGCTTCATCAAGGCTCCTTGGATGTGAAAAGCGAGAATGAGCAGTATAGCGTAAGGTTCTGGGTGGTTGGTCGGCGACTCGGAAGTTGAAACTACGCGGCGATATTCCAGCGAGTCACATGGGATCGCGGTCCACAACTCCATTGCTGCGTAATCCGACGGATGTGCGCCATTGCTCACAGCACGCGGGAACGAATGTCGATTTCGGAGACGAGGGTGCGGTGGACTGGGCATTTCTCGGCAATCTCAGGCAGCTTCGAGCGTTGCTCTTGGGTTAGCCGCCCCGCGAATTCGAGGTCGCTCTCGATGTGGTCAAGATTCCTTCTTTGGTTTCGCAATCGGCGCAGTCAGCTGCGTGAATCTTACTGTGGCGCAGCCTAACGGTGACTGCTTCGAGCGGCCAGCTCTTGCGTCGCGCATACAGCGCAACAGTCATCGAAGTTCAAGCGCCCAAGGCAGCAAGCAGTAAGTCGTAGGGAGTTGGGCCCGTGTCGGCTCCGCCGGCAGCCACGGGCTCGTCTGCCGTCAAACGATGTCTGCACGCGAGAATCTCCTGCGTAAATCCTGAGGCGCTCCCGCGGACAACCACTTCATTTATGTCAGCCATCGTCAGCACTCCTGTGGGGAAAAAGGATCTTTACCAATGATTCTTTACTACGGATGAGAATGTAACTCTATCGGGCCATACTCGGCTCCCCTCATTTCTGGCAGACCGACAAAGCACGGTTCTTAAAAGAGCAAAGGAGGTGCTGGGCGGATTGTCGACAAGCGGGAAGTAATGGTGCGAATCGGGCGTGCTGGGATTACTTCCGACTTGGTCGTCATCCGCCCGGCATTGATCGCAAGCACCAACGCCGCTTGCAACTTCCCGCAAATCTGGACTGTAGGGTAAGGCTCTTAGAGCACTTTGATGACGCCTACTGTTCTGCTCGGACGGATGCGCCCCTTCAAGCTACGACCGAAAACCTTGCCCCAGGTCACCTGCAGTAAGAACTCCCGGTACAAGTCTCCGGCACGATGGTCTCACTGTGTTCTCGCCAGTGTCCTCCGTCTCGCTTCCACATCGTCAGATAGGTACCTCGTAATTCCGTAACGCCGTCCTTGTCTGTCCAACGTTCTATCCAATCACCTTGTTCAGACGCTAAATTCCAATCTTCGTTCACTACAATACGATTCGCATGATGAGTCAGGATCACGTCGGGCCTGCTCGTGAAGAGAGACGCGTGAGAACGTTCCATGGCATCGGCCCCGTCAGTGTGAACTGATGGCGCAGTGAAGTGGCAATCTGCGGTGACTAAATTGGCCAGTTGCCTCGTATCGTGGCGTTGGAAGGCATGATCGATCTCTTGGCGTACGGAACGAATTTGATCCCCAGAACTAGAAGTTGTGGTCTGCCAGAATGCGGATGTGGCCCCGACGACGAGGAGTAACGTTATTAAACGCATGGCTGAAGACTACGTGCCTTGCTACGTGCAGGCAAACGAAAAGATTGAGATTCGATCACTACGGTCGGTGCTAGCTATGGCAATCCAGTCCGCCGTTCATCGGTACCCAGGGTGCGCGCTGATTTTGGTCGGATGGCAAACCTTACGTTACCGGATTACGTCAGGGTTGCCCGTAATCCGAAAGTTGGCGCCAAGTGCTCTCGAGTAGTCGCTTGCAAATCGTGGAGAACGGCGACGCGCACTCCGGTGGCCAGTTTTTTGACCGCCGAAATCGTTTAATTCTTGGGCCCAAAATTCTCGCCGAAGAAATCCCCAGGCTTCCACTTCGGACGCTGCGGGTCCTGCGCGATGTCATAACCCACCAGGAAATTGATTTGCATGAATTGCACTGCGGCGTCGAAGTTCAGTGGCTGATTCATATCGTCCGACGGAGCGTGGTAGCGGGTCGCGATCCATTGCTCCGTAAACTTCTTCCCGTCTACCGCAGGATCTTTAGCTTCTTCCCCTTCGGAGATGAAAACCGAAGGTACGCCCTGCCGAACAAAAGAATATTGATCGGCGCGAACAAAATAGTGCTGATCCGGCTCAGGATCCGAAGTCACTTTCAATCCTAGGCGTGCCGCGTTGCGCGCGACTACGGCGTCAAGAGAGCTATCGGGAGCGCCCAGCGCGATGATGTCGTTAAAGGTGTAAAACACGCTCGCGCCATCCATGTTGATATCAGCAACGATGCTCCTGATCGGCACGGTAGGAAAGTGCGCGAAATAATCGGAGCCAAGCAGTCCCTTTTCTTCTGCAGTCGCACCTAAGAACATGATGGAACGAGCCGGCGGCTGAGTCATTGACTTGAACGCCTTGGCGATGACCAGCAACGCGGCCGTGCCGGAAGCGTCGT
>Ga0185299_10008342_pt1 | contig 10268 bp, 6 predicted proteins | sample PaiPotPPA55metaG_FD_128002 | JGI IMG/M metagenome (GOLD analysis project Ga0185299, IMG submission 128002) | Iron sulfur acid spring bacterial and archeal communities from Banff, Canada, to study Microbial Dark Matter (Phase II) - Paint Pots PPA... ...
AAAGAAGAGCAAACCTCCGGCCAGCCGAGCCGCCGACTTTTCGGCCGATGCAGAATCGAGTTTGGAACGAAATCGCCAAAGAACAATGATCGCCGAGAATAGTTCAATGGCGCTGTCGCCGCCGAATCCTAGAAGAGCGGGGCTTCGCGCCGTCCAAGCAGCAACAAGCGCCACGACGGCTTCTAGGCTCATCCAGACAATTGTTAGCATCTGTAGACGGACAACACGACGCAGTAAATCTGCAGCCGGATGTACTGCTGCGATAGACATGTGATCTCGTATTTTACTTCAAGACAGCCGATGGTGTCCGAGGACCATTTATCGTTGCCAACTTCAGATGCGACCGCTGGGTCAAGGGTGCTCTGTGCACGCAATCGTTTGGCGATCACGATTTCAGAACTCCAGGCGCAATTGAAACGCGATCATGCGGGGCGTGCTATCACCACCCAAACCGACACCGAGTAAGCCAGTCGGCGGAGAGGTCGTGTAAGTAAGCGCTCCAAACCCAGTCTGGGTGGTAGGCTTTCCTGGAATGCCGGCCAGCACCATGCTCGGAAGTCCGAAATTCGCGTGGTTGAATAAATTGAAGAACTGTGTGTCAAACCGCAGCTCCACACGCTCGGTCAAGGAAAACGATTTCGTAAGGTAGAAGTCACTCCACACAAAATGGGGACCGCGTAGCGCGTTACGACCTAGGTTCCCGAATTGACAGTTCTTGGAGCTGTCGCCACCCAAGCATGCACCAGTACTCGGGTCCACGGTAGAGACAAAGGCATCGGGATTGAGCCACTGAACGGTGCCTGGTTGGGTGATCCCTAGAATCGGTTTGTGTTCATAGAGCGGTACGCCGGGAACAGCGCTTGCGAATTGCGGCCCACTGCCATTCACGATGCCATTCCCATTTGCCGAATACCGCGTGCTCAGGACAGAGAACGGAATCCCACTATGCCAAAACCCGCTTCCCGACACCTGCCAGCCGTTCAGCGCGTAGCCAAGAAGACGATTTTGGACCTTGGCCGGAAATAGATAGACATATTGAGCGTTGAGATTGTGCCGGATGTCGTAGTCGCAAGGACCGTAGTCCCGTGCCAAGTTTCCGGGGAGGGGGGACAAGATTCCTCCCGCCGAGAACTGCAAGAATCCGCCGTTTGAGACGGTATCCATGCAACGGCTCCAAGCGTAATTCAGTTGTCCCATGAAGCCGTTTGCAAAGCGCTTCATGGCTGTCATTTGCAACCCGCGGTAGTGACTGTTCGCACCCGTGGAAAATTGCGTCACTGCCCCGAATCGGGGATCGGTCGATTGCGCAAAGGGAAACGGCGCGAAGCATCCATCGCAGACTGTCTGGTAGCCGTTTACCTGCGTCAGATAAGGCTGGTTTACAGCGCGGGTGCCGACGTATTGGGCGTGGATGCTTCCGGTGCTTCCCAACTGATGTTCCAAACCAAGACTCCACTCCATGAAGTACGGCGCATGAAGTTTTCCGTCGGGTACCGCCGTGATAGCTACCGGAGGAAGACAAGTTGCAGGATTCGCTTGTGCAGAAGCGCACGAAAGCTGGCCCAGTGTAAACCCCGAACTAAACGTCTGATTGGCGGCTGCGGTTGCGTCAACCGCACTGTTAGGAACTCCCGGCGCAATTGCTGTGCCACCAACTGTTCCAAGAAGTCCGCCCTGGAAATTTTTAACGTAGGGCGGATTGACGCCAACCACATCGGCGACGGTGCCAGGCAATATGTCGCTGAAAACCCCGAAGCCCGCGCGCAGCACGGTCTTGGGTTCAAACTGCCAGGCGATGGCTGTTCTCGGTTGCAATATCGCGAGAGGGGTCGAGGAAAACACGTTACCAAGGCCGGTTTGAATGGCGGCGTTCAAAGGCTGATTCACATCATGCGAGATGGAATCGAAGGAGCCGCGAAGACGAGCGATATGCTGATGCGGATTCAGCGGATTGGAATTCAATGTATCTCGTATCCCGAAAGTCCACGTCAGCTTCTTCGTCACCTTCCAAGTGTCCTGTGCATAGAGATCGAGATTGAGGAAGTTGAATGGTTCGTTCGCTGAAGTGGGGAAAGTCGTTGTTGCTGTCGATGCCACTCCATAAATGTATTGCGGCAGGGTGTTGTAAGTCACAGTCGGGACCGAGCCTTGCCTGAAGTCATAGTCGTTCAGGCGAAAAATGCGGGTATTAGTTCCAAAACGGAATTCATGCGCGCCATGGCTCCAAGCGAGATTGTCGTTGATAAAGAACCGTGAGGCGCGTCTTCCCTGTACCCAGGTGTTGTCAAGTCCCCCGACACGAGTAAAAGGCGCATTCGCGCCGCTACCTTGCAAAACGATCGGGAATGCGGAAAGAGTTTTCTGAAAATCCGCAGGCCCGAATAAGCTCGCATACCACGAAAATGCCGGGTTGAAGTAGTTCACCAGATTCTGCGAAAAGACGTGGGTATATCCCGCTGCGAAGGAGTACAGCGGTTGAGGAGAGACTGAGTCGAACAAGGGATTGATCGGATCGGTGTATGCAGCTTGCACGCCGGTATCGGCCTGAAAGCGAAACCAGGTGGTGTTCTTTTCATTGATGTTGTAATCGATTCGAACGGTTTGTACTTGCTCATGATCATCGCTCGAATGCGAGACGCTCTGGCGATTCGCGCAACCGTCTCCATCATTCACAATGGCGGGCTCCGCACCGCCCGCATCGAACGGACAGCCAAGTACCCTGAGAGACGTTCCGCTGGTATTTCCGTAGAGCGAAAACATCTTTTGATAGAACGGGACGGACTGTGGTGATGGCTGATAGACCGACCCAGTGACGGAATCGGTCCCACCTAGCGAGAGTTGCTGCAAGACGTAATTTTGAAATGCCGGGGTTGGAACAGTCGTCGGTGTGACGATCGGTAGCGCGATGCGAACCCACTCGCTATCGAAGAAGAAAAACAGTTTGTCGTGGACCATCGGGCCACCCACACTGCCTCCGAAGTGGTTCACAGTAGAGCGCGGTTTGTGATTTCCCGGAGTGGCGTTTGTGAAATAGTCGGTGGTGTTGAACTTCGAACCATTCCACAACTCATATAGGTTCCCGTGAAACTGGTTCGAACCAGACTTTGTGACGTAGTTGACTTGGGACGCTCCATACCGCCCCTGATCGACGGCATAGGAGAGCGTATTGACCGTTACCTCCGATATCGAATTCAGTCCAAGGACAAGATTCGTTGAGAGTCCGCTATTGAGATTAGTCAGCGGGTCGTTTGTTTCCAGTCCATCGACGATGTAACCGTTCGAGAGAGCGGGCAGGCCATTGAACTCCACGTTGCCAAACCCATTCGTTCCTCCAATAAAATCATTGCTGCTGCCCGCCGTATTGACGAGCGCGCCTACGGCAAACTGGAGAGGGTAGGTTAAATCTCCTCCTGGATTGGGAAGATCTTCCAACGAGCGTGCGTTGAGAGTCGTCGACGTATTCGCATTCTCGGGGTTGAGAATCGCTGCTTCGCTCATGACCTCGATGCTCTCCTTGGCCTGAGCAACCCTGACGATGAAATCGACGGTTTGCTTCTGGCCGAGGCCAGCAGATACAGCGTCATTCTGCTGTGATTCGAAGCCTTCTGCTTCCACCTTGACGGAGTACGTACCGGGCTTCAGTTGTGGAAAGTTGAACCGGCCCGAGTCATCGGTACGCGCGCTTCGCCTCAGTCCAGTCTCCTTATTCGCGACCGTCACCGCCGCACTAGGCACCGCCGCGCCGCTGGCATCGCTCACCTGGCCGATGATCGCGCTGGTAGTTTCACCCTGGGAAAAGGTTGCTTCCGGCAAGAGAAAATGAAATAACCCGCCAACAATAAATATCGAAAGAGTTGAACGCAGCATGGTTGTAAGCCGAGTTCCATTCATCCGGACCGCTCGCATAATTAACCTTACTTAATATAAGTTATTAACGCAAGTAAATACGATGCGAAAAAGGCGAAATCGAATGGATTGGCAAGTTTCGGTAGGCGCACCAGGGCCGGGGTTTGCGGGCCCAGTTTGGCAATGGGGTTGAGAGTGCTCTTCTCGCTATAGCGAACGCAGGAAATCGATGACTTCCTGCTGCTCCCGAGTAGTCAGCCTATTGAAACGTTCGACGACTTTATTTGCCTCGCTGCCGCGGCTCTTGTGATCTCGGATGGCTTCCACCAGGTTGGTCGTCCGTCCGTCATGGAGGAAGAAGACGCGCTGGCCAACGCCCCACAGGGGAGCGGTGCGGAATTCGTCTGGCCCGGCGGCGCCCTGGGTGATGCCGTCGGCGAGGCCTTTGCCCATGTGATGGACGAGGAGGTCGGAGTAAAGATTGGCGGTCTGATTGGAAAGGGCGGCGCTGGGGTTCTTGGAGGAACCGCTGGCAATCTTTACGCCTGTTTTAAGCGAAGGCGTGTGACAGTGGACGCAGCCAATCGATGCAAATGTGGCGCGTCCTTTTTCGGTGGAGGGTGTGGCGGGAGCGGGCGGAGCTAACATGCGCATGAAATCGGCGAAAGCCTCGATGTCGGAGAGAACGCCGGTATTGGTGGAGCCCGCAGCGGTGGTGAAGTTGATGGTGTCCTCGGGAGTGGGGTTGAAGAGGCAGCCGGGAGTTTCGTCGCGCTCCTGGGGGAAAAGCTGGTTGGTAACGCCCATTTCGACGTTGTAAGCCTCGCTGGCGAACATGAGGAGCGATTTGTTTTGCGCTTTCCAGCCAAAACGCGTGATGGTGCCGTCGTTGCCGCTGCGGTTCACGTTGCCGCTAAGATGAGCATTGACATGTCCGCGAATACCCATTGCCGACTTCTCGGCGGCGTTGGCCTGCATGTTGGCAAGTATGGCGGAGTCTGGAATGGCTTCAATGAGTCCTGCGCCGAACACCGGAGTGGGGATGCGGAAAATGATGTTGGGATTGCCGCCTTGGCCGGTGAGCGGATTTCCGGAAGGGAGGAAATCGAATTGGGAGATGTTGCAGCCGGGGGCGTCGGCTCGGCCGGTGATGACGAAAAGGGCGTGCACGTTGCCGTCGGCGACACCGTTGGTCTTTTTGAAGCGCGCTTCGCGGACTGGGCCATTGGCAGTGATGAGCCAGGGGACGATGTTCTTTGCGCCGTTCAAAGTGGCGACCGCGATCAACGGATTCTGCGCCGGGCTCGTGCCGCCTGAGGCCGGCTGCGAGTGGCAGGAAAGACATTGATTGGAGTTGAAGCGCGGACCGAGGCCATTGTTCGCACCGCCGGTCACGACTTCGATGTCAGCGAAGCGCGCCTGGCCATCCTGGAAGAAGGCGGTTTCGTCCGCAGTAAGACCGTTGAGCGGACCGCCGGCGCTTGGCGGGCCAGTGCGCACGCCCGGATCGACTGGCCCTGAACTGGGCGGAGTGGAACTAGATTGAGCGAAGGTGTAGACGCTGGCGGCAAAAGCCAATACCAGGATCGCGCCGAAGCCACGGCGCACAAGTCTCCCGAGAGTCATCACGGTCAGCCTCCGTGAGCTGGGAATGCTGGCATTGTACACCCGGTCTATTTGGCGAACTGACCAGGGAAAAAGAGCGCACCAGCTCGTAGCCTAAAAAACCCATTGGCCGACAGTTGTACGACATGATTGCGCAGGGAGCTTGCGTTCGCCGACACGTAAAATCAGATGCTCGGCGCCCAAGGTTAGCGACACTCGGAAGGTTCTGGCCGGATCACGAGCAAACCACAAGTAATACCAAGCTACGAGTTGCCGACTATACGCTCCCTTGACCGCGCTACAGCGCTTCTGGAGCCGTTCCTCTGACTCTTCGCATGTTTTCTACTAATCTGTCTGGGCGTTTAGATTGCGAGACAACTGCTCTGGTTGCAACTTGCCGGGCGGCGTACCTCGTTACTCTTGGCACACCAGAGAATTTCAATAAATCGTGGAATGACCACTTTAGGACAGTTTTGCAGACTGCTTTAAGCAACCATTGGTACGTAAGATTGACAACAACCTTATCGAATAAATGCCGTCGGCCGAGATTGCTAACGAGGCCGGTCAACGGATAGAGGAACAGAGTAGTTGAGCAAGGGAGGATGCAATGAGCAAATCTGCAGAGTTTGTGACCGGCGGCCCCAGAGAGTACGCCGCTGTTGCCTCGATTGAGAGTGTGTCGGACATTCTCGATCGCGAACTTCAATCTGTGATTGTGGATTGGCTTGCTCGAGTCGAGCAGGAGCCAGACCTGAAGCGTATCCCGCTGAGCTTTGAGGACCGGACTGGCCACCTCCCTCATCTTCTGCATGACGTGATTGCGCGCTTGCGCCTGGACGCAGGGACGAAAGCTCCGATTTCGAAGGCTGCGGCCGAACACGGGGATTTGCGGCATAAACAAGGTTACACGGTTGCGATGGCGGTGGAGGAGTCCCGTTTACTGCAGGTCACTATTTTTTCAACGCTGCACAAAAACGTGAAGAATTTGGAGTTCAGCATGCTGCTTCTCGATATTGTGACGATCGCCGACGAGGTGGATGCGCAATTGAAGGAGCAAATGCTGCGCTTCATGGCGGCAGATCTTGCGAAAGCGACCAAGGGCAACTAACGCGTTTTTTTTGGGGAATAAGCCAGATGCCAATCCTAGAGATGAATACCGCGACACGAGCACCAAAGAAAGCGACCAATGGATTACCGAACTTTCCAGCGGCATTGAGCGGTTTCGCAGCGGCGGGGGTCGCGCAAGCGGCGCTCGACCAGGCTATGGCCGATGGCAATGGCGTCGAGACCTTCGACAGGCTTTTTCAAGCCGTTCCTCGCGTCCCGATTTTGATCCTGCGCGGAGCCTATGCAGCGGAAAAAGCCAGGAAAATAGTTCGGCGCGGGGCCCAGAGTGCCAGATCAAGAATCAGGGCTACGGATTTCGCTTAGGGCGACGGTGCACATGATGATGGATAGCTGGGCGACGGAAGCAATGGTTTTGGAAAATGAAGTCGCCAACATGACGCTTGATTCGATCGGCGAGGCGGTTCTGCGCACGGACGCACAGGGCAAAGTCACATATCTAAATCGAAAAGCGGAAGAGATGACCGGGTGGCGCCGGGAGGAGGCACGCGGGCGTCCCATGGCGGACGTACTGCGGCTCATCGAAAGCGCTGCCAGTCCGGCGGTTGGCAGTGCCGTGGGAATCACAATGCGAAACGACCAGGCCACCAAGGGAACGGCCGACTGTACAAATTGTATTCTGGTTAGACGGGACGGCTTCGAATGCGGAATCGAGCGTAAAGTGACTCCCATCCAGGACCAGAATGGAACTGTAACAGGGGTGGTTGTGGCTTTCCACGACGTGAGCGCGTCCCGAGCCAAATCGCTCGAAATGTCGCACTTAGCGCAACACGATGCCCTAACCGATTTGCCAAATCGCCTACTGTTCAACGACAGACTGACGCAGGCCATCGCCCTGGCAGAGCGCCAGAGCAAGCAACTGGCCGTGATGTTTGTCGATCTAGATCACTTCAAAAAGATCAACGACTCACTCGGCCACGATGTTGGCGACAAACTGCTGCAGTCAGTATCCGGGCGATTGACAGACTGTGTGAGACGGTCAGACACGGTAAGCCGGCTGGGCGGGGACGAATTCGTGGTACTCCTGGCTCAAATCGAGCATGCCGAAGACGCAGCATATAGTGCGCGAAAAATCCTCAGGGCGTTAGCTACGCCGCATATTATCGACAATAAAAGTCTCGATATTAACGTGAGTATCGGAGTGAGCACCTATCCCATTGATGGGCAAGACGCGGAAGGTTTGATGAATCGAGCGGACAACGCGATGTACGAAGCCAAGGAACACGGACGGAATAACTATCAGTTCTTCCGCCATGAGATGCACGCGCGGCTTGCAGAACGGCAATCGCTGGAAGCGGATTTGCGTTGCGCGCTGGGGCGGAACGAGTTCTTGCTGCACTACCAGCCTAAACTTAGTCTTCAAACGGGGGAGATCACGGGACTGGAAGCGCTGATACGGTGGCTACATCCGCAGCGGGGAATAATATATCCCGCACAGTTCGTGTCCATAGCGGAGGAGTGCGGGCTGATTGTGCCTATCGGACAGTGGGTGCTGCTGGAAGCATGCAAACAGGCGCAAGCTTGGAGAGATTCGGGGCTCGGGGTCGTGCCTGTGTCGGTGAATGTGTCCGCCGCTGAATTCGGCGGCAAGGATTTTCTGTCGGGGGTTCGGGCGGCGTTGATTGCAACGGGAGTGGAACCTCAACATCTAGAGTTGGAATTGACCGAGAGTGTGCTGATGCGTGACGCGGAGGCTGCCGTGGTCACGCTGGTTAAGCTGAAAACTATGGGCGTGCAGCTTGCCATCGACGACTTTGGCACGGGATATTCCAGCTTCGCCTATCTGCGGCGTTTTCCATCGGACGCCCTGAAACTCCATCAGTCATTCGTGCAGGAGATCACGGCGGACCCGGCCGACGCGGCAATCGTCAGCGCCATGATTAATCTCGGCAGGAGTCTGAAGCAGCGGGTGATTGCGGAGGGGGTAGAAACCCGAGCGCAACTCAAATTCCTTCAGCTGCACGGGTGCGGCGAGGGGCAAGGCTATTATTTCAGCCCTCCGGTTGTGGCCGAACGGGCCAGGAAGCTGTTTGAGAACGGCATACAAGCAGGGGTGGTCCATTAGCGAGGAAGAGCGCGCTTTCGTTTATGCCGCTTCCACGGGTTCCGCGTGCAATTTTGACCTTAGGGTTCCCCGATCCATCCCTACCCGTCTCCGCGCGCACTCTCACTCCCGATAAATGCTCCGGACAAAAGAAAATTTCCGAGACTTCCCAAGAGTCGGTTGGCGTGAGCCGATCGCGGGCGGAAGACGCAAACCGGAACTTATCAGCGAACAGATCATTGCTTCCGGGGTGGCGGACATTACCGGCCAATCTCTGCCCGTTCTCATGGCGTCTAGGATGATGGACGTCTTGTGGAGTGACCTGCACATGACGCACCAGAGCAGATCTTCAAAGAGCGGCGATTGTTTTTATCGACCTTTCCGCACCGCCTGAACTCAAAAGATCTTAGCCGGAAGCGGAGATCCTTCCTCATCAAACAAAAATCCGACTGGAAAAGAATAACACCTCTCAGAAAAACCTCTTTTAAAAAAGAGATTCAAAATATTGGCCGGTAATAATCGACAATCCAGACAGAACCTGCGCGGTCAGCGCCGCTGGCATTGTTTTTTCCAAGCCCACATGCCGGGTGTAGAATCCCAGTCCGCTACGCCCACTCGATGCCATGGAGCTGAAGCGGACCGATCAGGCTTGCCTGTCGCCTCGGGTCTAATGATCCAAGCCTATTGCAGTCTTCCCCGTCGCCGGGCATGCAAAATTTAGACCCTTAGGGAGCCACGGAACGCCCTAGCGGCATAGTAAGATTCCGCACCGTTGTGATACACGAAAACAGTGTCGTAGCGGCGATCACAAAAGAGGGCGCCGCCGAGTTTTCTGATATCAGAAGATGTTTTCACCCAGCTCGAGGTTTTCGTATCGAAATTTCCAAGTTTCTGCAACTCTCGATATTGTTCTTCCGCCAAAAGCTCAATGCCCATGGCAGCCGCCATATCAACAGCATCATCTTCTGGTTTATGTTCTTTCCTTGATTCCAGCGCTTCACGGTCGTAGCAAACACTTCTGCGGCCCTTAGGACTTTCCGCTGAACAATCATAAAAAATGTATTCGCCCATCTTTTTATCATCACCAACAACGTCCGGTTCACCGCCAGTTCTTTCCATTTCATTGAGTGACCACAGTTTTTCAGCATCAGCTTCCAGCTTTGCTTGTACTTGAGCCCATTCCAGACCTTTATGGCGGTTCATGTTTTTCTCAAAACGGGCCTTCAATGCTCGGAGTAGTTCTTCACGTTGTTCTGGTGACAAGTCCTTTTTATTGCTGTTAATTTTTCGCGCTTTTGTTGCTCTCATGGTCGTCGCTTCCCGCGTTTTTTATCTGTTACTCCGCTGCGTCCGCTAGATGGTTTTTTTCGGCTTGTCTTTCCGTTCTTATCAATTCGCAGTTTCCACGCCGCTCGGAGTGCACCCGTCAGTACATCCTCACTCGCCGCCGCCAAGCGAATATGCGTGTGTCCCATCTTTCCCCAGCCGCCAGGAATCGGCAGGAAAATCTCGGGTGCCTCCTCCACAAACGCGGCCTGCTGCTCCACCGTAAGCATCAGATTTCCGTAGCCCTCTGCTTGCGACGCGAGCGAAGCAAATTTCCTACCTCTTACACGAAAAGCCGGCAATCCCGCGTGAGGGTACTCTT
>Ga0185299_10008343_pt1 | contig 10268 bp, 10 predicted proteins | sample PaiPotPPA55metaG_FD_128002 | JGI IMG/M metagenome (GOLD analysis project Ga0185299, IMG submission 128002) | Iron sulfur acid spring bacterial and archeal communities from Banff, Canada, to study Microbial Dark Matter (Phase II) - Paint Pots PPA... ...
AGCAGAATTTGTGCAGGCTATCCGGATTGTGAGTGAAGGATCGGTTTGGGCGCCGCGCCGCGTGCTGTCCATGTTCATCGAGCGGGTCAGTTCCTCACCCGGACGCATCTTCCCCAACGGCCGCGTGACCTTTACCGACCGCGAAAAGGAAGTGCTGGAAATGCTGGTGGCAGGCCGCTCGAACAAAGAAATTGGCTCCGCCCTCGGGATCGAAGAACGTACCGTGAAAGCCCACGTTGCTAAACTGATGCGCAAAGTCGGGGTCCAGAACCGGATTGCATTGTCTGTACACGCCATTACACATTCGCTGGTGACGGCGAAATAAATCCGGGGTCAACCAGCCCCTGATTTTGTTGGGCGCTCGCTTCGGCGAGCGCCTTTTTCATGCAGAACACCTGGCGTGGACTCACGGCGAACTGATGGTTCACCTTCAAAGACGCGCTCAACCCAACGTGCAGGTTACTAAAGGTCATTGTCCTCGGTAACCTTGTCGGCTCCGTGCGGCCAGTCCATACTCGCTTCACCTACCACAGAACCTGGGAGACGGGGTTGGAAGTGGCGGCTAGTCCGCTATTGCCGACCCCGATTTTTTTGCCCAGGGATATCCGAACCAGATATCCGAGCAAGCATCTGAATCGTCAATAGCTTCCCGGCAATAAACCCTCCGTCCACAGAGTATTCTCCTAGAATCAGGTGTTCAGGTTAGAAATCTCTGCTCCCGAAGGTGTGAAACGCTATGAAAAAGTTGATGTTAGTGCTGGTACTACTGGGTTTGGCCGTCTCCTCCTTTGCCGCTGATGATAACGACAATAAGGCCGCCAACCGGGTGAAATCCGCCTCGACCATCTTGGAAGAAATCCAAACCGCGCCCGACATCGGTATCCCGGACGAAGTTATGGGATCGGCGCAGTGCGTTGCCGTGGTTCCGTCTATGCTGAAGGCCGGATTCGTCTTCGGCGGGCGCTATGGACGCGGCGTAGCCAGTTGCCGCACCGCCAAGGGATGGAGCGATCCCGCGTTTTTCACGATTGAGGGCGGCAGTTGGGGTTTGCAGATTGGCGGTCAGGCAGTTGATCTGGTCATGCTGATCATGAACCAAAAGGGCATGGACAACCTGCTCAACAGCAAGTTCAAGCTGGGAGCCGATGCCAGCGTCGCCGCCGGGCCGGTGGGACGTCATGCCGCAGCGGACACCGATTGGACCATGCGGGCCCAGATCCTGAGCTACTCGCGCGCCCGGGGAGTTTTCGCAGGCCTGGAGCTGAGCGGCTCGGTAATCAAAGTGGACCGCGAGAGCACCCGCGAATTCTACGGCCACATGCAGCCCTTCACTACCACCCTACAGACGGTAAGCTCGCCGCAGGGTTCGTATCCGTTCCTGGCGAGCCTGGCGAGGTGGGCCAAAGTGACGAGCCACTAAGAGCCAGGCGCAGATTCCGCTGAAGCGGCGGATGAAGGCTTTTTTACCACAGAGACAGAGTCACAGAGAAAGCAAAAACCAGAAAACTGCTTTTGCTCAATTTTGGTTCCTGTGTCACTCTGCGTCTCTGTGGTAAAAAGTTTTTCGGTGAATCCGCGAAGAGCGCAAATACGCGGCGGCCTTTGTCGCTCTGTGGATTGACAGCAAATTTTCCCCGGTGTACCGTCACCCATTGCCTTGCGTTACCGACTCGAATACGCGCTGGCATGGATCTTCCTGAAATGTATTGGCGCGCTGCCACGTCCGCTGGCCCGCGCGGCGGGAATCTCGCTCGCCTGGACCATCTACCTCCTGCACGGAAAGCTGCGCCACGTTGGCAAACGCAATCTGGAATTGGCGTTTCCTGAGAAGAGCCGCAAAGAACGCGCCAAAATTCTTCGTGCGGTATTCACTTCCCTCGGCCGCCAACTGGCTGAGGTCTGCTTGTATCGCCGCTACACCCGCGAAAACATCAGCAAGATCGTCGTCTATGAAGGCTTCGAAAACTACGAACGGGCGCTGGCTCACGGTAAGGGCTTGCTGTTCCTGACCGCGCATTTGGGGGCGTGGGAGCTATCGGCGTTTGCGCACTCGCTCTACGGATATCCGTTGGGCGTGCTAATGCGGTCGCTCGATAATCCCTATCTCGACCGCCTGGTCCGCACCTATCGCACCCTGCACGGCAACAAAGCGGTGGACAAGGATTTCGCTCGCGGCCTGATCGCCGCCATGCGCAAAGGCGAAGCCGTCGGCGTCCTCATGGACACCAACATGATCGCCAGCCAGGGCGTGTTCGTGGATTTCTTCGGCATACAGGCCTGCACCGCCAGCGGCATCGCGCGAGTGGCTTTGAGGACTGATGCCGCGGTCGTCCCCGGCTTCACCATCTGGGACCCAATGCTGAAAAAATACCGTCTCCGCTTCGATCCCGCCGCCAAGCTGATTCGCACCGGCGACACCGAAGCCGACGTAGTCGCCAACACCGCGCGGTTCACGAAGATTATTGAAGACTACGTGCGGCGGTATCCGGACCAGTGGCTGTGGGTGCATCGGAGGTGGAAGACCAGGCCGGAAGGGGAGCCGGGATTGTACTGAGACTTGTGATATTGAGGATTTGTCGACAATTGAGGCTTACTGGCACTTTCGCGAAGACGGCACATTCACCGCACTTGGTTGCAGGATTACGGCTGTCCCGAACCAACTGGAGTACCTTTTGGTCCACGGAGGAACTGCCGGAGCTGCGTGTCAGGGCAACGTTCGTAACATCGCCTGACCCGGTCAGCAGGAATGCCACCTCCGGTTGATTTCTGGCGGCACAAGCTTCTTCCGGGGTGGACGGTGTCCCCACGAGATAGAAATCGCCCTGCGGTTTACATCCAGCGAAGAGTGCTCGAATAGGAGCATCACCGCCGTACCAGGTCCACCCGTGCTGTTTGTATACCTCGCATGAGATCAGCACCTCGAACGGACGTGCTATCGGAAAGCGGGGCTGGAGATCGGTTTGGCTTAGGGGTTGGGCAGGTCGGAACATTAATATCGCAACGCCTGAGACACACAGCGCAGCAAGCAGTACCAACACCAAAATGAACGCCATTTTGTGCGGCATCGTCCTGCTGTATAGACCCCACCGTATAAGGGCAAGTTCCAGCGGCATAGGTGTACTTGTCGGAATCAGGCGGTATCAGAATGTCAGCCTCAGAACCAATCGCTGCGGTATGCGACCCACCAAGCGGCATAGGCGCAAGGAATAGTCGCCACCAGCGCCCACCAGATCGGGAGCGTGAAATCCGCGATCAGCCCGAGAATGATGAAGACGGCCCAGAAAACCTTCTTTTCCACGCGTTTATTCTATGCTCCAGCTTTCCTTTCCCCACACAAACGTATACAACAAGTGCAATGAAACGGCGGGTCAGCGAGATTGCCGAAGCGGTCGGGGCGCGGGTGGTGGGCGATGTGGGCGTCGAGGTGAGTGGCGTCTCCAGCATCGCGGCAGCCTCGGCGGGAGATATTGTTTTCGTCGAAGAGGAGAAGAGTTTGGCTGCCGTGCTTCAGTCGAATGCTTCGGCAGTGATTGCCAGGAGCTTTGCGGAGACGGCCAAGACTTCCAAAACATTGTTGATCGTTGCTCATCCCCGCCTTGCATTTGCCCGAGCCGCAGAGTTGGTGCACGGCACCGCCAAACGCAAGCCGGGAGTTCATCCCAGCGCGGCCGTTCATGGGTCGGCACGTGTCGGAGAGCAAGTTTCGATTGACGCGCACGCTTCGGTCGAATCAGGCGTTCGCATCGGCGATCGCAGTTGGATTGGCGCGAATTGCGTAATCGCTGCAGGCGTCGAAATTGGCGAAGATTGTCAGATTTGTCCCAACGTTACGATTTATTCCAGAACAAAGCTGGGTGACCACGTGATCATTCATGCCGGTGCGGTGCTGGGCAGCGATGGATTTGGCTATGTCTGCGACGCGGCCAGCGCTCGCTATGAAAGGTTCCCCCAGATTGGGAAGCTTGAGATCGAAGACGATGTGGAAATCGGCGCCAACACGACTATTGATCGCGGCGCGCTGGAAACCACGCGCATTGGCCGAGGAACGAAGATAGATAACCTCGTCCACGTCGGACACAACTGCTTGATCGGCGAAAACGTGATCATTGCGGCGCAGGCGGGATTCTCCGGCAGCATTGTGATCGAGAACAACGTCGTCATCGGCGGGCAGGTGGGCGTCGGAGAACACGCGCGCATCGAGGAAGGCGTGATGCTCGGAGGCCAGGCTGGAGTCTTACCGAAGAAAGTTCTGCGCGGCAAGGGCATTGCCTTCTGGGGGACTCCGGCGAAACCGCTGCGGGAATATTTGAAACAGTTGGCCGCGCTCGCGAAGTTGGGGAAGATGGAATAGCCTCCCATCTTGGCGCGGATTTCGGGTTCCGCGAAAATGGTCGCCGTCGGGCTAGGCAAGCCGACGCGAAAAGGTCCGTGTCAGGATACGGCTTCAGCCGTCTCGTAACGGGTCCTATGATGCGGCTTAAGCCGCCGCAGCGCCTTAAGGCGCGACAGATTGGTGGTGATTTTTGGCACGCCTGAAGACGTGCCCTGACACGAACCGCACACCCCGACGGGAATGAGACCCGAACTCTCTGGTGTCCCGCACGGCGCAGACCCTTATCCTGATATTCTTTCCACTCGATGCTGCGATTAGAAAGAAGCGCGTGGCTGTTGACAATCCTGTCGGCGATCCTGCAAGTCGTAATTTTTCCGCTACCGAATCTGTATTGGTTGAGTTGGATTGCGGTGGCGCCGTTGCTGATTGCAATCTTGCGCGCGCGCCGTCCTGACACCCTGCAACTTGAGGGCGCGGCGAAACTTCTGCCGACTCGCCCAGGTCAAGCTTTCCTTCTCGGATGGTTTGCCGGAATCCTGTGGTACTGCGGAAATTGCTATTGGATATACAGCACTATGAAGCAGTACGGCGGTATCAACGCGTTCGGCGCCGTAGGTCTGCTGTTTCTCTTCGCTCTCTATCTCGGCCTTTATCACGGGCTGTTTGGATTGATCATCGGTTGGTTGGCGCGGGGAGAATCCGGGCTCCGCAATGGGCTGGTACTGTCGCCATTTGTCTGGGTCGCGGTAGAACTGGCGCGGACTCGTATCACAGGCTTCCCGTGGGACCTGCTCGGCATGACCCAAGTGGACAACGTTCCTCTCGCGCGAATCGCCACCGTCACCGGAGTGTACGGAGTTTCGCTTGAGATCATGATCGTCAACGCCGCATTTGCTGCCGCCTTCATGGTCCGGCGCAATCGCCGCCCACTCCTGCTGGCCGCGCTGGCTGCGGCATTTGTGCTGCAAGCTGCGCGCTGGATTCCTGCGCCAGCAATCCCCGCTGACCGCACCGCACTGCTGGTGCAGGAAAACATTCCCGTGCTCGACAACGCCGACTGGACGACACACTATTTCACAGATACCTTGACCGAGTTGAACCGGCTCAGCTTGATGTCGGTGGGCGGGCAGCATCCCGCGCTGATTGTGTGGCCGGAATCGCCGGCGCCGTTCTACAGCGGCGATCCCCTGTTTCGCGCCGCGGTCAGTCAGATCGCCCAGAGCGCGAAAACCTGGATGGTCGTCGGAAACATTGGCGTCGAGAACGCCATGATGTCACCCCAGCACGTGACGCAAATATTCAATTCGGCGGCGCTGGTTTCCCCGACTGGCGATTGGCCCGCACGTTACGACAAGATTCATCTCGTCCCATTCGGCGAATATGTTCCGTTCAAGAGTTTGTTTTCTTTTGCCGGTGGCTTGACCAAAGAAGTGGGAGATTTTTCCCGCGGGGTCTCGCGAGCTCCGCTCGAAGCCGGCGACCAGAAACTTGGAGTCTTCATTTGCTACGAATCTATTTTCCCCGACGACGTCCGGCAGTTTGCCGCCAACGGGGCGCAGGTGTTCGTGAACATCTCCAACGATGGCTGGTATGGCGACAGCGGCGCCTATGCCCAGCACCTGAAGCAAGCCCGAATGCGAGCGGTGGAAAATGCTCGCTGGCTGCTGCGCGATACCAACACCGGCGCGACCGCGTCAATCGATCCGTATGGCCGGGTCGTCGCCAGCGTGCCGCGCAATCTGCGCAACGTTCTTGAAGCTCCCTACGGACTTTCTACCGATGCCACCTTCTACACCCGGCATGGCGACTGGCTGGCCTATGTGTGTGCGATAATTTCTCTGGGGGCGATTGTGTTTCCGCTCACTCCCGCCGCCAACACACGAAAAGAAAAAGGGAAAGAAAAAGAAAAATAATGATCCAGGATTTCGAGCAGGAATACACATCGTTGCAAGTCAAAGTCCGCGAACTCCAGGAGTACCTTTGACGCCAGTACTCTTCGCCAGCATCTCGCCGAAATAGACAAGCAGGCCGCCGACCCCAATCTGTGGTCGAATCCGCAAAAATCCCAGCAGGTCATGCGCGAGAAAAAGCGCCTCGAGCACCTGCTTGCCACTGAAGAAGATTTGGTCCGACGCACCGGTGACATCGCCGCCTACTTTGATCTTGCCCGTGAAGGCGAGAACGTCGAACCTGACCTGCGCCGCGAAATTGACGCCCTGCGCGAACTCGTAGATCGCCTAGAGACCGAGACCCTGCTCTCCGGCGACAATGACATGCGCAATGCCATCGTGACCATTCATCCGGGCGCCGGCGGAACTGAATCTCAAGACTGGGCTGAGATGCTGATGCGCATGTACATGCGCTGGGCCGAGCGCAAGAAATTTCAGACCGTGCTCTATGATTACCAGCCCGGCGAAGAGGCAGGCATCAAGTCGGCCACGTTCGGCGTTAATGGAGAATACGCATTCGGCTTGCTGACCAGCGAAATCGGCGTGCATCGTCTGGTTCGTATTTCGCCCTTCGATCAGGCGAAGCGGCGCCACACTTCTTTCGCCAGCGTTTTTGTTTCGCCTGAAATTGACGAATCCATCGAAGTCGTCATCAAGCCCGACGACCTGCGCATTGATACTTACCGCTCCAGCGGAAAAGGCGGGCAGCACGTGAACACCACTGACTCCGCCGTGCGCATCACCCATATTCCCACCGGCCTGGTCGCCAGCTGCCAGAACGAGCGCTCGCAGCACAAAAATAAAGAGCGTGCCATGAGTATGCTGCGTTCCAAGCTCTACGAGTTCGAGATGGAGAAGAAGCGCGCCGTCACCAAGAAGATTGAGGACTCCAAGCTCGACATTGACTTCGGATCGCAGATCCGTTCCTATGTGCTGCAGCCCTACCGCCTGATCAAGGACCATCGAACCAAAACCGAAGTCGGGGACGTAGACAAGGTCATTGACGGCGGCCTCGATCCCTTCATCCGGGCATATTTGCGAATGCGACGCGCCGGCGGAGAACCCGGTTCGGCCCCCGCGGAGGCTTGATCCCCAAGGGATTGACCACGAAGTCGTGCCCGAAAGGACAATCCCGCAGTTCCTTCCGTAACCTCGCCAGGGCTGAAATTGCTGGAAAGGCACCCACCCATGGGTGATCCTGTAAGGGGCGTGGTCCGCGCTCCGCCAAAGCCATGTCGCGCATGCTTGATCTAATTCGTGCCAACTCCCTGTCATGGCACCAGATGATGACGGCGTCCAAGGGCGCTCTCCGTGTGCCAGCGGAGGAGATGGTTGAAATCCTGGTGTACTTGGCTGAGCACAATAAAATCATGGGTGGACAGGCACGGCTTACCCTTGCCGCCTGGGATGAAGCCTCCGCCAAAATCATAGCTGCCAATCCCACCACACCCAAGGAAGCTCTCGACTATTGGATTTCTCCCAAGAATTTACGGTCGCCGCTGTTCCCACTGCTCATCGAAAACACCTCTGTCACCATAGGAAGACTCTCGGAACTGGCGACCAGCCTTAAGGGTGAGTGGATCGACGTGATGATCTCCAGCCCTCGAGTGCGAGGTTCACAGCAGCTCTTGGCGGATCTGAGTTCGAACAAGGAACTGACCGAAATACAAACCGTGCGCGTGCAGGAACTGATTACCGGGAAGCCGGCGGTTGCTGTGGCGGAAACGGGTCCCGCCGCGCAGGTTTCCGCCGTTCCTCCGCCAGGTCCGGGGATTCCTGCCTCGAGTCCTGAAATTGTCGCGGTTGCTGCTGCATCCGCGACGGAGGCCGCTGCGAGGAGTGTTGAGACTGCGTCCCTTACCATCGGGACGGAGGCTGATCCTGAGAGCGACGAAGCGTTGATCGCCTTCTTTACGCAATATGCCGACGAAATCGCGGCCGAGGGCGATAAGCCATTCCGAGCAATCGGCGCTATCCACGAAGAACTGCTTGCCGAACCAGGGATGAAGACCTTCGCGGCCGCGGCTTCAGCCAGCCCTGCCCAGCCCGCTTCGCCCCAAATTGCTCCGGCTCAGCCGACTCCGGTCTCAAAACCGGTTCTTCCTAAGAAGCTGGTTAATCCCGAAGATGAGAAGCGCGGCAGCGTGTTGCAGAAAATCAATAGGCTTGACATCAAAGGCCGCATCCAGTTGGCGATGAAAGGCACCAAGGAAGAGCGCTCTATCCTGGTGCGCGACGGCACGAAACTCGTCGCCATCGCCGTGCTCGATTCTCCCAAGATTAGCGATGGCGAAGTGGAAAAAATTGCCAGCCAGAGAAATGTGCTGGAATCAGTTTTGCGCGCGATTCCTCTGAAGCGCCGGTTCATGAAGAACTATGGCGTGGTACGGAATCTGGTCTTCAATCCGCGCACCCCCATCGATATTTCCCTCGGCCTGATGAAGCAACTTCTGGCCGCGGATTTGAAGAACCTCACCGGCAACAAAGAAGTCTCTGACACCATTCGCAAGCTGGCGCTGCGAATGTTCAAACAGAAAACCGAGAACCCCAACAGATAAGCCGCCTGCGCTAGAATACAGGCCGTGGCTTCCCAACCCGCGCAACCCGACCCCATCCGCGAGCTTCTGGAACGTGCTAACACCATCGCTGTGGTCGGACTCTCAGACAGTCCGCTACGCCCCAGCCACGGTGTCTCTGCCTACATGCAGACGCAGGGATACAAGATCATCCCTGTCAATCCGAATATTCGCGAATCGCTCGGCGAAAAATCCTATCCTTCGCTCGCGGAAGTGCCCGAAAAAATTGACATCGTGAACATCTTTCGCCGCCCGCAGTTCGTGGAGGAGGTTGTTGATCTGGCGATCAAGCTGAAAATTCCAGCCGTTTGGATGCAGGAAGAAGTAATCAACGAAAGGGCCGCGGAGAAAGCGCGACGGGCGGGAATGTTCGTGGTTATGGATCGTTGCATTTTGAAGGAGCACAAGGTGCGGTTGGGCTAAGAAAAACCTTTTCACCACCCAGACCCAGAGGCACGGAGAAGGCAAAACAAATGCGCCACGGATCAGCCCGAATCCAGTTCTCGGTTGTTGATCCGCAGAAGTTCGGGGGATCAGGAGCACGAAGAGTTCGTCTTACTTTTCTCTGTGACCCTGCGTCTCTGTGGTGAAAGCGTTTTATTTTGTGGAAGAATTACGCCTTCGTCTTATCTCCTCCAGCCGCTCACGAATCCGTTTCTCCACACCTTCGCTCGTCGGTTGATAGTATCGACGGTCTTTGAGGTTGTCCGGCAGGCACTGCATGTCGGCGACTTTGTTTTCCAGGTCGTGTGCATACTGGTAGCCTTGCCCATAGCCGATCTGCTTCATAAGCCCCGTGGGCGCGTTACGCAGATGCAACGGCACCGACTCCGCCGCGGTGCGCTCCACGTCCTGCTGCACTTCGGTGTAAGCGATGTAGAGCGCGTTGGATTTCGGCGCCAGGGCGAGATACACCACAGCCTGCGCTAGCGCAAGATTGCCTTCCGGCATGCCGATGAAATCTACCGCGTCGCGGGCAGCCATACATAACGAAAGCGCGTTGGGATCGGCCAAACCGATGTCCTCGACCGCCATTCGCACTACCCGGCGGGCCACATACAACGGGTCTTCGCCGGCTTCCAGCATCCGCGCCAGCCAGTACAAACTCGCGTCGGGATCGCTGTTCCGCACCGACTTGTGCAGCGCCGAGATCAGGTTGTAATGTTCTTCGCCGGACTTGTCGTAGAGCAGTACGCGTTTCTGCAAAGCATCTTGGACAATCTCATCAGTGATTTCAGCCCCTGCAGATCCCCTAATCTCGGCTGCCCCACCCTTCGCGGTTTGAAGCTGTGAAAAAACCATCTTCGCAGTGCTTGAAGAGCGGGGGGGCTGATGAAGGGGTTACGGAAACTGGAAGCGCAGTTTGATTGGCACGAGGAGTTACTCGATTCTGTCTCGTTGCTGCGGGCC
>Ga0185299_10008344_pt1 | contig 10266 bp, 9 predicted proteins | sample PaiPotPPA55metaG_FD_128002 | JGI IMG/M metagenome (GOLD analysis project Ga0185299, IMG submission 128002) | Iron sulfur acid spring bacterial and archeal communities from Banff, Canada, to study Microbial Dark Matter (Phase II) - Paint Pots PPA... ...
CGAATCACGCCGCCGTCTTCGACTGGAATCTCATACTGCTTGCCGGTGCGATTGTCGGTAATAGACAGTGAGTTCTTGGCCATTGGTCTCCTTTGCTCCTTACGCCGTTTGTGGCGAGGACAGTGCGGTTGTGGGCTGACAGGATTGGTTGCCCATCGCGAGGACAGGCCTTCGGCCCGTCGTTCTCCGCGCACAGGCTGAGGCCTGTGCCACCTTTTTGCAGTGCGCAACAGTGCCGGACCTTCCGAATCAACATATATACAGTTATACAGTTTTCACATTTTGGGTGCGAAACGCAACCGCCCACGGCAATCGAAAATAGCAACGCATGCAGATTGTCCGTCAAAATGGAGCCGATGTGTTCAGGAATTCCCACGATAATCCCGCAAGCGATGAGTAGAAACTGTAACCCTGTGGAATGCTAGTATAAGTCTCATCCACCTTTTAGGACGACACGAGCTATGAGCGAGCGAATCACCAAGACCGATGAAGAATGGCGCCAGATGCTGACACCCGAACAATTCGCAGTGGCGCGAAGAAAGGGCACCGAACGAGCCTTTACCGGCAAATACTGGGCCCTGCATGATCAAGGCGTCTACCTCTGCATTTGCTGCGGCAACGAACTTTTCAGCTCGGACACTAAGTTCGACTCCGAATGCGGCTGGCCCAGTTTCTACGCGCCGTCGAACGGCGAACAGGTTGAAGAAGCATCCGACCATAGCTGGGGGATGAAGCGCACCGAGGTGATGTGTAGCCGCTGCGGCGCCCATCTCGGGCACGTGTTTGATGATGGCCCGCGGCCGACCGGCTTGCGCTACTGCATCAACTCAGCTTCGCTGAACTTCGTCAAAAAGCCTGAATGATTCGGCACTAGGGCGGCGTATGCTGGAGGCGCAGCAATGGATACAGCAAATTCGATCAGGCGTGAGTTTACGATCGGCGCGGACGCCGCTACCGTGTTCGCATTCTTCACCGACCCGGAGCGCCTGATTCGCTGGATGGGCGTCTCTGCCGAACTCGACCCGCGGCCAGGTGGGATATTTTTGGTTGACGTCAATCCCGGTTGGATTGCGCGTGGCCAATTCAAAGAAGTAGTTCCGGTTTCGCGGCTGGCCTATACCTGGGGTTGGGATGGCAATAACCATTATGTGGCGCCCGGTTCCTCTCTGATTGAGATCGATCTGTTGCCCAATAACGGCAATACTCTGGTGCGGTTCACCCATAGCGGTCTACCGGCCCAGGCAGTGCCTGGCCATAGCGAAGGGTGGACTCACTACTTGGGGCGATTGATGATAGCGGCAAGCGGAGGCGATCCCGGACCCGATCCTCGGCTCAATCGCTCGTAAGGCCTCCACGGGAAAATAATTCGAGGAGCGGCGCGAGGGCCTGAAGCCCGCGCCCCGCAGGACCTCTGACGCCCGAATAAAATTTCTGCGTGGTCGCGAGCGGGAAAGCATGTCTGATCGCGAATCGGTTCCGGGCCCATTGCCGGCCACCGCGGCGATGAACTGGCTCTTGCATAGCGCTGCGGGCGTGGATGCAGCCGGTATCCTGCTGGGCGAGCTGTGCAACCACCTGATGGCTGAGGCTGTACCAATCAAGGGAACGTTACTCAGGATCGCTAGTTTCGATCCGTTGGTGGCGTCGAGCCGGCTGCGTTGGCAACGCAGCAATGGACGCATCATAGAAGAAGTGCTGCTCCACGGCATGCCGGTCTTGGAAAACGCGCCTGACAGCATCAGGGTTCTTACTGTTACGCTTCCGGGAACCCGTCACGAAATCGATTGGACCGCAGAAGACTCCGCAGGTTTTAGCCTCGAGCAGCGGCTTTACCTCGAGACAATTTCTCTGGTGATGGCGGCGCCGCTCCAGGTGGTGGTCGGACGCGAGGCCACCAGAAGTCTGCTGCGCGCTTATCTCGGCCGGCGCAGCGCCGACAAGGTGCTCGGCGGCACTGTACGTCGGGGTGTCGGTGAGATGATCGAGGCGGTGATCTGGATTTCTGATCTGCGCGATTTCACCCGTTTGTCACAGATGCTGCCGCCAGCGCAGGTCATCATCGCTCTCAATGATTGTTGTACCCGCTTGGTCGGCGCTATTCATCCGTTCGGCGGCGAGGTCTTGAAGTTTATCGGTGACGGGTTGCTGGCGATCTTTCCATTGGCACCACACGGCACTCAAGCAGCCTGCGCAGCGGCGCTATCTGCGGTGCGGGCGGCGCGGCAGGGAATGGCGCGGCTGGATGAGCAGCGCGTCCGCATCGGCCTGCCGCCACTTCCCTTTGGCATGGCACTACATCTGGGCGCTGTGATGTACGGGAACATCGGCGCGCCGGATCGTCTCGATTTCACCGCCATCGGTCCCGCGGTCAACCTGACGAGCCGCATCGAAGGATTATGCCGCAGGCTTGCATGCCCGGTATTAATCTCCGAAGCGGTTTCAGCACAATGCAGTGAAAATCTGGCGCCGATGGGCCGACATTCAATGCGTGGTATTAACGAGCCGGTGATGCTCTTTACGCTACCCGAGCTGGCCACGGCCACCTGAGAACGAGGGTAGACAGAGGCCGATACCATCTCGCCGAGCCGGCGCCCGCTTCTTAGCGCTTCGCTTGCGCCGACCGAATAAACGTCAGCCGTATCGAAGAAATTAACCCCGATTAGAGTGCGATTGAGAAATTCTCGCGCTCTTCTTCGGCGCTGAGCGCCCGGTTGCGTCGCATGGTCCACGACGCCTGCTCGCCGCCGCTATAGCTCATACGGTCTAAACGCAAGTCCGAGCAACCGTCACACCAGTATCTATAAGCTTGGTTTACTGCATGCTCATATATTTATCCAACCAGGGTTTAAGGGTCCTAATTAGAGTTTAAGGTGATCCTGACAATTAGGGAATCTTGCACAAGGATTGCACGCCGTCTTTTCGGACAAAATACTCGGGGCAAGTGCTTGACAGCCGACGCCCGGTAAGGCTACTCACCTGACGCACACTGATGAGCTAACCTGGAGAGAAGTACAGATACCCCGGCACCTGCCTCTCGTTGCGAGCGACCTCTGGAATCCGCGATAGATATCTGGAATGCCTCGTCTCCGGCCCGTGAGGCTATCGAGGAAGGCGCTTCTCACAGGAGGGAGTGGAAATGAAAAAAGGCTTCCGCGCCGCGCTTGGCGTCGCACTGATGAATCTTCTGGCCGCGGGTGCATATAGCATCGCGGGCCCTGCATTGAGTCTAGCCTCGGCGGTTCCGATTTTGACCTATCACTACAACAACACTCGGACCGGTACGAATGCGAGCGAGACAATCCTGACGCCAGCCAATGTCAACGTGAGCCACTTCGGGAAATTGTTCTCGCGGCCAGTTAACGGCGGCATCTATGCTCAGCCGCTGTACGTTCCTAACCTTTCGATTCCGGGCCACGGTACGCATAACGTAGTCTATGTAGCAACTCAGCATAACTGGTTATATGCGTTCGACGCCGATAACGGCGCGACCCTCTGGACCAGAAATCTCGGACCATATCTGCCGAGACCGCAAAGCTGCACCGAGCCCGGCGATATCGGAATAATCGGCACGCCGGTCATACAATCGACCACTATGTACGCAGTGGCGGCTACGTTGCGAAGTGGCACCCCGCGGCAGGAACTTCATGCACTCGACATCACTACGGGCGTGGAAAGGTCATCCAGTCCCTTGGCGATTACGGCACGCGTGCGAGGAACCGGATTCGGAAGCGTGAACGGATTTATTACATTCGATGCGCTTACGGAATTTCAACGGCCGGCGCTGCTGCTCAATAATGGCGTAGTCTACATCGGGTTCGCCGCCCATTGCGACTACACTGCTTTTACCGCGCAGGGTCATGGCTGGCTGTTTGCCTATAACGCTTCGACCTTGCATCAAAACGGCTCGTTCATCGTTACCCCGAATGGCTTTGGAGGAGGGATATGGGCGAGCGGCGGCGGGCCAGCAGCCGACGCGAATAACAATATATATTTTTCGACTGGCGATGGTACTTTTGACGTTAATCAGCGAGGGATTGATTATGGGGATAGTGTCATAAAGCTCTCGCCAAGCCTGTCGGTGCTGGATTATTTCACTCCACACAACCAAGCAGCACTTGAAGCGGGTGAAAGCGACCTCGGCTCGGGAGGGACATTGTTGCTGCCAACCCAATCTACCTCTCCGAATCACTTGCTGGTGACGGCGGGCAAGGCGGGCTTTATATATTTAATAGATCGCGACAGCCTGGGGAAATACCACAGTGTGGATAACGTGGTGCAGATAAATGGGAACATCGTTGGCCTTTTCAGCACACCTACCTTCTGGAACAACCATCTGTATTTCGCCGGGTCAGGCTATAACGGAGGAGACGCGCCAAAAGCATTCTCATTTTCGGGCGGACGCATGTCGAATAATCCGACCTCTCAAGCGGCGACTACGTACCCATATCCTGGTGCAGTCACGGTCGTGTCGGCCAATGGTGTAACCAATGGCATTCTGTGGGCGCTGCAACATGGCGGGACCGCTTCGGGCAACGAGGTGCTCCACGCGTATAACGCGACGAATCTGGCCAACGAACTCTACAATAGCAATCAGGCCGGCAGTCGTGACCTGCCAGGGCTCGTTGGTAAGCAATTCGAAAGTATAATTGTCACTAACGGCAAGGTGTACGTTCCGACCGGCCAGCCGCAACTTAACGTATTCGGCTTGCTTGCCCATTAAAGTGCGTCAGTCTCGGCTGGGCGAACAACCAGCGGGAACTCGCGAGCTTATGCGTCGGGCTTGTTGTCGCGTTCGACGCGCCGGCGGTCATGTCTCCGAAGTTGAACGCTAGTCGCTGCCTGCCTTTGAACGCGGACAACTGCCCGTCCTTGAGCAGGCGATACACGGTGCTTGGATGGACTTTCAGATAGTGGGCGAGGTCCTTCACGGTCAAGACTGCAGCGATATCAAACAAATACGTTTGATGGCTCCTCCCCGAACCTGCTCCTCCTCATCTGTCCGTCTCCTTACCGTGACGGACTCTACCTCAAAACGTGCGTGTTTTTGGGGGGCAGGCCACCATCAATCGGTCTCTGTCGAAATAGCGACCGAAGCTGTGGCCATGTGTCCCCCGAGCTTGGTTGGTGTTCAGGTTGCTTTTCGTTCTTCGTGCGATACAAACTTCTGAGAGTCCGAAGACCATTCGTCGAACATACTGTAGCCCACCGCCAGGAGCGTAGGTCCGAGGAAGAGTCCGATCAGTCCGAAAGCCATCGCACCGCCAAGCACACCGAGTATAACCAGGACCAGCGGCGTGTCACTCCCGCCACGGGCGATCAGAAACGGCCGCACGACATTGTCGAGGTTGCCCACGATCACAATCCATACCGCAATGAAGATTGCCCACTCGGTTGAGCCGCGATGATATAGCCAGATTATGGCCGGCGCCGCCACGAGCAGCGGACCCCCCGGAATCACCGCAATAACGAACGTGAAGAACCCCAACAGGGCCGCGCCAGGAACTCCGGCGATCATGAAACCGGCACCAGCCAGCACACCCTGAAGGAGCGCTGTGCCGAGAACGCCATAGACCACCGCGCGCATCGTTGTGCCAGCGACGTCCAGCAGATGGCTTCCTTGTGGGCCGCCGATGCGACTAATTGTGGACATCAGCCGGTCGGCTGCCGTTTCCCCGTTACGATAAAAGAGGAACACCATCAACAGGCTGAGAACTATCTGAAAGACCCCCGCGCCTAAGACGCGTCCGCTGCCCAGTACAGCTTTTTGTACGGTGGGCAGCCACTTGACGATTTCCGAGAATCGATTAGCACTGCTCTCGCTTAGCAGATTCCAATAGGCCGCCAGCCGGCCACCTACGAGCGGGAGCGAGGTAACCCAGGCCGGCGGTGCGGCTGGTCCCTCATGAATAAACTTGCGTGTTGCATCGATAATCTCGGCTACGTTGCCCGAGAGTCGGCTCACGAGAATGGCCACGGGAGCGATGATGATTGCCGACAACGTTAGGGTTGCGAGCAATGCCGCCATCGTAGGCCGCCCGCCCAACTTGGCCTTCAGACGGGTAAACAGCGGCCAAGTGGTGAAGCAGAGAATTGCGGCCCACAACCCAGCGGAAATGAACGGACGAAGAATCAGCAGGCAGGCGAGAGCTAATACCGCGACCGCGGCGGCGCCGATCCATCGTTCGACTATGTTGCGAGTTCGTTCTCCGTCGGTCACGTGATCATAAGTCCGATTCGATCTCCTGCAGTCGCCGGTACTGCACTTTTCAAGATCGGCGCGCAGGTGTCGTCCGATTCAGCGATTGCACTCGCCAGCCTGCCGGCACGCGTTATACACTCCTGTTAATTCAGCGGATGGTTGTCAGTTCAGTCTTTTCCGGCCTTCAATTGGTGTCCTGGTCGATCACGCGTCCTGACTATCTGCCTCCTTCCCGACCTGCGCGCCGGCACGGCGACCACGTTCAGAACAGTCTTGCGATCTTACCTTTGATGTTGTTATCGCCTTCCTTGTAGTCATCAGGCACCAGCGCTGCGCGATCTTCGCCAACATCCTCGACCTCATCGGCCGGGCAGGTTGGCGGGTGGTGTCGAGAACTCCGTTGAAAAGCAAGTCTCGTTGGCGGGCGATGCCGCCTTCGGCGTTCATTCCGTTGTCGCCCTCGATATGGATCATTAGTGTGTTCTCATAGACAGTGCGTTCGTTCGGCGGCATGGTTCAACCGCCCGATCTTGTGAGTCCGCGTGCGCCAAGGCCGGCGTAGTTCTCCATCAACCATTCGGCGGGCTCTTCTCGTCAGAAATAGTGCTTGACCCGAAGCGATGACACTGTTGGCGTCGGGTCACAAGCGAGAAACCCACGAGCTATTCATGCAAATCTTCTTCATCGCGCTTCTCTTATTTACTCCGATGACGGTCGCGGGTTCTGTGTTTGGACTATCCCCGAGCGTACTGTTCTTTTTTTCGGCGTTGGCCATTGTACCGCTTGCAAAATTGATCGGCCAAGCCACCGAGGAGCTTTCTTCGCGCAGTGGTCCAGCCTTGGGTGGCCTGCTTAATGCCACCTTCGGAAATGCGACTGAGCTCGTGATCGGGCTCTTCGCGATTCGAGAAAAGCTGGTTGAAGTCGTCAAGGCGTCATTAGCCGGTTCGATCGTTGGTAATCTACTTCTTGTTTTGGGAACGGCGATGTTTGCAGGTGGTGTCCGGTATAAAACGCAGACGTTTAACCGCACTGCCGCGCTGGCAAATGCTTCGACTCTTCTGTTGGCGGTCATCGCGATGACTATACCAACGATATTCTTTCAGACCGATCCCTCAATCAGCCGGAGCGTAACGATTGAATCTCTGAGCCTCCTTGTATCCGTCCTGATGATGATGACGTATCTCGCCAGTGTGTGGTTTGCCCTCCATACCCACGTCCATCTCTTTACTGACGACACAGACAACGATGGGGCGAATTGGACGGTGACGAGAAGTATCACAATATTGTTGATCGCGACGCTTGCAGTCGCTTGGATGAGCGACATTTTAGTGCGCTCGATAGAGCCGGTAGCGCGGGTATTCGGCTGGACGCAGCTTTTTATCGGAGTTGTTGTGGTCGCTGTCGTCGGAAACGTTGCCGAACATGCGTCCGCAATTCTTATGGCGGCGAAAAACCAAATGGACCTGGCGCTTCAACTGTCGATAGGGTCGGCAACGCAGATTGCCATGTTCGCAGCGCCGGTATTGGTTCTAGCGAGTATCTGGTTCCCGCAGCCAATGAATTTGGTGTTCAATACGTTCGAGCTCGCGGCGATCATTCTTTCGGTTCTGATTGTAAATCTCGTGGTCGGGGACGGAGAGAGCAACTGGTTCGAGGGTTTGCAGCTGCTTGTGGCCTATGCCATTATTGCGGCCGCGTTTTTCTTGCATAGCTAGTCATCCGCAGCGCAGTGAAACCGGGCGCATCGTCACGCTCAACCCACTCCTGGTAAGCCTGGGATGACTTGGTTTCCTTTGCCAACGCCGGCACGATCCTATACTCCCTAGGGACGTGGCTAGTCTCAATAATTCCGGAGTGGATTAATCTCGGCAGGTCGAACATGATCATAAAAAACGCGCGCTGGGTGAACCGTTTGCGGCGCCAACCGACCGCAGTGTGCCTAAACGTAATTGATACGAACCAGGATTCCCCAGTTAGTCATGCGCGGCGGTCTCGGTGCGTTTTGGAATCGTGCGTTTCAGTACCAGACAGTAGCAAGTCGTAAAACAGCCAGGGAACGTCGTGACATATTTCTTTTGCAGGTCGCGCGAAAAAATATCGGTTCTCCGTCACAATAATGAACCGGGCGAACTATACGGCTCAGTACCGTTGTGCCCCTCCACAACCATGTATGCACAGAGATCGAAATGTGCATACCAACCCAGACCTCGCGCCGCCGTAGCCAAATTTACTCCCGTGCACCAATCCAAAGCGGAATCTCGAAGCGAACCTGCTGCGGCATCTTGCACAGATTATCGTTACATTCCTGAAAACTGAGGGTGCCTCCCAGCCGATGCTCACCGGGCGTCAGTTTCTGCCGCAGAAGAATATCGCCAACCGCTTTGAAGCGTCCCTGGTACACCGGCAGGGTCTCACCGAGCAACTCGAACTTCACTGGCGTCGGCTTAGGGAGGTCGAGATTCTGCCCGGATAGCAAATCGTTATCAAAAATAACGGCAGTGGGGGTGTAGTCTTGTGGCAGCGGCTTCCCGTAAACGTGCCATCCGGGCGCGATGTCGAAGTCGACAACGAGGCCAACTCGTTGGCCGCCGAATGCACGAGCTTCGGAGAGCGCGATGCGAACCTTGACGCCCCCCGCATCAACCACAACTTTGGTCCGGGTATCCGTTGTGTGGCTACCCGGTCTGCTCCGGGTTCGATTGGTAGCAGCAGTTTGGGCGGCGAATAGCGTTGGCGACAATACTGCCAGGAGCGCCGCGATCGCGGCTACAATGAGGCGTCTTTGACTCCTTTGCCGTGGTTCTCGTGTGGGATGACGATGAAGCAAAGCCTTAATGACCTCGGGTAGGACAGGCACTTGCCTGGCCTTTTAACCGTGCAATCACTGTGCACGAAAGGTAAGAGGACTTAAATGGCTGTTCTGCACTGGAGCCCCGCTTATCAACTGGCCGCGATGATGCGGCATCGCGAACTCAAGCCGAGCGAACTAATGGAGGCCACGCTCGCGCGAATCCACGCGCTGAATCCAAAAATTAGCGCATTTTGTGCGCTTCGTGCCGAGCATGCGCTCGCGGAAGCACGGACCCTGGATGAAATGATTGCGCAGGGTGAAGAAATTGGCCCGCTTGCCGGACTACCCCTTGGAGTTAAAGATCTGGAGGATGTCGCCGGAATGGCGACGACGTTCGGCTCGGTGCCGTTCAAGCACAACATTGCGCAGGAAGATTCGATCCAGGTCGCTCGCCTGAAAACTGCCGGCGCCATCGTTGTTGGCAAAACCAACACGCCCGAATTCGGCCACACCGCATTCACCAAAAACTTGTTGTTTGGTGTAACGCGCAACCCGTGGAATCTGGAACGCACGCCGGGCGGTTCCTCGGGAGGCAGTTCCGCCGCCATCTCATCCGGCATGGTGTCATTGGCGACGGCCTCAGATTGGGGTGGCTCGATCAGAATTCCAGCCTCCTATACCGGGACATTCGGCATCAAACCCACGCAGGGATTAATTCCGGCGGGACCGCGTCTCGGAATGACGCAGTGGGTAGACTTTGCGATGAACGGTCCAATCACGCGGACTGTACGCGACGCGGCCATGTACCTGGACGCGGTGGCGGGGTACCATCCCTCCGACCCGGCGTCACTGCCACGTCGGGAGACTTCGTTAACTGATACTTTGGAGCGCCTGCCAAACAGGCTTCGCATCGCGCTCCATCCTGATTTCGGCCATCCCGTCCAGCCCGACGTGCGGCGAACGGCGGAAACCGCGGCGAGGGCATTCGAGCAAATGGGCCATCAACTGACGCTGCTAAGCGGACCGGTGCTCGAAACCCTATACGCCTGGCGGCTAATCGGTTCAGCGCAGACCCTGGCGACTCTGGGCGCTTATATCGAAGGCCATCGCGAAGAATATGGCCGTTCATTTCTCAAGAACGTTGAAAGCGCGGCTCAAATCGGCTGGAGAGATTACGGAGCCGCGTATCGTATGAGAACGCAATTCAATGAATGGCTGCGCGACATCTTTGCGCGATTCGACCTCTTGTTTACCCCAACACTACCGACGGAAG
>Ga0185299_10008345_pt1 | contig 10266 bp, 9 predicted proteins | sample PaiPotPPA55metaG_FD_128002 | JGI IMG/M metagenome (GOLD analysis project Ga0185299, IMG submission 128002) | Iron sulfur acid spring bacterial and archeal communities from Banff, Canada, to study Microbial Dark Matter (Phase II) - Paint Pots PPA... ...
CCTTGGTGACGTCGCCCTGCAAAGTATAGGCACGTCCAAGTTGGAGATGCGCTAGCACGCCAATCGGTTCGTTGAGCACAATCCCGCGATGGTCGAGGATTTTCTGAAACTCTGCTGCCGCCTCGCTGCCCTGATGTGCGGCAAGACAGACTTCTCCTCGCACATAAACGGGGTACAAATTCGGCCAGTTATAATATTCACTAGCCGGCAACCCCAGTTCATACGGAGCAGCCACCCTAAGAGCCTCTAGCGCCTGCCGAGGGTTTGAACGGAGCAGAGCAAGCTTAGCGCGAAGTGTCGGCAGGTAATTGAACTGTATGATTGTGTCTTCGGGGAACCTCTTGCCCAAATCATCAGCCAAGGCTTGCGCTTGGCCCACGTCCCCTGCATAGGCAAGGGCAAGCGCCAAGCCGTAATCCACATCCCGCGCAGACGCACGTCCCTTCGCGAGAATGGCTTGCTGTCCCGCTCTATCTGCGTTTCCGAACAACGCTTCCCGTAAGGCAGATACAGCATAGTAACCTGCCGCAGTTTCTTTCTCCGCTGCTAGCTCCGCAGAATCCGCAGCCCGGCGAGATAACTCACGGGATTTCCCAAGATGTCCGAAATAAGCAGCCGTGTCGGCCTCCAATGCTAATAGCAACTCTTCGTCTGCCACATTGCCAACAGCACTGGCTGCCTGCCGCGCCATTTCAGAAGTGTCGTCCCGATAGAAGGCAATTCCATAGAGAACTGGCGCAAGACGAGAGTCCAGACCCTTTGCGTGCGCTTCTTTAACGGTAGCCTCAGCTTCCTCGACTCGGTTCAAGTATAGATATGCGGAGGCGACGGCTCGGTAAGGAACACTGCTGTACGGATTGAGACGGAGGAATTCTCGGCTTTCTTTGAGGGCTGCTTCATATTGACCGAGAGCGATTGTGTACTGTCGAAGGCCTTCGTAAAAGAAGCTATCACGCGGGTACGTCTGTGCGCCAACTTCAGCGCTGCGCCGTGCTTTCACAAGGTCGCCGGTCACAAAATGGTAGTAATCTGCTTCAATGTGGAGCTTTTCCCGCTCACTCAGCCCTGCTCGCAACTCGAAGGCCTTCCGAGCGCTTCTTGCTACCAAGGCAGTGTCAACGCTGGAATAACCCAGCGCCCAGTAAGCCATGGCGAAATTCGGGTCGAGTTGAATGGCTCGCTGGAAAAAGGCCAACGCGGCAGCATCATCTTCAGTGCTCCAGCCGAAACTGTAAGCCTGTAATGCTTCGAGAGACGGTGTAGTCGCTTGTTCGAGGGGCGTGTTGTACCTTTGTAAGGTGCTCAAGGATTCCCCGAGTTTGCTTCGCATTTCCGAAGCGGCCTTCCCAAGCGCGTCGAGAACATGGCTTTTGTCGTTCGCCTGCGCTTCTGTGCTTGTAAGTGATTCTCCACTCGAACAGTCCACGGCCTTCAAAATCAAGACGTACTGCGTGCCAATCTGCGCTATCGAGCCTTCGAGAAATGCCGCGCTCGTCGTTCGCTGACAAATCTCCCGCGTAATCTGAGCGGTGAGTTTCACATCCGGCTTCTGGTCCATCATCCGCAGGGTCTGTTGGATTTGCTGCTCAGAGACAATGCTCAGAAAGGGCGATTGCTCCAGTTGTACCGATAGCCCCTGCCGCAGCGTGCCGTCAAACACCGTGTCTCCGGTCATGTTTGTGAAATCGGCGAGGACGATGGTGTCCTTGTCGGTGAGTTTCGGCGGGCGGTGAAGGTAGAAGTAACCGCCGACTGCGAGTGCCGTCACAGCTAATGCAACTGAGAGCGTGACCTTCCAGTGCATTCGTAGGTGAGTGCTGGCTTCAACCCGTAACGCTGCGGGTATCCCGCTGACTCCGTGTCCCGCTTCAGCCGTTGCAGGTCGGTGCGTATGTCAGCCGCATGCTGGTAACGCAGGTTGCGATCCTTCTCCAGACACTTGTTGATGATTTCTTCCAGCTTGGGCGGCAAATCGGGATTCAGTCGAACGGGAGGAACTGGAGTGCGATTGAGGATAGATTCGAAAACCAGTCCCGTGCTCTCCCCTCGGAAGGGCAGCGTTCCGGTCGTCATCTCATACAGCACAGCGCCAAACGAAAACAAATCCGTGCGGGAGTCCAGTTCCTTCGCCCGCACCTGCTCCGGCGACATGTAAGCGATGGTTCCTACAGCCGTGCCGGGACTCGTCAGATGGTCAGGGTCAACCTCAAGTGTTGGCTCGTTGCCAGTCGCGCTTTTGGGTGTACTGACCTTAGCCAACCCGAAATCCAGAACCTTGGCATGACCGCGCTTGGTCACGAAGATATTGGCGGGCTTGATGTCCCGGTGGATGATGCCCGCAGCGTGGGCGGCATCAAGCGCGTCGGCGATGTCAATGCCCAGCGACAGGACGGTCTCGATCTCCAGCGGCTTGCCACCGATGCGGTGTTTGAGCGTCATGCCTTCCAGATACTCCATCGCTATAAACAGCTGACCATCTTGCTGCCCGACTTCGTAGATGGTGCAGATGTTGGGATGGTTCAGGGCGGAGGCCGCGCGGGCTTCGCGGCGAAATCGTTCAAGGGCTTGCGCGTCTTGCGCCAAATCGTCAGGCAAAAACTTCAAAGCGACAAAGCGGCCCAGCTCGGTGTCTTCCGCTTTGTAGACCACACCCATGCCACCACCACCGAGTTTCTCCAGAATTCGATAATGGGAGATGGTCTGACCAATCATTGAGAGGACGATTCTTTGGATTCTTTGCTGCGCAATCTTAGGCGGGCGGCTTGGAGTAAGTCAACGAGCGACGCTGAGCTATATCAAACGCCTTTGAAGAGTTCCGACATCGAAACGCGAAAGGCTACAGCGATCTTTTCAATATTGATGAGGGAGAGATTTCGCTCGCCACGTTCAACGCCTCCAACGTAAGTCCGGTCGAGCTCGCACATATCAGCAAATTCTTCTTGCGACACACCGAGCTTTTCCCGCCTATTGCAGATAGCCTTGCCAAAGCGAATTCGAACATCGACAGGACTCACCGCTCATATTTGGAAACCTCGCCGTTGATATGTGCACGGACTATGAGTATCATGCGCAGCTACAGCCGCTCATGAACCCACTGGACAAAATCGACGAACTCCTAGGCCGGGTGCGGTACAAGAGTCCCATCCTTGGATGGGTATTAACGGCGCTCTTTATGCCAGTCGCGCTGGTCATGGGATTGGGTGTCATAGCCCTCGCTCTTGTATTTGGACCGGCAATTCCGCTAATCGCCGGGGTCTGGCTCATTATGTTTCTCATTTTCTCGGCGATTGGAAGATATTCGGAGGAGTACAAACCCGATAGGCTGCTGGCCGGAGCTGCGGGAAACGTTATTCTTACGCTCGGGATAATAATTACAATTCTTGCTGTCGCAGTGATCGTGCAACTTCCGGATCGTTGGCTTGAGCGTTTACATATTTATTCTCCGTCTTCTTACTAATTCCATTTCGGACAGAGCTCGCAAGAACAAACGCGATCCAGGCTTAGCGATCAATACGTTTGCGCCTAGCCGCAGTTCCGAGACTTCTCTGTGGCGGCTTCTTCGGAATCGGCGGGAGTTTCGTCTGCTTCGCCTTAAATGTTTCAAAAAGTTCGTGCCTTCGCTCCGACTGCGTGTAATTCGGGTTCTTAATTTTCAGCCACCCACTGACCGTCGAGTACGTTCCTGTTTTGCGCGCCAGCGGGGCGGGAGGCAGGAACGGGAAACGATTCGCCAACCAAAATCGCTGCCTCCGGCGTCATAATAGAAGCGGAGGGCAAATCGGTGAGCATCCATCGAGATGGAAACGAGCTTCGGGACGGCAGCGGGTCAAATTCCAACACTATCGGGACATTGTCGAGCGACAGGACGAGAATTACGTTACACGGCGTGCGCTTTGATCGCCCGGACTTGTTGCATATCGCGATGGCTATTGAGCCGATGACCCACCCGCCGTTCGAGCGCGGCCAGACTGACGCGCCAGCCAGTATTCCAGATGAACCCCACCGGCCTCGAATTATCTTGCAGCCTGGGACCAACAGCCTGTTCCGCGCCATCGGAGGCATCGTCGAGTACGCGAACCCGGTCGGCTCCATCCTCGATGGACTTTTCGAGCCAGCGCCTGGTGTTGACTTCGGCCATAAAGAACTAATCGACATTGCGGGGCACCTCGCGCAGAAGGCGTACGCCGCGAAGGCTTGACGGTGTGAGCTGGTGAGGTGACCGGGTCAACGAATGGGTTCGAACGAGGCTTAGTTGAGCGGTGTCGACCATCACAGCTTCAGTACCATCTCGTTCGTCTGCCCGAAGCCCATGCTTTCATACAGAGGACGACCCGCAGAACTTGCATGAAGCGAAACAGAGGCAAATTTATTTATCCGGCACCAATTCAACATGGTTTCCAGTAGTCGTTTTGCCACTCCACTCCGACGCGCCGCAGGCTCTGTATACATGTTTAGAATCCAAACTCGTTTAGCGTGATGCTCACCGGGATAGCCGGGCCAATCGGCGACCACAATCCCGCCGCCGCCCACCACTTGCCCCTTGGCATGCTCAGCCAGCCAACCTTTGTACGTATCTTTCTTTAACGCTTCGCGGAAATATTCTTCAGATAAAGCGTCCACGTCGGCCAGCACGGCTTTGTCCAGAAATCCCATTTCTTCAAACATTGCGCGGCGGTGATGAAGTATATGCGTCAGGTCTTCCACGCCCGCCGTGCGTATGTGAATTTCCATGTGCGAATGTTGTCCACGGTTTGGTGATATTGGTAGAGACAAAATGGTCTGGTTTCTGGGCAGCTCATGGTTAACGCGCTTTTCGGAACCGCAGCGCCATTCACTGGAAGTTGACAATCGGACGCTTTACTGTCTGCGCGGTCGTTCAAATACAACACGTCCAAGGTCATAAAAGATTGGACAGCCTTTCCGCAAAAGTAATTCGTTGAAGATGCTGCGGTCCAAACACACCGGCTCACCATCAATAACCGCATCCCTAACTTTTAATGTAGTTAGGCTGCTGCGCAAACTCGCCGAAACTCTTGTACACGTTCCGGCGACGTGACACCAATTCGCAGTCTCCATCCGAGATATATGCCAGCGCCCGAAAGCCATCGTGCTTCAGTTCGAAAAGGAAGTTCGAGTCGTCGAAGGGCTGGCGAACAAGGGTCAGTTGGGCGGTATCCATTCGAGGCGGGCGCATAAATATTGGATGCGGTTGGAACGCGGCGGGGCTAAACGAAGGAAAGGCGAACTCGGCTCACTCGGGGCCACCGGCACCTTAGTGGTATGGGAGAACCGACCCAGACCTTTTATCATTTTGACTCTGCGGAACAACCTGTGCTCGGCGTAACCCAAATCGAATTGAACCTTGAAGCCCTTCGGCGATGTCTTCAGAGGATGCCAGAAACCGAGCTGCTATGCTTTGGTCAAGCCGCGAGATATATCTGCTCGCATGAAGCGAACTACTGGCCGCCATGCGAAGTTCCTATTCTGCAACTTAGGGAGGCAAGAGCCGAATGGCGCAGACGCCATCCTGGACTGCCGCTGCTGCCAAGCCTCGCGGATTAGCCACCTACAAAGCCAGATTTTATAATGAATCTGTGGCCCCTCGTTAGTAGGGTGGATTACACGCTGTTAAGATCATCCAGCGGTACGTGGTTACTGCACCTGCTCGCGGCACACCCGCTCAGCATGCCCCCAAGCGGACTGGCACCCATAGCTAAGCCGTCGTTCCGCAAATTTTAGACTGCGGCCCCTTTTGCCTTTTGAACAGGTTTACCGTATTTCTCAACTAACTCACGTTCTGCTTGTAGCCAATCTTCCACATCCTGTCCATGAGCGCCATCGCGTTCGACGTAGATCTGGTATGCGCGCAATTCGATTTCTTCACGTGTGGGAGCCTCCGAGGCAGTCTGCGGTTGGCTCTCCGAAGAGGATTTTTCTGTAGGCTTGTTCATAACTCCTCCCTTGGTGACTCGGGCCTTCAGGAGAAGGCCGAATCGAAGAGCCTCCTGCAGGCCACCCTTACCCCGCGTAGGCGTGACCTGCTGGGAGGCACACCTCTAGTTAGGTCGTCGCAGCAGCAGCAGCGGCCTGTTCCAGAATCTTCACCGCCTTGCCCACCTCCGCGACTCCGAAGATCAGGAAGGTGGCGTTGGTGTTGGGTTCGGTTCCGCAGTAGCCGTAGTTTATGTTGATCCCCGCGTCGCCGAGCCGAGATGAGGCACGCCCCAACTCCCCGGGACGATGGGCCATTTTGACCTGCGCAACGTCGGTCTCTTTGTAATCACTGCGTTGACGGTCCAGAGCGGCCTTGGCTTTGTCCGGATTGTCCACAACGAGACGGACAGAGCCCTTGCCCTTTTCGTGAGGGAACTGTTGATACGCGAGAATGTTGACGCCTCCTTCGGCGAGAGCCTGGCAGAGTTTGCCAAGCGTTCCAGGCTTGTCCTCCAGGCTGATTGTAAATTCCTTTGCCGTCGGCATGTTGGGTAACCTCCTTCAATTGTGTCTCGGAAACGCTGGCCGCGCGTTCCTCGGAAATCGGAAAATCCCTGGTTTTGAATGGAAGAACGCAAGCGACGGTTTCCCTTGTAATCTTGGACCGGTGGGGCCGAGTAGGCAAGGGAGAGCTGGGCGATTACAGCTGTGATATGCACCGTGCATTCACATCTTTTCCACATGCGCGGACAGGAGTAACTCACCCGTTCGCATCACTAATCTGTGGTCTCGATGATTTCCACTGTGACGTGCTTGTGCAGTTTCCTGCCCGCTGCGCCGAGTATCGTCCGGAGGGCTTCGGCTAGCCTGACATCTGCCGAGGCGATCTCGCGGACAATTCCACATTATAAAAGCGGCGCCCTTTTATAGCGTTTATCAGATGGGACTTAGCGGGAGGCGGAAGCCGCCGGTGAGGAGTGCTTCTCCGGGTAAAGGCGCTCAAACTCCGGCTCGCCATGAAGAAGGTTGAGGTCGGGATCCCGGCGAGCCCAGTCCGCGTCCTTGAATCCAGCGTCCCAGGCTTTTTTGAGCGCCACCATAGCGTCTGGTTTCCGTTTAAGCTGGCAGTATACGCAGGCCGCATTATAGAGCACGGTAGCCTCGTTGGAGCGAAGCGCAACCGCAAAGTCGATCTCGCGGACCGCATCGTCAAGACGCTCGATTGCTGCGTAATCACCGGCAAGAAGAATGCGTGCGCGCGCATCTTCCGGCACATGCTTGAGATGGGTCTCCAGAGCAGCAATCCGTCTTTGGCGTGTGTTCCGAACCGCTTCTTGCTTCCCCATCACTTCAAGGGCATTCATGATCGGAACGTAGCAGTTATAGTCCTCGCCACTGGCCTCTAATGCCTCATCTGCAATGCTGGCCATCTCCTGATACTGTCCTGAGGCAAAAAGCGAGCGGCAGAGCGTGTAGTACGCCCCCTCACAATCGCGTTTACGATCAATGGCTTTCTTCGCACAGTAGATCGCGTCTTTATAGTTCTGAGCCGCGTAGAGAATCCAGGCTTGCGCAACTAGCACCTCTGGCAGTTGCGGCTGCAGGATAACAGCCCGTTGCGAAGCAACCTCGGCACGTCTAAGCCAGATCGGATCGCGCCCGTAATTGTAGTGCGTCTGTGCACACACATTCGCGATCGCGGCATAAGCCAGGGCGAAATTGGAATCGAGTGATACTGCGTTTTCAAACATCTGCAGCGCAAACCCAAGGTCCTGCTGTGTCATGCGCCGTGCGTAATTCTTTCCGCGCAAGTAGAGGTCATATGCCTGTAGATTTTCTGTTGGCTTGGCGGCGAGAGCAGCTTGTTCCTGCGGCGAGAGTGTGATCCGCAAGGCCTCAGCAATGTTGCGGGCGATTTCGTCCTGTACCTCAAAAACATCCTTCATCTCACGGTCGTATCGTTCGGACCATAACGGAAAATCCGTGTGCGTGTCCACCAGTTGCGCGTTGATGCGTAGACGGTTCCCCGCACGTCGCAAGCTACCCGCTAGAACATAGGTTGCCTTGAGTTGCTGGCCGATTTGAGCCGGTGTGACCCGCTTGTCGCGGTAGGCTAGCACGGTGGGCCTGGAAAAAATGCTTAGCCCCTTGATCTTGGACAGTTCTGTGATGATGTCCTCGGTGATGCCGTCGCGAAAGTATTCATCTTCTTTGACGCCGCTAATGTTTTCGAAATATAGGACGGCAATGGATTTCTCACTTTGCTTGCTTTCGCCGCGCGATTCGATGCCTTCGGCCGCGCGTTTGCGGCCTGATTCAAGATCGCGCTTCAACCTAGCAAGATCCGTCTTTATGTCGGTAGCAGTCTGGTAGCGTAAGTTGCGGTCTTTTTCCAGAGCCTTGTCGATAATCCGCTCCAATTCAGACGGCACCGACGGATTCTTCTCTCTCACCGGCAGCGGATCTCGATTGAGGATGGCTTCATAGATCACCGCCGAGGTATCGCCCTGGAACGGTAATAACCCCGTCGCCATCTGGTACAAAACAGTACCCAGAGAAAACAGATCTGTTCGCGCGTCAGCCAACTGCCCGCGAGCCTGCTCTGGAGACATATAGGCTACGGTTCCAAGGGTCGTTCCCGGTTGGGTGAGGTCGTTCGCATTGGCCTCGGTCTGCATCTCCAAGTTTGCATCCACGCTGGCACTGCTAAGCCGCGCTCCGCCCATCTTCGCAAGTCCAAAATCGAGGATCTTGACCTGCCCCCGCTCGGTCACAAAGATGTTGGCCGGCTTAATGTCCCGGTGAACAATGCCCTTGGCGTGCGCCGACTCCAGCGCGTCTCCAATCTGGATTGCCACTGTCAACAATTTATCTATCTCGATTGGGTTGCGGCCGATCATCTGCGCCAGCGTTTGTCCTTCCAACCGTTCCATCACAATGAAGTGCTGCCGCTCGTGCTGTTCGATCCCATGAACCGTGCAAATATTAGGATGGTTCAGTGCCGAAGCCGCCCGCGCCTCTCGCTGGAATCGTTCCAAGGACTGCGCATCCTGGCCCATTTCTTGCGGTAGGAACTTGAGTGCTACATTGCGGCCCAGCCGAGTATCCTCAGCTTCGTAAACCACTCCCATACCACCGCTGCCGAGCTTGTTCAGGATTTTGTAATGCGAGATAGTCTGTCCAATCATATTGTTTGGCGTCGGTATGGTACGGGTTTAGAGCCACTGGGTCAACCAAGCCGCGGCATGACCTGTTGGCCCTTTTAATTCATTCCATATTCCGCTTCATTGTCGAGCCCCGCAGCATCCACCTCCCGGAACAATTGGTCAATCGTTGGCATCAATTGATAGTGGCCACCCAGACCGAAAGCACCGATTGAGCTACTAAGCACGGCTTAGACATCCTTGCACCAATAGCCACAACGACTTCCCCGAAATTTCAAATTTCCAAATTTATAAATCCGTGTCGGAGGACCCTAGTCGTTGCGATTAGGGGGGCCCCACCAACACTAAGCCTAAACTTCGACTCCTTTTCGCGCGAGGCGCTCCGCGTTTATTAGGCCATGGGTTAAACTCCTCGCAGCTGGAGAGGGATCACCCATGAAAATCTTGCTTGCATGCGCCGCGTTCGTCATCTCTCTGGGGAATCTTGGGACGCATTTCACAGCCGCGCAGAAAAATGATGCACTAAACAAAGACGGTATAGAGCAAGATGTACGAAAGCTAAATGCTGAGGAGGTTGCGGCATTTCTAAGCAATGATCCGAAATCGATGGCGCGTGTATGGTCGGATGATTTTGTGGTTACCAACCCCTTGAACAAATTTGTGACCAAACAGCAGGTCTTAGGAATGGTTCAATCCGGCTTCTTAGTGATCACTTCTTACGATCGGCAGATCGAATATGTCCGAGTTTACAATGACACCGTCATCGTGGCTGGAAGTGAAACCGTCGTATGGGGCGGAAAGATGCCAAATGCTGGAAGAACCGAGCATCTTCGATTCACCGCCGTTTGGATGCAACAACAGGGTCGTTTTCAAGAAGTCGCCCGGCATGCGAACGTCGTACCACAGCAATAATCGGGGATTAACCGACACGCAATTTGCCGCGGCTTAACCCAATCCCGAGGTGAATCACTTTCCCTGCTCTGCGACCTAACCGTTCTATCACTCGCTCGGGTGGGCTAAAGGACAATAAAAGTGATCTTCAGTGCCTGATAAGCGTTTTTAGCGTTTTTAAAGCGCTATCTCTAACGACGCCGGCCGTGTCAAGAGTGTTTTTATTTTCCTTATCACTGAATTTGAGCGCACTTCTTCGTCAACGCACGAACTGCGC
>Ga0185299_10008346_pt1 | contig 10266 bp, 10 predicted proteins | sample PaiPotPPA55metaG_FD_128002 | JGI IMG/M metagenome (GOLD analysis project Ga0185299, IMG submission 128002) | Iron sulfur acid spring bacterial and archeal communities from Banff, Canada, to study Microbial Dark Matter (Phase II) - Paint Pots PPA... ...
ACGAAAAGCGGAGTTTTTCGCAAAACCCGGCGTTGGCGGCCGAAGCCGGGCGCAAGGGCGGTCAAAGCGTGAATCCCAACAAGCGCAGCTTTTCGCGCAATCACACGCTTGCATCCGAGGCCGGCCGTAAGGGGGGGCATGCCTCACATGGCGGCCCGAAAAAACCGGCGATCGAGGGTTGAGAGCAAAAGCCAATATAAAGCCAATATAAGGAGGCGCGGCGGCGGGTTCCAGCCGCCGCGTTTTTTCAATTTGAACTATGGTTCAACGCCGTCATCCCCGAAATGGGCCGCGGCGCGCAGGAAAATCCAAATATTCCGTTACAATTTCTTCAGGGTGAGGCTTTTGCCTTCCTTTGGGTCTTTTTTCCAGGTGCCGTCGGGTTGCGCGTCAAGATAGGTTTTATGCCCCTTGCGGGCGGTCAACACGAGGCGGCCGTTGACGATTTGCCAGCCGGCCGGATCGAAAATCACGATCCCCTGGTCGCGACAACCGGGAGCAAGAGAAGCCGTTTCCCTGCCCCGCGCCTTCCCTCGACTGTTCAAGGTCAGCATACATCCGGTATCCTTGCCGCCGTCGCGCAGGATGGAGTAGCGCCCGGCAGCGTCGGCCGGCGCGGCCGCCCGCGCGTCGGCGCATACAAATAGGCTTGCCGCAAAAACCCGCCCGCCGTGCCTCCAACGCATGTTTGGCACTAGGCAACCCTCTCGCCGGCGTCGACAATCCCGACGCTCCAAACCGGACAATAGCCTAAATCCGGTCTCTCGTAAGTCAAGCACGAGTCAAGCATGTGAAGAAAGCGTCGTTTCGGCGCGGAAACCCGCACGGGCGACTGTTGGCGCGGCAATGGCGTTTGCCCGCGATCCTGATATGATGTCACCTTGGGCGATGCGATTCGCTGGCTTTTGAGTCATGAAAGCGGCGGATTTACGAGCTGTTCTAGTTTTTGTTAGCTAGTCGCGGTTGCTGAAATGACTGATATCAAGAGGAAAGCGCGCGCGCCGCTTGTTACGCTCGGTCTTGTTTGGGCGCTGGTTGTCGGCCCCGACATGGCTTCGGCTCGCGCCGATGAATTCCGGGCGCGCTATACGGTGAGCCTTATCGGCTTTCCTATTGGTGAGGCGGCGGCCGCGGGGTCGCTCGGGCCGGCAAGCTACCGGATCGACCTCAATGCCAAGCTGACCGGCGTCGCGGCGATGATCACGAATGTCAAGCTGGCGCTCGCCGCGACCGGCGCTCTGCGCAGAGGCGGCGTTGCGCCTTCCACCTATGCTACGACGTCCGCCAATTCCCAAGGGAGCCGGACGGTGCGCATGTCGCTCGATGCCGGAAACGTCAAGGCCGTGGAGATCTTCCCGCCGTTCGAGGACAGGGAAGGAAGAGTGCCGGTTACCGCGGCGAACAAGCGCAACGTTCTCGATCCGGCGACCGCCCTGATCATGGCGGTTCCCGAGGGCCAACCGCTGGTCGGTCCCGCCGCGTGCAACCGGACGATACCGGTCTACGACGGCTATGTCCGATTCGATGTCACGCTCCACTATGTTGGCGTAAAAGACGTGGCGGTCCACGGATACTCTGGTCCGGTTTCGGTCTGCGCCGCGCGCTATACGCCCGTCTCCGGTCACAAGCGGGACTCCAAATCGACAAAATTCATGGCGGAAAACAGGGACATCGAGGCTTGGCTCGCGCCGATCGAGCGGGCGCATGTCGTCGTGCCCTTCCATATCGCACTGATGACCTTGGCCGGCACCGCTGTCATCGACGCCATCGAATTTTCGGTCGAGCCTTCGGACGTGACAGCGACCACCACGCATTGATCGAGCGGCGGCGCGGGATCAAAAGAGAAACGGAGGCCACTACCATGATCACGCTCTACACGTTTGGGCCTTACTTCGGGCTTCCAGATGGAAGTCCCTTTGTTATCAACGCCATGCTGCTGTTGAAATTCGCTGGTCTTGAGTATAGCGAAAATCGCGGCGGGTATGGCAAGGCGCCAAAAGGCAAGCTGCCTTACATGATGACGGCGGCCTGATCGTTGCCGATTCGACGTTCGTCCGCTTTCACATCGAGAAAAATTACGGTTTCGATGCCGGGCTCACGCCGGAGCAGAGGGCAGTGGCCTGGGCGGCCGAGAAAATGTGCGAGGAACATCTTTATTTCGCTTTGGTGGCGACGCGCTGGCTCGATGAGGCCAATTTTGCCAAGGGGCCGGCCCAATTCTTCAAAACCGTGCCAATGCCCCTCCGGCCGATCGTGCAAAGCCTAGTTGCCCGCAAAGTTGCAAAGACATTGAAACGACAAGGGTTTAGGCGCCATACGCGAGCCGAGCGGGACGCCCTCGCGATTGCCGACATCAAAGCACTTGCTTCCCTTTTGGGACAAGGCTTTTTTGATGGGCGAAGAGCCCTGCGGAGCGGATGCGACGGTCTTCGCCTTCGTCGCGAGCTTTCTCACGCCGGTGTTCGACACGCAGATCCGTACCGCGGCGGAGCGCCACCCCAACCTCGCTGCCTATAATGACCGGATCACGCGGCTTTATTTTTCGCATTCGGAGGCCGAACCGCTTCCTGCGACTAGCGCCGCCTAATCGGCGCGGTCCAACGTTTTCGGTTCCGGCCAACGTCGAAAATCGCCGTAAAGTCCTATTGACAGAAAGGGCCTTCCGAGTCCCTGTTCGCGCAGGGTTTCAGGGTCGCCAATAATGCCGCTTTTCACAATTTCTGGGGGCGGGTCGTCTTTCCTATCCATATATTGTGGTGAACAAACAAGGATTTACGGCAAGTCAGCGATTCGGGCGCGATTCGTTCGTCTCCCGTTCGAACGCTCAACAAGACTGCCTGCGGCGGCCTTAATGTGATACATAAAAGCGCCGTTGTGATACAGAAGGCCCAAGACGGGGGGTAAGCGCGAAAGGCTTGCTACTGGGGTGCAGCCGTCCCGATCGCGGCCTATCGCGTGAGCGGCGATCGGCCCAAGACGCCGGGCCGTTCCCGGCAAATCTCGCTGTGTTGCAGCAAGATAACCCTGAACCGTCACCGCTGCCGCACGCACCCGATCGTTTTCCCGCGCCGGTTAACCAATGAACATTTCCTTTCCGGCCGCCAAAGCCTACTCGCCGGACCGCGCCAGCGGCGTGAACGTTCTGCTCGGGCCGACCAATACCGGCAAGACCCATTACGCCATCGAGCGGATGCTTTCCTATTCCAGCGGGATGATCGGCCTGCCGCTCAGGCTGCTCGCGCGCGAGGTCTATAGCCGCGCAGTGGAAAAAGCCGGCACGGCCGCTGTCGCGCTCATTACCGGTGAGGAAAAAATCAAACCGGAATCGCCGCGCTACTGGGTCTCGACCGTCGAGGCGATGCCACGCGACCTCGACCTTGCTTTCGTGGCGGTGGATGAAATTCAGCTTGGCGCCGATCTCGACCGCGGCCATGTCTTCACCGACCGGCTGCTGCACCGGCGCGGGCGCGAGGAGACTTTGCTGATCGGTGCCGCGACCATGCACCACGCGGTGCGCGACCTTTTGCCCGGCGCCCGGATTTTTGCGCGCCCGCGCCTTTCCAGGCTGAGTTTCGCGGGCGACAAAAAAATGACCCGCCTGCCACGCCGCAGCGCGATCGTCGCCTTTTCTGTCGAGGATGTCTATGCGATCGCCGAATGGATCAGGCGCCAGTGCGGCGGCGCGGCCGTCGTCCTCGGCGCACTCTCGCCACGCACCCGCAATGCCCAGGTTGACATGTATCAAAATGGCGATGTCGATTACATCGTTGCCACCGACGCGATCGGAATGGGGCTCAATCTCGACGTCGATCACATCGCCTTCGCGGCCGCCCGGAAGTTCGACGGCTGGCAGCACCGGCGCCTGGCGCCCGCCGAGTTCGGTCAGATCGCCGGCCGCGCGGGCCGCCACCTCCGCGACGGGACTTTTGGCACGACCGGGCGCTGCGCGCCCTTCGACGCCGAACTCGTCGAAGCGCTGGAGGAGCATCGCTTCGATGCGGTGCGGATGCTGCAATGGCGCAATACGGACCTCGATTTTTCCTCGATTACCGGTCTCGCCGCGTCGCTCGACACTTTGCCGAAGGAGCAAGGCCTCATCAGAGCGCCGCTTGCCGAAGACCAGATGGTGCTCGACATCGCTTCCCGCGACGAAAAAGTGGTGCGGGCGGCGAAATCCAAGGCCGATATCGCGCGCCTTTGGGAATGCTGCCAAATCCCCGATTATCGTAAGCTGTCGCCGGCGGCGCATGCAGAACTCGTGCTTTCGGTCTTTGGCTTTGTCGTGCGCGCAGGTCAAATCCCGGACGATTGGTTTGCCCGTCATGTCGCGGCGCAGGACCGTGTCGACGGCGATCTGGACACTCTGTCGGCGCGGCTCGCCGAGATACGAACCTGGACCTTCATTGCCAACCGTTCCGGCTGGTTGCGGGATCCCGCCCATTGGCAGAGTGCCGCGCGTCAGGTAGAGGACAGATTGTCAGACGCCTTGCATGAACGTCTCGCCCAAAGGTTCGTTGACCGCAGGACGAGTGTTCTCATGCGCCGCCTTAGGGAGAACGCCATGTTGGAGGCCGAGATCACCCCGAGCGGTGATGTGTTGGTTGAAGGCCAGCACGTCGGCCAGCTCAATGGCTTTTGCTTCACGGCCGACCCGGAGGCGGCGGGCGAAGCCGCGAAGGCTCTGAACGCCGCCGCGCAAAAGGCCCTGGCGAGCGAAATCGAGGGCCGCGCGGGACGGGTGAGCGAGGCCGTCGACGAAGCTTTTATACTTACCAAGGACGGAATCATCCGCTGGCTCGGCGAGCCTATCGGTAAGATCTGCGCGGGCGCGCATGTGCTCGAACCGCGGGTTTCGATTCTGGCGGACGAACAATTGACCGGCCAGGCGCTCGCAATGGTCCAGCGGCGGCTCGATGTTTGGCTTGCCCAGCATGTCGCAAAGCTTCTCGGGCCGCTCGCCGATCTCGAAAAAGGCGAGGGGCTCGATGGCATCGCGCGCGGCATAGCGTTCCGCGCCGCCGAATCCCTCGGCGTTCTCGATCGCGCGCGGGTGGCCGACGAGGTGAAGAGCCTTTCCCAGGACGCCCGAGCCGCGCTGCGGAAATTCGGCGTCCGGTTCGGCGCCTACCATCTCTATCTGCCGAATTTGATAAAGCCCGCCCCGCGCGCCCTCGCCGCGCAGCTTTATGCCTTGAAGCATGGCGGCGGCGACGCGGTCAAAGGCCTCGACGACATCCTTCATCTCGCCGCTTCCGGCCGCACCTCCTTGGCCGCCGACAAGGATATTCAAAGGAATTTGTACCGTGCGGCCGGGTTCCGCGTTTGCGAGGATCGCGCGGTGCGCGTCGATATTTTGGAGCGCCTCGCCGATTTGATTCGTCCGGCGGTGAGCTATCGGCCCGGCGTCAGTCCAGGCGATCCGCCGCCGGGCGCGGCCGATGGCGATGGCTTCGTTGTCACCGTCGCGATGACCTCGCTTGCGGGCTGTTCTGGCGAGAGCTTCGCCTCGATCCTTCGCGCGCTTGGCTATGTGCCTGAACGCCGCAAAGGTCCGGCGATCACCGCGGCTTTGCTCGCCGCGGCCGGACCGCTGGCGCCGCAAACAGCCGGACTTGAGCCAACACCGGAGTGCAGTTTGGACGGCGGGCCAGATACGAAAGCCAAGGAGCTACCGGCCGAACCGCGCGCTTGCCCTGGGCAACCGGTCGAACCGGTTGGCGTCGCCGTGCCCGGGCTGGACGCAATTCCGGATACCGTTACTTCAGAGCCGCCGTGCCCGGTCGCGCTCCCGGATGCGAGGCCCCCGGGCGCAAGCGGGGTAGAGACGAGCGAAACCGGCGCAGCGGGCGGGGCAAAAAGTTCCCCGGAGCCGCTGCCGGTCGAAGCGCCATTGATCGAAGTCTGGCGGCCGCACCGGCAGCATCATCATGCGCGCAGGCCCGAGACGCGGATGCACAAAAGACATTTCGAGCGGCGCGAAGGAACGCCCGCCGGGGCTTGCGATACCGCCACGGTGGAAACAACAACCGCGCAACTGGCCATTCCTCGCGACGGGGCGGCCACGGAATCACCGGGTGGCGCGGGGGCCGGAAAAGCGGCGCTCGCGGAGATGCGAACCGGCTCCTGGCGGAACGCTCTCCAAGATCGCAGCAAGGACGGCGGCGAATGGGGGGGAACCGAACAGAGGCCGCGCTTCGGGGGCCATCGCGGCCGGAAGCAGGCGGGAGAGCAGAACCGCGGCGGCATGGGCGAGCGCAGGGAAGGACGTTTTGGCACCAGGGAGAAAAAGCCCAATGAACGGCCGCCAGATCCGGACTCGCCTTTTGCGAAACTGCTCGCGCTCAAGGCGCGGCTGGAGGAAAAAAACAACCAGGATAGCTAAAGCGCTTCCCGATTAAGCTGCGCAAACTTGGCGGCTCACCCTAGGAGGCGCTCTCCGACTCCACTCGGATCCCGCGCGGCCACCGTTTCCACGTTCAAGTGCCGGCCCCGCCGCCCTCCGTGCGGACATGCGCGGTCTTAAAAACATAATCCCACCAGGGCACGCTGACCCCGAAGCCGCGCGTCGAATCGCGGAAATGATGCAGCATGTGGAGACGCCGCAAAGTCAGGCCCAAACGGGTCTTGGGCTCGCCATGATGGACATAGTAATGCACCATGTCGTAGGCGAGATAGCCGATGATAAAACCCATCAGCACCGGATACCCGAGGGGCAGGCCGAACAGAAGCCGCACGACGGCATAGGCAAGCAGCATGATCGGCCCGCTGAGCAACACCGGCATGACGAGGCGCAGCGGATCGTTGGGATGCGCATGATGGACGCCATGGATCAGGAAATGAATTTTGGCGCCCAAACGGCCGGGAAATGCGTAGTGGAACAGCAAGCGGTGGCCGAAATATTCGATCAGGGTCCAAATAAAATAACCAAGCGCCGTGGCGCAAAGGACGGACCCGGCATCGTAAGCTTTCAGACTGAGGCCCGCGAGGACGAAAACCAAAGGCAAATAAACAAACAGCGGTGTGGACCAATGGACGCGCGACAATTTGTCAAGCAGGGAGTTTTCGAAAAGCCGCGGCGACGCGCGCAAACTTGCTGCTTCTTGCGAGGTTCCGCTCCCGGAATCGCTTGCCGCTGGCGTCATCCTTGACGTATCCTCCTAATTGTACGGCCCAAATCGCCATTCATCGAGTTGAAGCCAATGTTACTCCTGCATGAGACGGACTGCCGCCGGCGTCAAGCCATCGCGGCCAATGGCCCAATAGGAAGAGCCAATCGATGGAATTGAATAATTTCGCGCCGCGATGTAATATTGTCAAATTGGGCAACCGGCGAAATGACCGGCCGCGAACCGGGTTGACCCAATGCCGCGCCGCGCGCGGCGCGAAGGGTGGCATTTTGGGACGCTTGTGGCATGGCAGAATTTTCGCAGGGTAGCTTTGCGGCCGACGCGCCGCCTGGCAAATACCCGCATAGATCGCTTTTGGAGCGATATGGTCTGCGGGCCACCCGCCAGCGCCTAGGTCTTGCGAGACTTCTCTTCAGCAAAGGCAATAGGCACGTGACCGCCGATACCTTGGCGGCGGAGGCCAATGCTTTGAAAATGCCTGCTTCGCTGGCGACAGTTTATAATGTGCTTAATCTCTTCGCCGAAGTTGGCATCGTGCGCGGGCTCGCAATCGAAGGCACAAAAACGGTTTTCGATACCAATACGAGCGATCATAGCCATTTCTTGTTTGAAGATACCGGCGAGATCGCGGATATTCCGTTCCAAGGAATGCAAGTCGCCGACAATGTGACACCGCCGGAAGGCTATGAAATCGTCAAGGTGGACGTCGTCGTCCGGCTGCGCCGCAAGACGAGCACCAACGTTTAAGCTCGATTCGCGGCGGGCGGCGGGAGGAGTCGTTGCGAATCAAAAGCTCGCAGATAAGCTGAGCCCTCATTCCAGAGAGACTGTCCGGTTGCACGCGCAATCGTACCAAAAACTTTTTGGTACGATTGACGGTCTCGGCAAATATACTTTCGCAAGGCGGAGCGAAGTACGCCGTGGGGATTTGGAGCAAGCGAAAGACGGCGATAATATTAAGCTTTAGCCATGTGATTTTCTTGGAATTTTCCTTCCAACGAGACCAGAAACTTCCGGCACTGCCGCTCATCGTTCTCACTCAGCTTGCGTAGCCGAATTCCGGTTGCCAACCGGCGGCGCCTTCCGGAATGAGATCAAAGAGGTGCCAGACACTGCAGAAATCGTCACCAGGTTTGAAGGCGGTGTCCGCCACCCGCATGATCTTGTCGCCCTTGCGCTTGAAGACCGAAACGCCCGGCATCGCCCGGCCATTCGGGCGATAGCCCATATCTTCCGCAAACGTCGTGCCTTGGTTCGAGACCATGGGAAACTTCCAGCCACGACCGGCGGCGAAACACTTCTGCTGTTCGGGCGTGTCCGGCGACGACACTACAAAAGCCGCGCGATCACGCAAATGCTCGAACACACCATTGAAGCCATCGGCCCACATCGTGCAATGCGCGCAGGTAGTGCCCATATTGTGGATGACGAATAGCGAGTCCTTGTCGCCGAACAAAGCAGACAGCCGCGCGTTGCCTAGCGGCGTCGCAAATTCATAGTCCTGGACTTCCTCGGGCTCGATCGATGCTCGAGCGCTTCGCATTTTCTCACGAATCTCGGCGATTTGGCTCCGGTATTCGGCGAGCTTCTCGGCGGTCTCCTTGTACTTCATCGCTAATCCTCCCGCTTTTGTAATCAACTGCCATATTGGTCGCGAAGACGCACCCAGGCCATCGGAAAGGACAGGCCAGCCTCGTCGCGCCCCTTGGGCACGAGGTCGAGGTAGTGATAGGCGGTGTTCAGCATGTCGATGCCGCGCGCGTAGCAGGAATAGGTGTGAAAGATTTTCCCGTCGGCGTCTTTGAAGAACACGCTGATACCCGGCAGTTCCGGCATGTTCATCTTGCTCACCGCGTAGTTGTAGATGGCGCTTCCGTCGGCCAGAGCTTCCGGCGTGAACGACACATTGTAGTCGTAATTGAAATCGCTGCCAGAGGACGACAGCCATTTGAAGCTCCACCCGAGACGCGCCGCGAAGGCCTGCAGCTTCGGCGACGGCGCGCGCGAAATGGCGACGAACGTCACGTCGCGCTGATTCAGATGCGGCACAATGCCGTTAAAATTGTCGGCCCAAAACGAGCAGCTTTTGCAGCCGGCCTCCCAATCGGGATCGAACATGAAATGGTAGACGACGAGCTGACTGTGGTCGTTGAACAGCTGCCCAAGGGTCTGCTTCCCTCCTGGGCCGTCGAATACATATTGCTTGGTGACGCGCACCCAAGGCAGATCTCGGCGCGTTTGGCTCAACTGATCGCGCAGCCTCGTGAATTCCTTTTCCTTGGCGAGGAGGTGCTTGCGGGCCTCTACCCACTCGTCTGGCGTTACGACTTGATGATCGGTCATGCTCATTTCTCCAATCGTGACTTGACCGCTTGCTTCCGTCCAGGGGCCGGCGTTGACCTCGTCGGCTTGCCTCGACTTGGCTTGCGCGCTTTTATGGAATTCTCCCGCTCGATCTCCTCCAGCGAGACCGCCAGCAAATCGAACTGAGCTTGCCAGTATTTGCTGTAACGATTGAGCCATACGGTCGCGCCGTAGATCGGCCCTGCGTCGAACCGGCAGCGGCTGATGCGGCCAGTGCGCTCCTGAGCCACCAATCCGGCACGTACCAGAACCTGGATGTGGCGTGAGATGGCCTGCAACGAAATATCGAAATGCGCGGCGACCTCCGAGACGAGCAGATCGTGCCCATCGAGCCGATCGAGGATTTCGCGCCGCACCGGGTCTGAGAGCGCGGCAAATACCAAGTTCAATGCGTGCTGCTCGTCTTGGGTAGCTAACGTCTGCCCAACGACACGCAGATGCGAGGGGTTGCCCATGCGAAAGCGGCCATTATTCAATCGATATGTTGATAATCAATCATATTGTTGATTATATGTCAAGCTACGGCCCATCAAATTCCGGAGGCCGCTTGCCCGAGACATCTCCTGTCGAACATCCGTCACCTGGCTGGCGTCGGCGAATGACTGCCAACTCCCGTCATTGAGAACGCTGAGCCGAACTTCCGCAAAGGGCCGATTTTGTTGAAAAAGTCCGTTGAACGCCGGGCTAAGCCGTGATTCCCTCAAATATGCTGGGTCATTTGAGGGCGACGGTAGGATGGGACGACAGCAAAACGATCAGGCGAGCTGTTTTATGA
>Ga0185299_10008347_pt1 | contig 10265 bp, 10 predicted proteins | sample PaiPotPPA55metaG_FD_128002 | JGI IMG/M metagenome (GOLD analysis project Ga0185299, IMG submission 128002) | Iron sulfur acid spring bacterial and archeal communities from Banff, Canada, to study Microbial Dark Matter (Phase II) - Paint Pots PPA... ...
GCCCAGGCCACCCATGCCCAAGATCGCAACGGTGTCCGGAGGCTTGGCGCCGGTATTGCGCAGCGCATTGAAAGTTGTGATTCCGGCGCAGAGCAATGGAGCCGCATCGACACTCTTCAGTGAATCTGGAACGGCAGCTAGCGCCTCTGTGGGCGCCACTACATAATCGGCATAGCCGCCGTCGTAACTAATCCCGGGAATCAATAAATTCTGACACGCGACCAGGTCGCCGCGGCGGCAGGGTTCACACCTACCGCAGTGTCCGCCGTACCAACCGATACCAACACGCTGACCAGCCTTCCACTGCGGCACATCCTCCCCGACAGAATCCACTCTTCCCACAATCTCGTGCCCGGGCACACGGGGATAGCTTATAAAGGGGAACAGACCAGCAACCGTTACGGAGTCGCTGTGACAGACCCCGCACGCTTCGACCCGCACCCTCAGTTCGCCTGCTCTTGGTTCTGGAACCTCGCGTGTCACAAGCTTTAAGGGCGCACCAGCTTTCTCCACCTGAACATATCTAGCTTTCATTGCATCAGCTCCTTGCATGACACTACTTCGCACCTCAGTAAATATTCCATCGAAATCTTAATCCTTCTATACTATGCCAAAGACTATCTGCATTATTGGCGCCTTTGACACCAAAGGCGAAGATCACGCCTTTCTGCGTGAAGAGATTCTCAAACGCGGCCATCAGACGTTGACCGTCAATATCGGAGTGCTCGGCAGCACCGATCGTTTTCCGGTAGACTACGACTCGGAAGAGGTCGCGAAAACCGGCGGCGTGGATATTGCCGATTTGCGGTCGCGAAAAGACAAGGGGGCCGCTATGAAGGCCTTCGATGAGGGTGCGCCAAAACTCGTTCGGCTGTTGTTTGAAGCGGGTAAATTTGACGGTATCGTTGGCATGGGAGGTTCCGGAGGTTCAGCGATCATAGCATCGGCCATGCGCTCTTTGCCGATCGGAATACCCAAGGTCCTGGTGTCAACGGTCGCCTCGGGGGATGTGTCATTCTACGTCCGCGGCAAAGACATCGCCATGATCCCATCGATCGTCGACGTAGCTGGAGTAAACCGCGTCTCCCGCCTCGTCTATGCGCACGCCGCCGGCGCGATTTGCGGAATGGTAGAAACCAAGGTTCCCGTTGCGACGAGCGATCGCCCTATCATTGCCGCATCGATGTTTGGCAACACAACCGACTGTGTGAACATTTGTTCGAAGATTTTGAATGAAAACGGATTTGAAGTGTTGGTCTTTCACGCGACGGGCGCCGGAGGGCGCGCCATGGAGACGCTGGTGGCGGACGGGCTCGTCGAAGCAGTGCTCGACATCACCACCACCGAATGGGCCGATGAACTTTGTGGCGGCGTTTTTAGCGCGGGCCCGGAGCGTTTGGACGCGCCGGGCCGGCGCGGTCTGCCCCACCTTATCACACCGGGATGCGTCGACATGGCTAATTTCGGCGCGCCTGCCACGGTTCCGGCAAAACACCGTGAAACCAAGCGGTTGTTCTACGAGTGGAATCCATCGGTTACCTTAATGCGCACCAATGTTGAAGAAAACCAGCGGATGGGAGGAATCTTCGCCCAGAAAGCGAATGCCGCGAAAGGCCCCGTTGCCTTCCTGATCCCACTCCGAGGTGTCTCCATGTTGGACGGAGATGGCCAGCCGTTTTGCGATCGCGTCGCTGATCAGGCGATGTTCGATTCGATTAAAAAGAATCTGAGGCCCGGTATCTCCGTGGTTGAGTTGGACCACAATATTAACGATCCCGAATTCGCAGCCAAAGCTGTGGAAATGATGTTAGAATTAATTCGAGAGGCGAAAAGTGGTTTATGACTCGAACCAGACAGCAAATTCTCCAGCGCCTGCGTAACCTAATTACGGAGCGTAAAGCTATTATCGGAGGCGGCGCGGGCACTGGCATCTCCGCGAAGTTTGAAGAAGCGGGCGGCGTCGATTTGATCGTGATTTACAATAGCGGGCGATATCGAATGGCGGGTCGCGGCTCACTCGCAGGTCTGATGCCGTATGGGGATGCTAATGCAATCGTGATGGAGATGGCGAATGAGGTATTGACCATTGTGAAGGATACGCCGGTCCTGGCCGGAATCTGTGGGACCGATCCGTTTCGTCAAATTCCGATTTTTCTGAAACAGGTGAAAGAAATCGGATTTGCCGGCGTTCAGAATTTCCCGACCGTTGGTCTATACGACGGCTTATTCCGGAAAAATCTGGAAGAGACGGGGATGGGCTACAGTCTCGAGGTGGAGATGATCCGAGTTGCTCATGAGATGGATCTACTAACAACTCCTTACTGTTTCAATCCAGCAGAAGCAACGGCGATGGCTAAAGCAGGGGCAGATGTTATAGTCGCCCATCTTGGTCTGACTACCAAAGGAACAATCGGCGCATCCACCGCTGTGACGCTAGAAGATGCGCCGCAGCAAGTGCAGGAAATCGCAGACGCGGCAAAATCAGCACGTGAGGACGTCATTCTCTTGTGTCACGGCGGCCCGATTTCAGAACCACGGGATGCCGAATACGTTCTTCATCGCACAAAAGGCGTGCACGGCTTCTATGGCGCCTCTAGCATGGAACGCTTACCGGTGGAAAAGGCTATCACCGAAACGATGAAGAGCTACAAAGCAATTGAGCTAAGAGATTAAACGTCCCGGTTCTCCAACTGCCTCGATGGGATCTGCCAAAGATGCCATGATGTTTGAAGGCACTCGATGCAACTGCGCATCAGCCCTTGTCACTCCGCCGCAGTCCACCACTGCTTTGAAGATCTCCAAAGCCTGCAGCTCGATTGTTCTCAAAACGTGAACAGACATTCTCAATAATTCACTTTTATAGAAGGCGGTGTCAATCGAAACTCTCGCCATGCGTCGCTCTTCCGATCGGCTGTCCCCGGGTTCAACCCTTCCCCTTTCAACGACCAGCCTGGTCTCCGCTGGATTTGTCGCGCTCGCCGTAGCCATGGGAATTGGACGGTTTGCCTTCACGCCGGTCCTCCCAATGATGCGGCACGAGGGCGCTCTTTCCATCACCGGCGCTGCCTGGCTGGCATCCGCCAATTACGCCGGCTACCTCGTGGGCGCACTGTTACCATTGCTTATATCGATCCCCATTTACCGCGGAATCCGCTGGGGACTAGTGATCATCTGCCTCGGCACAATCGCAATGGGATTCGTGCAAACTCTCAGTGGCTGGATCGTGCTGCGAGCCGTCACCGGCATCGGCAGTGCCTGGGTACTAATCTTCGTCTCGGCGTGGTGCTTAGACCACTTAAACCAGGTCGGACGGCTGGCATTGAGCGGCGCTGTTTTTGCCGGAGTCGGAGCCGGGATTCTCGTGACAGGTTTGCTTTGCCTTGCGTTCATGAAGGCGAAAATGACCTCTACGCAAGCCTGGGCCGGTCTCGGCTCGTTGGCCATACTCTCGACCGCGTTCATCTGGCCGGTTACTCGCGCCATCCCTAAGAGCGAACCCAAGCTGCCGAGCGTTCGAACATGGAACTTGGAGGCAACCCGCTTGATCCTTTGCTACGGAGCTTTCGGTTTCAGCTACATCATCCCGGCTACCTTCTTACCGGCAATGGCTCAACGAATCGTTTCTGACCCAGGAGTTTTTGGCTGGATGTGGCCGGCCTTCGGAGCAGCGGCGATCGTTTCAACGCTTGTTGCAGGCGGTACGAGTAAACGCATGGGCAATCGCCAACTCTGGATCGCCTGTCAGCTTCTCATGGCGGTTGGGGTCGCCTTGCCCGCGCTTTGGCATCACCTGTGTTCGATCGTCGTCGCGGCACTCCTGGTGGGCAGCACATTTATGGCCACCTCGATGGTCGCCATTCAGGAAGCACGACAGATTGCGGGGCGCGATGCGACGCCGCTCATTTCTGCAATGACAACATGTTTCGCAATCGGACAGGTCATCGGGCCCTTGTTGGCAAGCAGGCTGCCACACCTGGGAGACGAATTCGCCGGATCCCTCCTGCTCGCTTCTTTCCTCTTGCTCCTCAGTGCCTGCACCCTCATCCGGGGCGGACCTGCGTCGCTCGCGAAGTCACCGCGAAAGAATACTTTCGGCTACCGGCGCCGGCGAAGTGGCTCGGTCCTATCACTCCTACAGTGTATACCAACGGTTCTAACAGAAGCGAAGGTCTTCGTGTCGGCCTTTTTAGTCAGAACGTTTCTTGGACGGGAGTGGAGCGCTAAAATCCACGTCGATGCCAGCTTGGTCGATGCCAACGCCTCTTTGCGCTCGGTTAAAGTGCTGGAGCCAGAGGTGCTCAGTGCTATTGAGCGCGGGCCTTGATCGTCGCGTTTGAAAAGCGATTTTCGGCTGCTGCTGGTTCTTCCTCAACCTGGAATCCTCCCTGAATTTGATCCCAACACTTCCAATGCAGGCAGGCTGCCATCAGGAATGCCGCGCCTAGCAAAATGCTAATTATTCCACCGGTTATTGAGGCGCCGCCATGGTGTTCTTTCGCGACAATCAGGAGGCCTAAAATGGAAAACCCCATGGCCAAGCTAATCAAACTTATTGCGGTTGATATTTGATCCACTTGCCGTTGTGTTTTCATCCCGAATGCAGCTGCGGTGGTTCTCACTTGACACTTTTCCGGTTTACCAGGATAGCGGTGCGAAAGCAGCGGACTCTCGGACTTCCGCCGAGAAGATTGGTCACCTTGTTACTGGGTGCCGGGTAGTAAACTGTCCGTTTTGCCATTTGAATTATCATCGGAGATCACCTCCAGTCAGTATGTGTGTGGTCGAGTGTCCCTTGTGTTGCTCGTTGTGCCCGTTGTATCGTACCTTGTTCCGTTTGTTGTTGTCCGCCTGGTCTTAGGTTAGCGAGGGACCAGGCTTTCCCCTGTCTCGCATCTGCGAGCGGTGCTTACTAACTACAACGAGAAAAACTGGCCGATCCCTCAAAAAAATCCTCCTCTCGCTTCCTTTTTCGCTGTAGTTACGGGCGGACAGATGGGAACGACACTGCGGTGAAGGGTCGCAACGAGGGTTTTCAGCAGAATCGACTTATGACAGGATCACCAGCAGGGCTGCCACACCTGGGAGACGAATTCGCCGGATCCCTCCTGCTCGCTTCTTTCCTCTTGCTCCTCAGTACCTGCACCCTCATCCGGGGCGGACCTGCGCCACTCGCGAAGTCACGCGAAAGAATACTTTCGACTCGTCTGCGGATCCGAAACCGAGAGAAGGGGACAGGTCAAATAGCGATTTCAGCTCTTGTTGGAGGGCCTGACAGCCTGCCGGGCCAACATTTGCCGAGGCTGTCTCGAGAACCGAAAGGACGAGTCAAAATTCGAACGGTCCCGAAAGGGGTTTGAATAACCCACACACGTCGTCTGGGGTGCCCGATTTTTGACACGGTGTCAAAATTTCAGTAACATCAAGATCGAATTCGACCTGGGATCGATCAAATTGCTGCTTTGGAAGTTCGATAAAAGCAAAGAGGTTCTTAGCCTTCGGCAGACCGTGCCAAATCATTCCGTGCAGCGCCCTTATTGTTTGAGGATGGCCCGCCCCTGACCTCGAACGGAGCTTCCTACTCAGATCGCCGGTACGTGAGGGTTCCGCCGAAGTTTACGTCCTGCCAGACCATTGTGCCGGGCGAAGTGAAGGTCACTCGGAACGAGCCTCCGGGCGGCTTGGCATTCTCCTCGTAGTGGCCGCTATACCCGTTATCCAAGACGTAGCGCTTCCTGGGCTCCCAATCAATGACATCTCGGACCAAGATGCCGTTAGAGAAAACGTAAGTACCGGCCTGCCAGGTCATCAGGTTGCCGCACCGGAGTGTTTCGGTGTAGTGTTGGCCCACAGTCATGACCAGGTTAAAAGTGCAGCGCTGGCCATAGATGGTCACAACCGCCTCCCAGGTTCCATCGAGCTCATTTTGAGCCGCAGCGAACTGCGCGGTGAGGACGAACGTTAAAGCAAGTACCGTGAGACGGACCAGTTTCATATTGGTAGCTCCTCTTGCTTGTCTGATACTCCCGTCTGCCACGGACCTGAAGGGAGTTCTAGCGCCGCTTCTTAGAGCCCGTTATTCTTGCCAACTATGCAAAAAACTGTTTTAGATAATGCTGCGATTGTCGAAGAGCCTTTTGTCTGCCCTCCAGCGAATATTCATAAGCGCGATCTTCAATTTCCACACAAACCGGTCCGCGATACTCGATATCGGTGAGTGCCGAGAAAAACTGGTTCCATTGGACGTCGCCAAGACCGGGGAGCTTGGGAATATGCCACCCCAGACCCAGGACCCCTCGATCATATAGTCGGTCAGCAACGGTTTTATCGTCTTTTGCATGTACATGAACGATTCTATCCTTAAATTCATGCAGGGCCCGAACGTAGTCGATCCTTTGCCAGACCAGATGAGAGGGATCAAAGTTGAGGCCAAAATGTTTACTGGGAATAGCGTCGAACATTCGACGCCAGATGTCCGGTGAAATCGCGAGGTTCTTTCCGCCGGGCCATTCATCGCTGCTGAACAACATCGGACAATTTTCGATCCCGACCTTGACGTCATGATCTGCTGCAAAAGAAATCAATGGTTTCCAAACCGACTCGAAAAGTTTCCAATTCTCTTCCACGGACTTGATGTGATCCCGGCCGATAAATGTGGTCATCACGCCAATTCCCAGGCCAGCAGATGCCTCAATCACCCGGCGAAGGTGTTGGATATAGTTTTCGCGTTCGATTGGGTCAGCGCATAGGGGGTTAGGGTAGTATCCGAGGCTCGAAATACGAACTCCATATTTTTCGGCGAGCTCCCGCGTTCGCCCGGCTTCACGCTCTCCAAACGAAGTTACATCGAGGTGCGTTACACCGGCGTAACGTCTTTCTGCTTTCCCAACAGGCCAGCACATCAATTCTACACAACCAAACCCTTCCGTTGCCGCAAATGACAAGATTTCCTCCAATGTCAGCTCGGGCAGGATTGCCGATACGAATCCTAGTTGCATAATCGTTTTTTGCCCCAATATCGCTATTACCATTCAGGTTGTCACTCGAACCCAACTTTGTGCCCGATGACTCTTCAGGATCGCTTCGCACAGCAGCATCTCTCGGTGGCCATCTTCAAAACTGGCAAAAAGTTTTGGCCGTGAGTAATCTTTCTCCGCGAGGTAATCATAAATCGCTCGGTAAAGTTGCTTGAACGTGTCAGGAAAACCTTCGTTGTGGCCACCGGGATAGCTTGCAAATGACCGGATTTCAGGGGCGAGCAACGATGGATCCCGGATTAGCAATTCGTTGGATTTGTCTCGATGCCCGATCCACAAATCATTCGGATGCTCAGAGTCCCAGGCCAGGGAAGCTCTTGCGCAGGCGATTTCGAAGGTGATGCGATTTTTCCGTCCAGCTGTTACCTGCGAAACACACATGGCACCTCGAGCGCCATTGGTGAAGCGGAAGAGGACTGAGCCCCAATCCTCGGTCCCGATTTCGATCGGTTCGGATTCCACCCGCCCTTCGCCTGCATCATCAGTCTGGAAAGTGGCGAGCGCGCCCTTCGGACGGAGCCGCACCGGTACCAGCGTAGCCAAATCTGCAAAGACCGAATCGATATCGAGACCGGTGACAAAGAGTATCAAGTCCATCCAATGCGTTCCGATGTCGCCCACCGCTCGCAGTTCGCCTCCTTCTTCTGGTAGCAATCGCCAATTCCAATCTGTCTCCTTCAGCAACCAATCCTGACTGTAATCGCCTCGCACGCTCATGACGGGACCGAGCGCGCCGCTTTGAATGAGGTTTCGAGCGTGGAGAGCCAAAGGATAAAATCGGACATTGTAATTGACGGCGGTGACTAAGCGCGGATTCCTTGCCGCCAAATCAAGCAACTCGAAAGTTTCCGCCGAAGTGGTAGCCAAAGGCTTTTCGCAAACAACATGTTTCCCGGCGTCAATCGCTCCGGCAGCCATGGCCCGATGATACCGATTAGGTGAAGTGATATGGACGACATCAACTTCGTTGTCAGCCAGTATTTCTTCATAGGTGGCATAAGCTTTGGAAAGCCCAAATCGATCTTTCGCCATCGCGCCCTTGGCAGGGGTACTACCAAGCATGCCTTTCACATCAATGCCGATGCGTCGCAGCGCTTCCAAATGCACCGGACCGATAAAGCCGGTTCCTACTACTGCCGCTGTTCTCTTAGAAGTTGGCATTAGAGACCAAGGGCTCTCAGCTTCCCGTCCAGGAATTTCTTAGCCCTGGGTACGTCTGCTTCTTCCAGGTGCTCAATGACGATGGGGATGTTTGGATGTTTCTCGGCAAGCCGTTCGAGGTAGTAATCGTAGTTTAAACTACCAAGGCCAGGTGCCGGCAGTTCAACCTCACCAACCCCACGGAAAGTGTGTGCCTCAGAGGCATCGATATCCACGTGTTTCTCACCTTTGTCGGCTCCCGCTCGCTTTACGTCTTTCGCGTGAGCAATACGAATTTTCGCTGCCAGGGTGTCGAAAATCTGCTTCAAGACCTGATCCATGCGGTCGATATTATGCGCCTCAAAATAGTTTGTCGGATCCATCAGTAAAGCGAGACCGGGATGATCAACCTCAGCAAACATCCGGACGGTCTCCTCGACGGATCCAACAACGTTATTTACATAGGTCTCAAGCAAAAAGACAGCCCCGTGATCGAATGCCACCTGTGCGAGTTCTTTAATAACCTTTTTGCATTCCCGAAATCCTTCTTCTGTCTTGTTCTTCGGATGACTTACCCAATCTGATTCCGGATTAAATGTTCCGGTTTCAGAGATTACATAAGGGCTTCCGAAATGCCGCGCGTTCCTGATCAGCGCCTTCAGATAATCAAGCTTCTCCTTCCTCTTAGCCGGGTCCGGATGAACGATATTGGTATAGCCCGAAATACAACAAATTGGCAAATTATAGTCGCGGAATGTCTCACGCACTCGCTTCGCTTTTGCGACAGTGATCGAATCGGGTGTCGAAAAATCGACATCCTTAAACGCCAGATCGAGCTGGACCGTATTGAAGCCGATCGATTTGATTTTCTTCGCTTGCTCCTCCAGCGGATAAGGGAAGTACCCGTTAAAAACACCTACCTGTAGCATGGTTATTTTTCTTTCTGGGTCTAGTGCGCCAAGTCACTGACTTGGTGCACTAGGAATGTTCAGGGTGTTAAAAACCAAATTCCGCCAGCCGCACCACCCGTCTCTCCTGCACCGAGCGATACGCCGCCTCCACCAGCGCCATGGTTCTGAGATTATCCGCCGCGGATAACATAGGCGCCGACCCGGTCTTGAGCGCGTACTGTAGTTGCTCCATCACACCGGCAAAAGCGTCTGGAAACCACCTGGTCTCCCAGGATGGTTGGACCCAATGACCATTGGTTGTCTTCCTGGAACAGTAGCGAAGCGTTGAAGGCGATCCCTTTGGGTAGTCCGGCCATCCAATTGTACCCTGCGCAACGCCGTCCATGCCTTCCACTCGCCACTTGATATAGATATCGGACCATTCTTCGCGCGGCCCTGACCAAACATCTTCCATGGTCACTGCCAGCACTTCTGACGGAAATTTGAGTATCGAAACAGTGATGCCGTCCGTATGCTGAAATTCGGTCCGGGGATCCGGCCGCACAGCGGTATAGATTTCGGATGGCTCACCGAACAGAAATCGGAGCACGTCGAGATGATGAATGCTCATGTTGAGCAACGTGAGCCGATCATAGGAGGCCAGGAACGGCTGCCAATGCGGTATTGCACGCATCTCGATCGTTCCCAGCACCGGCATTCCCAGCTCGTTCCGCTCGAGCAGTTGCTTCAGAACGCGCATCGATTGATCGAATCGCATGTTCTGATTGACGGAGAGCATTTTATCAGTTGCTGCCGTTTCTTCGACGAGCGCTTTCGCGGTCGCAAAATCCATTGCCAGCGGTTTCTGGGCCAGTATGCCGCGCACATGTTTTTGTCTGAGAGCACGACGAATCAACTCTGGTTGCTGATCGGGCGGAAAAGCGATATCGACGATCTCAACATTGGGATTTTCTATCAGTTGGTGCGGTGTCTGGTGAACGGTGGGAATTTTCCAGCGGTTGGCGACTTCTGCCGCCTTTTCCGACCGACGCGAAGCGATCGCGACGACCGGAAAACCGGCCGTGGCGTAAGCTAAAAGCTGAACGTCGGCCATGATAAACCCTGCGCCGATACATCCGATCTTATACTCTCGACATCGGATGCTTGGGTCCGGTTTAAAGTTCGGGGGGGTTGGCATCGT
>Ga0185299_10008348_pt1 | contig 10264 bp, 8 predicted proteins | sample PaiPotPPA55metaG_FD_128002 | JGI IMG/M metagenome (GOLD analysis project Ga0185299, IMG submission 128002) | Iron sulfur acid spring bacterial and archeal communities from Banff, Canada, to study Microbial Dark Matter (Phase II) - Paint Pots PPA... ...
ATGATCGGGCCGGAGGCCGGTGAAGTGATGGCTGTTGTACAGATGGCAATGCTCGGTGGACTTCCTTTCACGGCATGACGCGATGCGGTTCTCACGCACCCGACCATGGCTGAAGGTCTCAATTCGCTTTTTTCCGGCGTTAAGCGGGCGAAAGCTGGGGCAGCGAATCGGGGCGCCATGTTGCTATCACGTCCGTGAGAACACGACGAGTGCTTCGATCTGCTGAACTTTTACTACCGTCGCTTGAGTCTCTTCGGACTCTAAAATCTTTTCCGAGCAGGCAAACTAATCAAATAATGAACCGAGTGTTTGGAAGGAATCATTGCTTGACAGCAATCGATGAAGCCTAGATTCGACTGTGACATAACTGTGCCATAAAACCTGTTCAGGGTGCCCAGACTGACTTCTTTGACACTTTGTGTTTGTTGATTCTACGCAACTTATTGAAAGCAAAGAACTGTCCGAAGATTCCGGCTTACAGGCCCGTCCGCCAAAGTTTTTATAGATTCGATTTCAGAGGTTCGGTTTCTTGGGCAAAGGCCTGAGCCGCCTTGAGAATTCTTTCAACGTGACCTCAGTAGAGAGTGGGATTCCGCAATTTGCAATGGGAACTGCTGGATTGCCTTGCACGACCGTCATCGGCGGGACCGATTGGCTCACGACGCTACCGGCAGTGACAACAGCGCCGCGTCCGATGGTGACGTTGGGAAGAATGATCGCGCCGGGCCCGATGAAAGCATCCTGCTCGATTTTTACGCCTTGAGTCTCGCGGAAATGCGCGATGACCGTGACGCGCATACTCAGCGAGGCGCGATCTTCAATGGTGATAAGAAAAGGGCGAGACGTGTCCAAGATAACGTCGTAGCCGATCCAAACGTCTTTTCCCATATGCACGCCGCGCCACCGATGCAAGCTGACACGTAGACTTCGCGCGCCGGGCAGAATTCTAGCCAGGTGCTGAAAGAGACGATTCCGAAAGCCCCTTAAAATGTTCTCTTTCACTTCTTTGAGGGGTTCCCGCGGCACCGGAGTGACGGCGAGATTCTGAGCGTCCCCAACCTCTGTTTGTTCAAGACGCGATGTGGTGCCGGACATAGTTTTGCACCGCTGAAAAAGAAACCAAGTTGGGCAAGTCGGTAAGGCTGACTTGCACGCCGAATTCTTCCTGAACAACGGAGATCAGCGTCACCGAAGCCAAGGAATGCCACCCCGGTACGGATTCGATGCTCGCGCTGCGAATTTGTTCTTCATCCAAATCTGGAAAGACGGACGAAAAGCAGCGCACCAGACGATGTTCGAGATTTTGCTTGTGCTCTGGATTATGCATTTACCGTCGCCTTTGCCTGATGGAACAGAGGCGGACATTTTTCAGAGAAATCGGCACGCGAGACGCGAACGTCGCTGCTAAGCGGAGTAGTGGTCATACTTGCGAGAAAATCCTGAAGCGGTTTATTGCGATCTGTGGGTTGATAGGCAAAAGTAATCTCTTGCAGAGAGAAATTCTCGAACAGCCAACTTAGACATTGATGCTCGATGCGCCGGGAAAAAGCGCGGCAACTCATCACCCAGGAATCAATGGCGGCTGCTTTGCCCTGCATCCGGCCCAGCAGAACGGCAATCTTGCCGAGCGCACCATATTTATCGTCGTAGCTGACGGTCATCACAAAGGTAGCCGGGTCGTTCAAATACGCCATCCACGAACTCTCGGTCAGGCGTTTTCCGTTTAAATTGAACTGGTTCGTTTTATTGACTAGTTCAAACGCGCGGTGATCTTCCTTCTCCTTACCAAAACTAATGGTGACGTTAGCTTGCACGTCTTGAAGAAAACTATCGGGGGAAGTTCCTTCGCCGTTTGAAGAATTATGAAGCGCTGCCGCTGCCCGAATGCTTTCCAGGCGAATGGAATCTTCTTCGGAAACGATTGTCTTTCCGAAGGTGTCGCGCAAGCGCCGCAGCAGTTGCCAGAACGCTTGATAATCCGTCTTCGGGAATACCAAACATTCCATGTCGGGGAAAACAGCTTTGACTTCGGCAAGTTCCATCGGACTATCGTCGATGAAAACCACACTATCAGCCGCAACGTTCCAGGTTTTGAGGATGCGGCGAACGGACTCCGATTTCGGACCCCAATGAACGTCGATCGGATACAAGGATTGCTTGTCAATCAGCAGATCGTCTCTCTCGAACGCCTGTTGTACCAGCGCAGTATCATTCTTGCTGGCGACGGCCGTCAAAATGCCAGCGCTTGCTAGCGATGCAAGGAACTGCTGGTAGAGACCGTGAATGGGCGCTTTCTGATCAAGATGCCACGAAATTCCGTCAACGCCGTTCTCGCCCAAAATTCCAGACCATAGCGTGTCATCCAGGTCTGTTATCAGCCCCTTCTTGGCGCTTGAATTCCGGATCAGAGAAGCCAGCAGTTCGGCTACAGCCGACGCATGCGATAGCCCATAGGGAAAGCCAGCGGAAAGCTCTGATTGGAGATCAAAGCGATTTGATGGCGGCGAGATTTCGTCCAGATGAGATGCACTGAGGATACGTAGGCGAGATTGCGTCGCAAGGGAAGCTGCGAAGCTGCTGACAGCCTGCCGCAATTCAAGTTCACAAGCAGAAGCCTGCTGGCTCGGAGTCGTGAAGAGCGGAGGCAGTGGGAGCGTAGGCAACGAGATGTAAGTAGGAAGGGAAGCCGCGGCGGTGAGAATCGCTTTCTCGAGACGAACTAGCATCCGGCGTGCTGATTTCACGATGTCGGGCAGCTGCGCAACGCGCCATCCACCTAAGTTGCGAACACCGAGCCGAAGGTCCAGATCTTGCCATTCGATTATTGCGACTAAGACATCGCAGGCCGCTGGTTGAATGTTTTCTATATTGCCGGCGAGATCTCCGAATAGACCGGTGGTCACTTCGATGCGTTCGAGAGGTGGTCGCTCGCGCAAGGCAGCGGCGAGGAACGTCTGGAGATGCAGAGGGGTGAAGCCACACGCCAAGGAGACCCTGAGAAGAGGAGCGTCCTTAGGCAGGGGGCGTCTGATAACAGCTAAAGCGTCGATAAGTTTCACGATGGCCCTGCCGAGACTGCCGCACGCAGGAAAATCATGTCCGAAGAGCCCTCTTTATAGGCTGTGCTGGGGAGCCAGAGCAGGTAATCGAATGCGAATCTAAACTGCTAAGACTGGCCGGGAAGAGCCGAGGTTGTGAAAACGAGAGTCGTGAATCAGCTTGAAAACACTGATCAACCATCATCTTACCATGTTTTTCGCGGGTCATTAGAATTGCGCTTGCCGCGCAAAGATTGCGCTTGCGGCTCAAACGACGTCCAGATACATCGAGGGAACCGGTTCCGGCGATGGCTCGCCGTTAAAGACGGTCAAATAGCAATGTAGAGTTCGAGGCGAACTGCGGAAACGCGCGGCACGGAATGGCGCGATATCGGAATAGCCCAAGCACGGAAGAAAGGCCATCTGCGCTCCAGCTTGGACGCCCCGGTCGAGCATTTTCTCGACAAGGGCCAGGCGTTCTCCGCTTTCTAGCGTTCCCCATAACACATCTTCGATTAGCAGACATTTTGTCCTTTGCGGATTGGCGGCGTGCATCAAATAACCGGTTAACAGTCCTTCCTTGCCGTCCGAGCGATGAAACGCAACCAGTCCATCGGGTCTCTGCAGCTGCCATCGCGCTTCGTCCTCAGTCCAGACACGTGTGAACGGAGTATCTTTCCCAATGAAGCCGGCGCATCTGCGGAATTCCTCGGTCAGATTTTGGGAGTCATCCGCGCGGGAAGTCACCGCCTTTGGTTGCAGGAATCGCATTAGATAGTGAACAGAAAAAATACGCTCGGTCGGCAGCTTTAGCATGCGGCAGCATCCGAGGATCATGCCGTTCATCGGCTCTCCCTCGACGCAGTAGTTCACCATGCCGTCGTAGCCGGCAGACTGCGCTCGCTTGACCAGCTCGCTCCACAGAACTACACCATAGCCTCTCTTTTTGAATTCAGTAGAGACAGAAAGAAGAGTGCAGAGTATTACGCGAAGCTCGCGGCCTTTATATTGGACGGTACGCGGAAACCCGGCGACAAAAGCACACGGTTTTTCGCCTTCGTAGAGAGCAGGAGCCAGAGAATAGCTCGATCCGGGATAGTTTAGATACGAAGCGAGGAATTCGGGTGTATAGAAGAGGCCCTGCTTGCCATTTTCCTGCCACGATTCTTGGATCAGGGCGGCGACCTGTGCAAAATCACGACGAAAATCTTCCATCTGGACAGACGGACTTTGCAAGACTGTCTGCGCTTCAACTTTCAATTGGCTAACCTTCCATCCTGCGATTGGCATCCTTTTAGATGCGCGGAAGAGAAAACATGGTGGCGGAGGCCCTGCAGCATGCGACCGGTGAGCCCTGTTCCGTATCAAAGAATCAGACTACTGGGGAATCAGAGTACTAGGCATCCGAGTATTGGCGTATTAGAGCACCCGCGAATCAGAGTATCAGCAGGAGTACGTTAGGCGGGCTATGGCACTCTTCAGCATCATCATTACGTCGCATAACCAGGCGAATTTTATCCGGGACGCCGTGGACTCCGCGCTGGCGCAATTGCATGCACCGCAGGAAATAATTGTAGTGGACGATGCGTCGAGCGACGGTTCGCCGGCAATTCTCGAGGAGTATGGCAACACAGTTCGCTTAATCAAGCTCCAAAACAATGTTGGCGCCGGTAGCGCTCGGAACGTCGGTATCGAAGCAGCGCATGGGGAATTTTTGGTTTTCCTTGATGGAGATGACGTCTTATTGCCTTGGGCTTTGGATGCGTACAGGCGGATTCTCGATAGTGAACGCCCTCAAATCATTCTGAGTACAATGCTGTGGTTCGAGCGCGAAGCTCCAAAATTCAGTGAACGTATGCCGGAGCATGTCCAGGTAGTTGCGTACGAGACGCTATTGGCGAAGGATAGGCCCTACCGCGCAAGCGCCAGCGCTTTGGTCATCAACCGCGATGTCTTCACGAAGGTGCAGGGATGGACCAATGACGCTTTCCCGATGGACGACTTGGATGCGTTGATAAAACTGTTTCATTCGGGCCGAACCGTGCTGGTTCTTGGACCGCCCATGGTTTGCTACCGGATTCACGCGGCAAATTCGGTCCATCAAGTGGCCACCTGCGCTGCCGCGCTGCGCCGCATCATGAAAAAGGAAACGCGAGGCGGATATCCGGGCGGGCAAGCAAATCGCGTACAAAGGTACGCCTTTCTCGGAGGCCCGGCGCTATTCTGGGTGAAAAAGGCTTACAAGAGCGGTTTGTACGGGGAGGCGCTGCGCTTGTTGGCATCAGGGTGGCCGATGATTTTCGCCGCCGGCCTTCGCAAGGTGGGTGTTTCGGTCAAAGGGCGCCACGCGGTGCAGACGATTGCGCTGTAGTTTACAAACTAAAGATATAAAGGGGCTTTACAGCCCCGCGTACATGCCTGTGCGGAATTCACAGTATATACTTAGCCGCAACAGATAAAGTACGCTGCGACTGGGAAAACTGGCAGCGGTTTCTGAGCGGATTTTGTATAGCATCCAAGCCCACCGGTTAGGTCGTCCAGCCTAGCACTTCGCCCTGCCAGACAAACATACACGAATTTGGAAAGAGTGAATGGCGGCACACTTTTTAAGAGGCAACGCTGCCGCGAGCGGAAGTCCCAAGGCATTGTTGCTCTGCGGGGAAGTCGTATCACCTGACGACGATAAGCTGGCGGCGTTGCTCGATGTGCTGGGAGTGTCTTGGCAGGTCGTAAACGCCAATGAGATCGCGAGTCGTAGCGAGTGGAACGCGCCCGAGGGCGGCGAGCGATTTTGCGTCATGAGCGCGGCAAGTTGCATGGCCGCTCTCGTGGTTCCCGATGCGAAGGCCGACGGCGCACTACCGGAGTGGATGACCAAAGCGGAGTCGGTCTACGTTTACGGTTTCCTAGAGGACAGCGATTCACATTCTCTGCTGCGCTTCCTGACGAGCGATTCTTGTGCCAACGTTCTTAGCGTGACCGCGGACCAATCTTTCGTATCCGTAACCGGTAATTTTCCCCTAATGTGCGGTCCCATGTCTGGCATTCAGTTCCAGGCGCGGACTCCGCGCAAACAATCGGTATTCGACCTGCGCCCGCGAAGCGATTCCTTTCAAAGCATTGTGAGTTCGGGTGACGGGCATTTATTCGTCGCAATGCGACGTGAGGGTGCGCAGCTATTTCTGAACGCGTCGGCGAACGTCGTCGACGTCGCTGCGCTTTGCACGAAATATTTCGACGTAAGGGAGAATTTTTTCGATACGGCTCCGGTTGTGATGTACGTGAAGTGGGCGTTTGGACGGGAGAGTGCACCTGAGATCAGCGCTTGCCTCATCGTCGACGATCCACCGCTCAAGCCACGCTATGGCTTTTTGAAATATCAAGATGCTCTGCGGTTGATGGACGAGCACAACTTTGCCACTACGGTCGCGTTCATCCCTTGGAACTGGCGCAGAACAGACTCACGTACAGTGCGGCTTTTTCACGAACACCCGAACAGGTTATCGGTCTGCATCCATGGATGCGATCACACGGCCAAGGAATTTGCAGAGCGGTCCGCCGCTGTCTTGAACAAAAGGATCAACGTCGCGAATCAAAGGATGCGGCTCTTTGGGCGGCGAACGCAGTTGCTTCACGATGACATCATGCTCTTTCCGCAAGGTGCCTTCTCGGCGGGTGCGGCGCGAGCCCTGAAACTGAACGGGTTTGTTGCGGCCGCGAACACCGAAGTCGTGCCGGTGCACAAAGACGAGAACAAGACTACCGTCGGCGACTTACTTAGCCTGGCGATAATGAAATATGCGAGCTTTCCGGTGTTCACGCGGCGCTATCTGGCACATGGCGTGGAGAACTTTGCTTTTGATGGCCTATTGGGCAAGCCGTGTTTCATCGCCGCTCACCACGACGATTTTGCAGGTGACGCGCGAATATTGCTTCAAGTGATTGCAAAGCTCAACTCATTGAACTGGAAGCTTCGTTGGCGGTCGCTGGGAGACGCAATCAGGCACAGCTTCAGCGTTCGGACGCCCGGTAAAGGTGAACGATGCGTTGAGATGTATGGTGCCGGGCTGATTTACAAGAATTCGCACGCCTCTGCTCAAGGCACGACATTTGTGAAGGAAGAGAGCGATTTCGATTGCGTGAAAGCCGTGACGGTTAATGGACAACCCGTGGACTATTTGCATCAGCGGGGATATCTCCAGTTTGTGGCAATGGTACCGGCGAACGAATACGCTGACTTGCGCATCCTTTACTCTAGCGGCCAAGCCTTGCCCGCTGGCGAGGACGGCCTCACCTATCGCGCAAAGGCCGTGCTCAGAAGGTATCTTTCGGAGTTTCGCGACAACTACCTTTCCCGGAACGCCCATTTGCAACAAGGTGCGATCCGGATCAAAGAGGCATTGAAACTCTAAGGAGCTATGGATAAAGGGACTTTGCTAAAGGACCTGCTTCGTTCGAATGCGGTCGGATTCGAGGAGCAACGCGCTTTGTGGTCCGGGTTCCTACGGTCCGCACAGCGTTTTCCGCAAAGGCCGGCTGTTGTGGCTGAGGGGAAGGTCCTCAGTTACGAGGAACTCCGCGAATTGGCCGGCCGAATTGCCGCTACGATTCAGAGATATCCAGAATTTGCTTCGACCCCGCTTACTGCCGTGTTTGCCTACCGGAGCACGACGGCCTTCGCGGGTGTCCTTGGGGCACTGTTGGCGGGAAACGGTTATGTTCCGCTGAACCGAACGTTTCCAGAAGGTAGAACACAGGTGATGTTCGAGCGTTCCGAATCTCGATCAGTAGTAGTGGACGCAAAAAGCTTGCAGCAACTGAATGTGCTGCTGGAAGGTGCGCGGGAGCGAGTGTTGGTGATACTGCCGGATGTCTCCGACGTGGCGCCGCTCGAGACGAGATGGCCTAGGCATCATTTCGTGGGAGCAAATGGGCTGCAGGCGTCCTCATCCTGGCGAGAAGCCGCGGTTCAGCCAGATTCGCTGGCCTATTTGCTTTTTACTTCCGGAAGTACGGGCACGCCGAAAGGAGTGGCTGTTGCCCAGCGAAATGTTTTTTCGTTTCTCGACTACATGGTCGATCGCTATGAGGTAACCGAAAAGGATCGATTGTCTCAGATGTTTGACATGACCTTTGACCTCTCCGCGTTCGACATGTTTGTGGCCTGGGAGCGCGGCGCGTGCGTCTGCTGTCCATCGCAAAAGGAACTGATCAAGCCGGACAGTTACATAAAGAACAACAATCTGACGATGTGGTTCTCGGTTCCATCGACGGCGGTCTTCATGAAGCAGCTTGGACTGTTGAAGCCAGGACGCTATCCCGAACTTCGAGTCAGTTTGTTTTGCGGCGAGCCCTTGCCAGTTTCTTCGATTCAAGCGTGGTGCGAGGCTGCTCCCAACTCGATTGTTGATAATTTATATGGGCCTACTGAGTTGACGATCGCGTGCACGCTGTATCGGTGGGATTCGCAGCGCTCTGCCGACGAATCTGAAATGGGAATCGTGCCGATTGGGTATCCCTATCCCGGGATGAGCTATTTGATTGTTGATGAAGATTTGAATGAGGTCGCCCCGGGGCAAGAAGGCGAACTCCTTATGAATGGCCCGCAAATGTCGCTGGGGTATTGGAGGGACGCGAAGAAGACGTCGGAGGCTTTCATAGCTCCGCCGGGTCAAACGGAGATTTATTATCGAACCGGCGATCGAGTTCGGCGCCCGCGTTCGGGCGGTCCGCTGATCCATCTGGGCCGTATCGATTCGCAGATTAAAGTTCTGGGCCATCGTGTGGAACTCGGCGAAATTGAGGCTGTGGTGCGCAAGCATTGCGGGTCTGACGCCGTGGTAGCGGTTGGGTGGCCATTCACATCGAGCGGTTGTGGCGGGGTGGAGGTGTTTATCGAGAGTAAGAAAGAGAGCAATGAGTTGCGCGATGCAGTTCGTTCTGAGCTGCCGGAGTACATGGTCCCCAGGCGGTTTCATTTCAGGGACAGATTGCCGCGCAATTCCAACGGCAAGTTAGATCGCAAGGCCATTTCGACGTCACTGGAAGGGAACAATGAATGAAGCTAGTCCCGAACAGATTCGGACATTCCTTCAGCAATATATTTTGGAAAAGTCGCGCGCGGGAGGAAAAAATACGCCAGCCGAACTAGCAGACGATTGCGATTTGCTGCTCTCGGGAATGATCGATTCTCTCGGGCTATTAGATTTGATGACCGCGATTCAGGAACACTGCCAGCGCGAGATTGATTTTGAAGCGCTCGACCCGGAGCAACTCACTGTCGTGGGTCCTCTTTGCCGCTATGTCTCGGAGCAATTAGCTAGTCGCTAAAGATTGAAGTGCACCAGCCCGACTTCGAAGTTGTGAATTGAAAACTGTATGAAACTCTATCGGAGTTTTGTTGGGAGCCGGCGTGTTGAACGCGAACGCAGACTGCCTGCCGAGCCGCTGCAACAGTCGCATTCTTTAAAGACCCCTTTACCGGTGAACCCGGAAACTCCTTGGGAGCGCTTACAAACCCACTTTCTTCGACACGAATTCCTGGCTGCTACGGTCCTTGTAGTTGTCGCGTCAATGGCAGTCATAGCCCCCATGCTTGTTCTGGGAACGGTGGCTGGCCGCGACTTTCCGTTCCATCTGGCATCGTGGATGGATGTTGCGCGGCAGTGGCACGAGGGGACGATCTATCCGCAGTGGGCAGAATTGGCGAACTGGGGTTTTGGTGAGCCGCGATTCGTCTTCTATCCGCCCGGTTCATGGATGCTTGGCGCTGCTCTTGGCTCGCTGCTTCCCTGGAAAGTGGTTCCCCTTTTTTTCGTTTGGCTCGTTCTTATTGGTGCGGGCCTTTCCATGTTTCTGTTAGCGCGAGAATCAATGCCTCGGCAGCAGGCAGCCTTGGCGGCCATGCTTTTTGCCGCGAATCCATATCACTTGCTGCTTGTTTACTACCGGAGTGATTTCGCGGAGCTGCTCGCTAGCGCGTTCTTTCCACTGCTGCCGTGGGGAGTAATGCGGATCGCGCGAGGAGCTTGGCGCGCTGTGCCAGCGCTGGCGTCGGTCGTCGCTTTCATCTGGCTCTCCAACGCACCCGCAGCAGTGATCGCCGTATATTCTCTGGCTTTTTTGTGTGTCGTCGCCTATGTCGTTCGCCGAGAACTACCTTTATTGATGTATGGGTCCCTGGCTCTTGCGGGCGGATTCGGTCTGGCGGCCTTTTACATCTTACC
>Ga0185299_10008349_pt1 | contig 10264 bp, 4 predicted proteins | sample PaiPotPPA55metaG_FD_128002 | JGI IMG/M metagenome (GOLD analysis project Ga0185299, IMG submission 128002) | Iron sulfur acid spring bacterial and archeal communities from Banff, Canada, to study Microbial Dark Matter (Phase II) - Paint Pots PPA... ...
TGGCGGGTGGCATGGTGGAAAATTTTTTCTTTGAGATCGAACACTATGGCAACGTGTTGAACGCGAATCGCAGCTATTACCTGAGCCGCTCGCAACCCCCCTTTCTGACCTCCATGATTCTGTCCGTCTATGATTCGCAAAAAGACGCGGGCCATGAGGACAAGAATTGGCTCGCCAGAGCATACGCGTTTGCCGTGAGAGACCACGAAATGTGGACGCAAGAGCCGCATCTTGCTGGATCGACAGGCCTGTCGCGCTACTTCGATCGCGGCGACGGTCCTTCCCCCGAAAGCGTGAAAGATGAAACCGGACACTATCGCGATGTAGCAGCGTTTTTTTTGCGGCACCCTGAACTGGATGACCATGACCTGGTGCGAAAAGATGCCGGGAAGACTGAGCCGCAGACCTTCGGTGCTCAATATTCCGTGCGCGTCTGTGACTCCGGACACGATGCTTCGCCCAAAATTGCGCAAGCGGGAGAGCGTGCCGACTGCGAGACCGCCGAAGAAATCGCTCTCAGCGCGGATTTCTACAAAGGCGACCGCTCCATGCGCGAATCCGGCTACGACATCTCGTTTCGCTTCGGCCCATACGGCGCAGGGACCCAAAACTACGCTCCGGTCTGCCTGAACAGCCTGCTGTACAAGACCGAAAAAGATTTACAGCGAATGAGCGAAACCCTGGGACACGACGACGAAGCTCGCAAGTGGGCGCACCTCGCCGAGGAGCGCAAAGCAAATATCGATAAATATTTATGGAACGAAAAGGCCGGAATGTTTTTCGATTATAATTTCGTCAAACAGCAGCAATCGACTTACGCCTACGTCACCGTTTTTTATCCGCTGTGGGCCGGATCGGCCACTCCCGACCAGGCCAAAGCCGTGATGAAGAATCTTTCTATCTTTGAGCAACCCGGTGGCCTGGTGATGAGCCCTTACGAAACCGGCGGACAGTGGGATTTTCCCTACGCCTGGGCCCCTAATCAGCTGCTCTCCGACGAAGGCATGCGCCATTACGGATTCAATGCAGACGCCGATCGTGTCTCGTACAAATTCCTCTCAACCGTCGCGGAAAATTTCAGGCGCGATGGCACCATTCGTGAAAAATACAATGCCGTGACTCGCTCTTCGGAAACTGCGGTGACCGCCGGATATCACGTGAATATCGTCGGCTTCGGATGGACCAACGGCGCGTTCCTCAATCTGTTGCACGACTTGCCAAAGCCCATGGCGGAGCGCCTGGCCAGAGAGCAAGACACCACGCCCCCGCCAGTAGCAGCAAAAGCCGCTTCCCCATCCGCGAATTAATCGAGCTGTTGAACGCTGGAGTGCAGAACTGATTTCAGAAACTTTACATCAGGTTTCGGGGTAGCTCCCACTTGCGACGCCACCCAGGAACCCATGCGATTGGCAGCTTCATTCATTTCATCCAAAGTTGCTCCGCGCAGATAGTGATGGATCAGCGCCGCTGTAAATGCGTCACCTGCCCCCACGGTATCCGCCACCTCCGTCGGAAAGCCCGGATGCTTGTGCACACCATCAGCCGCCACAAGAGAACTTCCGCTCGGTCCTTCCGTTACGCACACCAGCTTCAATCCGCACGTACGCAAAAGCCACGGCCCCGCTGCTTCCTTGGCATTTGATTTGTATCCCAGAAGCTCTGAGACCTTCGACAACTCGTCCTCGTTAACCTTCATGATGTCGGCACTCTTTGCGGATTCGCGCAAGATGTCGGCGGAAAAGAAAGACTGCCGCAAATTTACGTCGAAAACTTTCACAGCATTAGGCCGCAAGTTTTGAAGAAACAGTCGAATCGTCTCTCGCGAACGCTGCGAGCGCTGCGCCAGTGAGCCGAAGCACACCCCGGCGGCGCGTCCCGCCAGCGCCTGCCATTGCGAAGTCCATTCGAAATTATCCCAGGCAACATTTTCGGCAATCTGGAATTTCGGCTGGCCATCCTCAAACACTTGCACTTTCACTGTGCCTGTCGCGCTTTTCGTATCCAGCTGCAGCCATTCCTGCGATAGCCCCAATTTCGCTAATCTCCGCGCGGCGGCATTTCCCAGGCGATCCCGGCCAACTCGACTGGCCACCACCCCTTCATCACCGAGCAGGCTAATCATGTAGGCAAAATTGGCTGGCGCTCCGCCCAACTCCTTGCGATTAGGAAAGACGTCCCACAGCAATTCCCCCAGACCAACAATCGTGTATTTATCGGACATAAACTCGATTCCAGCCTGACGCGCCGCATCAGCGCTTCTTAAATAAAAAATATTCCCGAACTTTACGGTTTTTGATCCTTGGCGGATTGCAAACTTTCGGCCAGCTTCAATTCGCGCTCCGCATCTTCCATCCGCCCCAACGCTCGATAAGACTGACCCAGCAAGTGGTGCGTCACGGAATTGTTGGGGTCCATGGCCAGAGCCCGCTGCAACGCTCGCACCGCAAGTTCGGTCTCGCCTTTTTTCTCCAAAACTTTTCCGAGCAGAATGTACGGGCCGCTGGAAGTGGAATCGAGCCAGATCGATCGCTGCAAAAGTTTTTCCGCCTCATCAAATTTCTGCGCGCGAGAATACGCGTCCGCCAGTTTGTAGTACGCGGCGGGATTGCCCGGATTGATCGCTAGCTCTTGTTCGAACTGCGCCGTGGCTTCGGGAAGTTTGTTTTCATACAGATAAAGTTCGCCCAATACCTGATGCGCCAACGGAAGTTTGGCATCGAGCTCGATCGCTTTTTTGCCGTATTCCTCCGCTACCGGGGCGAAATCGAGACGCAGCAGCAGTCGCGCCGTGAATAGATACGCCGCCGCCGAATCAGGGGGGACTTGAAACATTTTCGCAAACGCTCGACGCGCGCCAGCATAATCTTTTGTCTGAATATACGCGACACCCAGAATGTAGGAAGCATCTACGCTGGCGCTCGGATACCACGACTGAACTTTCACAAGATAAGGAATCGCTTCCGCGGGCTTATTGGCAAGATACAGCGAAAGCCCAATGAGCTGCGTGGCTTCCTTATCGTCGGGATTTTCAGCAAGAGCGCGTTGAAGCGCGTCCACCGCGTTGCGATAATCGCCTTTCCGGTAGTATGTCACGCCAAATTCATGCGAGAGATTTTTCGCCGTCGGATTAGTTTTAGAGATTTCATTCAATCCGGCGAGCGCCTCGTCGAATTTGCCTTGCTCGGTCAGCCGGTGAACTTCCTCGTAAGACGGCGCTGCGCTGGCTACAGATTGTGCCTTAACCGAAAATTGCAAAAGAAATAAAAAACCGACAATGAGGTGCGAGCCCAGCGCATAATTTCTGAATTGTGGAAGATTCATAGCCAGTAAGAACCGCAGCCCCACTAACTGCCACACTCCGAAAACCGATTAGAGCATAAAAAACGGGGAGCCCGCGAGAGGCTCCCCGTCTTCCTATGATGAGTATTTAGAGTTAGAAAGTAAGTCGCACACCGAACTGCAGTTGCCTCATGCCGACCGGAGAGCCCGGCGCCGAGTCAGCCTCGATGTCCGTGATCTGCCCGGCGCTGCCCCCGCAATCGATACAAGTGTTGCCCTGGTTGGAATTGAATCCCAACACCGGGTGGTTGAAGAGGTTGTAGGCATCAAACCGGAACTGCGCCTTGAACCTCTCGGTAATAGAGAAGGTCTTGGCCATCGCCAAGTCGTCGTAGAACGCATGCGGACCCCGATAAGAATCGTAGCCCACGTTACCGATTTGGCCGCAACCGGGTAGAGAAAAAGGACCAGATGTCGGTCGCACAAATGTGCAGGAATCGGCGCCCGCATTGCCGGCGCTCAACGCACTGCCGTACGAGAGCGGAGCAACTGGCGTAAACCAGTACGTTGCCCCGTTAGCGTGCGTAACCCCGGTGTTAAGCGTCTGCCCGGCGGCCTGGTTGGGACGGCACGGGCCGGCATCAGAGATAGTGCCGCACTCTCCGATACTCGGTGTGAAGGGTAGACCTGTGCCGTAGGTGAGCGTATTGGTCACTTGCCAGCCACCCAGGAGCAGGTCGAAAACACGGCCAGAATCGCTCATAAACCTCTTGCCTTTTCCGACGGGCAACTCGTAGATCGCGTTGAGCACAAATACTTGATTGCGATTAAACGGGTTCGGCCCCCAAGAGAACTTTTTGTTTACGGAGAAGTAAGAGGAATCATAAACGTACGCGTGAGAGAAGGTGTAGTGCGCGAGGAACTGCAAACCATTGCTCACGCGCTTTTCCGCCTTAATTTGCAAAGCGTTGTACTTGTTGTCGGCATCGTTCCCGTAATACGTGGTATCACCGGCACAGCAAGGCGGCGTGGGATGCACTACTCCTTGCGCATCTGTGAACGTAAATCCTGGATAAGTGAACGCCGGCACGCCGTTCAGGAACAACCGGCGGCGGGACGACTGCGACTGTGCTGCCGTAAATCCACCTAGCTTGCAAGTGGTCGGAGTTGGACACACCACAAGATCGGTTCCGGGTCCAACCGCAACCTCGTTCGAATTGTACGATGGGCCCTCGCCGGCGAACACGTGAGTTCCCTTGTTCCCGATGTAGCTCACAGTCAGGTTAAGCGTCGAAGTGATTTGACGCTGGATAGTGGCATTCCACTGGTCGATAGTCGGGAGCCGCTGGACGGTCGGTCGCGCCCCGCCTTGCGTACTGCCATCGATGCCGTCGATCGGCAAGGTGCCCTTTGGCGAAATAGCTCCTAGAACAGGCGCAAAGTTAAACGCCGGCGGCCCTTGAGAAACAGTGAAGATCGCGCTGCGATTGTTGGACGCCGCGGTATTGAAGTTGGTATCCGCAAGATCCTGACGCGCGAGCACCGGGAGATTTTGCGTGACCACGTGGCCGAAGTTCGAGCCAAAGACGCCGATGTCGAAGCCACGACCGTAGCCCAATCGAACCACGGTCTTGGGATCGAATTGATACGCAACGCTGAGTCGCGGCGCGAGCGCTTTGTAGGTATTCGCAACATTTCCGCTCATGTTGACGCCATCAAAGCCTGCTACGTTGATGAGGCCATGATCCAGGTTAGCAAAACCGCCGTTGCCCTTGGCGTTGACGGTTTCCGGGAAGTAGATTTCCCAACGTAGGCCGTAGGTAAAAGTAAATTTGGGGCTCACCCGCCAGGAATCCTGGCCATAGAAGAACCAGCGCTTTTGCCGCTCGGCAGCACTCAAACTCACGCTGACATAACGCTGGAATTGCGTCACCTGGCCAAGGAGGAATGTCGCCAGCGCTAGACCGTTAGCTCCGGCGTTGGAGGTTCCACCTTGATCGAAGTACAGCAGACCAGTGCGGCTCTGATCGCTGGGCACGCGAAGGTTTTCCGCATAGCGAATATCCGCGCCGAACTTGATAGTGTGGTTGCCCTGTGTGCGCGTCCAGTTATTTACGAACTGAAATTGTTGTTCACTCTCAGTCAGTGGGCAATTGCAGCGGCCGACGTTTAGCCCGTCGCCGAAGTTCGAAATTATTCCCTTGTTTGTATCACCGCCCGAGCTGAAGAAAATGCCGGAGAAGCCAGTGGTATCCGGCGTTCCCAAATTCAGGCCGGGGAAGCCAAGAGCCGTCATCGGGTTCTTGCCTGCGTCCGAATACGCCGTCTGCGGGTTATATTTGAAATACCCGAAGCGGAAGTCCGTCAGCCACCTCGCGCCAATCGCCTTGGTGAAGCCGCTAGCCAAGCTGTAGTTGTGCGTATTGGATATGCCATTCAATCCACCCGGACCAAAACCCGCGCCGCCAAGGGCTCCCAGTCCGCCGGTGCCGGCTACGGTGAAATAGTCAAGGCTGAAGCGGCCGAAAACCTGATAATTGTGAGGTGCGCTGTAATCGATACGCACGTCGAACGATTTCTGGCTGAATGGACCCGCGCCCGACGAAACAAAGTTGTTCGTGAGGAAATTGGCATCTGTCGCACTCGTCACCGTCGGTTTCGGAAATAGAGCAAGCACATTACCCACGTTCTGACCAATGTCGGCGATGGGGATCATATTGTTCAGGAACGGATTCCGGCCTGCACCGGTCAACGAGTTGCTACCCGGAGTATTCGGATCATAGATCTGACCGCTCGGAATTCCACCTACTGGTGCGCCGGCGATATTCAGATACTGGCTCAAATCGCAGAATCCTGGGGTGGCGCTGGTGGCGTTCGTCGCTGGATTGCAGGACTGCACTACTGTTGTGGTCGGGATCGTGTATAGGTTCGTGATGCCCTGCTGCTGCTGCGTGCCTTGATAGTCCCCAAAGAAGAATAATTTATTCTTGATGATCGGACCGCCGACCGAGCCGCCGAACTGCTTCCAATTTGCCGCGGCCAAAGGGACGCCCGGCTTGTTAGTAAAAGGATCGCGCGCTTGTTGGTCGCTATTGCGGTTGAAGAAAAAACCGGTGGCGTGAATATCGTTCGAGCCGGACTTGGTCTGTACGCTGACGACGCCAGACGTCGCCTTACCCGACTCTGCGTCGTAATCCTGCAGAGCGATCTTAGCTTCACCGACGGCATCCAGGTTTGGGTTCACAACGATAATCCCCAGAATCGGATCCTGGTTGTCTGTGCCATCTAGCTGAAAGTTGGTGCCCGAGAAATGTTGTCCATTGACCTGGATCTGGCCGCCGCCCTGAGGATTTTCCGTGGCCGCGTGATTAAACCCTGGCAGTTTCTGCGTGCCCGGCGACAGCAACTCAAAGTTCGTAAAGTTGCGGTTAAGGATCGGCAAATCCTCAACGTACTTCTGGCTGAACTGCACGTCCACGTCCGCGCGGTCCGTTTGCAGTTGCGGAATATCGCCAGTGACTTCGACGGTTTGTGTGACGGCTCCAACTTGTAGAGGAACATCCAGAGTTACCGAGGAATCTGCTGTAACCGTGACGCGTGCCACCTGATAAGCCTTAAAACCCGGAGCTTCCGCGTCTACCCTGTAGTCATCGGGGATCAAGTGGGTGACCGCGAAGTTGCCACTTTCGTTCGTGGTGGTTTCAAACGTGGTGCTCTTCGAGATCGAAGTGACCGTGACTTTCGCGCCGCTTACCGCGTTGCCCTGCGCGTCTGTTACCGTGCCTATGATGCTGCCGAAAACGGCTTGGCCCGAAGCTGTATATGTGCATAGATTAGAGCAGAAGCAGAATACAGCCAGAGCCACCCACACTGATCGTCGTGCCATTACACCCCTCCTCAAACCCGTCTTGGAATCTTTCAAAAACCCGAACACACTGCCGCCGAAAAGCATCCTCGACTGAATTTATATGGGTTCGTGAACTACTGTGTGGACAGCAGGACAAACACTCGCATCCTGCAGGACCCCCTCGACGTACACAGATACTTCTCGAAGCCATCGATCCCGGGTAAGCCGGAGCCCCACCGCAAGTACAACAAAACTAAGCAGCGGAAAGGCGATGGAACAATTAAGTGGCTACCTCATATCAATTTAATTGATAGTTGGGCAAGTCTCATCCCGTTAGACACGGTTACATCAAATAAGCGCTTCCTTTGCCGCGGGTTGCATCCACCGACACGTTCGTGTTACAACCCTGTAACTGGAGTTGACTTGCTCGACAAGGGCCTGATCCAAGCAGAAATCGAGAAGCTCGCCAACAGCTCGGTGTTGCACGGCTCTGAGTCGCTATGCAAGCTTCTACGTTATATAGCCAAGCACGCCTTGGATCATCCAGGCGCTCCCCTCAAGGAATATCAAATCGCCACCGAAGTATTTGGCAGGCAGGACAATTTCGATCCGCAGGTCGACTCTATGGTGCGAGTCCAGGCTGGCCGCTTGCGTGCAAAACTCGCCGAGTACTACAGCGGCGAGGCTGCAGCCGACGACCCCATTTTGGTGGAGTTACCCAAGGGCACCTACATTCTTACCTTTCATCCCCGCACCCCAGGCACCCGATATCCCCTTGCATCCAATAACGGCGGACGACATGACGCCCAGGTTCATCAAGACCATGAACCGCTACCTCAGCAGATTCCGCGCAAGTGGGCCATCGCCGTAGGTACATTGGCGGTGTTGCTGGCCGCAAGTTTAACCGTGATGGCCTCCTTGTTGTTCCCGCGCAAGGCTGGCGAAACTAGCGCCATCAGCGACCGCCCGGGAATCCCCGCCGCGTTCCCAACATTCTGGCGGGGATTTCTAACCGGTCCGGAAGAACCGTGGGTTATCTTCAGCAACGCGCCTTTTGCCGGCAGACCAGACGTAGGGATGCGCTATTACAATCCCATTCGGGACGCTGGCGAGCCCATACTCGACCACTACACCGGTGTTGGCGAAGTTTTAGCGGTACACGAACTCGACAAAGTTTTTGCGGCGCTTCGCCAGGAGATACGCGTTAAACGGGGAAGCCTTTTTACTTTGGATGACGCCAAGAACAATGACCTGATTTTTATCGGCTCGCCTTCCGAGAATTTGTCCCTTCTCGATATTCCCGGCACGCACGAATTTGTCTTCAGGCAAATTACCTCTGGCACCCGCCGCGGAAACACCGAAATCATCAATGTTCATCCGCGAAATGGCGAACCAAAGGAATATATGGCTTCCCCCAATAATCAAACTCTCACGGAAGACTATTCCGTCGTCGCCCTCGTACGTGGATTAAACAACTCGCGTTCGGAACTCATCTTGGCGGGCACCACTACCATGGGAACGCAGGCAGCTGTTGAGTATGTTTCGCGTCAACAAACTCTGGAAGAATTGTTATCGAAGCTCTCCGTTTCAAAACCGGCTGACTTGAAGCCCTTCGAAGCGGTCCTTCATGTCAAGGTAGTGCGCGGTGTGCCGGTGGCCACTGAATTAGTAGCGCTCCGTAAAGGCGTCTGATCATCATCTGAATTTTTAGCCTGGCTCTTGCAGTCGGGGTGCCCCATGTTCGCAGTTGAGTTGAGGTATGAAGCTGGGTCTTGGTGTTCTCCTCATTCCGTAGCCCATTCGTTAGCAAATCGCCTAAGGGGAAGTAGCCTTCAATCGCGGATCGAGCTCCGCCGCTTTCTTTAATTCCCTGCCCGATTCTTCCCACTCGCCTTTTCGTTGCAGGGCTAATCCCAACTGATAATGAGCCGGCGCATAGCCCGGCGTAGCCGCAATAGCAGACCGAAACTGTGAGATCGCAGCGTCAAGATCTCCGGCATTCAGCAAACGCGTCCCGGAATTAGTGGCGAACACCGCCGCCTGCAGATCGGTAGTTTGCTTAGCCATGGCTGCGCCCGCGCGACTCTCCTCCGCAGCGCCCTGCATATCGCCAAGTTGCCGCAGCACCGCCGCAAGCGTAGTGTGCGCGCCGGCGAAATCCGGCTGGAGTCGAATCGCTTCACGCAACGCGGCAGCCGCTTCCTGCCATTTTTCCTGCTGCTTCAACACCGTGCCCAGAGTATAGAAAGCCTCCGCGTAGTCAGGCTTGGCGCGAACAGCGGCGCGCAGTTCACTCTCCGCAGCAGGTAATTCGCCCTGTTGCCAGAGTGTGACCCCCAACGTGTAATGCGCATCAGCTTGCTGCGGATCTAACTCCGCGGCTTTGCGCAGCTCCGCGATCCCTTCCGGAAGCTTGTCCTTTAGTTTTAATGCCAGGCCCAAATCGTAGTGCAGCGTCGCATCATTGGGGGCGTCTGCAAGCGCGGACTCAAATTGGGCGATGGCTGCGTCGAAATCAGTTTTTTGCAGGTAGGCCACGCCAAGATTCGCGCGGTAACTGGTGTCAGCGGGGCGCAGCCGCACGGCTGCTTTGAACTCCGAGATCGCTCCGTCGCCATCGCCAACTTGTAAAAGAGCCAACCCCAGATTACTGTGCGCGTCGGGATTTTCCGGTTGCAGTCGTACAGCCTGCCGAAAAGTTTTCACCGCGCCATCGGCATTTCCAGAATGTTGCAGCAACAAACCCAATTCGTTCTGCGCCTCCGGAAAATCCGGTTGTAGTTTCACGACGCTCTGCAGTTCGCTCATAGCCTCTTGAGCTTCGCCGGTTTGTTGTAGCGCCTTGGCTAGGTAGTAATGCGCCTGCGGATTTTGTGGCTCCAGCTGCGTCGCAAGGCGCAGCTCCGATAAACCTGCATCCCCTGATTTTTCCTGCAGTCTTAAAACGCCGAGATGCAGGTGCGCCGCCGCAATTCTCGGATCCAGCTTCACCGCTTCTTCAAATTGCAAACTGGCTTCCTTGGAACTCGATTGCTGAACCAGCAGCGTGCCGAGTTCATCATGTAAATCCGCCCGGGACGGTTCAAGCTCGGCGGCAACTCGCAACTCGGCCACCGCGCCCTTGTTATTGCCAGCAAA
>Ga0185299_10008350_pt1 | contig 10264 bp, 5 predicted proteins | sample PaiPotPPA55metaG_FD_128002 | JGI IMG/M metagenome (GOLD analysis project Ga0185299, IMG submission 128002) | Iron sulfur acid spring bacterial and archeal communities from Banff, Canada, to study Microbial Dark Matter (Phase II) - Paint Pots PPA... ...
GTATAAGAGCTGTAAGCGTGTCCAAATCTCCAACGGGATTCCGGTTGTTGAAATGGCGGATCCGGCCGAGCTGATTGCGATTCCAAGAACTCTCGATGACGCTCGCTCGAGAAAACGAGCCATCAGTCCATTATGATCGAGCGCGACAAGGCCGCGGGCGTAGACGCGGATCACGTGCGCAGCGAGGGCGCCTTCTTGGTCGTATCGCTCACGTTCTGTGTGTTCATCAGAAGATAAAGAAGCGACAGCGCGATCGTAGAACGGCCTTAGCCTTTCGAACGTCTCATCGTAGACTGAATTAAAGACCACGTACGAGTGCCACGCTGCATCCCGCAAACTCTGGAGCGCCTGCTCTTCTGGGAAAATGCGAGCGATGGAGGGGATTGTCCAAGAGCGCGTCATCGCGTAGATAGAGACAAAGTTTTGGCCATAGGTGGATCGTACAGCAGGGCTTGGATCAAGTGACGGATCCAAATGCCTATCAAGTGCAGCAATCACCTCGGGCGCCGTATCGCGTAGATCTTTTGGGTCTACGTCCTCACCACCGGATTGTGCATAGATCCAACGCCCATAGTCAAAAAGCGCGAGCATAGCGGTGCCGCGCACGCAATTAAGCGCAGAGTTCCAGGGTGCCTGTGATTCACTCCGTAAGTCCTCTTCCAAAGTTGGGCTGGGATCTTCGAGCAGCGTGGACAGGACACGCCAAGCTGACGCTCTCAGGTCGATCGTCAGTACTTTAGATCGAAACACATCTGAAAGAGCTAGCGCAATGAGCTGGACCGTAGAACCCCAAAACTTCTCCTCATCGGCTTCATCTAAATGATCGAACTTTCCGGCCTCGGCATCAGCTCTGCGAGTGCGGGCGTAATCCAATAATTGTAGAAATGAACGTAACGCAAACCCAGGTTCTGCGACATGCTTTCGCAATGCGTTAACGATGTGCCAAACGTAGACTGGCGGAAGTTTCGAAATCCGATCGACGCGGTCCAGAAAGTGCGACATACGTTTTTCGACTATCGGCTCAAGTTCGCGTCCGAGGCCGGCCGGCGAAGGTACAAAATGTCCTCTCGTTGGCCTCCACTCTTCGACGTAGTCGAGGATGCCATCAACAGACATCTCTTCAAGCTCGATTCTTGTCCTCGGTGATGTCGGCCCTACCCACACCGCACCGTGCTGAGGAAACTCTTCTTCCGTTTTGAACTCGTCTTTAAGAGCGGCAAATTCGCCTACTTCGTCACCGGCCAGGTACGGCGAAATCGGTTTTAAGCGTTCAAGCAGCTCGTGACGTTGGGCCACCGCGATGCGTTCGGCCATATCGGAATTGGTAGTTTCCGATTCGAAGACCGTACGCAGCTGAGCATGGCTACGAATAGCGGCGCGAATGCGCGCCCGGACATCACTCTGCTCCCGTTGTGTTAGGCGTGGATAGTAAACCTCCAGCAGTTGATCGCGTTCGCGCTGGATTTCGGTCTTAGTCATGAAACCAGTGCGCGCGATTGTGCGACGCGCTAATTCCAAGTCGCCACTATCGCGCACAAGGATCAGAGCCATCCGCAGGAATACAGGTTCTGGTCGACTCTGCAACAGCTGCAAGGCATCGCTTAGTTTCAGGCCGCCATCCTTGACCGTTGTCCTAAGCGCTTGCAGTGCTCGATAGGTGAGCGTTTCTTTTGCGCCTGAGCCGATTAAGTGTTGGTCGATTTCTCTTGCCCAGATCCAACTATAATCGGCGCCGTGGCCCTCGATGCTTAGCGCATCGGTCAGGAGATCAGCTAAGAGAGAAATTGCCTCCTTTGGTGCAACCTTAAGCGCTTCATGCAAGAAAGTTTTGATCGCGTGATCGAAGGTAACATCACCCATTTCGGCGACGGCGTCAGTCGATCTGTAGTCAAGCTCGGGTATGTGTAACGCAGCCCTTGGGAGTAGTTTGAAAACACGGCGCGCTAGCTCAAGGCCGGCGTCGATTTGTCCACCTCGGAAGAGATTTTGAATCAGGTCGAGGTAGCCGTAGGTCATCCATTCGATGTGTGGCCTGTCGAGCCAAGAAATGAGTGTTGGGACGAGGCGCGCCTGCAGCATTGACGGCAAAGCAACTGCAACGTTTAGCAGTTCAAAGATCGCGCGCTGATTATCGGTTTGTACCGATTGAAGGACGTCGGTGACCCGCTCTGGACTTTTCGGCGCGATGTTCTTGAGGTAAAGGGTGACCGGCCAGGTCGGGTAGATCGTCTTACCCGCCTCAAGATATGGTGCGGGCGCCTTCGTGAGTGCTCCAATATCGAGAAGTAAGTCCAATACCTTCGGGTTATGCAGGCGTTCAAAAAAGAAGGATTGCTGCTGGAGATCATACCCCTCGAGTAAATTGCGCAATTTAGCAGCTTGTTCGTTCACAGCGAATTAAATTCTTCAATTTCATTTGCGAGGGTGACATATGCCCATGCCGCAGATCCGACCAGATCGAACAAGTGATTCTCGACCTCGTCCCACAACGCGAGCGCTTCCGCTTCGATGGTCGTTTCTCCGGGGCTTGGCACGTGTGCGTGTTTGTGAAGTGGCATGTCGAGCCACCGGTTGACAATATTGCGCAATGCTTCCGGCGTAACATAGATTTCAAGCGGACGCAGCCCCAGGAGTTGCCGGTCGAGCGCCTTTCGCGGCACCTCTGCCTCGTGCCGCATTAGGGGATCCATATATTGCAAAACGTGGACAGAGACCGTGACCGTAGCGATTTCGGCGACCACATTCGAATTAGCGAACGTCGTCAGCTCCGGCGAGATGTCGGCAACCCATCGTGGAGCGATCTCGGGAAGGACGAGAGCTCGATCTACTTTGCTGCTTCGGGCAATTGTCTGTTTGCCAAAGGCCGCAACGTATTCGAAAAGCTTGTTTCTCAAGTCGCGAGCTGCGTGGGCCACAAAATACTTTCGCCCAGGGAATGAATCGTTATCGCGAATGCGTGCGCCGCCTTGAAAGACGCGCATCAATTCGGGGGCAAATACCAGGCCCCGAATGATCGCTTCTCGTCGGGCATTTCGCTCGGCATTCAGCGTTTCCATGGCAGAGCTTTGTAGGATATCATCGCCGTGCGTATACGGGTTTAACCTCGCGTCCGACGTCGCATAATACCGTCGCCGATACGAAGCCGGGAATTAGGATCGCTAGAATCCACCCATTCGCCTTGGTAACCAAGGAGTAATAAGAGCACTCGATTGACCACGTTTCGGAATACCTTTACGTCTGCCGCAAGTTGAAGCAGACGTTCTTCGTACGGGCGGCGATCAATGTTGGGACGATCGTCCAACGCCAGATCGTATTCGGTATGCAAAATATAAGCGCCGTGAATCGCAGGATGCCGATGCTCTAATACCTCACGTTCGCGGTCCGTCAACGTGTAACCGACATCTCGCCAAAATCTCGTCCACCGGTCACGCTCGGACCAATCATTCGCGCCTTGGATCCTGCGCAAAATCAAATCCCGCGAGTTGGCTTCACCCGGAGCAGAAAATTCCCGTCTGGCTGCCTCTAAAACGGACTGGATTCGCTTCTCAAAAACACTTTGATCCATCAATTTGCCCTCGCCCCTGATATTCTCGATTACGGCAGTCTTTGTGCCGTCGAGCGCAATGGCAAGATGCGTTATGGCAATCTCCGGGATGGGTTGCTGAGAGGCGAATAGGTGAAACAATAACGCACGTAGCCGAAGACCAGATTCGATGAGGTCTTTCGCACGATGTATCATCACAACGACGTGCTCATAGAACGCGCGATCGCTGTACTTCTCTACAGAAAACAGCGGCTTTGCCTCGTAGCCGATAGCATGGCCAAGCCTCTCGTGGTTTCTGCCCAACAACCGACCATCAGAGTCAAATGATTCGACGCATTGTCTTATGCCGCCGACGCCAGCAAGCAGGAATAGGATCATTTCCAGCGCGTCTAACTCTAACTGCGACAACCAGAGCCCATTAACAGTTACGCCGACGTAGCACGTATCCGGGTCGTCGCTTTTCCAGATCTCGGAGAAGATTATGTCGCGATCGAGCAGCTGAAGCGTCGTATGTCCGTGCCTGCGTGCGCAGTCGCCGTCCTTGAGCCAAACAAAATTAGTGTAATCTGGCAGCGTAATGCCGCGATAGACGATCCGGTTGTAGGTTGATCCACCAGTGCGGGGTCGTTCGAAGCATAAGTTAGAAACGCTAATCTCAAAACCAAGCGGTACGGCGGACAATGGGTTGCTCACCCTACCCTCCGCCTGCCATTGCGCGTTCGTCCCATTTCGAGGTTTCAGGATGAAGTTATCCGCAGCTAACGTCTCGATTGACTGTCTATTTTCAAGCGAAAGCGGTGAAATTTGCCCGCCACCATTATCGTTGATCTGCGCACGCGTAACTATGGCACCTGATGGCGTCGAAAGCAGCACGAATGATGACCACGACCAATCGAGCCCGCTTGTTCTCAACGCAACGCTAAGCTGCGTATCGTCGGGTGTCATCAGCATTCTTCCAAACGAAGGCTAGCCGTACGTTCGCCGCGTCTTCAAAACGCTGGATTCGCCTTCAGGAAAAGTGGACCCGAATAAAAAAGCGTGTGCCGCACGCGCGCAGCAGGGTGTAAGCAAACCTGCTACTTCGGTCCTGTTATCTGTCTCGACGGTCCCGGAGAGCCATGACGGACACGATCGAAAAACACATCCAGTTTGTGAACTGGAAAGCTATTGTAGCAATCTCAAGCGTTTGCCGCGTGCAGTGCGCGAGCCCAGCCCAGCGTGTCCTAACCTGCATCGCTGTCCCAACCAAGTCGCCCGCGGCCATCCTCCGCCCTGATTCCTATGTGAGGTATGGGTTTCCCAAGCCGCTTCCTTACAATTTCCAAAGCTCGGTCTTTAGCGCTGTCTCCAAGAAGCGTCTGCAGCATCCACTTTGCTCCGTGAAGGGACCCTCGCAGATAATCGCCATAGTCGCTCTCACAATGTTCTTCGTCTTCGCGATGTATCCAGGACACGATCTGCTCTAGCAGCTGGGCCTGACGATCGGGGTTCAGCACTCGCGAGAGGAGTGTGTTTAGGAGATTCGATCGGCTACGATTTTGGTCCGACGCCACTTCCTGAAGCCAGCGGGCGACTTCCGGAGTTGCTCGGAAGTTTATGATATCGGTTGTAGCCATTGTGGCTACATTGTACTACAGTTCGCCTGCCTGGGCAAACGCTTGTGAATTGAGAGACATCGAAGGCCCGAGATCGCCGATCAGGAGCCGCTTCTTGCGCCACCGGCCGGCTTTGACTTATGCGTGCCTCCCGACGCTCATGAGGACGATTTTTATTGGAGGCCCCCAGGCGCCGCACATGTCCCCGCAGGCTGGCCCGTCTCAGTGCGGCTTTCGAATGCCATGGTGGAATTGGCGGATCTCACGGATTTCAAGGTCGAATTCCCCGCGCATGCCATCGGGGATGTTTAAGTCTGGCCGGCTGTACGGTACGCGAATTTCAGAACGTGAGGCAACCACGTCAAGAGTGTTCGACCTCCTCTACCACGCGACACTCTACGCTGCGCCGGCTAACCATTCTTGGTGCTTGTGGGATTACAAACGGTGGGAAGTTACCGCGATCGCACTTAGCGACTAATCCCCAAAAGTCGACCCCTAATCACCAAATCTCGGACTTTTGGTGACATGGCACCAGCTTTTATTTGGCGGGCTTTTTTCGATATTCCGCCGTTGCAGACGATGAGCGTTCGGAACCGCCTTTTCGGCGATTTGCGCGGCGACCCTCGGGCCCGGGCGTTAGGTTCCAGGCGGTACGGGGATAAGCGTGTGCATGAACGCGTCCGAAATCTTCCGAGGACCCCCCTTTGGTCTCGGCGGCGTGCCGTTCGGCAACGAGTTCGCGTATCTCACCGATGACGTCGCGTACGCTACAATCGAAGCCGCATGGAACGCCGGGGTGCGCTACTACGACACTTCTCCGTGGTATGGTCTGGGGCTCGCAGAGCGGCGCCTGGGCACCTTTTTGCATAAACAAACGCGCAGTGAGTACGTCCTTTCCTCAAAGGTCGGCAAATTACTTACGGCGTCGCGCGACAACAATGCGAAAGAGTACTTCCCGTTCACCCCTTCGCCGAACAATCTCCGTTACGATTACACCGCCGACGGTGTCAAGCGCTCGATCGAAGACAGCCTGCAGCGGTTAGGTGTCGACGCCCTGGACGTCGTCTTCGTTCACGATCTCTCACCGGATAATGCGTGGCTGCCGGGTCCGTGGGAAGAGCAATTTGAGATCGCGCGCAACGGCGCGTTCCCCACGCTGAGTAGGATGCGCGACGAAGGCGTGATCAAAGGCTGGGGGCTTGGCGTCAACTCACCCGAACCGATTCTCAAGCTGATGGACGTCGCCGACGCGAACGTCTGTCTCCTGGCGCGTCAATACTCGTTGATCGATCATGAGAATGCGTTGCGCCAGGTTTTTCCAAAGGCGCGCGAGCGCGGAATGGCCTTTGTCGTCGGTTCGTCGCTCAACGCCGGCTTCATTAGCGGCAGTGCGCGCTTCAATTATGGCAAGGAGAATTATAAGATTCCGGCTGAGGCCATCGAGAAGCGCGCCCGGCTGCGTGCGGTTGCGGCGCGGCACGGTGTCGACCTTCGCACGGCCGCACTGCAGTTTTCGATTGCTCCGGACGTCGCGGTCGCACTGGTCGTCGGCTGCGCGAATCCGGAGCAGGTGCTCGCAGACTACACGTCGCTCAAAACGAGAATTCCGCATGGGTTCTGGTCGGATCTTCGATCTGAAGACTTGGTCGAAAACGACGTTCCCCTGCCGCACGAAAATTAATGGCGGTGTCGGTAAAAGAAACGTAAGCGTGCCGGCTGGCAGCCTCTTGCTTTTCATTGCGACCGACTCAACTGGTCGTCTCACGAATGGTCCCTTTCGCCTTAGCAAGGCTGCGCCTTTGCATGGCATGCACAGGCATCAAAGGAGTTGCCGCATGTCCCTTGGATAGCTTAGTTGGTGCGTTTTTCCGATGCTCTGGAGAGGGGCTTCTCGTGCGATTTTTTTCAATCGGACGCGTATGCGGCTGCGCGCTTTTTGTTGCGCTGGCCGGCGCGTCGTGTTCAGGCGGATCGTCAACCGAATCGGGGCGAGCAAATGTGATGCCCGCGCTCGTGGCGGGAGGTCAGATGCCTCCCGTGACCAGACGTGCGAGGCGTTTCAGCGTTCCAACCTGCAGCAGGTCGGGACTCCTTGCTTTCCTGGGTGGCGGATTTAAGAACATCGCCGGTGGGGGAGATAGTGGGGTTCTCAGCGGGTCCCAAAATGATGCCTGCGATGATTGGTCCGCCGTCGGGGCGGGCAGCGGCAACGGGATCGGCGCGGACAGCAATAATTCGAAGTTCGCGTTCATCGGTGGCGGATTCGGGAACGCCATTGCTAAGTCGGCGTACGGATTCGTCGGCGCGGGCTACTCGAATACGCTCTCGAGTACGTTTGGATTCATCGGAGCCGGAGCAGACAATACGAACAGCGGCTTTGACAGTGGAATCGTGGGCGGATCTGATAACACGGTCACGGGTACGTATGCCTCGATTGATTCGGGATACGAAAACACGATCAATTTCGCCAAGGAGGCGGCTATCAGCGCCGGTACTAACAACCTCATTGACAGCGGAGGCTTCCCGGACGGAAGTTCGATGGCGTTCATCGGTTCTGGTTACGGGAACTCCATCAAGGCTCTGTTGGACACCGGCGGCACGTATGGGGTCATAAGCGGAGGATTGCAAAATCTGCTCGAGGGTGCATACGGGGCCATCGGCGGTGGCGGAAACAACGCCGTTACTGCAAACGGGGCCACTGTCGCCGGCGGCTATGGCAACAGCGCGAGCGGGAGCTATGCAACGGTTCCCGGGGGAGAGACCAACAGCGCGATCGGTGAGCTAAGCTTTGCGGCGGGTCACGGCTCGTATGCCGGCCATGACGGAGCGTTCGTGTGGAGCGATAATGTGTACGGCGCAGTCCAACTTAAGTCGACTGGCGCCAACCAGTTCCTAGCTCGCGCGTCGGGCGGAGTCGCGTTTTATACGAACGCAACCTTAACGACGGGGGTGACGTTGGGTGCCGGCTCAGGAACGTGGGGCTCGGTCAGCGACCGTACGGTCAAAACGCACGTCGAGACGATTGATGATAAGGTGATTCTTGACAAAGTGGCCGCCCTTCCAATTAGCAAGTGGAGTTATACTTCCGAACATGGCGTACGGCATGTCGGTCCCATGGCCCAGGATTTCTACGCGGCCTTCGGCGTAGGTGAAGACAATCGTCACATCACTTCGATTGATGAAGACGGCGTCGCGCTAGCCGCAATCAAGGCCTTGCATGGCCAAGTTAATCAGCTTAGGGTGCAGCTTGCGCGCAAAGATACTGCGGCCAGTGCCATGGCGCGACAATTGCAAACAACGCAGCTTACAGGTGAAAAAACGCTGCACCAACTGCAAAAGGTCAGTGCCGAGGTAGCCTCGCTGCGTTCGCGGTAACCTTGCAATTTATCGCGCGGGGCTGGCCGTTCTTGCAATGCGCGTCGGAATGCCCGCGAACAGCGGGCTCTCGCATTGCCACAAGAGGAAGCTGAATTCGTCGGTCAGCAGGTTGATGGTCTGCGATCTCGATGCCGCCAGCAAGCCGTGCCCAGCATCGTAGTCGACGCGTAAGAGGACCGGACGTTCGCTGGTGGACGCTGCCTGCAGACGCGCGACGAACTTCGCCGGCTGCCAAGGCGCGACGCGAGGGTCGTTGATGCCCGTTACTGCCATCACCGCCGGATACTTGCGTCCCTTGACGATGTGCTGGTAGGCGTCCATCGTGTAAAGCGCACGAAAACCAGCCCGGGTTTTCGCCGACCCGAACTCCGGTACGTTGCTCGCTCCGTTAGGCTCGGCAACCTCCGAACGCAGTGCATCGGTCCAACCGACGACGTCCAGCGCGCCTGCGAATAGCTCGGGATGCTGAGTTATCGCTCCACCGACCATGATGCCGCCGGCACTCGTGCCCTCGATCGCCAGATGTGCGGGCGATGAGTATTTCTGCGCGATCAGATAGCGCGCTGCGGCAATGGCGTCATCGATCGTATGCTGCTTTGTCGAGCCCTTGCCGGCAAGATGCCAATCCTCCCCATATTCTCCACCGCCGCGCACGTGGGCCACGACCCAAACGCCGCCTTGGTCCACCCAGGCGAACCGGCTGCCGAGAAAATATGGATCGATATCGAGCCCATAGGAACCGTAGGCTTCTAAATACGTCGGATTAGATCCATCGAGTTTCGTGCCACGCCGCATCACGATCGAAACCGGAACTAACGTTCCGTCGGCACTTGGCGCTTTGACCTCGAGCGACGTGTATTGCGACGTGTCAATATTTGGCGCTTTGCGAATTCCCGTGTTGGTAACGGTGCCGTTGGCGTCCAGGCTATAAACGAGCAGCGGCTTCGTCCAGGACACCAACCCAAGGACGGCGCCGGAAACGCGGGGATCGGTTGCAAACTCCTGGAGCGTTCCGTCGAACGGGAGCTTTACGTTTGTGGGGGAGCCGAGCGATTGATCCGCGCCGAACGGAAATCTGCCTAGCTTTGCGATCCCTCCGAGGATACCGCGCACGTACAAGCCATCGTTTGCAACAGCGATTTGTTGAATGACGGCCTCGCTCGTAGGAACGACCGTAACGGCGTTCGCCGCCGTTTCATCGGCGCGGCTTAGATCGATCGACGTAACCTTGTAACGCGGCGCGTCCTTATGCGAAAGCAGGTATGCTGTGGAGTCCTTCAGGTCAAACGACGTGACCGCATCGTCGACGTCCGCGATTTTGCGCCACGGGATTGGGCCGCCGGTCACCGCGGCGGAAACCGGAGCGGCGTAGATGGTTACTTCGTTTTGAACGCCATGAGCGATTACTCCGAGTACATACGGCGACGCCGGCGAGATCGTGATAAAAGGCTGATCCGTCGGCACGAAATCGATCCTCGGATCGATATTGATTCCAAAAACAGGCGCGTCGGCCGTCGGCGCGCCCAGCGTGTGCCGGTACGCGATCGAGCGAAGCTCGCGATCGTTCGGCGACTCGCCGGGCTTCAACTCGGGAAGCTGATTGTAGAAGATCGTCTTGCCATCGCTCGTCCAGGCGGTCGCTCCGAACCATGTGCGCGGAAAATCCTCCGTTAGAAGTGAGCCAGCGGCGACGTCGATGATGCGCGTGTGCGTTTCTTGCTCTGCTCCGCCTGGCACGATGCCGACG
>Ga0185299_10008352_pt1 | contig 10262 bp, 10 predicted proteins | sample PaiPotPPA55metaG_FD_128002 | JGI IMG/M metagenome (GOLD analysis project Ga0185299, IMG submission 128002) | Iron sulfur acid spring bacterial and archeal communities from Banff, Canada, to study Microbial Dark Matter (Phase II) - Paint Pots PPA... ...
ACGTAGCCCTGTGCGCGCGCGGCGGAGAGGCTCCCTTTAAAGACCTTGTGCGCTCGGCAAATCTTGCATCGCCGTTTGATGACGGGGCTCTGGCGGCGGTGGCGGGAGAAGCGCAGGCTGCGCTTGCCGTGTAATACGATTGTTTATAGTTAGTGTCAGTCCCGAGTGGATATGTCCTCTCTTTCCCGAGTAGAAGCTTCCCGCGGATACTTTTGGCTCAGCTGCGGTTTGTGCTGAACGCCAGGGATGGTCGGCAGCAGGCTTGGCATAGACGCGCGGTGGCTTTGAGATCCGTGCGCTTAGAAACTTACGGTCGGCGATCATTTGTCGTGGGTTCGAGAACACAAGCGCGAACGGAAGGCGCCGTCCCTGGTACTCGATGCTAATGGTGCCAGCTTCGTCTTCCCTCACCTCGACAGAGGCATACTGCAGGCGACGCAGCGGTTTGAGAACTTGATAGAGCGCATTGCCGTACTGCAGAGTGAGCGTTTTTGAGAGGACGCGGTGGCTGAGGTGGGTGAGGCAGCGCTCAAGGTTGTCGGTGGGTTGTAAGGGCCGGTGGGCATCATGTGGGCTCAGCGGAGTTTTGGCAAAACGCCGATTGTAATCGAGTAAGAATCGCGGCAAGAAAGCGTTGGCATCATCGAGGGTGGCAGCGTTGCGAAGGCGGAGCTCTTTGATGAGCCGATCTTGGAGGGTTTGATTGGCTCGTTCGACCCGGCCTTTGGCTTGAGGTGAGTTGGCGCAGATGAGTTCGATATCAAGCTCCGCTAAGGCGCGAGCAAATTGGGTTTTGCCGGCTCCCGGGCCTGGTTCATTGACGCGAAAGATGCCTAACCGGTCGCTGTAAAAGGCCAGCGGCTTGCCATAGCATTGCAGATAGATACGAGTGGCGGCGAAGTAGGCAGCGGTGGTCTCAGCCTTGACGAAGCGCAGGTGCATGAGCTTGCCGGTTGCGTCATCAACGAAGACAAGTAGCGTGCAGCGCGGGCCGCGATCCTCGAGCCAGGCGTGTGGTGAGCCGTCGATTTGAATGAGTTCGCCGAAGCACGGGCGGCGTTGGCGCAAGGCGTGGACGATGAGCGTGCGCTGCTTGCGCGAGGTCCACACCCCGTGAGCAATCATGATCTGGCGCAAGGTTTCAAGCCCGAGGTGCAGTCCGTGGAGCTCGGCTAGCTTCTCGCGCGCGAGGGTAGGGCCGAAATCTGGATAGCGGCCTTTCACCAGCTGTACGACCCGAGCAACGAAGTGCGTGTTGAGCTTGTTGTTGCTGGGTCGCCCTCGCTTGCGTGAGATGAGTCCCCGTGCTCCATCACGTCGATAGGCACGCCAAAGACGCTTGATCTGGCGCACACTCAGCCGCAAGCAGCGGGCGGCTTCTGCCTGGGTTAAGGTTCCAAGCTTGACCCGATGCATGACCTCTGCCCGACTAAGTTCCTGAGCGCTCATGGTCAGTAGCTCCATCGTAGGCCGCCCCCTCCCCAGCTCCCAAGGAGTGCGGCAGGCTCAAAAAGGGGACATTTCTACTTGGAAAAATCAGGGACAATTGAGCTTGGGGCTAATAATTGTTTATAGTTAGTTGACACTTACGTAAGTATCTGCTAATATAGCACACATGGACGCAGTTGTCCGCGCTATTGCTGAACCACGACGTCGGGAGATCCTGACGCTCGTCGCAACCCGAGAAAGATCGGCGGGTGAGATCGCTTCGCACTTCGATGTGACTCGACCGGCAATTTCCCAGCACCTCGGGGTGCTTAAAGATGCCGGCCTTGTGATTGAGCGGCGCGAAGGAACCCGCCGCCTCTACCTTGCCCGACCCGAAGGTCTTGCGGAACTGCGCTCGTTTCTTGAAGCGTTCTGGGATCTGCGGCTACGCCGATTAAAGCATGCCGCCGAAGCAGAAGAGAGGAGTTTACGCCGCCATGCCATCAGTCGACACCACAGTCATCGAGCGCGAAATCAAAATAAACGCCACACCTGAAACTGTTTTCTCATTTCTTACCGATCCGGCGAAGCTGCGCAAGTGGTTTGTCGCAGACGCGAAGACAGATCCGAGGCCAGGCGGCTCGTTCGAGCTGATCATGTCGGATCCGGAGTACGTCGCGGCCGGGAAGTACGTTGAGGTGCAGCCGCCAACCCGCCTTGTATTTACGTGGGGATGGAAAGGGGATGACTCGCCGACCCCGGTTGGCGCAACCACCGTCGAGATTACGCTCCGGCCGGACGGTCCCGGCACGTTGATGAGGTTTGTCCATAGCGGTTTTACAAACGACAAGTCACGCGAAAGTCATGGCGAGGGCTGGACGAAGTATTTTAACCGTCTAGCGATCGCAGCCGCGGGCGGCGATCCTGGCCCAGACGAGCTCTAACAGAAAGCTTGTAGCGGTCGACCGTGTGTCGGCCGCTTTGTTATTCGCGCGGTTTTCGTAGTTCGGGATTGTACTGAGCCATGCGGTCGTGCATCTTTTGCTGGTGTTCTTGCGTCGCCGCAAGGTGCATTTTCTCGTCTTCCGATAATTTTTTATTGATAAGACGCTGCGCAGCCTTGTGCGCTCGATTTGCATTGATCGTACTCAGCGTCAAGATAAGAACAACGTAGACGCCGATTGTTCCCGCAGCGCCGTACCATCCATAGTACCGCCACGCGAAGTAAGCGACGATCGCGAGTATGATAATCCGTACCATGTTGAAGGCCTCCGCATGTAATATCGGCAGCCTACGGTACTGACACAGCCCCCGTGAAAAGGTTGAGATCGACGTGGGCGATTCTGCCGCCGTGGCGCTGTCCGAGCGCGAAGGCTATTGTTGCGTGCTGGCTGGCAGGGACGCCGCCGCTAACGTATTGTGCACTGCCGTTGCTGGCAAAGAGGAGCGGCGTCGACACGCCGATGGGACCCTCCTCAAGCGTCACGTCCGGAAAGCGACGCTCGACGAGCACGGCTCCGAGCGCCGAGTTGGGGTCAACGCTTGACGGCCTGCCGCGGTGGCAGCGATAAACCAACGGGTCGCTGGACACAATAATAAGCGACGCTCCTTCGTTTGAGTGCCCGTTTTGGGCTGCGCGCTTGAGCAGCGCGAGATCCTCGGCAAGCACCTGTGCAGCGTCCGAAGGACCGCGCGCGGCGATGTAGCTTCGATATGCCGGCACGACGACCAGACCGGTCAAGACCGTGATGATGGCGATAACCACAAAGAGCTCAACCAACGTGACACCGCGTTGCCTCACGGCAAGATGCCTGGTGAGCCGATGTTGCCATCCGACCATGAGTCGCTTTCAAACTTGTTGGCAGGCGCGGGCGGCGCTGTCCCGGTCGCGGTTGTCGCTTGAATGCGCAGGTCGGTCACATAAGCGCCGCCGACCTGGCCGGCCGGATCGCCCGGACTGTAGACAGACGAGGGTCCCGCGTCGTCGATCACACCAACGATCTCGGAGTATGGCGGAAGGTTGTGAAAGTTGCGCAACAGCGTGGTGACGGTCCTTGTGGCGACGATGCCACTGCCCGCTTTGATCGTCGCTGTCGCGACGACTTGCAAGGGAGATTCGTCAATCTGTGGATTCTCTTGGAGATTGACGTCGACGTGATCCACATGCTTTGTTGGTCCTGGGAGCTGAAGGCCGACAAGTACTTCAGCCGTCGTGTCAGAGTCGATCGAGAACTCTGTCTTGCTATGTGCCTTAGCGAGGTCGATGAATACGGCGCTGAGGTCACCGTAGTGCGCTGCGAGCAAGGCGCGCACCCAGGCAGCTCCCGCGTCAGCCGCGGCGAGTGCCTGCGCGGCTCGTGTGTCCTCGTTTGCTCTGCGAAGCCGTGACGTTCCAATATCCACCATCACAGCAAGGATAGCTAGTATAAGGACGATCGCCAGCAGCGACGTGACGAGCGCGATGCCACGCTGCCCCCCAGGTACCGTCGTCCTAACTTTCATGGCGTCGTCACCGGCCGGACGGGGACGGACTCGGCCCGCCCGGCGTAGGAACTGGCGGTCCGATCTGCGTGACAACGCGTGCTAACGTGTTGCCGCTTGCGTCCGCAACTTCAATCGCTAGATTGTGCAGACTCGCGACACCCGCGGGAGTCAAGGATTCACTGACCGTCATGCCGTCGACCGTTGTGATTTTAGATTCGTCTTTGATAGAGAAGCCATACGCGAGGACAGCCTGTTCGTCAGCGAGCGCGTTTGTGGCTACTTGCAGTGCGAGCTCGCGTTGGGCCGCGAGGCGATCTGCGTGTGCCAGCACGAGCAACGTGGGAAACACGGCTGCCACCACGACCGTTGCAAAGACGGCGCTTGCCGCGAGGGCCTCGATGAGCGTAAATCCGGCGGTCGAACGCCGCGCGACAGGTGGCCTGGCGCGAAGTCGCGACTTGCGAGCCAGGACAATGACGCGCGACTCTCCAGGCGCGCTTACACGAATAAAAAGAGCGGAGGATTGCACGACGGCCGTCCGGTTGTAGAATGCAGCACCCACCCGATATGGCCTGCCTTCAAAGAAGAGCACTCCTTCGGGGGAGACGAAAATGTTGACACCTTCCCGCCGCCATGCCCGTGGGTCGTCTGCGAGGCGTCGTGACACATGCTCTATCAAAGCATCACGACGTGTCCACGCCACAACGCCAAGTGCGACAATAAGGGCAGCGACCAGAACCGCAAAGAGCGGCCAGGATGAAGGCGCAGGCGTCGCAGTCACAGGAGCCGGCAGCAGTTGCGTATATTTCTGAGTACTCACAGCGTGAGCCGACGTTTGCGCACCGCTTGTTTCCCAATCGACCTGGTAGTCATCAACGGCAAATGATGCAATAGCGACGCCGCTGCGCATGTGCACGATCGATTGAGGCAATCGAACGCCATTCACCGTAACCCACTGGTCGAATGCGAAAGAAGTGTCGGCGCCGGTACGGGTGTCGACCGCCCCGATGGCGTCGGTCAGGCCGCCGTTGAGGTAGATGCGCGAACCCTCGCCTGTGGTCCACGAAGTGCCGCCGGCGTCGCGAACGGGGCTCGTCCCAGCAGCGGTTGCGAGCAGCACCGCCCACGTGTTTGCGATTGCATCAACGTTCAGGGGGTCGTCAAAGACGACCGTTTGCGAACCGGTGCGCATCCACGACTGCTGGTTCGAAGCGAACACGTAAACGCGTGCCGAGCGTTCTTCAAGGGACCATGTATCGGAGTTCACTACGAGCGTGCCCGTGACCGTAGCCGATGCGTCGTCGGCCGGATGGGCGTGGTAACGAAGCTGGCCGTGGAAGGAGACCACGTCTGCGATCGCAACTGGAAGCGGCGCGGTATCGGCGCGCGCGCAAACGCAGACACACGCTACAGTGGCGATGCAAATGACAAAGAGCGCCGGGATGAAGTGCCGCATGTCGTCCCCCGCTTAATGCCGGCGTGCTTTGATGAACATGCTACCTCCGCGCGAATGCGGTGTCAACGCGAACAGGCGAACGCTCATACATCGCGCGATAATGCTCGTTATCACTGCGGAACATGCCGAAGGCAAGCTAAACGAGCCTCAAACATTCTCGCATAGGGTCCGCGGTCCGGGCATTCCCAAAGAAAGTTGACAAAATGGGTCACTAATGCTAGGGGTTCCCCTAGTGTTAAAATGACTTAAAAAGGCTAAAATAGGGCGGGAACTTGGGGCCAGTCAACTTCTTCTATACAAGCAAAACTGCAGTAACGGTCGACGCCAGTACGGGGGCTGTATTAGGTGCTACGTCTGCTTATTAGTGCTGGCTGCATTATGTTTTGCGCGAGCTGTAGCTCAGCCAGAATAACAATCCCGCCGCCAACTAGGGTTGATTCCTACTGCAATTATCACCATCTGAATCAAGAGGCCTTGATGCGGGTCATCGTCGCGGTGCAGGACGTCACGCTAAAAACCAATGCCTCGGACACGCCATCCGTTATGCGAGTGCTAAAGTCACGGGGAGGCGCGATCGCGTCCTGGAACAAGCTCCAATTGCCGCTGCCCAACCTGTCAACGAGATATCTTCCAGGCCATGGAGCCATTGAGATCCGAGCCGCGGCCGTTATCGATAACGATGAAGGCCTCGGAATGCAACGACTGCTATTTCTAGTGCCGCGACCCAAGTCGCATGAGTATCGCTGGTTTGACTTTGAAACAGGAGACAAAGAACCCATATGCAAGTAGCAAGTGTCATCACAGTTCTTGTGCTGAATATAACGACTGCCGCCGACTCATTTATTGTGCTACAAGATAGACGGAAGGACGGCTGAACGGACTCACTCCACTTCCGCCTAACGGGTCCTTGCCCTCAGTAGCATTTCGAGGTTAAGCGCAAGCGGTACAGTGCTCAGCGTTCCTAACGATACCAATTTCTGCTTCGTACGTGATCGCAAGCGGGCGCATGGCCCTTAACGTGACCAAACGTCCCCACTGGCATTCAGCGTGCGTCGAAAAATCCGGGCCTGTTAATGTGCACGGCTCCCAGCTAGTGGTAACGAACCGTTCGCTCGCGAATCGCTATTCTTTCGTAGACCGGTCTCGCCTAGCGCACCTTGCTAAAGAGTATCATCACATTGTGGGCGAATACTGCGCGCTCTGGTCCGGATCCGAGCGGAGATATCTCATGGACAATTTCAACAAGCTGACCGAAAGAGCGCAAGCTGCCATCGTGCGAGCTCAGAGCATTGCGCGCGACCACAGCGCCAGTGAAATTGACGCCGAACATCTTCTTTCTGCTCTCCTTGAAGACGCAGAAGGCGTCCCCGCCATCGTGCTCAACCAGCTCGGCGTGGACGTGACATCGCTGCAGCGACAGCTTGACGACATCTTGGCCAAGCGCGCCAAAGTCTATGGCGGGAGCGAGCCAAGCGTCGGCCGTGACCTGCGCGATATCCTCACCCGCGCCGGGCAAGAAGCTGCAAACTTCAAAGACGATTATGTTTCCACCGAGCATCTGCTGCTCGCCATTGCTGAGCCACGGAGCAAGTCGGAAGCGGCAGCGCTCCTCAAAAAAGCGGGTGCAACGCGAGACGCCATCCTTAAAGCGCTTACGGCCGTTCGCGGCAACCAGCGCGTCACCGATCAGAATCCTGAAGGCAAGTACCAGGCACTTGAGCGTTACGGCCGCGATCTGACAGAACTTGCGCGCCAAAACAAGGTCGACCCCGTCATCGGTCGGGACGAAGAGATCCGGCGCGTCGTTCAAGTTCTGTCTCGACGGACGAAGAATAATCCCGTCCTCATTGGCGAGCCCGGGGTCGGCAAGACGGCCATTGTTGAGGGTCTCGCGCACCGTATCGTGCGCGGCGACGTGCCCGAAGGGCTGAAAAACCGCCGTGTCATCGCTCTCGACCTTGGCGCGCTCATTGCAGGCGCAAAGTATCGCGGTGAGTTCGAAGATCGCCTCAAAGCGGTGCTCAAAGAGATCACCCAAAGCCAAGGCGAGATCATTCTCTTTATCGACGAGCTGCACACAGTCGTCGGCGCCGGCGCAGCTGAGGGCGCGATGGACGCCTCGAATTTGCTCAAGCCCATGCTCGCGCGCGGCGAGCTCCACGCAATCGGGGCAACAACCCTCAACGAATATCGCAAGTACATCGAAAAAGATGCGGCGCTCGAGCGGCGTTTCCAGCCGATCCAGGTCGGCGAACCAACCGTCGAGGATACCATTTCAATCTTGCGCGGTTTGCGCGAACGCTACGAAGCGCACCATCACGTGCGCATTAAAGATTCGGCTCTCGTCGCAGCAGCGGTCCTCTCTCACCGCTACATTACCGATCGCTTCTTGCCGGATAAAGCCATCGATCTCGTTGACGAAGCCGCGTCAAAAATCCGGATGGAGATGGATTCACGACCGGTCGAGCTGGATGAAGTCGAGCGGCGTGCCAATCAGCTCAAAATCGAACGCGAAGCGCTGAAAAAAGAGAGCGATGCCGGCTCGCGTAAACGGCTGGCAAACATTGAAAAAGAACTGGCCGAACTCGAAGCCGAAACAACCCGGTTGCGCACGCTCTGGGAAGCAGAAAAACAAACCGTGGGCCAGGCGAGCGCGCTCAAGGAGCAGATCGAAGCGCTCAAAGAGCGCATCAGCCGTGCTGAACAAGGCTACGAGCCCAACGTCAACTGGGAAGAAATTTCGAGGCTGAAGTACCAGCAGCTGCCGGAACTCGAAAAGAAAGTCCAAGCGATGGAGAGCAAAGGCTCGTCGGCCGCTAAGCTCTTCAAGGATGAAGTCGACGAGCACGATATCGCCGAGATCGTTGCTAAGTGGACGGGCATCCCTGTGACCAAGCTGCTCGAAGGCGAGACACAAAAGCTGCTGAAAATGGAAGAGCGACTGCATCAGCGTGTCGTCGGCCAAGACGAAGCAGTGCGCGCCGTTTCTGCAGCCGTTCGGCGCGCGCGCGCCGGTTTGCAGGATCCTAATCGCCCACTCGGTTCATTCATTTTCCTCGGTCCAACCGGGGTCGGCAAAACCGAGCTAGCCCGCGCGCTGGCTGAGTTTCTCTTCGACGACGAGCATGCGATGATTCGTATGGATATGTCCGAATATATGGAGAAGCACAGCGTCGCCCGGCTCATTGGTGCACCGCCAGGGTACGTTGGCTATGAAGAAGGCGGCCAGCTCACCGAGGCAGTGCGCCGGCACCCATACTCAGTCGTGCTGTTTGACGAAATCGAGAAGGCACACCCGGACGTCTTCAACGTGATGTTGCAGATTCTTGAAGACGGTAGGCTGACCGACGGCCAGGGCCGCACCGTCGACTTCAAAAACACGGTTCTTATCATGACGAGCAACGTCGGCTCGTCTGCGATCCTCGAGTTCGCCGGCAACGACGAGCGCATGCGCGCACAAGTTATGGAAGCGGTGCGCGAGCAATTCCGCCCGGAATTCCTCAATCGTATCGATGAGATTATCATCTTCCAGAATCTCAAACTCGACGACATCACGCGCATCGTCGAGATTCAGCTGCGTTCGCTCGGAGCACGGCTCGCCGAGCGTGGCATTGCGCTCGAGCTGACCGATGCTGCGAAGGAATATATCGCCAATCGCGGTTACGATCCGGTCTACGGAGCTCGTCCGCTGAAGCGAACAATCCAAAAAGAGATCGTTGATCCGCTTGCCGTGCGAATCCTCAACGCTGATTTCGTGCCGGGAGACAGGGTCATCGCTGACGTGCAGTCCGGCGAGATCCTCTTCCGAAAAAAGAGCCAGACAAAAACAGAGGAGAGGAAGCCGGCCGCGGCGCGCAGCTAAGGTTTAATCGTGTGCGTGAGCACGATCGTCGTGAGATTGCTTGACTGATCGATGAGCACGCTTTTTTCGTCGCGGTCGCCCATCTTGCCGACGAGAAACGATGCGATGGAGCCGCCGCTCGCCCGCATGTGGGTTTGCTCAGAGCCAGCCGGCAAACGCTCCTTGTACCACTGGTAGGCTTCTTCGAACGGGTCTTTCGTCGAAAGCGAAACCTGATAGACCTTCCCGCCCTGCGTGTTGCTGACCGTGCTGGCACCGGTCAGCTTTGCGATGGCTCCGGGATACAATGGTAGCCCAAGCTGAGAAGGGCTCACCGCACCCTTACCGATCACAGCCGTGCCCTGTTTGTTTGTGATCCTGACCGTATTGCCCAGTGTATTTGTTTCAACTGTCGTCGTGCCTTGATTGGTCACGATCGTTTTCTTGTTCGTGCAGCCCGCGAAATTCATCATGGCGAGGCAGCAGAAGAGGATGAGGCATGAGCGCATGACAGCTTCCTTAATGGATACACCGAGGGGGGAACAAACCGGTACGACAAAGGCCTATGCGTGCCCTCGCTTGCCAGCGAGACATTATATCAGGAGCGCCCTGTTGGGTATAACAAAGGAGGTACCCACTCAACATCGGAGGATGACGTAATGGGCAAATGCGGACACGTATCGTGCAAGTGCATGGACTCAGAGCTTAACGGCTACTGCAGCGAATATTGCAAGGCTCACGACAGAAACGTCGGCACTGAAGGTTGTGGCTGCGGCCATCCCGAGTGTACGAAGTAAGCCTACGCAGTGCCGCTGATAACTTCGTTAACGATGCGTTCTTGCTCCACGGCGTGTGCGCCAGGAAATCCTTCGCTTGGGCTTGCTCTGTCGGCCCGCCCGACGTAGTCGAAGACGATGCCCTTCGGTGTGAGCTTCTCGCGGATCCGCCGTGACACGAATGCACGAGCACCCATGTTCTTGGGCTCCTCTTGCACCCACGTTACTCGTTTGACGTTGGGGTATGAAGCCACAAGAGCCATAACCTGATCGTATG
>Ga0185299_10008355_pt1 | contig 10259 bp, 7 predicted proteins | sample PaiPotPPA55metaG_FD_128002 | JGI IMG/M metagenome (GOLD analysis project Ga0185299, IMG submission 128002) | Iron sulfur acid spring bacterial and archeal communities from Banff, Canada, to study Microbial Dark Matter (Phase II) - Paint Pots PPA... ...
GGGCACTACACTTGGACGTATTAACGAAGTGTTGAAATCTTACGCCCGCCGCATGGGACCGGATCCTGCAAGCATGAACGCCGCAACAATCGGTGGCGTACTGGCCAATAACGCGGGTGGTATGCGTTGCCGGCCAGCGATCGATTCGTACCATTCGATCGTCGCCATGAAAATCGTTCTGACGACCGGTACGGTTATCGATACCGAAGACCCGCACGCTGAGGAACGTTTTGCTGCCTCCGAGCCAGAAATGGCGGCGGGACTGCTGAAGATCCGTGAGGAGATTCTCGCAGACAAGGAAATCTCTGACCGAATTACTCGAAAGTATGGCATCCGTAACACCAATGGGTATGCCATGCATGCGTTTCTGGACGGTGAAACGCCAGTAGAAATCCTGCGGCGCTTAATGGTTGGGTCAGAGGGCACGCTCGGCTTCGTGGCCGAGGCCGTCTACAAGACTTATCACCTGCCCGCAAGAACGACGGTGGCATGGCTACCATTCGACACCATCGACGCGGCGGTCGAGCAGGTCGGAAAGCTGGTCGAACTGGGAGCGCAAGCAGTCGAACTGATGGTCGCTTCTTCCCTGACCGCAGCTTCCAAACTGATGAAAGGCACGCCAAAGTATTGGAAAGATCTCGATCCGAAGAACGCGGCGCTACTGGTTGAATTCGGTTTTGATAGCGACCAAGAACTTGCGGCTATCGAGAAGAGGGTCGGGGACGCTCTACGCGATGTGAAAATGCTGCAGCCGTTGGAATTCAATCGCGAAGCCGAAGTCATTGAGCTTGCATGGCACATTCGTGATGGTCTCCTCGGCATCGTCGGTGAAATGCGCCCGCAAGGCACAAACCTCATGATCGAAGACGTTTGCTTTCCACCTGCCCAACTTGCGAATGCTACTCGTGATTTGCTCGGTCTCCTTGCCAAACACGGATATGAAGCTTCGGCCGCGGGGCATGCTGCTTACGGAAACCTGCATTTCGTGATGATTGCACAACTGAGCGAAGAGGCGAGCCGTCAGCAGTACGACGGTTTCATGCGTGACCTTGTTGAGATGGTGGTGGATAAGTATGACGGCTCTTTGAAGGCGGAGCATGGAACAGGGATCAACATGGCTCCCTTTGTCGGGCGGGAATGGGGCGACAAGCTCACTGACCTGATGTGGCGTGTAAAACATCTCCTTGATCCACCCGGAATCCTCGCTCCGAATATCTTGCTGAGCCACGATCCACTGATTCACCTGAAGAATCTCAAGACCACTCCAGCGATCGAAGACGTTCATTCCGCTTCTCATTGCATCGAGTGCGGCTTCTGCGAACCTGTGTGCCCAAGCCGTAACGTGACGCTCACCCCTAGACAACGGATCGTTCTTCGTCGCGAGATGTCTCGACAGCCCGAATGGTCGAAGCTGCTGACCCAACTGCAGCATGAGTACGAATACGATGGTATCGAGACCTGCGCTGTCGACGGTACCTGTGCCGACGTTTGTCCCATCGGGATCAATACAGGCGCCCTGATCAAACACTTCAGGAAGATGCAGCACTCCGTGGGTGCCGAAGAGGTTGCCCTTGATGTGGCTAGGAAGTGGGCCGAGGTGGAGAGGTTGGCGCGCCATGGTGTCGAGGCGGCCGACGTCGTGCAAACAATAACCAGCCCCCATCTGCTTCAGGCCCTGACTGATGTGGCTCGCAGCATTGTCAGCAAGGATCTGGTTCCTGCAGTAGCTGGCCCCATGCCGCACGCCGCTCCTGCCGGGCTTCCCGAGACGAGACGTGAGGGTGCAGCAGCCGCGTATTTCCCGGCGTGCATCAATCGCATCTTCGGCAGGGACAACACCAAGCCCGCATCGCCTGCCCTTCCTGAAACGTTCGTGGCTCTTTCTGAACGCGGGGGCAAGCCTCTCTGGATTCCCGATGATGTGAGAGGTCTTTGCTGCTCGACGCCGTGGAGCTCCAAAGGCTACAAGCGCGGTCAGACGTGGATGTCCGAACAGATGAGTGATGCGCTGTGGCGTTGGAGTGACGGAGGAAAGTTGCCGGTAGTGGTGGACGCGGCTTCGTGCACGCTCGGTCTCAAAGACGACCTATTAGAGCATCTCGATGATGAACGTAAGAATCGACTGGAACTTATCACCATCATCGATTCGATCGCTTGGTGCAAAGACCTTCTGCCCTCACTGATCATTCACAAAACGATTCCCAAAATCCTCGTCCATCCCACCTGTTCGACGATGCACCTCGGCCTCAGTGAGACCCTCCTCGAAATCGGCGGCGCGCTAGCTGACAGCGCTGAAATTCCTTTGGGAACCACTTGTTGCGGAACCGCTGGCGACCGTGGCCTGCTGCATCCCGAGTTGGTTCACTCCGCCACACGCGACACAATCGTACAAATCCAGAGCTCCGGGGACGACACCTGCTTCGTTTCTGCAAATCGGACTTGCGAGTTGGGTATGCGCCAAACTACAGGCAAAGTGTATGAGTCATTCATTTACGCGTTGGAGGAGTCGACACGAACTTAAAGGATGCCGCAAGTAAATCGCCCGGGAATCGGCACTTCTGCGACGCCCGCCTCTCGTCGGACGAACCTGTGAGATGGGCCTTCGGCATCCGACCGGGCGGCCGTATGAATTGCTTATTTTTCTGCTTGAGCAACTGAGTCGTCCGCAGGCGAGCTAAAAGGATAACCGTATGCGCATTGTCAATTTTGAAACACGTGGAGCCCCCGGAATTGCCGCGGATGAAGGCTCGGGCTGGCACGGCCTCTCGCGGCCAGACAGTGGATTTCCGGGCACTCTACCCGAGCTGATCGCACAAGGCGCAGACCTGTTGCGCATCGGCAGAACTCTCGGGCAATCGCCGGCAGTCGATCTGAAGGCTGTCCGGCTGCTGCCGCCGGTGCCCGCACCGCCGAAAATTCTGTGCGTCGGTCTCAACTACGATGATCACCTGGGGGAGAGCGGGCTGAAGAAGCCGGAGTATCCGGAAATCTTCGCCCGCTTCGCGTCGAGTCTGATCGCTCATCAGGACCCGATCCGGCGGCCCCGCGAATCAACTGCGCTCGACTATGAAGCCGAGCTGGCCGTGGTGATCGGCAAGCCGGGGCGCCGTATCCCCCAGGAGCAGGCCCTCGATCACGTGGCGGGCTACTCCGTGTTCAATGATGCGACCGTGCGCGATTTTCAGCTCCGCACACCGCAATGGACGATGGGCAAGAATTTCGATGGTACAGGATCGTTCGGCCCGTGGCTGGTGACGCCGGACGCCGTGCCCCCTGGGGCCCGCGGATTGCGCATCCAGGGGCGTTTGAATGGCCGTGTCGTGCAGGATTCGCGCACCGACCTGCTCATCTTCAGTGTCCCGGTGCTGATTGCAACAGTCAGTGTCGCGATGAGCCTGGAGCGAGGCGATGTGATCATCACCGGCACGCCGGGTGGCGTCGGAGCGGCGCATAAGCCACCCGTTTTCATGAAGGCGGGCGATATCTTTGAAGTGGAGATCGAGAAGGTCGGTGTCCTGACCAACCCCGTGCAGAACGGCTGACAAAGCGAAATGGAGCCACTCCCTTGCCATATTCCGATTACAAATGTTTCCGGTTCAGGTTTGATTCCGGGGTCGCATTCGTCAGCATCAATCATCCGCCGATAAATCTTCTTGATGAAGTTCTGTCGCAGGAATTCGACAAACTCGGCAGGGAACTCGAGGCCGATGAGGGCGTCCGGGTTGTGGTCGTGCAGAGCGCGCTTCCCGATTTCTTTATAGCCCACTCTGGTTTGGGCCGGGTTGGAGCCGCTTCCAAAGTGGTGTCCCAAACACGGAGCTTTCGTCTCACGCAGACGATCGGCGAACGATTCAGGAACATGCCCAAGGCAACAATTGCCAAAGTCGAAGGACGGGCCCGGGGCGGAGGGAGTGAGATCGTGCTGGCCATGGACATGTGTTTTGCTGCCGTTGGCAAAGCGATCTTCGGCCAACCAGAGGTGGCGATTGGTCTCGTTCCGGGTGGGGGCTCTACGCAAAGATTGCCACGGCTCATGGGGCGGGGACGCGCCTTGGAGGTGCTCCTGGGCTGCAATGATCTCTCGGCGGAGCTGGCGGAACGTTACGGCTACATCAATCGAGCGTTGCCAGCGGACGAACTAACACCTTTTGTCGAGAAGCTGGCTCACCGCATCGCCTCGTTTCCTGCGCATGCCATAGCTCACGCCAAGGCGGCCGTGGATATGGGAGCATTTAGTTCCATGGCAGAGGGATTCCTCGTGGAAGCCCATGAGTCCGACTTGAGTGTCGCGAGCGAAGTGACGCAAACCCGCGTCACGGAAGCATTGAAGGTCGGCGCCGAAACTTATGAAGGCGAGCTGGAGATGGATTATTTATCGAGACTCTCCCCGATAAGATAACCCACGAGTGGTAATAGCTCACCGATAGTCACACTGGCGCCTGTTGATAGATGCTCCTGGGAACATATCCAGTTTGTCCTTTCTTCTTTGTCGCTGAACTCGGAATCCGCTAGCGGAGCAGGTTCACTCGCGCGAGATCGATGATTTCATCACCGTGTCCACTGAGGACGGCCTTGAGCATGAAAATGCCAAAGCCCTTGGCTTGCTCATAGCTGATCGTTGGAGGCATCGAAAGCTCCTGGCGTGACACCTGAACCTCGACTAATGCCGGTCCGTCGTGTTTAAGAGCCTGCGCGATCGCCGGTTCTACCTGGTCCGGAGTTTCGGCTCTCAGACCAAGGAGGCCCGCTCCCTCCGCAATCTTTGTGAAGTCGGGATTCTTAAGGTTGGTTGCAAAATCGAGAAAGCCGTCGGCCTTCATTTCCAGCTCCACAAAGGCGAGCGAGTCATTCTTGAAAACGACCAGCTTCACCGGCAAATTGTGCTGCCGCAATGTGAGCAGTTCGCCCATGAGCATCGCCAAGCCACCATCGCCCGACATGGAGATGACCTGCCGGCCGGGATGGCTGACTTGTGCGCCAATGGCCTGCGGTAGTGCATTTGCCATGGAGCCGTGGTTGAGAGAACCAACGAGCCGGCGCTTGCCATTCATCCGGAGATAGCGCGCCGCCCAGATAACTGGCGTTCCAACGTCGAAGGTGAAGATCGCATCCTGGGATGCGAGTTGATCAATCACGCTTGCGACATATTGTGGATGGATAGGTTTCTTACCGGAATCGCCGCTTGCCAGCTCGTCCAGACCCTGGCGTGCCTTACGATAGTGCTCGAGTGATTCTTTCAAATGCTCTTCATATTGATTCTGTTGCAGCCGGGGCGACAGCGCTTTCAGCGTGGCCTTGGTGTCTCCAACAAAACCATAATCAACTTTGCTGCGACGCCCTATCTGCTCGCCTCGAAGATCTATCTGCACGATGGTCGCGTTCTTGGGAAAGAACTGCTGATAGGGAAAGTCAGTGCCGATCAGCAGCAGCGTATCGCAGCTCATCATTGCGTGATAGCCGGATGAGAATCCGAGCAGGCCGGTCATGCCTACATCAAACGGGTTGTCATACTCGATGAACTCCTTGCCGCGGTAAGCGTGCACGATGGGAGCTTGCAGCTTGCCCGCGAGCTCAATCAGTTCGCCGTGAGCTCCGGCGCATCCGGCGCCTCCAAAGATGGTCGTCTTCTTTGAGCGATTGAGAACACCCGCAAGCACACCCAGTTCGTCATCGGACGGGCACACCGTCGGTTTCGGCGGAGCAAATAACAGCCGCGGTTTTTGTTCAACCGCTTCTCGCAAGGCCACATCCCCTGGAATCACAACTACGGCAACGCCACGCCGTGAAATCGCGGTCTGGATCGCAATCTCGAGCACGCGCGGCATCTGCTCTGGCTGCGAGATCAGCTCGGAGTAATGGCTGCACCCGGCGAAGATCTGTTCCGGATTAGTCTCCTGAAAATATCCACTTCCGATTTCAGCGCTCGGAACTTGCGCCGCGATGGCCAGAACGGGGACGCGGCTGCGCTGGCAATCGTAAAGGCCATTGATCAAGTGCATGTTTCCCGGCCCGCAGCTTCCGGCGCACACCGCCAATTTGCCAGTGAGATGCGCTTCTGCGCCGGCAGCGAAGGCGGCTGCCTCTTCATGGCGCACGCCAATCCATTGGATGTTCTCGCGGGTGCGAATCGAATCCGTGATGCCATTGAGCGAATCGCCCGGGACTCCATAAATTCGCTGAACGTCCGCTCCCACCAATTCGTCTACCAGCAGGTCAGCCACTCTCTTTGCCATTGTCATTCCTTTCCCGAACCTGGTTGAATTCCTTGAACTCGCCTTCTTGCTGCAACTGGAAGCGAAACGCAGGAAGACTTCACACCTGCAGCGCTGAAAAAGGGGCAGAAAAGTATGCTGCCCCGCCGCATTACCTCCTCAAATCCTTCAGTGTCTTTAGATCATCGACGACGTATGCGAGGGAAGCCCGCATACCTTTGCCACAACGGACGGGCGCCAAGTCGGAGAGTTCTTCGTCTCTGCAGACCGGAAGGGTCAGAGAACCTTCTCCTACCCATGCTTGTTCAAGCTTCACATCGCGCGGAACGTTCTCGACCAGCTCGTGAACTGCCGGCTGGTCCTGCTTATCAGCGGCAAGACGCGGACAGTGAAGGAGATTGACGACGGGTTTCTGCTTCAACAGCGCCATGTCGGTTACCGGTTCTCGCAGCGTAACAACCGCCTCGGCAAGTCTTTGTCCAGCGGATGTAAGGGATCCAGCGAACTTCGATCCCGCTGCGAGGGCGGGACCCGCCTTTCCTGTCGCAGCGTAATACCTTGTCTGGAATACCTGGCCCATGCGCTTGGGATAGCCCTGCGTCCAACCGCGGGCAACGGCAGCGTCGTTGTCCACGAAAATATAGGGACAGTAAGCGACCGGTTTGCCCTGGTATAACGCATCTACGAGGATCAAAAACTCACGGTACTGGTAACGCGCCGGGTCAAGATATTCTTCGTCGTTCCCGCTGAACTGCCAATCGTAGAAAAGAGCATTGGCGTGACCATTGGCGGAGCGATCGGGGTCGAGCCCGGGAGGCAGCAGCGCCGCCACGGCAGAGGGCTCCGACCAGAATTCAATGTTGAGAAAGTCGGAAGAGTAGTACCAGGGCGGAGGCGGATTCAGGGTCGATTTGCCTTTTGGAGTGAGTGGATAATTGAAGCCTTTAAGCATTTCAGATCTCCAGACTTAATGTTTTGTTGGCGGAACTCGAGCAAATCTTGCACATCGATGAATTTGCATTCACCCCGTGCGCTTACCGGCATTCGGAGTGGGCGAGAGGAGCACTGTTAGAGTCTTCGCGGCCTGAGCCGGATGAACGACAATCCCACCGATATCTCCGGAACCGGAGGGACCGGTCATCAGAACGCTATATGGCCTCAGTTTGAAGTATGGGTGTTCGTAAGCATCGTGGATGTTCGAGACGATCTGCTTCGGGTCAAGCAAGACAACGAGATCATGCGCAAGGAACGCGATAGTGTTTACTTGCAGTTCGATATCGGAGAGCAGTATGGAACCGGTTTCGGCCACACCCATGGGCGACCGCAGCATGCAAACATCGATTGTGCTCGCCTCCGACCAATGGTTGAGCCTTGCCGGCTTGATGGTACCGGCATACTCCGGAATCGTCGAACAGATGACCCTGGCGTCCGGAAACTTGACGCGCAGGAACGAATCCAGATCAGACACATCTTTGGTGACGACGACTCCGGCCATGCGAGCGATGAACTCGCAAAAGGTGGCCACAAGGTCGGCGGGCTTGTTCGTGTGGAAATGAGGGATAGTGGGCATCGGCTGAGCAACTGGCTGATTGCCTCGAACTGCGTCCAGAATCGTGTTCCTCGAAAGCGCCTGAGTCGAGTTCATAATCTGACTTCCTCGTTCGTCTTGAGGCGATGATTTCTATACCATTCGTGAAATGTTTCCCTGGAAGCCTCCGGGACGTTTCGATGCTTACCCCATGCGTTCAGGCGGTTGTAGACGGCGAAGTGGGGAAGAACCTCCAGTGCGCTTGACAGTGCGGCGGTCGCGATCTGGTAGGGCGCGGGATGGCTGAGCACCTTGTCAGCCACCCGCATGGCCTCCTTTTTCACGACCTGGATTTGGCCGTTCTCCTCCATGACTTCGCGCCACCCGTAGATCTGTTCATGTATGTCGATCTTGACCGGACACACGTTCGTGCAGCTGCCATTCAGGGTTGAGGCGAAAGGAAGCTTGCTGTACTTTCGAATCTCAAAGGTAGGCATCATGATGATGCCGATTGGCCCCATATAAGTGGAGCCGTAACTCAGGCCGCCACTTCTGCGATACACCGGACAAGTATTCATGCACGCCGCGCAGCGAATGCATTTCAAGGAGTGCCAGAACCGTTTCATTCCCAGACGCGCAGATCTTCCGTTATCGACCAGGATGACGTGCATGGCCGCCCCTTTGCGTGGTCCGCGGAACGTCGAAGTGTACTGGGTGATTGGGTCGCCCGTGGCGCTTCGAGCGAGCAAGCGAATGAAGACCGCCAGGCTTTCCGTGGTAGGAATGATCTTTTCGATGCCGACCGAGCATATGTGTAGCGGTGGCGTGTGTGCCGAGAGATCGGCATTCCCCTCGTTGGTTGCCACGACGATCGCTCCCGTTTCCGCAACGACGAAATTTGCACCCGTCATGCCGGCGGGCGCGTGGAGGAAGTCTGGCCGGGTGTTCTCCCGCATCACCCCTGCGAGGTAAGCGGTATCTTCATTGTTAAGATCTGACCCATACTTTTGTGAAAACAAGACGGCCACGTCCTTGTTCGTCTTGTGGATCGCTGGGCCGATGATGTGCCCTGGAGGCTGATTGTCCAATTGCTGGATGCGCTCCCCGAGGTCTGTCTCTGTGACACGGATCCCTCGCCTTTCGAGGAACGGACGCAATTCACATTCCTCCGTCAGCATGGACTTAGACTTGACCAGCGTGTCCGCTCCTTGTCCGGCAAGGAGGTCATAGACGATCTGGTTGTGCTCGTGAGCATCCCTGGCCCAGTGCACGATCGCCCCGTTGGCGGTGGCCCTGGCCTCGAATTGAATGAGGTAGTCTGAGAGGTGCGACAAGGTGTGCTCTTTGATTTCAGATGCTAGTGTCCGGAGTTCCTCCCACTCCGGAACCTGCCGGGCCGCGGCATCGCGCCTCATTCTCATTGCCCAGAGCAGCTTATCGAGCCGTTGCTCGTGGACGGTGTCGGCCAGAAACTCTTCGGCATTCTTCGCTTGGTCGACGGGGTGACTCATAGAGACAGTCCATTCAGTATTTCTGCGAGGTGATAGAAGGGAATATCTTGCCTTTGCCTCCGCGCACACCCTTGAAGGTGCATCAGGCAAGACATGTCCGAGGAGACAATGCAGTCCGGTGACGCCTTCTGCATGAAGGCCAGCTTGTCATTTCCCATCTTTGCGGAGACTGCCTCCTCGGTCACCGCAAAGGTGCCACCGAAGCCACAACACTCGTCCACGCGCTCAAACTCGACGAACTCAATGCCAGAGACGCCGCTCAGTAGAGCCTTTGGCTTCGAGAAGACTGGATCATGTACACGTTCGGACATCGATGCCATATTCAGGCCACGAATCGCAGAGCAACTGGTGTGCAGTGCGACCTTATGCTCGAATGTCGCCCACGGGAATTCTCGGATCTTCACAACGTCGTGGAGAAACTCAACCAGCTCGTACGTATTTCGGACCAGACTCTGCTTTTCTGGTGAGTCCACTCCAGCGGTGAATTTGTTCCGGATATGATGAGTGCAACTGCCGGACGGAGTGACCACGCAATCAAAGGAGCCGAAGACTCTGGCGCAGTGCTCTTCGGTCGCCCGTGCCTCTTCATAGCAGCCGCTATTGGCCATGGGCTGGCCACAGCAAGTTTGTTCCTTCGGGTATACGACGTCGACTCCCAATCTTTCGAGCAATTCGAGAGTGGCGATGCCGACGTGTGGATAGAACATGTCTATGTAACAGGGGACCATGAGCGCGACCGGCATCGTCATTTCACCTTATGAGTCTCAGATTGCTCGAGCAGGGCCGGAAGCTGGCGGGCGTTCCAGCTTGCCACCCCTGAGACAAGCAAACTCACTGCCATCGGGAAGTACTCGTACCTCAGCCATCGAGCGGCATGAAAGCGCAGACTGAAACCCGGATTTACGCGGCTATGGTCTCGGCAAAGACCTGAGCAATCAAGCGCGTACGGGAAACGCAGTGTCAATGACCGTGACAGGGGAGCCAAAGTCAATGGAATGACGCGATCCC
>Ga0185299_10008357_pt1 | contig 10258 bp, 6 predicted proteins | sample PaiPotPPA55metaG_FD_128002 | JGI IMG/M metagenome (GOLD analysis project Ga0185299, IMG submission 128002) | Iron sulfur acid spring bacterial and archeal communities from Banff, Canada, to study Microbial Dark Matter (Phase II) - Paint Pots PPA... ...
TTCCTCGATTAAGGTACGCGCGCGTTCGCGCCTGAGTTCGCACTGCATCAGATCCGCTTCGAGCGTCTCGAGGGCCGTTCGGGCGTTGTGGAGTTCCGCGGTGGCGGATTCGACTTGCTGGGCTCGGTCAGCGCATAGCTGCGTGATTTTTTCGATTTTACCCTCAAGCGTGCATTGGTCTTCTAATGCGGCCCTGTCCTGCGCCATCAGCGCCGCCCTTTCGCGTTCGAATTCGGCGCGCTCGGAAGCTGCTCGTTCCAAATCGCTGCAGGATTGAGCAATCTGGCCTTCGAGCTCATCGACGAGCTGTCGCTGATGGCTGAGCTCCTGTTCGAGCGCACGCAAGGCCGCCCTGCGGGCTTCGAGTCGCGCCCCCAGTGCGAGCATCGCGTCGCTCAACTCCCGAGTCTCATTGCGGCGTGTGGTAAGCGCCGCGAGCGCCGCACCCAGCGTTGCGCGTGCTTGCTGCTCGATTCGCGCAAGCTCTTCGAGGCGTGAGTTGGCCGAGGCCGCGGCGGCTCCGACTTCAGCCGCACGCCGGTGCGCATTGGCGCAATTCGCTTCAGCCAACGCGAGATTCTGCTCGGCTTTGGCCATGTCTCTACGGCCTTGATTGAGGGCGGCTTCGGCTTCGCTGGTGCGCCGGCGCGTTGAATCAAGGACCTCGAGCGCATCGCGGCAGGCAAGCCGCGCCCATTCGTCGAGCCGCACCAGCTCCTCGTGCTGCGTTTCCGCCACCGCCGTCGTGCGCTCTGCGGTTTCCAGCGCAAGTGCCCGCTTGCGGATGTCGATCTCGTCGCCGGACTCGAGATGGCGACCACTGCCGCCGCTGATAACTCTGTGTGGCCACAACAGATCGCCTTCGGGCGTAACAAAAGCGCTGCCAGTGCCATTGGCGCTGGATGCAGCGAACGCCGCGCGCAGATCTTCGGCGACGATCACGTGACCCAGCAATGCTTCGGCGATGGACATGTACTGCGGCTCGATCTCGACCATCTCGAGCAAACGCCCGGCAATACCTGCCGCTTCGATTGGCTGATGGGGCGGCCTGGGCGGGAGGGAATGCGGGATGAAACTCAGGCGGCCGCTCTCGTGCTGTTTGAGAATCTCGATCGCGCGAACGGCGAAATGAGGTGAATCGACGATAACCGCATCGAGCTGCTCGCCGAGCACCGCGCGCAACGCCGGCTCCAGCGCCGGCGGTGCCTTGAGCACGTCGAGCAGCATCGCGGGTGCATTCGACGGGCCGTCCCCGTTGAGCGAATTAAGCACGACACGCAGTTTTTCGCTGGCGCCGTTTGGAACAATGCGTTGTGCGCGCGCTTTGAGCGTCCGCAAGGCGTCTCGCGCCGACGACAACGCCGCTGAGTCATTTGCTAATGCAGTTCGCAGATCGAGTTCGCGCTCAGCGGTTTCGCGCTGAAGCGCTTCCGCGCGCGCTGCTGCCAAGCGCTCCTGCTCCAGGTGCGCTTCACTATCGGCCGCCATCTGCCGGCAGCGGTTCAACTCCGCGCCGTAATCAGGCACAGCCTGCTCGAGCGTGCGAAGATGGTCGTCGAGATCAGCACGTTCACCTGCGAGCGTGCCGAGCCGCCCGCGCATCACCGCCGCTTCGCGCATGATTTCGGCAAGCTGGTCCTTTAACTCCTCGGTTTGTTTTTCCTCCTCGCGCAATGCCCGTTCCGCGGCGCGATGCTGGTCCCGGAGAGCAGCCAAGCGAGCCTCATTTGCGCCATCATCGTTATTTTGCTGCCGCGCCAGCCGCGCCCCCGTGCATGCGCGCGCCGCCCGTGCCGCAATCGCCTTGCGATCCAGTTCACTCAGCCGCAATTCAACTTCCGGTGCCAGCTCATCCAGCGCTTTGAGCCGCCGTTCAAGGAAAGAGCGCGTTCGGGCTCGCTCCTCGAGCGCAGCACGCAAATTGTCCAGCTCACGCCCGGTTACTCCGAGTTCGTCGCGTCCCGCGGCAAGTGCCGCCACCGATTCGTCCGCTTGCCTCTGCAGTAAGGCCGTGTGAGTGCGGAGCTGCCTAGCTTGTTCGCCTAAGACCTGTTCACGTTCGGATTGTTGGGCAAGCGCGTCACGCTGTTCGACGATGCGGCGAGTAGCCGCGTATTGCTCCAGGGCGGACAGCTCATCGCGGATGAGCTTGTAAGTCTCGGCTTTGCGCGCCTGGCGCCGAGCGTAATTGAGTTGACGTTCGAGTTCGGCGATAACATCTTCGACCCGCGCCAGATTTTCACGCACACGCTCAAGTTTGCGCTCGCTGATCTCGCGCCGGCCCTTGAACAACGCGAGTCCTGCGGCCTCTTCAACCATAGTGCGAATCTCGGCGGGTTTGGCCTGGATAATCTCCTCGATTCTGCCCTGCTCAACCAGCGCGTAACCGCGGCTGTGAATCTGCGCGGCCATGAAGAATTCCGTGATATCCTTCAGACGGCAGGGAATCTTGTTGATGAGATATTCGGATTCGCTCGAACGGTAGACCCGCCGAGTGATCGCGATTTCGCTCAATGCTGAATACGGTTCGGGCAAGCCGCTGCCGCCTTCGGCTTCGAGCAGCAGCGTCACCTCAGCCATTCCCGCGGGCGGATTGGAGTCGTTGCCGGCGTAAATCAGGTCTTCGGCCAATTTGCCGCGCAAACGCGACGTTGCCTGCTCGCCTAATACCCACCGGATAGCATCGACGACATTCGACTTGCCGCAGCCGTTGGGCCCGACGATGGCAGTAATACCGGGGCTGAAGCTTATTCCGGTAGACTCGCAAAAAGACTTGAAGCCTAACAAGTCAAGGCTCTTGAGCCGCATACTTCATGCCTCCACCGCTCCTCCGCACCGTCCTGTCACATCCTACACCATGACGCCGTTATCAGACGTCACTCTGCCGGCACCGGGTCTCTCGAATTTGCTTCGCAAGATTATCGCTTGCGATGCTGAGTGCGGGCAAGCGCTTCAAAACGATCGCTACTCTGTTTTCAGAGACGACCGCTGCACACCGATAACGCGCGGCATAGCGAGAATCCTTAGCGTGCCGTGAGTATTTTTAAACGGTTCGTGCGGTCCGACAGCTTAGCTGCAAACGATCCGCGCCGTATCAATCCTGAATGAGTTCAGTGTTCCAATAGGCGCTATCGACGGTCGTTAGGAATGGCATCCATTCGTGATAGCGCCTAAGGCTGAAAATCTCCGTGCTGAACGGCGTCCATTGAGGCCGCTTGGGCCTGCTGATGAGCAGCATGCCAGCTTCCTCCGGAGTTTTGCCGCCCTTACGCCGATTACAGCTATGACAAGAACAGACCACGTTCTCCCAGGTCGAGGTGCCGCCACGCGAACGAGGTACTACATGGTCGAGATTAAGTTCGGTGCGCGGCAGTCGCCGTCCGCAATATTGACAGGTGTTGTTGTCACGCGCGTAGATATTAAATCGCGAGAAGCGCACATGCCGCTTCGGCACACGTTCATAAGCAATAAGCAGCAATACGCGTGGAACGCGCACAAATCCTCCGACTACCCCAACCTTTTCGTGATTAACTTCTACGGCGAGGTCGCGCCAACTGGCGAAGTCGAAGGTGCGATATTGCTCGTCTACTGCGCGCGCCACTCCTTGATACAACAATGCGAAAGCGCGCTTAACAGAGGTTACGTGTACGGGTAGGTAAGAACGATTCAGTACCAGCACCTTGCTGTTGAGCAAGGCAGTCCCGACGGGATAGCCAACTAGCGCATCTGCGGTTGCAGACATCCGATAAACTCGTACCCGCCAGAGCGATTGCAAGTCAAGCGATTCGCCCTTGCGTCTGCCTTTAACGGCAAAATGATCACCCGGCGATCATCTGCTGATTACCAAATGATCTGGTCCTGCTCATTTATCAGAACGACGTTTGTGAATCAAGTCGCGTCGACCTCCTCCCCCGAGCAGACGGACTCCTGTCCTTCATCGAGTTGCGGCTTGAGCAGTACCGCTGGACCCATAGAGCAATGGCCGCCTTGCGGAAACTCGGGGTGCCTCGTATCATCTTGACGGATAGGCCGTTTGCTAAGGCTCTTGTGGACGCGGCCGCCGTCGCTCGGATCTGGCGCCGCAGTCAACAGCCGGTCGCCCGACGTGATTGGGCGCCATGAACGCCGATTCCGCCGGATAAGGTGAAGCGCGAAATCATCATCAATGCGTCCCCGGTTGAGGTACGTGTCGCCTTGCTCGAGGATGGAGCGCTTTCGGAATTTTATCTGGAGCGCAATCAGCGGGGCGGCTTGGCGGGCAATATCTATAAAGGCAAAGTGACGCGGGTGCTGCCTGGGATGCAGGCGGCTTTCGTCGACATCGGGCTCGACAAGGCAGGCTTTCTTCACGTTTCCGACTTCCAGACCGATGCCGAGAGTCTTGGCTCAGTTGCCGAGGTTATTGGTGAGGGCGACGTCGAGACTGAGCCGGTCACGCCAGAGAGCGAAGCGCTGCTCGACGAGAGCGTCGTACCAGTGCTCGAAGTGCGCAACGGGGTCGAGCCGGCACCGGCTATGACCGAAGGTCAAGCAGCAACCGATTCGAGGCAAAGCCGGAGGCGCCACAATGGCCGCCATCGGCCGCGCCTTCCCATCGAGCAGCAACTCAAGCGCGGACAGGAAATTATCGTTCAGGTCGCCAAGGAGCCGATTGGCAGCAAAGGTGCGCGGCTTACCTCCTTTATCTCGTTACCCGGGCGTCACCTGGTCTACACGCCGAGCAGCAGGCACATCGGGATTTCACGCCGGATCGAGAGCGCCGATGAGCGTGCGCGGCTGCGCGCGGCGGTTAAGGAATTGGGAGCGTCCCACGGTGGGTTCATCGTTCGCACCGTCTGCGAAGGCGTCAGCAAACGCGAGATTCAGCGCGACGTTTCATTCCTGACCAAGTTGTGGTCATCCATTGCAAAAACAAGCGAGGATACTCCACCGGCGTCGCTGCTATACAGCGATCTGGATGTGGCGCTGCGCATCGTACGCGATTTATTTTCGAGCGACATTGACCGGCTCTGGTGTGACGATGCGCCGACGTTCTCCCGAATCGTGGAGTTCGTGCAGAACTATATGCCGCGGCTACGAGCGCGTGCGGCACTATATGAAGCCATCGAACCGATTTTTGACCACTTTCCGATCGAGCCCCAAATCGAGCGCGCACTGGAGCGTAAGGTCTGGCTCAAATCCGGCGGTTACCTGGTATTTGATCAGGCAGAGGCACTGACCGCGATCGACGTGAACACCGGCCGGTTTGTCGGCAAGCGCAACCAGGATGAAACCGTGTTGCGCACCAATCTCGAAGCGGTCGAAGAAGTTGTCAAGCAACTACGGCTGCGCAACATCGGCGGAATTATCATCGTTGATTTCATAGATATGACGCGCGAGGCCGATCGTAAACGGGTCAGCGACGCATTGTCACAGGCGCTCAAACGCGACAAAGCGCGCACCTCGATGCTAAAGATCTCCGAGTTGGGATTGGTGCAGATGACGCGCAAGCGCACGCGTGAAAGTCTCGAAGCGATGTTGACCGACACCTGCCCACGTTGCCATGGATGCCGCGTGGTCAAATCCGTGGCGACGCTGGCCGCGGACGTGATGCGCGGAATTCAACGAGCGGCCGGCCGCAATCCTCAAACCGATTTGTTGGTCGCCAAGGTTAATCCCGAAGTCGCGCGCTATCTTTATGATCTTGACAGCAAAACCCTGCAGGCAGCCGAGGAACGGCTTGGTGTGAAGATCGTCCTGCGGTCATCGGAGGCGGTCCAACCCGGCGCGTTCGAGCTTGTGCAGGCTACCGCCGCCGCATAGGTTGCATCTCCGTGTGCCATTCCCGCGTGTGTCTCGCTTGCAAGTAACCCCGACAGCGCTCTTCCGGCGTTACGCTTCGGGGGCGGAAGCGGCTGCGATTGCGGCGGCGGTGCGGACTTCGCCGAAGTGAATTTTCGATAAGTCGAATTGCTCGAGCGCCCGGCACATGCTGTCGAGTGCGGCCCTGCACGACGGCAGGTTCTTGCGGACGCGGGTCAGCGGATTACATCGTGCGACGATGTAGGTCTTTAAATATGAATGAGTGAGGCCGCGGTTCTTCGCGCGTGCGACCAACTCATTGAGCAGTTGATCGGCCAGCTCAACCTGCGCGGCGCGTTGTTCGCGCTGCTCGAAGGCGTTCTGCAACGGCTCGCTCAAAAACTTGTCAACCCGGCTCAACAGCGGAGCATAAACGGCGCCTGAGAACCGCGCCTTCTTCTCATAGATTAGCCCTAACGTCGCAAAATGCGGGCGTTCGAACTCGAAGGCGAAGGTCTTCTCGGCCAGGCGAGGATTGTCGGCCAGCTTGCTCCGGTACATGCGGATGACCTCTAGCGACTTGTCGCGCAGGTTGTGCACTTTCTCCGTATTCAGAGCGAGAATCTGGTAGGCGACCGCCGGGTCAGGGATTACGATCGCAGGAATCGTCTCTGCGCCCAATTTCACCGCCGCCGCACGCCGATGATTGCCGTTAGGTGTCCAGTATTCGCCTGATTCCGAGCGAACCGCGACAATCGGCTCTGTGTATCTGCCGAGTTTCTTCATGACTTCCGCCATTCGTTTCATGTGAGTCGGCGAAAGATCACGCTGAAACGGAGTCGGCTTCACCAGCCCCGCCGGCAGTAGGGCAAATAAATGCCACTTGTGATCGATCGGTTCCTGGAATGCGCAGAGTGCGGCGCCGCCGTCGAAGTCGATCTGACGGCCAAGTTCAGCAACCGCGGCCGGGGGCGATGCGCTGGCGGGAAATATGTGCAGGTAGCTCATGCTTTTGGGCCGCTTGCACCTGGCTCGCTTCTGCCTAATGACCGCACCGCGGGCATTACTTTCGCTGCGAAGTGTTCCATTGCTGCCATCACAGCCTTATGCGGTACGCGGCCGCCCGGATTGAACCAGCATACGAGTTGATCGATGTGCGCGCCGTCATAGATCTGATTGATGCGCCGAACACATTCGTCCGCCGGCCCGAACACGCCCATCGTCCGCTCGACTTCGTCCCAGCCGATGTTGGCGGCGCGTTCGCGCACTTGTTGCAAGTACTGATACGTCCCTTCGTATTGGCCGCGCCCGCCAACCCTCGCCTGTTCGCCGATAGTGCGAAAATAATGCATCATCGAAGGATCGAACTGGGCTCGCACTTGTTCCAGGTTGTCGCCTGGGCTCACGAAGAATAACGCGGCGACATCGCGCGCTTGCTGCGCATGACCGGCCCCGCTCAGCGCGTTGCGGTATTTGCGTACGTGTTCGAAGAAACCTGGCATCGGGTTAATCGGCGACGCTACCATCACGTCATAATTGTGTAGTCCGGCGAACTCGGCGGTTTCCGGACTGTTGGCGGCAATCCGTAGAGGGGGATGCGGCTTTTGCACCGGCTTCGGCGCCAAAGCGGTATCGGGGAATTCAAAGTAGCGGCCCTTATGCTCCAAGTGATCGCTCGTCCACGCCTTCACGATTACCTCGAGTCCTTCTTCGAAGCGCGCACGGCTTTCCTCGCGAGAGACGCCGAAGCCCTGGAAATGGAGCGCAATCGTGCCGCGCCCAACACCCACATCCAGCCGCCCACCGGTAAGAATGTCCGCAACCGCGGTTTCCTCTGCGATTCGCAGCGGATGATGGAAGGGCACGAGGATCACGCCCGTGCCAAAACGGATTTGCCGAGTGCGCTGCGCTGCGGCCACTGCAACGTAGAGCGGCGCCGGCATGACCGAAAACGGACGAAAGAAATGCAATTCCGCCAGCCATGCGATGTCGAACCCGAGCTGGTCGGCAAGCACAAGTTGTTCGATCGTCTCATTATAACGAATTGGCTCCGATTGGTCGGGAGCGCAGGGAAGCTGATAGAATAGACCAAAGCGCACCGTTTTCTCCTTGTCGTAACCATCTGCTCCGGAGAGGATTACTAAATCAAACGGCGCTCTGACAAATCGCCCAGTAGGCGCGTTGCCAGGTCCTTCGTGGCGTTGCAGCCGACAGCCCGATGACTGGTTTGGGATTACCGGCTGCGGTAGGACCGCGGCGTCGAGAGCCATTGTACTATACCAAGGCCGCGCAGAAGCTTGTCCAAAACTTGGTCCGCACTTCGGGTTTTCGACGACAGCCTGACCGGTTTTGAGACACGGCCTAGACCCGGATGGTGACTGCTCGCAGATCGGCACAGCGTCTAGCCTTGTGCTGCCGAGCAATGGCGGCGCAAGTGTGATGACCGGGGTTTCATTGCGCCGTCGCCAATCTCGAGCGTCTAACGCCGCTATATTGAGTGGCTCTTGCTGATATTGCTGCGTGCGCTGGCCTTGGGTCAACTTTTCATTTCAATGTTCTCTGGGAAACAAATGATTCACTTACATCCGCCCTGCATTTGAGAGCGGTCTGTCCCAAAGGGCTTCTCGATATTTCCAAAAGGGCCTTCCCATGTGGCCTGTCGATCCATTGCATCTGGGCGTTAATCAGCCACGCTATTCGCCGAGGATTGTCAGCGCCCTAGTCTTATGAACGGCACGACTGATGCGTGAACGCCTCGTGAAGCCGAACGCTCGCCGTTGGGCTGGGGGAGGTTCTGAAAGTGAGATCCTACAGCTTGAACGGGGCCGCGCTTACGCTCGTTGTAATCCTGACTGCCGGTCAGGCGTTAGCCGCTCAATCCACCTCGGCACCGCCAGCATTAGTGCCCGACCCATGCCAGTCAGCGACCGTTGCAAAGCAGAGCGTGGCAATTCCCTACCTGATCGGCTCTACAGCAAACATCGAATTAATACCTCCGTCGAATCAGGGGGTTCACATTTGTGGATTTCTGATCGATGGGGGCAAGTTCGTGCTGTTTTACGGCGGCGCCTTCAGCTGTTCGTGGAACCCGATCGTGCTGTTTGGACCAACCGTGACTACTGGTAAGAACGCCTACTCAGGACCCGGAACGATATTCTCGGTGCCGGTAAATAATGCGCTCTGTTTGAACACCCCATTTGGGGCCGCTGTCAGCGGAGTCCTAACGTATACACAACCGTAACGGCATTGCCTTCGATGCTTGAGTGGCAGCGGGACGTGTGCCAAGTGTTCGGTCTCGCCGGTTATCCGCTGCTTCGCGCTGGTGCGGGGTTCCCAGGTCGCTCAACAACTCCTTTACTCGCCTTCGCATGGGTGGGTCGCGATGCGTCCCCACCAGCTTGCGGGTGGTCAGACGTTCGGATAAGCCTCACTGCCCATTTCCAGTGAATCGAGGCCGCTCCATTCGACTTCTGCGGGAACCCGATTACCGATGGTCCGTTCGACGATGACAAAGAAGGCCATTGCCAGGCCGAAGATCACAATCGCGTTGATTGAGACGCCGATGAGCTGTGCGATAAACTGGCCAAAATCACCCTCGATCAATCCCCGCACCGGACCAGCGATACCGTTCCACCCGTCGCCGTAAGTGCCGTCGGCGAAGATCCCCACGGCTAGCGCTCCCCACAAGCCGCATACGCCGTGAACCGGAATCGCGCCGGCTGGGTCATCGATTCGAAAGCGCCGCTCCAGTGCGAGCACGCTGCCAACCACAAGAAAGCCGGCAATTATTCCGATCAGCACCGCGGCCGCCGGAGAGACAAACGCGCATGATGCGGTAATCGCAACCAAACCCCCCAGCAAGCCATGGCAGGCCATCGCAACATCCGGCCGGTTGTATCGCTGCTGCAGATAAAAAATCGTCGTGAGCGAGCCGGCCGCCGAGGCAAGCATCGTGTTGACCGCAATCAAGCCAATCCGGGGGTCGGACGCTGCCAGTGTCGAGCCCGCATTCAACCCGAACCACCCAAATGCCAGAATTAGCGTACCGCTCATTGCCAACGGCAGATTATGTCCGGCAAGCAAACCGATCGCGCCGTCTCGGCGAAATTTGCCGATCCGCGGCCCGAGCACCATCGCGCCGGCCAACGCCGTCAGGCCGCCGGTCATATTGACAACCGACGAGCCGCCAAAATCGACCTGACCGTGCCCCAAACCAAAATTAACTCCTAATTGTGACAACCAGCCGCCGCCCCATACCCAATTGCCATACAGCGGGTAAAGGAACATCGACATAAAAAATCCATAGAGCAGGAAAGCCGAGAACTTCCACCGCTCAGCCATCGCCCCGGTAGGGATAGTCGCCGCGACCCCCATGAACACCGTCCCAAACAAGAACATCGCAAGGCTGGCAGGATCGTTATTCACCGCCAGCAACCCGAATTTGCCGAAACCTATTAGCCCCAACATGTGATGGCCG